>JGI12664J13189_1000104_pt1 | contig 11487 bp, 8 predicted proteins | sample BlaSpr_A8_OM1_O3_FD_13189 | JGI IMG/M metagenome (IMG submission 13189) | reverse complement strand
CGACCGCGGTGATCAACCAGAATTCCACAGGGCTTCGCATTTTTGGTGGGGGTCGCAAATTGTGTAAAAGCTTTCTGCAAAGGATCGAAACGGCCAATGAAGTCTGCATCCCGCTCTGCGACCCATACGTAGCCTTGCTGATCGACCGCGATACCCGTGGAGTTTGTTTGTTGGGCCGGAATCACGAACTCGCTTATTTGCTCTGTCTTCGGATCCAGTACTCCGATCTTGTCCGCCTTAGTTTCGGTAAACCAAATCCGGCCTGCGCTGTCCATCGCGATGCCGGTCGGCCATGCATTGGGTGCAGGTAAGGGATAAAACTTGGTATCGCCGGCTGTCGTCATGCGCGTGATGCGATTAGCCAGCCTTTCCGTAATCCATAGCGCTCCATCGGAGTCGAACATAATGCCCATGGGGCTCGTACCCTGTCCCGGCATTGTCCATTCGGAAATGGATCCGGCCTGATTCAGCCGGCCGATTTTGCTCTGCGCGGCTGAGTCTATAAAATTCTTCGCAAAGCCGCCGCCGCTTTCGCTAAACCATACTTGGTCTTTCCTATCGATGGCGATGATATGTGGCACCAGGTCCTTTCCCGGCAAGGCATATTCAACCAAAGTGAATGGTTGGGCGCCGGAGCTCTTCAGCTGGTAGGTAGTGGCTTCAATTTTTGTCACGCTGGGAGAAAGTTCTGAAGCGTTCGCGCCCGCAATTCCCGCAATGAGCACAAACAACAAACATCCAAGATGTAACCCGTGGGGCCAGGCGCATGTAATCTTAGTTTGCGAGCGCATACCGGTGCTCCTCTGCTTTTTCAAGTCTTACTTTTATAGCTGTCATGGTTTGCAGACTGTTGTTCGAAATAATCTCTCGAATGGAGTTGCAGACCGTATTTGAGTCATTGATGGCGGAGGTATTCATTCCAAGGAATGCTCTTGCCGCGGGGATGTTTACCTCGATTGCGTGTTCCACTGTAACCACCGTGGCGTTTCCTTGCGAATTGAACTGCCAACACCCTGTATGGTGCGAAAGAAAGAGCGGCGGACAAGGCTGAAAAAAATGAATTGCATTCGCCTGGCGAATCCGGACGCTCTTAAACGCATCCGTTTTACCTTTGGTTTTCACCGTCATCGTCAGCACCTGTATCGCTTCATCGGCATAGTGCATCGTAATTTCGCAGACATGAGGTGCGATTTCAGGCCAGTTTTGCAGCGACCAATACGCGCTAATAACGGCCGGTGTTGTTGCCGCAACCGCTAGTTTGACGTTAAATATTTCCATGGTTCACCTCGACACTAACGTGGGACAGCATGTTCGCACCCTGTTGCGTAAACCATATAGTTCCATCAGGCGATGACATAATGCCCATTGGTTTCGCGCTGGCGTTTGGCATCGGAATCAAACTGAACTGGTTAGATTTGGTGTCGAAGATGACAACCTTGTTCCCGCCGGAACTTCCGATTCCACCGCCATCCGTGATCCATAGTTTGCCTCCGGTGCCAGAGGCTAATTTCACGGGCTCCGACTTTTCACCGGGAATTAAAAACTCTGACCAGTGACTTGTCTTCAGGTCCAGTTTTGCAAGCTTTCCGGATCCTCCTTCGGCAACCCAAATTGCATTGTCGTATTTCAGTAAACCGACCGGGTTCGCGTTGGGAGTGGGTATGTTAAAGACCTCAAAGGAATGCCGGGTTAGGTTGAACTTACCCACATAATTGCTATTGTCATCCGAGGCCGTTACCCACAAGTGTCCATCGCCATCTGCCATGATCTGCAAAGGGCTGCTCTCGGGTTTTGGTAATTCAAATTCATCGAAAGCTCGGCGGCTCCGGTCAAATTTGGCGATTCGATTCCCGGCTAATTCGGTCAACCAGATTTGGTCAAACTCGTCAACGGTGATTCCCGAAGGTAATGCAGCATCTGTGGGGACCGCAAATTCTTCTACGCTGGCGGCATGCGGGTCGATGCGAGCGAGCTTATTGGCCCGGAATTCAGTCGCCCAGAAAACTCCCTCATGATCGAGGGCCAGACCGACAGGCATGCTGGTTTCCGTTGGCAAAGTAAACTCGCGAAACAAATGAGTCGTAAGATCAAACTGTCCGATCCTGTTGGCGTAAAGCTCTGGAAACCACAGCGCGCCACGTTCCTCAATCAGGTCATTGCCGGGGCCGGAGCCAGGATGAGGAAGCCTGAAATGCTCGAGTGACAGTCCTCCGGCGCCCGGTTTTGCTTGGGGTTCGGAATGCGGGGGTGGCGAATGTGACTCCGCTTGTTCTGCGGCTATGGGGTCAAAGAAAGCTACTTTATTGCCGCGCTGCTCTGTAAACCACACTCTTCCTTTATGATCCACGGCAATTCCACCGGGCCGGCTGTCTGAAGTCGGTATCTTGTATTCGGAGATTTGGCCGGTTTTGGTATCAAACTTGGCTATCGCATTCCCATAAACTTCCGTTAGCCAAATATTGTCTTGCGAATCCGTAGCACACTTAAAAGGAGCGGCAAATGCCGTTGGAAGTGCGTGCTCGATGATCTGGTCATTTAAGATTTGAGCGATTTTATTGCCCACCATTTCCAGGAAATAAACCGCGCCGCTGGAAGTTTGGCAAATGCCGACTGGACGCGCCTGCTTGGTGGGAATGGGCAATCGGAATAGTTTTCCGGCCGCTGTATCGTAGTATCCAATCTCATTAGCGACCCTGGCGGTGTACCAAACTCGGCCGTGAGAATCCACAAAAACCGTTCGTGGTTCCGAATCCTTATCGGGGAGCTCGATCTCTGTTGCATCCCCCGATGTTGTCATCCAACCGATGCGGTTGCCGTATCGTTCGGCGAACCAGAGGCGATTCGAGGCATCAATGTCGATACCAAGGGCGTAACCATTGGGCCGAGGGAGCTGAAACTCCTTAATAGCGCCACTGGAGTCGAGGCGTCCGATTCTGTTCGTGAGCCTTTCCGTGAACCAGATGTTCCCAGTGGGGTCAATAGCTAGCGAGTCCACGCCAACTTTACTTCCATCGCTGTTGGGTGTTGGTGTCGCAAATTCGACTATGTGGCCCTGGTCATCGATTCGTGCCAGTTTATTTTGGGCGGGGATATCTTCGAAACCATAGAAATCGCCACCGCCCTCTGTGAACCAAATATCCTCGTTCGCCGGACTGGCAGTTATCATGCGAGGAACGGCACCAGGAGTCGGAACAACGAATTCTTTAAACGCAACTTGGTAAGCATGCTCTGGAGGTGAGGTTGTCGTTCCATCTGGATTTTTCACGACAACGGTGCCATGCATAAAGAAATGACGAAAGCACATGTATGGATACACACCGGCACGTTTGAAGGTGAAGGACCATTGATTGGAAACGTTTATGTCATCGGAGAACAAAGTAAGATCCTCCGTTATTACAATATGTGCCATTTGTGGTCCGCTATTTTTCCACGTTACGGTGTCGCCAACCCCTACTTCCAATGAAGCGGGTTCAAAGTATGGTGGCTTGTCAACCATCACGATTACGTGATCAGCGCCCCAGCACGTAGCTATGCCACAAAAGAGGCCGAAAATAAGTGTGGAGAGAACTTTCCATTGCCTTGGCATCCCCGCCTCCGCTAAGAAGTAATTCCGCTTGTGTTAGGTTCGACTATCAGGAGCGTATTGATTTTGCTGGTTAAATCACCAATTGTTTGAATACTGCTCCAGTCACTTTGTTTTAATGCGACACCATAATCTCTTTGCACCAGGGCCACTAACTCAACGAACTCAGTTGAGTCAAGACCAAGCTCAACTTGTAATTCCTGCTCGGGAAGGAGCATATCGATGGAACATCCCATTTTATCTAGCGTTTCACTAACAATTTCTTCGGCGCTTGGCATAATTTGTCTCCTTAGGTATGCGTATTTTTAAACCAAAGCAGATCACAACACTGATGTCCACAGGAAATCAGCAATGCAGACGATTGCGAAGGATCCGCGGCCAGCATCTCGCAAGCAATGGCCGCCCCTACCGCAGAACTGGCCCCTAATGAATCGCCTAACGGTGTGTTAAGAAAAACCATGGTGTGGTCTATATCACCCAGTGCTTCTCGCAAGCAGCCGCGCAAGTCAACGTGTAATTGCCGACTTACGGGAGCATTCAGCAGCACAAACAACTTGGATACGTCGACCGAGTGCGAGGATAGGAAACTGCTTAAGCGTCCGGCCAAAATAGAGCCAAGGGCACGGGTGGCGCCGTGCGATTGGAAGGTCTCATGAGCTGCCACAACCAAACCCGAGCTGATGCCTGACGCCAATAACAGGTAGGCAGCAGCTTCAACGAGGCAGCCCTCTTGAACCCAAGCGGACGGGGATACCGTTTCAATAAAAGAAGTACAGGGTGCCTCAACTCCACCCGCGAGCAGCACACGGCAACGACCCCGGCGAATTGCAGAGAAGGCCACGCCGATGGCTTGAGCGCCCGCACAACGGTCGGTAGTGATTGTCTTGGAGAATCCCCGCATGCCAAATCGAATGGTGATCTGACCCTGCGGGGCGGCCGGAAACCAAGCAGTGGCCAGGTACGGGCTCACTTCCGCCAAACCTGTCTGGTGCAACTTTCGAAGCTGTGGTTCTGTAAAGCTCCATCCGCCAAGCATGTTTCCCGTTATTACCCCACACTCCGCGCGCTCTCCACGGCTCATGTCCAGTGAGCTCAGGGCTTTGCCGGCGGCGGCCAAAGCCAAAAGGGAAAAACGGTCGAGTTTCTTGGCTTCCCGCCGACTAACCCCAGCCGCGCGCTCTAAGTCTTCTGAATTGCACACGCGCGACCTTGGCGGCAAATTGTCCTTCACAGCTTGCAACACGCTTGGGCAGGCGCTTGTTGCCGGTGACATGATGCCCCAGCCAGCAACGCCTACTTCCTGTTTGGCGCAGGCGAGTTCGTTAGAAACCGGAGCTGAAAGGCAGGCTTGCATGATTAATTAATTCCGCTTCGATTGGCGCTTAGTTGTTGTAGTGGGGAGTTGGAAGACTTGTTGAAGTTGTCAACAACTTGAAATATATAGAATCTGGTCGGCACCTGAAGAGCGCCATAAAAAATACGTTCCATGGTCACTAACTTCGGATCATGCTCTGATTCACGGTCGATATATGAATCTTCTGCGTCTTCCATCGTTTGGTATTCTCCGTAATTGAAGGACATACGGGACACTTCGGAGGGTTTCGGCGAATATGGCGTTTGCTGACTGGGGCTCACATCCTCGGCTTCATTAAGCACATCCTCCCCTATGTAGCCTCGCGGCTTTTGGTCAATCGTCATAACTTTAGTTTCGTTGAGCACCTTGTCATATTCTTCTCGGAACTGAGGAAACGGAATAAAAAGCCCCAAGTGGGCTACCTGCCCTTTTCCAGTGCTTCCGAACTCAACTCCCTGCGGGTGTTCGGAAACACCCGCAGGAGAATAAGACCTCACAAGCCGGGCTATGTGGGTCTCCGGAGTTCTCCGCAAAAAGGGGGCTGCAAGCTGATTAACATTTTGCAGGCCCCGCTCTGCGGTCATGCGGTCGCCAAACTTTGCGTAAAGCGCAAATTGGGAGGCTAAAGAGTCCATGTTTTTCAGCAAGCGCAGGTTAATGAAACCAGGGGTTGCGGTTAGCTTTGTAAGACCCGCTTCAATCTGCTGCGCGAATGTGTCTACAGCGTTAGGCTGCAGATCATAGATGGCGATTGTGGCATAGGGCGTATCCCCAGACTTCGCCGACACGAGGAGTGCCTTAGCCGGAGCACTTTTGGTTTTGTTTTGACTTATGCTCGCAGTTTTAACGAAGATCTGGACGCGTGCGTTGGAAGCGTCGCTCACCAGAATTTCACCACGACGGCCCACGGCAACTCCAACCGGCTGATTGAAATTGCCAGTAGCAGTACCAAGCGATCCGAATTTTGTAATGAAGTCGCCGTTGAGAGAAAGAATCTGTATTCGACTATTTCCCCAATCGGCCACGATCAAGTGGTCGTCAGCATCAATGGCAAGGCGTGCGGGGCCCTTAAATTGGCCATTCCCGGTACCAGCGCTGCCAATCGATTTAACAAAGTTTCCGTTGGAGTCGTACTTTTGAATTACGTTGTTATACCAACTGGACACGTACACATTTCCGGTTTTGTCGACAGCCAGGCCGGTTGGCCCCAAAGGTCGGTTCTGGGGCGCGCCCGTACTTCCGAACATGGCCAGAAACTTGCCGTTTAAGTCAAATTCTTGAACCCGAGCATTGGTCCAGTCATTTACATAGACATGTTCCCCTTGCGGGTCGACTGCGACCACTTTGACTCTATTGAATTCGCCTTCACGATTTCCAAAAGAGCCAAACTTGAGCAGAAAATGCCCGGCACTGTCGAATTTCTGCACGCGATGGTTATAGTGGTCGACGATGAACAGGTTGTTGTAGCGGTCAACCGCAATGGATTCGGCGCCGTTGAATTCCCCGATGCCTTGTCCAAACTGCCCGAACGCCAATAAGGGCCGGCCGTTGGAGTCAAACTTTTGAACCCGGAAATTCGCCGTATCGCACACCAAATAGTTTCCTTCTCTGTCAACGGCGACACCTGTGGGAGCGCTGACTTCTCCAACCGCGGCAGGGGGGAAGGCATACTTAGAAATAAAATTGCCTTCCGGATTAAATTTCTGAACGCGACGGGTGTTGTCAAGCACCAATACGTTGTCTTTGCTGTCGACGGCGACTGCAATAGGCCCCGCTAACTCCCCATCTCGCCGGCCAAACGTCTCCAGCCGCGCGATAATTTTGAAAGATGGGTCGAGCTTGTACACAGCGAAGTTTGTGTGCGCAGCGACCCAGATGTTTCCCTTGGAGTCGAGAGCCAGACTCATGGGGCCAAGCCCGGAACTTACGGTTAAGCCCAAGGTTTCAGTGCTCGACTGCGCGACGAACTTACCCGACGAATCAAACTTCTGGATGCGATTGTTGAACTCATCGGCAACGTACAAGTTTCCGCTAGAATCAACAGCCAATCCACGCGGCCCTCCCAGCTCGCCCGGGCCCTGGCCAGGCTTGCCGATGGTGGCCATAACGTGCCCGGTCGAGTTAAATTTTTGGATCACGTTGCGATATTGGTCGGAGACATAGACGTAGCCGCCAGCGTCTGTGGCCATGCCGGAAGCATTAATAGCAAGTCCCGGCTCGTCGCCCGCGACGAACGACTGGAGCAAAGCACCTGCGGGGGAAAACGTGAGTACTTTGCCAGTGCCTTCTTCAGCCACAAGCAGTTCGCCATGAGCGCTCATCGCCATGGCGGAAGGTTGTTGTAACTCCGATGCCGACGGAAAGTGGTTTTTGGCAATTGTTTTGCCACCGGTTAAAACCAGAATGCGTCCATTAACACGATCGGATATGTACACGTTATCGTTCTTGTCGACCAGGAGAGTTCGTGGTTCTCCCAGCATTGGTGCGTGACCCAGTGAGCGTTCATAGGTATATTGCTGCCCAAAGACGCTTCCGGACACTGCAAGCACAACGAGTAAAGCGGTCCAAAGTGGTATTTTTTTCATGGCATTCTCCTAACGCGACACGTAGTTTTGAACCACAACGGCGGCCTGGGCGCCCGATATATCCGTTGCGGAGGATGTGAGAGTTTGTCCAGCAGCAGCGGCCGGCGTTTTGAAATATTCGCTATAAACCGCCAACCCGAATGGCGTTGTGAAGATTGAAGCGCCAGAAAGACCAAGCCGCTTCGCGAGTTGGTCGCGAATTTCGGGAAGTGGGATACTGGGAGACACAAATTCAATCATGCCCACTTGGCCCGTATAACCTGACTTGAAGAAACTCAGAGAACTAATGCTTCTCTTGAAAATCTCTTCATCTTGCATTGGGCGTACCTGTACTACAGCTTGGTCCGTTCCCTTCTCCCAGCCCCAATCGGCTAGTTCGTGCTCTACTAGCGACGCCTCAACGCGAACCGGGGTATTAACGATATAGTTCGAAATCGCCCCGTTGCGCTGCGAATCGACAAAGGCTGCTGTCTCTTTGTCGTAATATCTGGCAAACGACATGAAGAACGCTGGTTCTTCCTTCGATTTGGGCAAGGCTTGCAAAATCCGCTCGTTGGCAAACCCGTTCAATACTCTGTTGTACGGCCCCGACGCTACCATCGCGTCAATAAATGGTTCCTGCATACCAGCCTTGACTTGGTAAACTGTAATTACAGCCAGCGGTGCTTTGAAAATGTTTCGCAGCACCGGTTTGGGATCATGTGCCTGTGCTATCTGCACGCGCACCGTGATCGCAGCCAGTACTAATAACCCGGCAAACACTCCTTTAGTTACTTGTCGTAGCATGAACACACCTCCAGTTATTTTTCGGATTTAAATAGCTTGCGTAGTGAACGGTAAATGCATTTTGCAGTTAGGTTGTCGCTTCCACAGTAGCCGACAGCCAATTGCGGTCCAGCACAACTGCGAGCGACCTTTGTAACAACGGAACGGACACAATTAAGCTTTCAGAATTGTTTTGGGCGACAATCGTGCCTTTAAGGCCACGGAGAGGACCATCTGTCACAATTACGCGGCTTGCCGGTTGTACCATTGGCAGCGATTGAATAGTTAACCCGGAACAAACCACACGCTGGATTGCATCTATGTCCTCGTCAGGAACAGCAATAGGAGTTTTGCCCGCGCCCACAACCTTTAGAAAGCCAACAATGGTGTACAGTTTTGGACCCTGGCTCCAGCTAAAATGGCAAAATAAGTAGCCAGGAAACAAAGGTTTGTGGCAAATGACGTCTCGGCCTGCGCGCCGTACGCTTACATTGTAGGTCGGCAAAAAGTCCGTTTCGCCTCTTTGCTGGAGTTGCGCAGAAACATAATGTTCATATCCTGTTTTTACATTCAGGGCATACCACTGTGGTCCATCATTTATGCCGTCCATAACGTTCTCGCGGGCGTACTCAGCTCTATGCCACCACACTGGACCGAGTGGTTGATTTCGTATTAACTGCGGGCTTATAAGCCTATGCGGTATTTATGGCAGACTGCCGTCCTAGGTTGGTTGCAGCCATTCATCAGTTTTACGAGCTTATGCATACCGGGTGCGGTAGGCCGTTGGGCTTACCTCGAACAACGTGTTTTTCAAACCCTTTCGGGTATTTTGCCCGGTGACGGTTGTAAATCATCCCCTACTACAAGAAAGAGACAGGGCTGATGAGCTAATTTGCGTGTTAATTTTGCCCATGACATGATGTTGCCGTTTATGTGCCGCGCGGCCTTACTTTTGTGAATGACGGCAGCCGCTACTGCGATTTATCGGGATCTGCTTCCGATGTCCGGCTTCGCTCCACATCGCCCACCAGAGCTCGACATCGAAGACATAATGACAGGTGCGCTTCCAGCGCGTCTCTTTCATCCAGCGTTAGAACGTGCTCAAGGTACGCTGCGATCGTTTCTTCAGAAGGGCAGGCCGATGACACCGCCAAAACCTCGTTAAATTAGGCAGGACTGGGTGCGTAACTGGTATTTTCGCGCCGAGCTTATTCGGCACAATATTCCGACGGCACATTTCATCTTAGTTCCGCTTCAAATTAGCCATAGCTACCTGGGTGGAGTATTCCAATGAAGGCTGGCCGGAACTCGCTTAATCAAGTCGATTACTGGTACAGAAAAATAAGGGTTATCAACCGCATCCGCAAAACACTCGGCGATCGCCGAAGCGCTTAGATTATGGTGCACACCGAGCAATCGCACAACCGCCTCCCTGAGCCGGGATTGCAGACGCGCGAGTTGCCGTGTAACGTTGGATTGATGGATGCCGAGCAAACAAGCGATTTCTCCTAACTGCATGTCTTGTTCATAACGCCAGAGAAGCATTAAGCGTTCCCTCGCGGTTAGCTCCTGGAGCGCTTCGCGCAATGCATCAGTGAACATATTTTGGTAACGCTTCGCCCGTACCAGCGAGTCCAGACTCGCGAGTGCACGATAATCCGCCACATCCGAAAACTCTTCTTCTCCGGTCTCCCGGGGCTCATTGCGGCAATTGATCGCGCGGTGGATAACCACCACTCGCAACCAGGTCGCCAGACAACTCCTTCCATCGTAGGATGCAATACGTTGCCGGCCAGCTCGATCAGGTAGGTAAAGACTTACCAACAATGCATCGGTGATTTCTTCATTGTCAGTGCCTGACCGATGTGAGTACCGCACTAGATTAGAAATAAACTTTCGATAGCGGACATCCAAAGTCTGCCACGCGCGTTCTAGGCCTTGGGTACAGCCACAAGTTAAATACAAATCTCGTAGGTACAATTTGTTGGCAAAGTCTAACAACCCAGGCTCGTTTAACTCATTTCCAGCGTGCCTAAGGGTGATGTCCCACACATAGCTAACGAACAAATCTGGTGTAATACCCATGTCCCCATAATGACACTGGCCTACCGCGACGTTTGGAGCAATAGCCTCCATGAAATAGGCTGGAACGAACATGCGTTTACCTCGTTTTCCCAAGGGGAAACCGGCTGCGTCAAGCGGGAACTTTGCCGCCGTGACAAATCGTTTGCAAGTTAACGACTTAGATCCCCTACACATTGCTAGCGGGTGGCCGTCGCATTGGCTGGCCCCGCGCTAGAAGTGAATTTTCGGCCGCTCCACGGAGGATAAGAATCGCCGCTTGCGCCAGAAGTGTTGCCCACCGGCGGCGAGAACACCAGTGAGCGTTTACCCCGGTAGCCTTTGCAGCCGTGCGGTATGCCGCTTAACTGCTTTCCACCTCGTACCCCAAATCATTACCACGGGCTACACAACCGTAAAAACGCCAGCACGGCGCTGACTGGGTACCCCTCCCAAGTAGGCGGCATAACTTGGCCCCACAGCTTGCACATGTCGAGCGGCGGTAGCGCCCTCACCAGTTCCGAAATACAGCTATGCACTTTAGCTTTGGCTGATATTGTTAGTTTGGCCATTATGGAAATGTCCCGTTTGCTTATAGGTTGTCGGCCATTCACGGAGTTATTTCTTAACACACTGGGACAAAATGCCGTTTAGCGAACGGCCCTAGATCAAAAGCGACAATGTACACTGCCCCAAAACTGGCGCACGAGCATAACGAATGCGTTACGTTTTCAGAACAACTACTAAACTATCTTCGTTAGCCAGTAGCACAAATCTGTATATTTAGACAGCGTTGACTTCGAATTTTGCGTCGCCGTGATCGGGGCATTCCGATGCTGTTACGAAATCCGGAATACCAAGAAGAGGAGGCGAGAAGAAGTAATGGTCTGGACGGGCGTAATTGCCTCTTATTTGTCGCAACCCGCTCCACCGTGAGTTTGTCATTAGGCAAGTTCTCCCTGCGGAGAGCTTGCCCGCAGCCTGCGCTTGCCGGAAAGGAAAGCAAGCATGAGTGCGTGGTCGTCAAGGCCAAGTTCGATTCCGAAACACTTGATACTGGAGAAAGCCGGATCGTAAGAAAGGGAGACCTCGGCGTGCTCAAGTGGTTTTCCCACAGGCGACATCCGCGCTTTTTGGAG
>JGI12664J13189_1000098_pt1 | contig 11870 bp, 6 predicted proteins | sample BlaSpr_A8_OM1_O3_FD_13189 | JGI IMG/M metagenome (IMG submission 13189) | reverse complement strand
AGCCTTGTATGGCAATTTGCTGGTGGTCACCTACGGCGATGGCTCGATCGAGTCGTTCAATATCTCCGGCGGTATTCCCGTCTCCAATGGCGACGCTCAGAATTCCACGGGCTTCGGCGACGACAATTTTCCTGACGGCGTCGTCATTACACCGGATGGCCATTACGCGATTTTTGGCGACGACTCCAGCGATGCGACGGTCGAGGTCTCAGATATCTCGTCAGGTACGCTCACTCCCACCGTCGTCTACAGCCTGCCTTCGGGCTTTAACTCCAACAACGTCCTTCTCAGCCCCGACGGTACGCTGCTTTACGTGGTCAACAATACTTCCGGCCAGGTGAGCGCTGCCTTCTTTAACGCCGCCACAGGAGTCATTGGCGGCAGCTGCATTTCCGCCCAGCTCAATGGTTTTGATTCCTCATTTAACTTTGCGGGGGCTCCAGCCACTCAACTCTCCGTAGGCACAGGCTCGGTGCTGTACGTCGCGGAGTTCGGCGTGCCTTCCACGATTGCCGTCATCGATGTCAATGCCAATGCCGGCAGCGGCCAATGCACGCTGACCGAAGCTCCCGGATCGCCGGTCACCGACCCCTACAGTTTGGGATTGCTCTCGATTGCAGTGCTGCCCGCAGCCCAGGCCGGAATCTACAACCCGGCTCAAGCATCGACGATGACGGGAAACACCGCCACTTTCGAGTGGAGCGCCTACTCCGGCGCAACGGCCTATTGGTTGGATATTGGTGCCGAGCAGGGCGGGCACGAATACTACTCGTCGGGAAGCCTTCCCACTTCAACTCTCTCGCTTACCGTTAATTCACTGCCGTTGAACGGCAGCGCGATTTGGGCTCGTTGGTATTACCTGCTCAGTGGAAGCTGGCAACACCTCGACTACAGCTACACCGCGTTCGGCACAACTTCTGGCATCGCCACCATGGCCTCGCCCGCACCCGGCACCACGCTGAGCGGGAGCAGCGTCACATTCAACTGGAACGCCGGGACAAGCGCATCCGCGTACTGGCTGGATATAGGCTCGACCGCTGGTGCGCACGATTATTTCTCTTCGGGAAATCTCGGAGCCGCGCTTACTGAAACCGTAAACAGCCTTCCCACCAACGGCAGCACCGTCTATGTGACCCTGTATTCGCTAGTCAATGGCAGTTGGCAGAACAACGCCTATACGTACACCGCATATAGCCTGGGGTCGGCGGCTGGAATTTTAACCATGCCCAACCCCGGTTCGACGCTAACCTCCAGCACCGTAACCTTCGATTGGACCGCTGGCTCTGGAGCTTCCGGATACTGGGTCGACATAGGCTCGACCACCGGCGCGCATAACATTTATTCGTCAGGAAACTTAGGCAACGTGTTGACCACCACGGTGAGCGGATTGCCCACCGATGGCAGCGCCCTCTATGTCACGCTCTACACACTCATCGCAGGCTCATGGACCGCGAACGGCTACACCTACACCGCCTTCAACTCCACCGGGGGATTAGCGGCGATGCAAACGCCGCCGCCCGGCACTAAGTTAAGCGGTTCCAGCGTCACCTTCACGTGGAGCTCCGACTCCAGCGCGACCGGCTATTGGGTGGATATAGGTTCGACCGCTGGAGGACACGACATTTATTCGTCGGGAAACTTAGGCGCCGCGCTGACCTTAACCGTGAACAGTCTGCCGGCGAACAACACCACCATCTACGTGACTCTGTATTCCTACGTCGGCGGTGCATGGTCGAACAACGCCTATACCTACATCTCGGGGCCATGAGAAAGAATTGCCGCTGTTGAATAGAAAGCGCATGACAGTTAACGCGCTTATTAAGAGGAAGCGCACTTATAAGGAGTGGGGCATGTTGAAGGTCTTCAAACTATTTCTGGCAGTGCAACTAATAGGACTGGGCTTAGTGGCCTCGGCGCAGGTAGGCAATTGTCCTTCGCGTCCCTCTCCCGGCACCCCCGTCGCCAACCCGTTGGACCTCTTTAGCCAGAGCGGATCGCTCACCGTGGACCTGGCGTTGAACAACGGCGTTGATTCCGCCGGCTACACGCATGATTGCTTCAACTACACGGCCAATGACGGCAGCACCATCGAGGCTCCGACCTTTCACCTCAATCCCGGCGACACGTTGAACCTCACTCTGACCAACCAGCTCAATCTCCCCTCGTCGCGATTGGCTATGCAGCGTTCCATGCACATGGGACGAACGAAGGGTTCCGCTCCTGACACTTCCTGCAACGGCGGCACCGTAACGATCAACACCACAAACATCCATTTTCACGGACTCAATGTTCCGCCGGTCTGCCATCAGGACGACGTAATCAACACCTTGATCCAGCCCACCGATCCGCCATTTCAGTACGCGGTTCAAATACCGAGCAACGAACCTCCCGGTTTGTACTGGTACCATCCCCATCCCCACGGATTCACCACTGATCAGGTCAACGGCGGTGCGTCAGGTGCACTCATCGTGGAGGGCATGGAGAATGTGAAGCCCCAGGTTGCCGGCTTGACGGAGCAGGTGCTCATCGTACGCCAACAATTTCTGAATCCCGGTTCCTGGTTGCCCGGCCCTTACCAGACTACTCTGAATTTCCAGACGGTGGTCCAGGCGCCGCTCAACACTTATCCTGAAATTATCGCGGACCCTGGTGAGCAGCAATTCTGGCGGGTGCTGAATTCTTCCACCCAGAATTTTCTCGACTTGCAGATTCAATACAACGGCGTACCCCAGACTCTGGACTTGATCGCGATCGATGCGGTTCCCGTCACCGGCGATCCGCAGGTGATCGATATTCAACTTCCTCCGGCAGGCCGCGCTGAATTTGTGATGACCGGACCACCCGAAAACACCAACGCCGTCCTCGTCGACCTGGGTTTTGATACCGGACCTGTCGGGAATCCCAATTTCGCGCAGGCCATCGCCAGCATCATCTCCAGCGCGGACGCGGGCAAACGCAAACAGAAAGTCCCCGCGAAGATTCACATTCCTGCACTTAAAGGTACATCCAAAACAACCGTGAACACGCCACGGTTTGCCAATCTAAGGGCGAATGTAAAACCCCAAGCCACAACCAACAGAAGCCTTTATTTCTCCGAGGCCACAGAAGGCACCAACGGGCCCACCAATTACTTCCTCACCGTTCAGGGACAAAAGCCGCGGGTTTTCAGCCCCAGCAATCCGCCCGCTATCGTCACCAACGTCGGCGCCATGGAGCAGTGGACCATCGAAAACCACAGCTCCGAAGAACACGCCTTTCACATCCACCAAATTCATTTTCTTGTGACGGCGGTCAACGGCGTTCCTTTATCCACGCCGATCATGCAGGACACAGTCATTGTTCCCTACTGGGATGGTACCCAGCCTTACCCGAGCGTGACCGTGCTCATGGATTTCAGCGATCCCGAAATTGCGGGCACGTTCGTCTATCATTGCCACATCCTTGACCATGAAGACGGCGGCATGATGGCAGAGATCCAAGTGAATCCGTGATCGCGCGGGCGAAACTTAAGCGGCTGGCCTTCGCTTTTCTGCTCGCCGCTGGAGTGCTACGCCCGAGCGCATTACAATCTCAAGCCATCACAGGCATGCGCGACGCCTCAAAGTTTCCCGGCCGTTCCATCGTCGAGCAGATTCAAGCCGCCATCCGCGACTGCGCATCGGATCCATGCCAGGTGTATGTCCCTGCAGGTACCTACAACTCCAGTCCCATTGCAACCTGGAAAGATCGCGACTCGAACGGAGCCAGCCTGGGCATCGCGCTTCCTTCCAATGTTGAAATCCGCGGCGCAGGCATAGGCCGCACCGTAATCCACGTAACCCGCACTGCCACCGATCCATCGGCCACGCTATTCGCCAATGCCGGCCACGCCGGCCGCAACATCCGCCTTCATGATATGACGATCACCTGGAGCGATTCAGCCAAGAGCTGGGATTGGGTCTCGATTTTCATCTGCCACGCCTGCGATCGTCTGGAACTCGACCACCTCAGCCTCGAAGGCAATCCGAACAAACTTGTCAACCTGCTCGACAGCACGGCGTCCAGCGTCCACGACAACACATTCCTGCTGCACTCTACCGGCTACGGTCATGGCGACAACTCATTTGCCGCCAGCCGCTTTGACCCTGCGGTCTCGGTTGATGGCCCAGCCGGAGTTGTGCGCGACAATCATTTCCTCCACGCCGGCGATTACCGCACCTTCTCCATGTTGATCGTGGCCCAATCTGGACTCTACGTTCACGACAACGTATTCGAAGCCCATCTCCCTCCGCCGGGCAACGCCACCGGCATCGAATCCGGCCAGGACAATCTGGCCCACCTCGCTGAAAACGTTAAGATCAGCGGCAACATGTTTCACGGCGCCAGCATTGCCTACGGCGGCGCGACCACCTACGAGATCAGCGGCAATTTTCTCGATCATGGAGACATCTACATAGCGCCGCAATCCGGCACCGCCGCTTCCCTCTCCGAAGTAACCATCACCGACAATGAGTTGCACTTCGGCAGCATCCACGTCAACGGACTTGAACACACGTTTACCGGGAGATTCTTGATCTCTCGCAATCGCGTCTTCGACGGCAATATTGGCGTCGGCAATTCCCTGATCGTGCACGACGTCGAAGTCAGCTACAACTCGGTGCGCTACACCGCCAACCAGAACGGTATCGACTGCAACGCCTGTTCTTTAATCAGAGGAAATGTCGTTCGAGAGATCGGCCAAAATGCGCCGTCCGACACCCATGCCGGCTATTTGATCGGTGGCGAAGCGGATGACGTCAGCGACAACGTCTACCTTGACGATCAGCACGCCTACGATACCGGAACGATTTGCAGCATAGCCAAACCGCCCTCTGTGTTGTGCTTGCCCTCCGGCAAGAGTCGTTGGGTTTTGTTGCGCGGCGGCGAGTGGGGCTTCGGCTGGACCAATCGCACTCTCTTCACCGACCACGGCAATCTTCTCGTCCGCGGCTTCCTCAGTGCTTCCCTGTTGGAGTTAGATGAAGACGCCCCAGCTCTGCCGCCGGGAACCCGCTATCACTTGTATCGCACAACGTTCAATGCCTTCGAGTTGAACAGCTGTACGATCGAACGCTTCGCCAACAATCTGGCCATCTCCACTGGTGGTTTCCGCCGCGCAGCCGTACAGGAGAACGGAACAGTCCGCATCCGCAATCTCTCCGGCAACGTCTTTCGTCCTTACAATTGTTTCGGGAAATGTGGAGTGGATCACCGATCAACGGTCAGCGCGCCCGATTAGCCAGAGAGCTTCGTGGAGCGGAGCATCCCTCTTCGCGTCCTTCGCGAATCCTTCCCGAGCTTCGCGGTTAAAAAGCTTTTAAGCGTCCTGAGCCAACACTGACCTATTTCTGGAATTTCCCGCGAACTGCTAGGCAACGCTAGCCACGACATCCCCACCCCTGCCCTCGGCCAACGCGGCAATCCCGATCGAGGCAAATTGACTTTCGCCCGCTCGCTGCAACGCCGCGCTCAGGGCGCTCGCGAATTCTTCCGTGAAGCAATCGATGTCGCTTCGCAGAGACGCATCCGTGTAACTTCGATGGATTGCGAAACAGCCGCAAACTTCGCCACGCCCGGTGAACAAATCGAGACGCACTTCCCAACCCTTGCGTCGCATTGTTTCGTCTCTGCGCCATCCATATTCGAACGGAGCAAGCATCGCGGGTGATCCATATATTCCGGGCAACTGGGGCGAGAACGAAATCTCAAAACCATCGTAATCGTTGCCCTGAAACGCCGCCCGCAATATCCGCAGAACGTCGTGAGCCGTTTGCGCCGATGCCAGTTCGTCCGTCGCGCGAAAAATCGCCAGATTATTGGAAATGATGCTTTTTTGCTCCCACGTCCTTCGCGCCACGCGCCGCAGTTCGTCCACTTCGCGGTAACCCAAATGCTGCAACCCGAAAAACACGCCCAGCCCCACCACGCTCAACACCAAGGCAATGGTTCCGGACTTTGGCGAGAGCAACGGCAAGCTGATCAGGGCAAAACCCGCGGACACCGCATACAGCACCACCACGGCCTGCCGATGCGAGAGCCCACGCTTCAGCAATTTGTGGTGAATATGTTCATCATCCGCACTGAACAGAGACTTCCCATTCAAAAAGCGCCGCAACACCGCCATGCCCGTATCCAAAATCGGCAGACCGAAAGAAACCACCGGAATCGCCACTGCGACCGTCGTCGAAGCCTTTTGCGAACTCGCCATCGACACTGCGCTCAGCAGAAAACCAATCACCAGGCTTCCGCAGTCGCCCATAAAAATTGTCGCCGGATTAAAGTTGTAGCGGAGAAATCCCACGATCGCCCCCGCCAGCGCAATGGTTACAACTTCCGCCAGTGTGTTGCCGGTGATCAGCGATACGATAAATACCGCCAGGCATGAAAAAAGCGCCGATCCCCCCGCCAGCCCGTCCAGCCCATCCAGCAAATTGAACGCATTGGTAATCAGCAGAACCCAGAACACCGTCAGCGCCAGCGCCGCCACGTTCCCCATCTGCCGGCCGCCAAACAGCAAATGCAGGCTCGTCACGCGGCAGCCATTGGCAAACAGCCAGCACGCCGCGAAAATCTGAACCCCAAATTTCTTGTACGGACTCAACGGCTGAAAATCGTCGGCCAGCCCCAGCGCAAAAATCACCAGCGTCGGTCCTAGCAATCCCAGAACCGTTTGATACGGGAACGAAATATCCGTGTGTAGAAAACGAAATGCAATTCCCGCACCGCCCGCGGATAGAATCAACGATCCGAGGATCGCAATTCCACCCAGCCGCGGCACAGGCTTTTCGTGCAGGTGCCGCTTTGACTCTGGCGCCGTCGCCCATCCCCGCGCGTTGGCGGTATCCCGCACTAGGCGGGCCAGGACCGCCGACACTACCAACGCCGCCGCGAAAATAATGAGGTCGATCATTCCTAGGTTTATGCGATTCCTGCTCTACAGATCCTTGTTCCTGTATCTCATCACGCCAGCTTCGCCGGACGCGCCACCACATCGTCAGTCAGCGGAGGTTTCGCCGGCACATTCGCCATACACGGTTCAGCTAGCGTCTCCTGATACACCTGCAACAGCGCCTCCGCCATTTTCGTCGAAGTGAAATTTTCCTCCACCCGCATGCGCCCCGCCTCACCCATCTCCGCTCGAAGCCGCGCATTACCCAATAACCGGCGTATCGCCTTGGCAAGCTCCTCCACATTTTCACGAGGAACTACATACCCCGTCTTCTCGTGCTGATTCACCCATGAAACTCCCGTGGGTAGATCGGTCGAGATCACAGGCTTGCCGCACGCCATCGCTTCCAGTTGCACCACGCCAAACATCTCGGCATTGGTGATCGATGGCAGTACAAACACATCGCAGGCATGGTAGTAAGCCACCAGCTCCGCCTCCGAGACCTGCCCCAGAAACCTCACTCGCTCCGCCAATCCCCGCTCCGCAGCCAGATGCTTCAGCGATTCTTCCAGCGGACCTACCCCAATAATCCACAGGCGCGCCTCGATCTCTTCCATCGCCCGCAGCAGGTACTCCACGCCCTTGTAAGAAACCAACCGTCCCACGCACAGCACCGAGGGCATCCCATCCCGCAGTCCGTCGACCTTCCTGCATCCCTCTTCATCCAGATTGAATCGCGACAACGGCACGCCGAAAGGCACAACCCGGCACTTCTCCCGATACTTGGAAACGAATTGCGAAATTTCAATGTGCCGCGGCGTGGGCACGATGATGCAACTCGCCCGCCGGTAAAACGCATCGAGAAACGGTCCATACACTCTGAGCAGGTTGCGTTGCCGCACGACGTCGCTGTGAAATTGCGCCACCACGGGAACGTCTCTCTTGGCCAGCAGCGCCGATAACTCTGCCAGAGGATTAGGCAGGTGAACATGAATCAGATCGGGATCGAACTTCCTCGCCCATAGCGGATAGGTGGGCGCGATCGAGCAGGAAAATAATTTCCCCAGGCTGGCCACTCGCGTCACGGGAACTTTTTTGTTCTCCCGCTCCGTGCGCCAGCAAGTGTTCGCCACCACTACCTGGAACTGCACTTTTTCGGCTAAACTCTCGCAAATCTCTTTGAGAACGGTCTCCATTCCGCCCACAAAAGGATCGTAAAATTTCCCCAGTTGAAGAACCCTCACGCCGCGACCTCCTGCCCGACCACCCCGCCCGCAATCGCACTGGAAAGAATGCGGTCTAACTTGCCCGCCAACTCCGTCGCTACCAGATTCCGGTGTATCCACTCGTGGCCCAGTTTCCCCATGGTCTTCCGCATCGACGCGCTTTCTCCTAACGTAAGCATGTGCGCCGCAAGTTGTTTCGTATCCAGCGGGGCAAAAAGCAGGCCGCTGCTGCTGTCGTCAATTACTTCCGCCGGCCCCCACTTGTTCACCGCAATCACCGGCACGCCACAAGCCATGGCCTCCAGCACCGAGCGCCCCAGCCCTTCCGGCCCGCGATTGGGCTGCACCAGCACATCAAGTTGCGCCATCACATTCGGTATGTCGTTCCGGAATCCCACAAACTTCACCCGCTCCCGCAGCGCTGAACTCTCTACCCTGTGCCGCAGCAGTCGTTCCCACTCCGATCCTGCCTCGGTCACATACGGATTGTTCCCCACGATCACAAATTTCGCTGTCGGAAGTTGCTGAAGAACGCTTTCCGCCGCCTCGAGAAAAATGTCATGACCCTTCAGTGGCGTGATCGCGCCAACAATCCCGAACCAGATCTCCCCCGGTTCTCTTCGCAGATCCACCGGCGCGGACGCAGCCGGACGAAAGCGCCCAAGGTCGACGATGTCGCGGACAATCTTCGCGGGTATCGCTCCCGAAACATAACTCCGGACTTGCTCAGCTACATACATGGAAACGCATACCGCCAAGTCACAACGGCGCGACAGCAATCCCAGCAGCTTTCCCGACAGAGGGCGCTCTTCCAATCCATCCCGCATGTACCAGATCAAGGGCACATCTTTGCGTTTGCGAGTCAGCGCTCCGATCACGTGAGCCTTCACCGAGTTCGTGATAAAAACCGAAGGGCCGATTTCATCGAGCAAGCGTGACAACTTCCGCACGAAGAATCCTAAGTGCGCTGCGAATCGCAATATCTGCCAAGGGCTGGGACGCTTAGCTGTCTCGCCCACTCCGCCGATCGCTTCAGGCCACGGGAAGATCCAAACTTTCGCCCCGGCCAATTCGCTGTTCTCTTGCAACGCCCCTTCTCCCGGCACGATCAGGTGAAACTCATACACTCCGCGCAAATGCGCCACCGTCTCAAGCAGACTGATCTCTGCCCCTCCGAGTCCGCTGATCGGGCACAGCACCGCAATTTTGGGCAGCGTTGCCGCACTCGCGGTTTGTTCGGACACTTCTTCGATTGAGTTCGCAAGTCTCATAATGGTCCGTGGGCTTGAGGAAGAGTCTGTAACGTTTCGTTCTTGAATCCGTAAGGCCGCAACAGTTTTCTAAGCGAATCAGAGAGGGCATCCTCGGAAAACATGTCGAGCGCCCACGTCCTGCCTGCCGAACCCATTCGCCCTGCAAGTTCTCGATCCTGGAGGATGCTTAGTAAAGCTTCCGCCACTTCGCCGCTGGAATCGGGATCGACAACAAAGCCAGTCTTCCCTTGAAGGACTGCCTCGGCCGCACCACCGCAGCGGCTGCCTACCACCGGCTTTCCTGCAAGCGCCGCCTCCACATAGACACGCCCAAATCCTTCGCCACCCGCCACGCCGCCAACGCCCTTACCTCGACTTGGCAGTACGAATACGTCGCACTCGCGATAAAGCGCCGCCAAGCCGGTATCGGAAACTTCACCCGCAAATGTGACCTGCTGCGCGACCCCGATTTGAGCAGCGAGAATTTCCAGGCTTTTCCGTACCTCGCCATCTCCAACCACTACGTATCGAATGTCTGGAAGAACTCTCATCACCACAGGTAAAGCCCGTATCACTGTGTCCACACCCTTGAACTCGTTCCCCGGCGCAAGGCTGCACACAGAAAGCAGCATCCTGCCGTTCTCAACCTTTGCACCAGAACTCTTCTTATTAATCTCTTTATTAATCTCTTGTGCCATTAGCAAATCCACAAAGGAGTTAGGAATCGCGTTATGCAAAACCTTCACCTTGCTCGTCCGAATTCCCTCCATCTGCCGAACCACTTCAGCCGTGTAGTGGCTGACTGGAAGGATGACGTCCGCTCTCTTGAATGAAGCTCTTCGCCACCAGGACATTCCCCACCAAACCTCCACGCAGTGGCACGCAACCCAATACGGAGTCCGGAAAACCAGCTTCATCATCGCCGCCACTGGGGCGAGCGCCACATGATTCGCAATGACCAGGTCATATCCCCGCATTCCTGCCTTCGCGACTTCAAACAGGAAATGCAGACGTGACCAAACAGAAGCGCGAGACTGGCCGCTGACCATTCCCTTCACGCCAAATTCCGTCGGGAGGCATCCTTGATATCCCCAATCGAAAAAACACAGCACGTCCACATTCCCAGAGCCCAGCATGCCGCCTAATGTCGACGCCAGCGTGAACGTGTACCTCGCAATCCCGCCGCGCGAAAAAAGATCCGTCCCTAGAATCAGAACCTTCAAAGATTCTCTTTCCAATCTAGGCAACGGCATATTCCACCCCACTCCGCGACTGCCAGTTCAGCAGCACAAACAGCGACCACACCTCCGACCACGATTGCAGCCGCTCCCCGCTCTCCAGCCCATCGAGCAACTGTTTTCCGTATGCCGGGTCGAGCAGCAGCGGATCGTACAGCCGCTTGTTCTTCAAAGTGCTCGCTATAGTTTCCTTGAGCCCGCGGCTCAGCCACTTCGCCCACGGGAAAGTGAATCCCATCTTTTTTCGTTGTGAAATCTTCTCGCCCGCCAACTCCCGCAAAATTCGCCGCGTGATTCGCTTTCCCCGCCCGCGTTCAAAGTGATGTTCCGGAGCAATCCCCAGCGCGGTTTCCATCAATCGCGTATCCACAAACGGCACGCGCAACTCCACCGAACTCGCCATGCTGAACACATCCGCGTCCCGCAACAATTGATTGCGCATATAAAACTGAAGTTCCAGCGCGGCAATCCGCTGAAAATCGTTGGCCAGCGGTTCCACGTCTTCCTGCAATCGCATGCAGCGGACACTTCTGTCCGCCTGCCGCCAGCGAATGCTCCGCTGCAATAAATAGGCCTCCGCCAAATTCCGCAGCGGGCCCGCATCCGCAACTTTCTTCCACGGAATCGGATTCTTCGTCTTCACCTTCGACAACATTCGCGCCGCCGGACGCAATCCCGCCCCATAGCGCCACAGTCGCGGCACATAACTGAATGTCGAATACCCGCCAAACACCTCGTCTCCACCCACTCCCGTCAGCAGCACCTTCAATCCCAGCGACGCTCCCACCCGCGAGATCACAAATGTGTTGATCCCATCCACCGTCGGCTGGTCCATCGCGCCCAGCGCCGCCGGAAGCATCTCGCGCAACTGTTCCGCCGTCAGCGTTACCACCTCATGCCGATGCAGCACGTCCTGCGGCACTGTCTGCGCAATCTGCCGCGCATACGCCAGCTCCGAAAATTCTTCCTCCGGAAACGCAACCGTCAGCAGCGTGATCGGATTCGTCGCATACTTCGCCGCCAGCAGCGCTAGCAAACTCGAATCCACTCCGCCCGACAAAAACACTCCCACCGGGACGTCGCTCACAAGATGCGCGTCCACCGCGGCTTCCAACCGCTCCCGCACTTGCGCAACTGCATCCTCGAAATCCCCATCCGCGCCCGCCTTCATGCACGAACGCAACGACCAGTACTTCCCTTCCGCCACTTCCCCGCGCGCATTCACTCGCAAAAAATGCCCCGGCTC
>JGI12664J13189_1000096_pt1 | contig 11934 bp, 9 predicted proteins | sample BlaSpr_A8_OM1_O3_FD_13189 | JGI IMG/M metagenome (IMG submission 13189) | reverse complement strand
CAAAGCGAAAGAATTCGACAACGTGGTCAAGATAGGCCGCACGCATCTGCAGGACGCCGTTCCGCTAACCGTAGGCCAGGAATTCGGTGGATGGGCCAGCCTGCTGGAGCGCGACATCAAGCGACTGGAGCAGGTACTGGAAGGCCTCTACGATCTCGCCATCGGCGGAACCGCAGTAGGCACGGGGCTAAACACACATCCCGAATTCGCCGAGCGCGCCGCAAAAAAGGTCGCGGAACTGACCGCACTTCCCTTCCGCTCTCACGGCAATAAATTCGCCGCGCTCTCCGCGCACGACGAAATTGTCTTCGCCCAGGGCGCAATGGAAACGCTGGCCGCGTCGTTGATGAAGATCTCCAACGACATCCGCTGGTTGGCCTCCGGCCCGCGCTGCGGCCTGGGAGAGATAACGATTCCGGAGAACGAACCTGGCTCTTCGATCATGCCCGGCAAAGTGAATCCCACGCAATGCGAGGCAATGACCATGGTCTGCGTACAGGTTCACGGCGCAACCGCAGCCGTCGGCTTTGCCGGGTCGCAAGGCAACTTCGAACTCAACGTCTACAAGCCGGTAATTATTTACAACTTCCTGCACTCCGTCACGCTAATCACAGACGCCTGCCACGGCTACGTCGAATATATGATCAACGGCATCGAAGTCGACCGCGCTCAAGTGGACTGGTACGTGAAAAATTCGCTGATGCTGGTCACCGCACTCGCTCCAAAAGTCGGCTACGACAAAGCCGCGCAAATCGCCCACACCGCGCACGTAGACCACAGCAGCCTCCGCGAAGCCGCGATGAAGCTGGGCTATCTTACCGGAGAAGAGTTCGATCACTTGGTGAAGCCGGAAAAGATGACGAGACCGTAGCGCTTTCCCCTTGCCTCCAGTATCGACTCAAGGCGTCATCCCGAAGCCCCGCGTTTTCTCCAGCGGGGCGAGGGATCTCGCGCGGAGTGCCCATCCTCTATCCACAGTCCCGATGTTCATCGGTCACAGACGCGAGATGCAGTTGAATGCTATAAGCAGTAATCGCGCATTCCCTCACTTGGCCGGAAACGCCGAGCCGTCGGGATTGGCCATCGGCTGAGATGCGGAAGCCGAAGCAGTTTTATGTTTTCATCGTGACTATCCGGTCCCGATTTCACGTCCTCTATACGGGCATGACCGGTGATTTGAGCCGCCGTGTGTTTGAGCACAAGAACAAACTTGTCTCCGGCTTACCAGCCGTTACAACCTCTCGCGATCGGCGTATTACGAGCGATTTTTCCACGCAGACGCAGCGATCAACCGCGAGAAGGAGATAGAGGCTGGCAGCGAAGCAAGAAGATAAGACTCATTGAGTCCATGAACCCTTGTTGGAACCGATTTAGCGGAACGATGGGGCGAAATCTACAAACCGGAGGTGCCGGGCGATCCGCGCGAGATCCCTCGCCCCGCTGGAGACAACGCGGGGCTTCGGGATGACGGCCGCTACTAAGCGTGGCGGATTGATCAGCTTAAGCCTCCGCAATCGGCTGTGCTTCCTCGCTCAGCGACAAATCGGGTTTCTTGCCGCGCGTTGTCGTGATCACGACCACGCTGACCAGCACCAGTAGAGTTCCCAAAATCGTCCGCGTTCCCAGAGCTTCCCCGCCCAGGAAATAGCCGACCAGCACGGCAACCACAGGATTCACGTACGCGTATGTTCCGACTTTCGTCGGCGATTCGTGATGGATCAGCCATACGTAAGCGGTGAAGCCGATGATCGATCCCGCTACGATGAGATAAGCCAGCGCAAACCACGCGCCGCGAGAAACGGCCTCGATTCTGAAGCCGTGAAACTCCCCAAAGATCGCAGCAGCAAGGATGAGCAACACGCCTCCAGCAAGCATCTGTGCTCCCGAACTCATGACCTTCGAAACGGGCAGACGGAGTTTGCGCGTGAGAGCCGATGCGACCGACCAGCTGATCGCTCCTACGATCAACGCACAAGCGCCAGCCGTATCGATCGGGGCGCCATCGAGACTTAGGCTTCGGCTCATGAGCACCGCCACTCCTCCGAGTCCGAGGAGCAGCGCGAACGCCAGTCGCGGCGTTGGCCGTTGCGTGCGCAGGATAAGAATCTCCGAAACTGCCATGAATGCAGGAATCGTTGCCATCATGACCGCCGCGATTCCCGAAGGCACGCGCCGCTCAGCCCAGAAGAGGCAACCGTAATCGACGACAAAGATCAGGAAGGCAAGCAGCGTGGCCGCGCCCCATTCGCGTCCCGTGGGCGAGGCTTCGCCTTTGGCGCGCATCCAGGCGTAGAGAATGATTCCAGCGACGAAGAAGCGCATGCCCGCGAGAAGCAGCGGCGGAACTTCACGCACCCCGACACGAATCGCGAGGAAGGTTGAGCCCCATACGAAATAAATAATGCAGAAGGCAAGCCAGACCTTCCATGCGGGAGGACGCGAAATGGCTTCCATCGAAGTTTCTTGCATCAAGAAGTCCGGTCTGCGGGCAATAGTTCGTCTGCCCCGCAGATGCTTAGATCGCAGCGACGGAAGTTCGCATTATAAAAAGATTTTATTTTATGGAGCGATAATTTGCGGGAAATCCGAGCGGCTATTTCTTGACCAGGCTGGTATGGCTGGCGACGCACTGCCATCTGCCGCCGTCGAGCACCCAGGTGTCGGTGAAGCGTCCAACGTGATCGTAGGGTTTGCCCTGAAAGCTGCCCTTGGTTTGATAGATGCCGGCAACGACTGCGGTATCGCCGAAGAGGTTCACTTTGACATCCTGAATGGTGAGGCTGGTAGGCTTGAATTGCGGGTCTTTGATGTCGGCGAGGAACTTGGGCTTGTCGCTGAGAGATCCATCCCACTCGGTGTTGATGAAGCGCTCCGACACCAGCGCGTTCAAAGCCGAAGCGTCGCGATTAACCTGCGCCTCGTTCCACAAGCGCTCAAGTACGATGAGTTTGGTTTCGCGCGGATCGATCTGTTGAGCTGCAACCTGCCCGAATACGATGATGACAAATAGAAAACAGCACGCCTTACGGATCATTCGCTTACGCGCCGGCCACATCCCCACGTGGGGCGGACGCAGCGAAAGCGTAGCAGCCAGAAGCATGTTCGGCGCCGCGAAATTTACGAAAAGAGATTACGAACGTCATCAGAAAGACCGAGTCTGCTCGCAAACGGCCAAGGTCNAAGGCCTGGTGTCCACTCTCAGAATGCCCAACGTAACAACGTCGCGCCCACCGTGAATCCCGCTCCCACAGAGGCCAGCATTACCAAACTTCCCTTTTTCAACTTGCCTTCCTCGACCGCCGTATGCATGGCCAGAGGAATAGTGCCCGCAGTGGTGTTGCCGTAGCGGTCAATGTTGACGATGACGCTTTCCGGACGCAGTCCCAGGCGATCGGCGGTGGCGTTAATAATGCGCAGATTGGCCTGATGGGGAATAAAGGCATCGATATCGGATCCCTTCAGGCCGTTGCGCTCCAGCAATTTTTGGCACAGTTCGGTCTGTTTGCGCACAGCAAATTTGAAGACTTGCTGGCCGTCCTGGTGAACGTAGTGCATTTTCTGCGCAACGGTCTCGGCGGTGGAGGGATGCAGGCTGCCGCCGCCGGGCATGTATAGAAAGCAGCCGCCCGACCCGTCCACTTCGTGAATGAAGTCGATGAGGCCGTTGTCATCATCGGCGGGCTCAAGCAGAACCGCGCCGGCGCCATCGCCGAAGAGGATGCAGGTTGCGCGGTCGGTGTAGTCGATGATCGAGGACATTATGTCGGCGCCTATAACCAGCACGCGTTTGTGAGCGCCTGTGGCGATGAGTTGCGCGCCGGTTTGAAGCGAATAAAGAAAAGCCGAACACGCAGCAGAGAGATCGAATCCCCACGCGCCTTTCGCTCCCAGCTTGTATTGCACGCGGCACGCGGTGGAGGGAAACAACATGTCGGGCGTAACCGTGCCCACGATGATGACTTCGATCTCGGTTGGGTCCCAGCCGCGCTGCTCGAGAGCTATTTTCGCCGCTTCCACCGCGAGGTCACTGGTGGCTACGCCCTTTTCCGCGATGTGACGTTCGCGAATGCCGACGCGGCTGAGAATCCATTCGTTGTTGGTTTCGACCATCTTTTCCAGGTCGGCGTTGGTAAGAAGTTTTGGCGGAACGTAGGTGCCAAGGGCGCTGATCTTTACTCGAACAGTAGCTTCGGCGCGCGGGGTCAGGCTCACTCGAATAGATTCTCCGGTGGGGAATGTCGAACCGCTATTCTGCCGCACCGGAGAGCTGTATGTCCAACCCTGAATAGGATCTCGCCGTTACACAAACAGATGCACGAGAAACTATGCCGCTTTGCGTTCCTGTTCGAGTTCCATCCATTCCCGCACAAAACTTGGACAGGCGGCGATGCCGAATTCACGGCCTTCTCCACTGAGCAAATAGAACAGCGCGGGACGGTCCAGTTCGACCAGGTGCGTAAGATCAAGCATGGCCCACAGTTCACACTCGATTGCCGATTGAATGAGTTGATCCAGATAGTTCAGATGCGCGCGAAACAGTTGGCCGGATACGCGGATGGTGACTTGGGGAAGAGTGGACGAAACACCGGACGGCATCATTCGATTTTTCTCCTGGTATTGAATCGTGGGCTAACCACGGGCTTTCTCTTTGGATGTTCGCCGGCGCGGATTCTTGCGTAATTGCTTGGTAAAGGGAGTGTAAAGTTTCGTGCGAGGAGTAACTGCTGTGGTTCGTCTTAGAAGCGGAAGAAAAAATATAAGCCAGACACCGGCGACTCACTGCACACGCAAGAGCCCGTTACCGTTGCTTCCTTCCGGACCTGGCGGGGTTGGCGAGAGTACGTCGCGTAAGACCGATGCCTGACTGGAATCATTCTAGCATTGGCCAAGCGAATCGAAGCGACGCCGGATCGTATCCTAATTTGACTTCCCATGTCGCGAGAGTAGCGCCGCCGTCCCGGCGGCGGTCGCCAGCAGGATGCCGGCGCCACATGCCGCAACGCGCTTGCCCGAAGTAGGACATTACGCGGTACGAATGCCTCGAGGCACACGTGACTTTCGGTGCAAGAACTTTGCGGCTGCGGCTTCCCTTCTTAGCGCACTTGTCGAACAATGAATGTAGCGATGCCCGCGAACTCATCACAATCCGCAGCGGCCGATTTCGCAGGAGCGCTCAACTATTTCTTCAATGTGTGTCTGTACCTGCTGGTTCTGATGGGGTTTATAACCCTGGCCAGTAGCGGGGGGCTGGACCTTCCGGCGGCTGTGATCGTGAGTACTGCGCTCCTGGTTCGCGGCATTTTGCTGGCGCAGCGCAAGACCGTTGCCATCTCCGAGCGATGGACCACTCCGTTGACGATCGCGTATTTTGTGTTTTTCACCCTCGACTATTTTTTTGTTTCGCGCAGTTTCATAAAATCGACGGTTCATCTGGCGCTGTTTGGCGTTGTGGTGCGCACGTTTTCCCTGCGCCGCGAGCGCGACCATCTGATGCTGGCTATTTTGGCATTTCTCATGGTGCTGTCGTCGGCAGTGTTGACCGTGGACAGCGTTTTCCTGTTTTGTTTTGCCGGTTTCATGCTGATGGCAGTAGCGACGTTTGTGCTGATGGAAATGCGGCGGTCCGCGTGCGAGGCCAGCATCAAGGCGAGGGCATCGAACGACCCCATGGCACAGCGGAAGCTGGCCGTCTGGTTGCTGCGCGCGACTCCCGCATTGATGCTGTTCATACTTGCCGGTTCCGCGGCGCTGTTTTTTGTTTTGCCGCGCATGTCGGGCGGATATTTGGGCGCTTACTCCTACGGTACGGATTTTTCCACCGGCTTCAGCGATCACGTGCAACTGGGACAGATCGGGCAAATCCAGCAATCCAATGCAGTGGTGATGCACATCCAGATCGACGGCGACCGCGATGGCCATCATGGCCTTTATTGGCGGGGCACGGCTCTCAGCATGTTTGACGGACGTGGGTGGTGGAACCCGCGGCAGCAACTCATTCTGGAGAAACAGGCCAATAACAATTTCGAAATTCCTCCATTTGGGACTGGCGTGTTGTGGAATGCGGCGCGGGCTGACGATCTCGGCGCCAAGCCTAAAACACGCGCGAACGTGATTCACTATCGCGTGCTCATGGAGCCGATCGGAACCAATGTGTTTTTTCTAGCTCCGTGGGCGACGCGCGTGACGGGAAGCTATCGCCTGCTGTCGGCCGATTCCGGCGGCGCGGTGCGTGACCTGGACAGTGAGCATCCCATCGCCCACTACGAAGCAGAATCGGATATTTCGACGCCGTCGCCGAATGAACTCAGCATTTCGGGAAACGATTATCCGCCGCAGGTCGTGCCCAAGTACTTACAGTTGCCGACAGTCGATCCCCGCATTCGGTCGCTGGCAAATCAGATTGTGGGATCTGGCGGTAACAATTTCAGCAAAGCCGCGGCGGTTGAAAAATATTTAAAGACTCATTACGGATACACGCTGCAACTGCTGCGAACTCCCGTGAAGGACCCGCTGGCCAACTTTCTTTTCGAGCGGCGGCAAGGGCATTGCGAATACTTTGCTTCGGCGATGACGGTGATGCTGCGCACGTTGGGGATTCCAGCGCGCGTGGTCAATGGTTTTCGCAGCGATGAGTTCAACGACGTGACGGCAAATTATGTGGTGCGCGCCCAGGACGCGCACGCCTGGGTCGAGGCTTATTTTCCTGGCTATGGCTGGCAGACTTTCGACCCCACTCCGGCGAGCAACACAGGCACTCCGCAAGGTTGGGGACGAGTAGCGCTCTACGTGGATGCGGCGGCGTCATTCTGGCGCGAGTGGGTGGTCAGCTACGACTCGTCGCACCAATACGTTTTGGGGCGGAGCGCGGTGAATCAGACGCGCGACGTGTGGCAACGGCTACGGATTTTCGCGCGCCTCCGCTATGCGGCGATGCTGCGGTGGGCACGCCGCCGGCAGGAGAGAATCGAGCATTCTCCCAGAGTGTGGATTGGGATTGGCCTGGCAATTGTGTTGTTATCGGCCGGATTACGGAATGCGAAATGGATTGCCCGTAGGTTGCGGGAACGATGGCCGGCTCTTGCCAAAGCGCGGGGACCCGAACACGCCGCAGCAATGTGGTATGAGCGCATGGCGCGGTCCGTGGAACGCCGCGGCGCACACAAATCTTCCACCCAGACGCCGCTAGAATTTGTGACTCAGATCGAAGATGCAGACCTGCGCACGCGAGTAGCGGAATTTACCGAAGCTTACGAATCCGCGCGCTTCGGCAAGTCTACCGAAGATGCCGAACGCTTGCCGCAGTTGTATGAGGAAATCGAATCGGCGGTCACGAAATAATTTCGCAATAACGTCCAGCAAAATCTTCGCGAGAAGAATCTAGAAGCGCCACATTAACCCGCCGCCTACAAAATAATTGTGCTGACGCGTCTTGCCGGTGTCAGCTAGCGGAAAATCCGGCTGGCCGGACCAGAAATCGCGCGCTTCGCCGCGGATGAAGAAACGGTGTAACACTCTTACATCCAGCCCGACGCCGCCCTGGATCACGCCCGAAGTCGTCGACTTGCCGGGATTGGCGCCGCCGTCGTAGATGAGCTGGCTGTTCTCGCTGAAATGGCCGAAGCCTCCGCCGAAGCTCACCCAAGGAGAGACCGCTGTCGTCGGAAACAGATTTGCCCGCACGGCTGGAGTCACGAAAATCTCGCGATAATCCTTTGGTACGAACGGACCGCCGGAGTTCAGCTTTTCGTCGAGGTTGAACATCGCGGGCACTTCCCCCGAGATGGAAAACACAGGATTCACTAGGATGCGGCGGGTATAGTTGATCTCGAAGCTCAGGCCTTTGCCCGAATAAATTACGGCCTCGACTGGCGGCGCATTCGGCCCGATGATGCCGCGATCGCTGATAAAAGTTCGACCGATGATGCCGGTCAACTCGTTCTTCTCATCCTGGGCAACCGCCGATACTCGAAAAATCGCCAACACTGCCAAACATACGAGCAAAAGTCGTTTCTCAGACATCTCTCCTCCGAGAATTGATTGTGAGTCTTAAGGCGGTACCGAATAGCCTAGCATGGCGGCGACGATTTTGAAGTTGTGAATCTTTTCGTTCATATGCACAGGCATGGCGCGTGAACAACTCGGCGCGGAGCAGGTAGATGTGTCTATTGATGATAAAATAAACATATTCCATGCCTGTTAAAGAGCTCACCGTAACGGCCGTCGAATCCCCCCGTGAAGATGCTTTGGAAGCGAAATCCGGCCTGAATCCGGCTCCGGCCCGCCTTCAGAAGGTGGGCTTTGTCAGCCTTGGCTGCCCTAAGAACCTAGTCGATAGCGAAGTGATGATGGGCCTGCTGGCGAGGGCGGGAGCTGAACTTACCACTCGGGCCGAAGACGCCGATGTGATTGTGGTCAACACCTGTTCGTTTATTGAGAGTGCGCAGCAGGAATCGATCAATACGATCCTGGAGATGGCCGAACACAAAACCGGAGGCCGGGCCAAAAAGTTGGTGGTGGCCGGCTGCCTGGTGGAGCGCTTTCGCGATCAGATTCGCAAAGATATTCCTGAGGTTGATGCGGTTGTGGGCACGGGCGAATTGGAGAGTATTCTTGCGGCTACGGGCATCGCCCATGCGCCCCGGAAGAGCGATTCACCATTGGTTGTGCTGCCCTCGCGTGCGGAGGGCGATGCGCGCGCGCTGCAAGGACGTTTCTCGCGCCAATCGTGGGATGGAGCGATTGGCGATCTGCCGAACTATCTTTATGACGACGCGACCCCGCGGATTCTGGCCACGCCGCGTCATATGGCCTACATCAAGATCGCCGAGGGTTGCGACCACCCTTGCACTTTCTGCATTATTCCGCAACTGCGCGGGCAATTTCGTTCGCGGCGTTTCGAATCGGTTGTGGCGGAGGCCGAGCGCCTGGCGCAATCCGGAGTGCGAGAGATCACTTTGATTGGCCAGGATACTACTTGTTACGGCGAGGACTTCGGGTTGAAAGACGGGCTGGCATTGTTGTTGGAAAAGCTTGCCGGCATTGAGGATTTGCGCTGGGTTCGCTTTCTCTACGCGTATCCCAACAAGATCACGGGCAAGTTGCTGGAAGTCATTGGGCAACACGAAAAAATCTGTTCCTATATGGATGTGCCGCTGCAACATGCCTCGGCTTCGGTGCTGAAGCGCATGAAGCGCGGGGGCAGCGCGGATGTATTTCTGCATTCGATTGCGAAGATGCGGCGCGCGATCCCCGATCTCACGTTGCGCACGTCGTTTATTGTGGGCTTTCCCGGCGAGACGGAAAAAGAGTTTGAAGAACTCTGCGACTTTGTTCGCGAGGTGCAGTTCGACTGGATGGGAGCTTTCGCATATTCGGACCAGCAAGGCGCGGACGCTTATTCGCTGGAGAAGAAATTATCGACGCGCGAAATTGAGCGCCGGCGCAAACATCTGATGGGCATCCAGCGCCAGATCAGCAAGAAGAAAAAGAAAGTGCTCGTGGGGCGGGAGTTCGACCTGTTGCTCGAAGGCAGTTCCGAGGAGAGCGACCTGTTGCTCGAGGGGCGCACAGAAATGCATGCGCCTGAGATCGACGGTAAAGTTTTCGTCAACGACGTGCCGGAGAACGTGCAGCCCGAACCGGGCCGGTTTTATCGCTGTCAGATCACAGAAGCGCACGATTACGATCTGGTGGCGCGAATTATAGATACAAACGCCGTGTGATCTGGGCAACGCTCCGCATTGCTAAGACTTCCATGCCACGCAAACGAGCGATCAAGCTACGTTGTCCGATTTGCAAAAAGCCGGTGAAGAGTGCCGACGCCGACTTCCCTTTTTGCAGCCCGCGCTGCCGTACTATCGATCTGGGGAAATGGGCGAGCGGCGGGTATGTTGTCTCATCGCCGGCCAGCGATGAGGAAGAGCTGTTCCTGGATCGCGGCGACGAATCGGACTCGTGACGGGCAATTCCACAGCACGATTGACAAGCAGTGCCGACCCGGGTGGAGGACCTCGGGTGCCAAGTGCTCCCACATGGGCAACTGCGACTGCTACATTTTTCGGGGTTGGAAGATTGCGCCCCGGGCCGGGAAGCTGGGGCTCGGCCGCGACCGTGCTGCTTTGGGCTGCGTTGGCCTATGCGTTACCGCCGGCCGCGCGCACTCTGGCCGCGTGCGGCCTCACGCTACTGGTAGTCCTCTTGGGCATTCCTGCTGCCACACAGGTATCGCGAGCGCTGCAAAAGAAAGATCCGCAATTCGTGGTCATCGACGAAGTCGCGGGGCAACTGCTCACGTTAATTGCGGTCCCGCTTTCGTGGAAAACTCTTCTCGCAGGTTTTATACTTTTCAGAGCCTTCGATATCATGAAACCGCCGCCCATCCGGCAACTGGAACGCCTGCCGGAAGGAACCGGGATAGTATTAGACGACGTAGCGGCCGGTTTTTTCGCCGGACTTGTGATGCATCTTCTCTTGCATTTTGGTTTACTGGTACCGTAGAGGTTTATGCATTCGCTAACGGGAGAAGTCGAAGTTCATGGGATTTTCTGATCGCATCCTCGGCCGGCAACATCCGAACGGAGGACCGCGCATCGAAACCGTGGTCCCCTCGCTGACCTTGGCCGGAGGCGAGATTCGCATCATCGGCTCGGGACTGCGCCCGCAGCAGTTTCAGCGTCCGCGCGTCCAATTCGGCGACGTGGAGGGATCTGTAGTCGTGAGTTCCGATGCGTTCGTGGTTGCTCGAGTTCCCGAAGGCGCGGCCTCCGGGCCCGTGATGGTCGCCGCCGACGGCCACGTCAGCAATTCGCAGCAGGTAAAAGTTGGTGTCCTTATTGCGGAAAATCTGCATCCAGTTACCAGCCCGGCGCTTGATCCTGAGGGCAACATCTATGTGACTTTTTCCGGGCCGCGCGGCCAGAAAGTTCCCGTAGCGATTTTCAAGATCGACACAAACTATACGGTAAAGCCATTCGTCGAAGAAATGATGAATGCAACCGCCATCGCCTTCGACCGCCAGGGGCAAATGTATGTCTCTTCCCGCTATGACGGCGCAGTTTATCGCGTGGCTCCCAATGGCACCATGAGCACTTATGCGGAAGGCATGGGAGTTGCCACAGGCATTGCTTTTGATCGAGAGCAGAATCTTTATGTAGGCGATCGCAGCGGAACGATTTTTAAGATTGGCCGCGACCAGCAGGTCTTCGTTTTTGCAACGCTCGAACCCAGCGTCTCGTCTTATCATTTTGCTTTCAGCCCGCAAGGCGATTTATTTGTGACCGGCCCTACGACTTCAAGCTTTGACAGCGTCTATAAGATCGATCCCCACGGTGCCGTGACAACGTTCTACCGCGGGTTGGGAAGGCCGCAGGGTTTGGCTTTCGACGCAGACGGCAATCTTTATGTTGCCGCTTCCCTGAAGGGCAAGCGCGGCATCGTGAAGCTCACGCCGGATGGCACGCCCAATCTTGAGGTTGCGGGGCAAGGCCTAGTGGGACTGGCTTTTGGCCCCGGGCGTTCAGCCATTCTTGCGACCACAAACTCCGTTCATCACCTTTCGTGGAATATTCAAGGTCTGCCGCTGCTCCCCGAATAACGGCTGCGCCGTCTGCGCACCTCCCATTTCTTCAGTAGCGCTTTCGTTTAAACTCCTAAGCGTGGATGCCGAGATCATTGCCGTAGGTTCCGAGCTTCTCACTCCCTTCCGCTCGGACACCAATTCGCTCTATCTAACAGAACAACTCAATCAACTGGGTATCGAGGTGGTCTTCAAGAGTGTAGTGGGAGATAACCTGACGCATTTGGTGGAGGCCGCGCGGCATGCGTTGTTCCGGTCCGACATCATCCTGGTAAGCGGCGGCCTGGGCCCGACCGAAGACGACCTGACGCGGGAAGCGGTCGCGGAAGCTATCGGACTTTCCCTGCGCCGCGATCCCG
>JGI12664J13189_1000095_pt1 | contig 11936 bp, 11 predicted proteins | sample BlaSpr_A8_OM1_O3_FD_13189 | JGI IMG/M metagenome (IMG submission 13189) | reverse complement strand
CTCGCGAACTCATCACGCTGCGCGAAGCTTCGAAGGCCAGATCGAGCGATGGGGCGAAGTCAACGTTGAAGCCTAGGGCGCGGCAATTTTCGCCGATGATTTGCCCGTGCTTGCGAAAGAGCTTGCGGTCGCCGGTGGCGAAAACATCTGCCGCAGAAGGGGTGGGACCGATCACGTAGCGAAAGCGGTCTACGCGTCCGCCTTCGAGATCGACGCAGGTAAATAGTGAAGTCGAGACGCATTTCTGGCAATCGCGTAGCAGACGCCAGGTTTGCTCCGGGCTTTTGATGTTGCGTGCGAAGAGGATCACACCTGCTGGCTGAAGGCGAGTGAGCAGGGAACTTAGGCGGGCCGACATCTCGATTCCGTCGAAGCCTACAATGAGGAGTTGACCGACGTTGTTTCCGTCGGCTCTTAGACCGTTATTCGCTTTCAAGCCGGTATCCCAAGTCCTCAAGTTGCTTCACCGAATTCGCGACAAACTCGCGCAGCTCTGGCTCCTCGATCGTATAAGGAAGACATATCACCGCATCATATTGGTCTGTTTTACTGTATGTCTTCATGATTATCTCGGATGCTTCTTCCGAAAGTAGCTGGCGCTTCTTGTTCATCGAGAAGAGCTGTCGCCTGTACGCGTCGACGTCAATGTGATTCTCCAGATACGCCTTCATCAGGCGGAGGTAGTCGATCTCATCGTAATCCCAGTCTTTGGTTATCGTCATTCGATTTGCTTCTTCAGCTCCGCCAGCAAATTCAAGGCTTCCAGTGGTGTGAGCCGGTTTAAATCTACCTCGCGCAGCCTGTCCAGGACCGGTTGCGACAATGGCGTGAAGATCGTCAACTGCGCAGCCGGCGGAGATGCGCCCCGAGAAAGATGACCGGTGGCGAGGCGCTCGGCGGATTCATGTTCGGCGAGCACTTCACGCGCACGCGCAATCACTTCGTTGGGCAAGCCCGCCAGTTTCGCGACTTCGATGCCGTAACTGCGGTCGGCGGCGCCAGGTTCGACCTTGCGCAGAAAGACGATGCCTCCGCCGGTTTCTTTCACCGCGACGTGATAATTTTTTACTCCGGAAAGCTGCTCGGCCAGTTCGGTTAATTCAAAGTAGTGTGTCGCGAACAAAATCTTGGCGCGGACGCGCGCGTGCAAGTATTCAATTGCGGACCAGGCGATGGCTAGACCATCATAAGTCGACGTGCCGCGGCCCACTTCATCGAGCAGGATCAATGAGCGCGGCGTTGCCGTGTGCAGGATTGCCGCGGTCTCCGTCATCTCGACCATGAAGGTGGAACGTCCCCGCGCCAGATTATCGCTGGCACCGATGCGGGTGAAGACGCGGTCGACAAGGCTTAGCCGCGCTGAGCGTGCGGGGACGAACGATCCCATCTGGGCGAGAATTACGATCAGCGCGGCCTGCCGCAGATAGGTGGACTTGCCGCCCATGTTTGGTCCAGTCAGCAATAACACAGTATGCGTGGTCGAATTCAGATATAGATCGTTGGGAACGAAGCGTTCGCTGCCGCCCGCCATTTCCTGCTGCTCGATCACGGGATGGCGACCCTCGACAATTTCTAGTTCGCCGCTGTCACCATCGACGAGCTGCGGACGGCAATAATTTCGCAACGCCGCGATATGCGCCATTGAAGCCAGCACGTCAATCTCGGCCAAGGCCAGCGCGGTTTGGCGGATGCGTTTGGCTTCGGCAGCAATCGCTGTGCGCAATTCGGCAAACAGCCGCCGCTCGATCTCGACTATTTTTTCCTGCGCGTCGAGAATCTTCGCTTCATATTCCTTCAACTCGGGAGTGGTGAATCGCTCCGCGCCGACCAGTGTTTGCTTGCGCTCGTAATTTTGTGGAACCAGGTGCAAATTCGCTTTCGAAACTTCAAGGTAGTAGCCAAAGATGGAATTGAACTTCACCTTGAGCGACACGATTCCGGTGCGTCCGCGCTCGCGCTGCTCGATCTGCGCCAGAACCTGCTTGCTGTTTCGCGAAAGTTCGCGCAGTTCGTCCAGGTCGTGATCGATGCCCGGCGCTATCACTCCGCCGTCGGCAAAGGTCAGAGGCGGCTCGGCGATAATCGTGCGGTCGATGCGCTCGCGCAAGTCTTGCAACTCATCCAGTGCCTCGAATAACGCTCTCATGCGCTCCGAGGGCAACCGTCCCGTCGCGGCTTTCACCGCGGGGAGTTTGGCCAGCGAGGCGGCCAGTGCGAGCACATCGCGGGGATTTGCGGCTTCGAGAGTGACGCGGCTGAGCAGTCTTTCGAGATCGAGAACGCCGTCAAGCGCGCGCCGCAATTCTTCCCGCGCGACGGTTTCTTTGACGCCCGCTTCCACCGCATCGAGCCTTCCGTTGATCTCACTTAAATCCAGCGAAGGCCGCAGCAGCCACGCACGCAGAAGGCGCTTGCCCATGGGCGTAATCGCGCAATCGATGGAGCGAAAGAAAGTGACGCCCGCATCCGAACCGGAAAACAGCGGCTCGATCAACTCGAGATTTCTTGTGGTGACTGCGTCGAGCACCAGACAATTCTGCCGTTCGTACCAGCCAATACGGTCCACATGATCGAGCGAGCCGCGTTGCGTGGAGCGGACGTAATACAGAATCGCACCCGCAGCGGCCGCGGCTGCCGGTCGGCCGGCGAGCCCGAAGCCTTCCAGAGACAACACGCCGAAATGATTTTCCAGCAGAGGGATGGCATGATCCGGCGCGAAAATCCAGTCGTCGAGCGGGGTCTCGGCCCAACGTCCCGAACTATGCCGCGACAGAGGGCCTGTGAAGACTGGGATGTGTTCTACGGGCCTCTCAAACAATGGCGCTGCCGATCCATACAGCAATTCCTTCGGCCGCAATTGTTCCAACTCATCCTGCACGCGCCGCAATGCGTCGTCGCCGGCAAATTCTGTGGCGCGAAATTCTCCGGTGGACAAATCCAATGCCGCGAATCCAACGCGGTCTCCGACCTGCGCCAAGGCCGCCAGAAAATTGTTTTCGTCCGATCCCAACGACGAATCAGCCGCAGTGCCTGGAGTAACGACGCGCGTGACTTCCCGCCGCACCAGTTTTTTCGTCAGCTTCGCGTCTTCCATCTGCTCGCAAATGGCTACTTTGAAGCCTTTGCGAATCAGCTTACCGATATATCCTTCGGCCGCGTGATGGGGCACGCCACACATGGGCACGGCAATGCCTTTTTCTTTATTGCGAGAGGTCAGCGTGATCTGGAGTTCCTTGGCGGCGACCAGCGCATCGTCAAAGAAGAGTTCGTAGAAATCTCCCAGACGAAAAAAGAGGAGCGCTGTGGGATGTTCTTTTTTGACGGCGGCATATTGCCGCATCAGCGGAGTGGACGGCTCAGACATTGGACGAGGCTGTGGCGCGGATTATAACAAAGCGCACCGGCCATCTTCTGCGGCATTGCTCACATCGAAGATCGAAATATCGTTGATTGCGACATCGATGGATCGAAATTATGCGATGGAAATGTGGTTGACTCGGGTGGCATGCGGTGTTTTCCTATTGCGTGGAACTCCGCAAGGATCCGATTACGCGTTCGTGGGTCATGACCGGGGATGAGTGCGGCGGTCCCGCGCATCCGCAGGCGAGCTGCCCTTTCTGTCCTGACGCTTCCGCTTCCATCAAAGTGATCGGTTCTGCACCCGACGGCGGTTCTCCCTGGTCGGCACGCGCCGTGGTGCACCCCACGCCGCTCTATCACATCGAAGGTGAACCGGGACGCCGCGGCGACGGCATCTACGACTGCATGCACTCGGTCGGCGCGCATGAGGTGCTGGTCGAGAACCGGCAGCACGACCGGCATCTGTGGAACGCGAGCGACGAGGAGATTGCACAATTCCTGCGACTCGGCGCCGAGCGCATTCTCGACCTGAAGCGCGACCAGCGCGTGAAATATATAAGCCTGTTCAAAGATTACGGACCGACCGCAGGGCAGGAATTCGCACATCCGACATCGCAAATTACGGCGACCACATTCGTTCCCCGCCGCGTTTTGTACGAACTGCGGGCCGGGCGTGAATACTTTCACGGCAAGGAACGCTGCGTGTTCTGCGACATCGTGAATCAGGAAGAGCGGCAGGCGGTGCGTGTGATTGAAGTGCGTGGCGACTATCTTGCTTTGTGTCCTTACGCGCCCCGCGTGCCCTATGAAGCTTGGATTCTTCCGCGTTATCACGAAGCAAGCTTTGAGCGCACGGGGCTGGCGCGTCCGGGGTTGCGAGTCAACTTGGCATCTCTGTTGCGCCGCACGCTACAGCGCATTCGTGCCATCACGGAAGATTTCCATCTCGTATTGCATACTTCGCCCAACAGCCTGCATCCTTCCAAGGCGCTGGGATACTGGAAGACGATCGAAGAGGATTATCACTGGCACATCGAAATCCTGCCGGTCATCGCATCGAAAGCGAGGTCTTACAATTTCAAAGAAGTTTATTATTCGCCCGTGAGTTCGGAGACCGCGGTGAAGCAACTGCGGGAGGCGAAAATCGCTGGATGATCGTAACGGAACGCGGCGGCCACGAGACGAGAGAATTATGCTACCGTCCTGCTCCGGTTGCCCCTGCTCCGGTTGCTCCCGCGCCGCTTGAGTTTAGCCCTACCGTTCCCAGCATCGCCTGCGGATCGCGCAAGAGTTGTTCCGCCGCTTTGGCTTCCAGCGGCGGCGAGAACAAGTATCCCTGGCCGAGTTCGCATCCCAGTTCGCGCACTTGATCCAGTTGCTTCGCCGTTTCAATGCCCTCGGCAACCGTCTGAAATTTCATCTTGCGGGCAAAGGTCATGATCAACTCGACAATGTCGAGCACTCTGCGGTCGGTCATCATCTCACCGATTAAGGATCGGTCGATCTTCAACGCATCGATGGGGAAGTCGGTCAACGCCATCAGGGAACAATGGCCGGTGCCGAAGTTATCGAGGATTGTGCTGACGCCAAGATGCTTGAAGTGGGAAAGAACCGTGGCGGTGAGGCGGGGGTCGTGAGCCGCCACGTTTTCAGTTAGCTCCAACTGCAAGCTGGAGCCGTCCATGCGCGTCTCGCGTAGCGCCGACTGGACCATGCCCACCAGGCCGGCGTCGGCGAACTGCCGGGCAGAAACATTCACGGTCATGCGAATCGATTTGAGCGCGGAGTTGCGCGTCTGCCACTCGCGCAACTGGCGGCAGGCTTCCATCATGAGCCATTGACCGATCGCCACAAGCAGTCCGGTGTCTTCCGCGGCGTCAAGAAATTTGTGGGGCGAGATCAATCCTTGCTGGGGATGCTGCCAGCGAAGAAGGGCTTCGACGCTTACAATGCGGCGCGTATTGAGTTGCAGAATCGGCTGATAGTACACAAGAAACTGGCGCTGGTTTATGGCCGTGCGCAAATCGGCTTCCAGTTGCAAGCGGCTGACGGCGCGGCTGTGCATGGCTTCATCGAAGACCTCGCAGTGGTCACCGCCTAGCGTTTTGGCGCGGCGCATGGCCACGTCCGCGTCCTGCAATATGTCTTCGGATCGTTTGTACGAGGCGGCGCTGACCGCGATGCCGATGCTGGCCGAGGCCTTCAGTTCTGTGCCCNCCACCATAATCGGGGGAGAAATGGATTCCAGAATTCGCTTGCCCACACGGAGAGCGTCGCTCGGATCTCTGAGATTGTTGAGAAGCACGGTGAATTCGTCGCCTCCCATGCGCGAGAGCACGGCGTCTACCCCCGTACCTTGAGGCGCGGTGACGCTGTCGTTGTTGCGCAGGCAATCGGCCAGGCGATTGCCGATTTCGAGAATTATGCGGTCNCCGCTAGCGTGCCCCATGGTGTCGTTGAAGTTCTTGAAACCGTCGACATCGATGAAGAGAACGGCGTAGTGCTTGGCCGCATCCCGCTGATGGTGGATAAACATCTGCTGCAAGCGATCGAGGAACAGTCGCCGGTTGGGAAGCCCGGTCATTTCGTCGTGAAGCGAATTGTGTTCGAGTAGCGCTTCGGCGCGTTTGCGGTCGGTGATGTCGCGGTTGATGATGACCAGCTTGGCCACCTGGCCGTGATCGTCGCGGATGGTGCCGGCAATCGATTCCAATACATGCCAGCTTCCGTTTTTGTGGCGGATGCGATATTCGAGGCGCTGGCCGGTTCCGGTTTCTTTGGCTACGCGCGCCGCTTCTAAGACCCGGAGGCGATCCTCGGGATGAATTTGCTCAAAGGACGAGGTCTCTCCAAGCTCGGCTGCCGAGTAGCCCAGAATACGTTTATAGGCGGGGCTGTTGTAGAGACGCTTGCCTTTCGTATCGACCAGCGCGATCATATCGGCGGCGTTTTCGGTGATGATTTGAAACAGCTCTTCGCGCTTCCTGGCCTCGCGCCGGATGTGGAGGACGTGGAATTGCAAGTACGCGGCCAATACGACCAGCGCGACAATCGCCGCTGTATTCCATTGCGCCATTACCGAAGATGGTTGCCTCCAACATTGCTATCGGCAGTTTTTGTGTTTTCATTGATCGTGGTGTGATGCCGAGGCGATTGAGCGGCTAATGGCGGTTTTTATCTGCGGGTGCGCAAGAATTGAATTCGGGGTAGGCTGGATAGCGATCAAGAGAATACTGAAACTGAAAACGATTGGCTCGTAATCTATGGCTTCCGACCCACCACCGCGCCGCCTGAAGACTTATGCCGGAGCCCAGGGCTACGTCTATCAGTACTACTTTGTCGGCAAACGTGCAGCTTTACCTGACGACCCCGAGTCGCCGGCGACGGAATTTATCTTCGATGTGACTTCCGATCGCAAGCTCACCTACGCAGTGAGCATCTTTCTGCACCAAAGCGCTGTGAGCGCGTGGAGCGCCAGGCACGGGCGAGCGCTCAGCGATGCGGAACAATACGCCGCCGCCAAGCTGCGGCTCTTTCGTGCTTTCGATGAATTGGAAGACTTAAAGGGGCACCGCCGGCTGCCCATTGACGCCACGTTGCTCGAAGAAGTCTTGGCCGGGTTAGGAGTGGAATAATTGGGTCTATAATGGCGTGAAAAGGTCGAAGCCCCAGCTCTCACGATTTGCGCTGCGTTCGATGCGCCAAATCTTCGTCCTTCAATAGTTATCTTTTACCATGTCCCTGCTCTGGCTCCGCTTCGCGCTGGCCTGCTACTTCATTGGCCTGATCTACGCCTTTGTGGCGCTCACCCGGGCGAGTGACTTATTCAGCCGCATCGCTTTGCACGCGGCCAGCTTGGGCATGGTCTTCCACTTCGTTTCCCTAGTCGAAGTTTTTCAACTCGATCATGTGGTCTGGGCGTCGGTTCACAACGCGGAATCGCTTCTGGCTTTCATCTCCATGACGTTCTTCATGATCGTTTATGCGATCTATAAGACCACGTCGCCGGGAGTCGTCGTTTTTCCGGTGGTTTTCTTTCTGACCTTCGTTGCCGCGACGGGCCAACAGCCGTTTGTCTTTACTTCTTCCGTGCAGCGCAATGGATGGCTGGCCGCGCACATTGCGCTCATCTTTACGGGATATGCGGCACTGATCTTCAGTTTTGGGGCGAGCCTGCTTTACCTGTTGCAAGAGCGCCGGTTGAAGTCGAAGAATCCTACGAGCCTCATCGGCTTTCTGCCTGCGCTCGAAGTCATCGACCAGATTGGCTACCGTTCGTTGCTGCTGGGTTTCCCGTTCATGACGCTGGGACTGCTTACTGGTTCGATGCTGGCCATTTCCACTTACGGGCGTGTCGACTTTCTCGATCCTAAGATTTTGCTGTCGCTGCTGATGTGGTCGGTTTACATGGTGATGGTCTTCACCCGCTGGAACTCGGGTTGGCGCGGCCGCCGCGCCGCCTTCCTGGCCACGTTCGCTTTTGTGGCGGCCATTGTGGCCTGGGCGGCGAATTATTTTTCCACGATTCACAGGTTCGCGGCTTCATGAGATATCANCTCATCGGCGTCAACCACACCAGCGCNCCGCTCGATGTGCGCGAGCGCCTGGCCATCGCCGAATCGCGTTTGCCGGAAGCTTGCCGCCAACTCGCCGCGCATCCCGGAATCGAAGAAGCGCTGATTCTTTCCACCTGCAATCGCGTGGAAATGATCACCCATACGGTGAACGGATCGGCAGACCTGCGCGGATTTCTGTGCGAGCATTTTCACCTGGACGCGGAAGAACTCGATTCTCACGTTTACGAGTTCCGCGATAAAGACGCCGTGCGGCACGTTTTTCGCGTGGCTTCCAGCCTGGATTCCATGGTCGTGGGTGAAGCGCAAATTCTGGGACAGGTCAAAGAAGCTTACGCGACGGCGCGCGCCGTGGGCGCTGTGCGGTCTCAGCTCGAACAACTACTCACCCGCGCCTTTGCCGTGGCCAAGCGCGTGCGCACAGAAACCGCGGTCGGGTCTTCCTCGGTCTCGATTGCGTCGGTGGCGGTAGAGCTGGCGAAAAAGATTTTTGGCACACTGCAAGGGAAGAACGTTTTCATCGTCGGTGCAGGCAAGATGAGCGAACTGGCCGCTCGTCACCTGATGGCACATGGATGCTCTGCGATTTTCGTTTCCAATCGCACCTTTGAGCGTGCCGCCGGACTCGCGCACAAATTTGGCGGTGAAGCCATCAAGTTCGACGACCTTTACAACACATGCGACCGCGCCGATATCGTCATTACCTCGACTGGATCGCCGGTTGCCATATTCCGTCCCGAACATGGCGAACAATTCCTTGCCCGCCGCAAGAACCGGCCCATGTTTTTTATCGACATTGCGGTGCCGCGGGACGTTTCGCCGGAAATGGCCAAGCTCGACGGCATCTTCGTCTACGACATCGACGACCTGCAACAGGCTGTCAGCAGTCACGTCGCCGACCGCCGCAAAGAAGCGGAACTCGCCGAAGCGATTATCTCGAGCGAAGTCGAACGCTTCGAAGCCCGCGCGCACACGCTCGATGTGGTTCCGACTATCGTCAGCCTGCAAGATCATCTCGAAACAATTCGCCAGGCCGAAATCGACCGCGTCCGCAGCCGACTAGGGCCGATGACTCCCGAACAGGAAATGGCCGTTGAAGCATTGACCCGTGGGATCATTAATAAAGTGATGCACACGCCGGTGACCACGCTGAAAACTGCGGCCAGGGAAGCGGAGGCGACAACGCTGGTGGAGGTTGTGCGGAGGTTGTTCAATCTCAGAGAGAAAGACAAAGAACAGGGAACCCACGGATGACGACCTTGTCGAACAGGCTCGACAAAAACTGGCGCCGCATTATCGCCGGCGAGTTCGACTACATGGCGCTGGAACAGTTTTTGCAGAGGGAGAAAGCAGATGGACAAACCATCTATCCAAAGGATGAGGAAATTTTCAATGCGCTCAACTTAGCCCCATTTCAAAAATATTAAAGTCGTGATTATCGGTCAGGATCCGTACCACGGCACGGGGCAGGCGCATGGCCTTTGCTTCTCGGTCCGCAAGGACATTGAAAAAATCCCACGGAGCCCAAAAATATCTACGAAGAGATCAAAAGAGATTGCGGTATCCAGATGCCGAGCCATGGTGACCTGACGGGATGGGCGACGCAGGGGGTGTTGCTGCTGAATGCGGCCTTAACCGTGCAGGAGGGCAGCCCCGGCTCGCGCCGCAAAGGCTGGGAGAAGTTCACCGACGCCATTATCCGCGCCGTCAACGAAAAGCCTGAGCCCGTCGTTTTTCTGCTTTGGGGTCGCGACGCGCGAGAAAAAGGCGCGCTGATTGATCGCAAGAAACATAAGGTGCTGGAAGCATCGCACCCATCGCCGCTTTCCGCCCGTCACAGCTTCTTCCGTTGCGGGCATTTCAAAGAAGCCAACAGCTACTTAAAAAAACACGGACTTGACCCTGTTGGATGGGAGAAGATTTAGGCAAGGAGCACATCCGTCTAGCGTTTTGCCGGATTACGTGGAATCATAAAGGGCGGGGGCGCATTATCGCGGTAGGTGAACAGATCGATTGGTCGCAATGCCCTTTAGTCGAGGTTAGGCCAAAAGTGCTGGGCGGGGTGCCGGTGCTGCGCGGTACTCGCATGCCGGTCAACGCCATTGTATCAAAACGTGCTTAGCCACAAGTGGTTCTTGACGGACCCTTTCTCGGATGATATTTTGGGGTAGGTTCTTAAGCGCGGTTCAGTTTTTTGAAGGCGGCCTAACCAGCCGCCTTTCGCTTTTGTAAGATATCCTGCCTCCGGTCGCTTACCATGCTTGAACTCCGAATCGGCTCCCGCGGTTCGCAGCTTGCCTTATGGCAGGCGAATCATATTGCTGCGCTGCTTCGCGCTCGCGGACACATCGTCGAAATCGAAGTCATCCATACCACCGGAGACAAGATCACCGATGTTGCCCTGGCAAAGGTCGGGACTAAGGGTATGTTCACCAAAGAGATCGAGGAAGCGCTTGCTGCGGGGCAAGTCGACCTTGCCGTGCATTCATTGAAGGATTTACCGACTGAACTGCCTGCGGGATTTGAGATTGCTGCGATCACTGAGCGGCAGGACCCGCGTGATGCTTTTTGCTCGCGCCTGTATTCCCGGATTGAAGACCTGCCGCAAGGCGCGCGCGTGGGAACTTCCAGCCTGCGCCGCCAAGCGCAACTCAAAGCCATCCGCCCCGACCTCGACGTGCATCCTCTGCGCGGCAATGTTGACACCCGCCTGCGCAAGCTCGAACAGGGCGAATACGACGCCATCATCCTGGCCGCAGCGGGACTGCAACGCTTGAACAAGACGGAAATGATGAAGCAGATTATCCCGGCGAATGTTATGTGTCCAGCCGCCGGCCAGGGGGCGTTAGCCATCGAGATCCGAGCGGGCGATGATCGAGTGCGGAATGAGCTTTCCTTTCTGGACGATGCCGCCGCTCACGCAGCCACCACCTGCGAGCGTGCACTGCTCAATCGCCTGGGCGGAGGTTGCCAGGTCCCCATCGGTGCATTCGCCGAAGTGGAAAACGGTAGACTCCACCTTGAGTCCATTGTCGCCGATTCCGACGGCACCAAAGTTTTGCGTGATTCGCGCGATGGAGATGATCCGGTGAGATTGGGTAGCGACGCTGGAGAAGCGCTGCTCGCCCTCGGCGGGGATGAAATCCTGAGAGCGGTGTATGGTCGAGGACTCGCTGTTCCGCCGCAACCGTGATCGCGCAGCACTTTCCAACCTCAGACTCGAGAGATTTCGGGCGACCGTTTTAACTCCCGCATTGCAGACTCACCACGTAAGTCGCAACAACGACAAGGCCTCGCGAGGCAGAGTAAATTGCACCTGAGCCCTACCTTTCTCGATCGTTATCCAATCCGGCGACTGCAACAACTGGAGGCCACTTGCGCTGCTGAGTCGCTGGTATTCGCTCTCGGACGGCGACGGTGGCGATCCCATCTCTTTCCAGGCGGCGAAGGCGTTGCTGTGATTCGCATCGACGCGGAAATGTTCCAGCGACGCTCGTTTTGCCTTCGCAGGCAAACCGCCGATTTCTACCTTTATAATTGCGGGGTCGACGGGCACGTCGTCATCGTGGTAGTTCCACACAAGAATATCGATCTCCTGATCCTTGCGGGTTGCAATCGCGTTGATATCAGGCTGCGCCCGGACGCCGCCTGTTACCATCGCGCTGCTGGGCAACGCTCCGGAACTATTTACTTTCAAGCGGTCGGTACCTAACATGCCCAGCATGCGAAAGGCGTTAAGAACCGCTTTGTCGATGCCGTTCGTCGCTAACTCGCGGAAGCCTGCAAAGAAAGGTTGATCTTCGAATTCGAATGCCCACGTAACGGCTCCCAGGAAATTGACACGTTCCTGTTCAGCCAACGACAAAATGTTGTTGAACACCTCGACCGTGTAGACGCCGTACAGCCGTCCGTTGCGATACAAATTCGCAGGATTATTTTTGGCGGAACACGCGGCACATCCCTCCGGATCGGATTCGCCGAGAATGATCGGGGTGCGCCGCC
>JGI12664J13189_1000091_pt1 | contig 12185 bp, 7 predicted proteins | sample BlaSpr_A8_OM1_O3_FD_13189 | JGI IMG/M metagenome (IMG submission 13189) | reverse complement strand
CAGGCGCGCGCCACGTTCGAGGAGTTTCTGCGCCGCTACCCGCATAACCGCCTTTCAGCGGACGCGCAGCAGGCGATCGCCGATCTGAAGAAGCCTGAGCCGACCGATACGAGTGCAGACGCCCGGTTCGACAAGAATAAGCCCGGCCAAAAGAAAACTGACAAAGCCGGCAGCCCGGCGAAGGGCAAGAATCACGCCGATGAGGAACAGGCCGCGGATAGCGGCAAGGAATTTAAGCCGGAAGATGCGAAATCGGAAGACGCGAAAACCGATTCCGCAGTCGATCAGAAGGCGGCCAAGGAATCATTCGAAACGGAAAGCGCTGCTCACGCGGCCCAGGCGCAGGAAGCTGCTGTGGATGCGACGCCGGCGAAATTGCCGCGAGTGACCAGAATCCGTCATTGGTCCACACCGGACTACTCCCGCGTGGCCATCGATCTTGAGGGTGAGATCAAGTTCGGCTCGCAGCGGATTTTCAGCCCCGACCGGATCTATTTCGATCTTCGCGACACCAAGCTGGCTTCCACGCTGGTAGGCAAGAGCTTCGATGTTGGCGACGGATTTTTGAAGAAGATTCGAGTGGCGCAGTTTCAACCGGGCCGCACACGTGTGGTACTGGAAGTGGCCGATCTTTCCGATTACGACGCGTTTCTGATCCCAAATCCCTACCGCCTGATTATCGACATTCACGGCAAGGACGATCACAACAAAGCGGCCAGAGAAAAACTGGCTCGCAATCTGGCGGCGTCGGCAGAGATAGAGTCTGGACCGAAAACAGGCTCCGGCAAGGCTGCGAGCGAAGACTCCGGGGCTGAACACTCCGGGACTAAGCACGCGAAGACCGGTCTCGCTCAAAACAAGCCGGATTTGCAGGCTGAGATCGGCAAAGCTCCCGTCACCGGCATGGACGTGAGCGACGACGCGAGAGTTACGGCGAAGGATGAACAGGAAACGAAATCATCTGCGCTCGCGTCGAGAGGCAACGGGCCTTCGCCGGTAGTGAAGAAGGTCGTTGAAGCCGACGATGACGATACCGTCTCGACAGACACCGCAGCAAAGCGAAAGTCCGCGGCAACTGCCGATGAAGACCTGGCCTCTCCGGACGTGAAAATATCTGCCAATGCCCATACGGTGGCGAGTCCGCGGCGTAAATCGAGCAGCAAAACCGCGGGCCACAAAGCGGACACCGAGGCAGAGATGGATGCACGTGAGGCACAGCCAACGGCCAGCGGCGACCGTTCTTTGATTCGCGCTCTGGGACTGAAAATTGGCAAAATCGTGATTGATCCTGGCCACGGGGGGCACGATACCGGGACCATCGGTCCGAACGGATTGGAAGAAAAAGATCTTGTGCTAGAGGTGGGCAGGCGCCTGGGCAAGCTGCTCGAGACGCGCCTGGGAGCGCAGGTTGTCTATACGCGCAAAGACGATACCTTCATTCCACTCGAAACTCGCACCGCTATTGCCAACCAGCAGCGGGCGGACTTGTTCATCTCGATCCACGCCAACTCCAGCCACGATTCGGCGGCGCGCGGCGTAGAGACTTATTACCTCAACTTCACGTCTTCGCCCGAAGCGCTGGAAGTGGCGGCGAGAGAGAATGCGGTTTCGGAAAAATCGATTTACGAGCTACAGGATCTGGTCAAGAAGATCGCATTGAAAGATAAGATCGAAGAATCGCGGGAGTTTGCCGGTGACGTGCAGGAATCGCTGCATAACGGGTTGGCGGTAAAGAGTCCGGCGATACGCGACCGGGGCGTAAAGAAAGCGCCGTTCATTGTGCTAATTGGCGCCAATATGCCCTCGATTTTGGCCGAGATTTCGTTTGTCAGCAATCCCAGCGATGAGCGGCACCTGGAAACCAGCGAATACCGCCAGCGCATTGCGGAATCGCTTTATCGCGGCGTAGCGCGATATGTAAACGGGCTTAGCGGAGTCAAAGTGGCCAGCAAGCTGGATAAAGCTACGGGCCAATAAAATCGTCTCGGCCACCTGCCTTCTTCAACGCTTTGATCGGCTCACATCCTGATTGCTCAAATCCAGGAAACTTTTCTCCCTTCCGTGTGGTCTAATTAATAGAGGTCAAATTCATAGAGGTTCAGAGTCTGAGCGACGTCTTCCCCATGAGTTTTCCCCGGCGGTTGTGGCTCCGGTTTTTCTTCATTCTGCTGGCGATCGGGCCTTCGGCGATCTCGTCGCCAGCGGCAGACAAACCGGCTCCCGCTATAGAGTCAACTGCTCCCGCCATCCTGCCGCATGACTTTGGTGGATGGCAGATCGTTGGTGCGGCGACCATCGGCAGCAACCCTGCTGGAGCGGACCCGGCCAACGCCGGAATCCTCAAAGAATATGGTTTCACCGACTTTGCCCTGGCGACCTATAAGCGTGACGACGGCCGCACAGTGAAGATTCGTGCGGCGCGCTTTGCCGATGCCAGCGGAGGCTTTGGCGGATACACCTTTTATTTGCAACCGGAGATGCAGAGGGAAGAAATTGGCGACCAGGGAGCATCATCGGGCAATCGAGTTCTGTTCTATCGCGGCAATGTGCTGATTGACGCGTCGTTCAGTCAGGAGTCTCCGATGGCCGGAGCCGAATTGCGCGAATTGGCCGGTGCGTTGCCCCGGCCTTCCGGCAGCGCCGCGAATTTGCCCCCGGTCTTGGCTTTCATGCCGCATCGCGGGTATGTCGCCAACACGGAAAAATATTCTTTAGGCCCGCAAGCGCTGGCCACATTTTCGCCTCCCGTGGGGATCGACGCTATCGACTTCGGCAAAAGTCCAGAGGTGACGCTCGGGCAGTACACGACGCCCAGCGGCGAATCCACTTTGATGTTGATTTATTATCCGACTCCGCAACTGGCTGCCGAGCAGATGCGGCGCATGGGCGTGGCGCATGGAGTTCAGTTTCAAACGGGAATTGCGGGCGTGCAGCATCTCGGCGAATTCTTCGTTAAGCGGACCGGCCCGATCGTTGCCATTGCCGCCGGCCCACTCTCCGAAAGCGAAGCCAAATCGCTGCTGGGATCGGTAAATTACGAAGCTCAAGTTACCTGGAACGAGAGGACCGACAACCAGGAAGTGCGCGATCTCTACACGCTGTTGAAGAACATCATCATTCTCTGCGCGGTGCTAGGCGGATTTGCCGTGGTCGCGGGCGTAGCCTTCGGCGGGATCCGCATTTTGATGAAGCGTTTCTATCCGGATCGTGTTTTTGACCGGCCGGAGCAGATGGAATTTATCTCATTGCGTCTGACGGAAGTGGCGTCTGCCGGGTCCACCGCCGAAGTGACTATCACGCTGGTCGAAGACGAAAAATCGCCTCCCGGCACCCCGTAAGTGGCTTAAAATTATCGGGTTACGGGGTTTGCGGGGCGCACAAATCTCACAATGATACACTTCGGCGAAATATTGATTGATTGTGTAAGTAGTTGAAACCAAAGGCATTTATTTCGCATAAATCGCTTGACACACTGGTTTTTCGGCTCATAAGATTTCGGCAGAAAGTTTTGACGGAAAATCTAAGCCTCCGTTGGAACTATTCTCCCTTGAGAAGAGGCCTCCCTGTTGCCGGGAGGCCTCTTCGTTTTCACATTAACTTCATTTTTGAAGAGGCACGACGCGAAAAATTGAACTCCGCACCGTAAATTCCGTACATACTGTTGCGAATTGTCAGTCAGCGTGAGATTTTTTGCGGTTGCAAACTGCGTGGGAGGTCAAGATGTTCTGCGATGGATGTGGAGCGGCGGTGCAAGTGGGCCAGGCATTTTGCGGCCACTGTGGGAAACAAATCGTCGGCGTAATCCACGCCATGCAGATGACGCGCGGAAGAGTGGCCGAACACATTCAACTCCTCGGCATTTTGTGGTTTGCGATATCGGCGATCAATGCCGTGGGCGGAGTAGTGCTCTACATTCTCGCCAACACCGTATTCGCTCCAGGCCGGGGCGGAGCAGGGCAAGCGTTTCTGCACCCTCTGTTGACCATACTTGGGACGTTGATCTTGGGGAAATCGGCTCTGGGATTTGTCGCCGGATATGGCTTGATGCAACGGGAAGGGTGGGGACGAGTGTTGGCGCTTATATTGGCCTTCATTTCGCTCTTTAATATTCCCTTCGGTACGGCCATTGGCGTCTACACAATTTGGGTGCTGATGCCCGGCCAAGCGGAGCAGGAGTACGAAACCCTGGTCGCATCCCGGCCCGCTGCGTAGGTCAATCTCCCGGATGAATGCTTTGTCGGCGGCCTTGAGCAAGGCGAGATGCTTGTTACCGCCGTGCACCCGGTAGTGTTCTAAATTTGCGAACAAAGGCCTTTGACCGCAAAGCGCGCGAAGGAAGGCCAAATGGAAATAGGACACTACGGTGCACTCAAGTCGCTTTACGCTTACGCGCCAGCCGTTTAGAATCGAAATCAGGCCGACGTAGCTCAGTTGGTAGAGCAGCCGATTCGTAATCGGCAGGTCAGCGGTTCAAGTCCGCTCGTCGGCTCCATTCTGGTCCCAATCCTTTATTCAGTTTATAGATCCAGGCAGGGCAATCGGAGCCGGATCAAGTCTTCCGATGGGGCCCGGCAATTTGTCATGAGATCTGGCCCTAAGAGGCTGGGAGGTTTTTCCAGTGACGGGATCGACACGTGAAAGGCGGAGAAGTGCCCTAATTCGCGAACAGAAGCCTTTGACCGCAAAGCGCGCAAAGGACTCGCGAAGGCCGCGAAGGAGGACCAAATCGAAATAGGACACCACCAAAACACGGAGAGTGTTGCAGGTTTGGCGGCCGATGGGTAAGCTTGCAGGGCGAATTTCACACGAGGGGCGAGCCTAGGTTTCGGAAACGAAATTCAGGCACGCCAGCGCTGAGGACAGATGGAAACCGATCCCCATCCCGATCTCAATCCGGCTCCCAGTCCGGTTCCCAGTCCAATGACCGGGCCCAAAGCGGTAGCCAAATCGCCCGCTCTCGCGCAGGCAGTGGCCGCTCCACTCACCCGTGCCGCGATATTTTTAGTTGCGACGCTCAAGCCTGGTTCTGAGAATCGCGCCCTGCTGCGCTCATTTTGCGGAGATCTCTCCGCGCTGCTCCGAGCGGTGGAATTTCGGGATCTGGAAGGAGGCCTCTCCTGCGTCGTGGGATTCGGATCCGAAGCTTGGGATCGCCTCTTTGGTCAGCCGCGGCCGGCGGAATTGCATCCCTTCCGCGAGATTCGCGCCGGAGCGCGGCATGCGGTCTCCACGCCGGGCGACCTGCTGTTCCACATTCGCGCCAAGCGCATGGATCTATCCTTCGAGCTGGCGACGCACATTATGGCGCGTCTCGGCGATGCCGTTTCTCCAGTGGATGAAGTGCAGGGCTTCCGTTACTTCGACGACCGTGATCTGCTCGGTTTCGTCGATGGAACGGAGAATCCCCGCGGCGCGGCAGCGGCTGACGCCGTGGTTGTCGGCGACGAGGACGCCGATTTTTCCGGCGGAAGCTACGTCATCGTTCAGAAATATCTCCACGATCTTGACGCATGGAATGCTTTGTCCACGGAAGCGCAGGAACGCATCATCGGCCGCACCAAACTCTCCGACATCGAATTGGATGATTCGGTCAAGCCGACGTCAGCACACAGCGCGCTCACTACCATCGTCGAGAATGGGAAAGAGATCAAAATCCTGCGCGACAACATGCCCTTCGGCCGGCCCGGTCATGGTGAATTTGGAACTTATTTCATCGGCTATAGCCGCTCGCCCCGCACCATCGAACAGATGATTGAGAACATGTTCATCGGCCGGCCGCCCGGCAATTATGACCGGTTGCTCGATTTCAGCCGCGCGGCCACTGGAAATCTTTTCTTCGTGCCGTCGGCGACGTTTCTGGAAAACGTGGCCGATGAACAGGCTAACGATAACCCAGCCGAAGATCAAGCGCACGAAGGCCAGTCTACGGTTGCGGGATCGTCGACGGCGACAGCGGAAACTTCTCCATCTGTCGCATCATCTACATCTATTCCGTCTTCATCAAAATCATCGATGCGCGATGGTTCGCTCGGCATCGGTTCTCTCAAAGGAGACGTACGACATGAATAATCTCCATCGCGAGCTTGCCCCCATTTCCGACTCGGCATGGGCACAGATCGAAGAAGAGACATCGCGCACGCTCAAGCGCTATCTTGCCGGGCGGCGGGTGGTTGACCTGAAGGGTCCGGCCGGCACAGCGCTCTCTGCCGTCGGCACCGGCCACCTGCGGACGATCACCTCTCCGGCGAAGGGCATTGTGGCGAGGCAGCGCGAGGTGAAGGCGCTGGTCGAACTGCGGGTGCCGTTCGAACTGAATCGCGACGCGATTGACGACGTCGATCGTGGTGCGAACGATTCGGATTGGCAGCCGGCGAAGGACGCTGCACGGCAAATCGCCTTTGCCGAGGACGCCGCAATATTCGAGGGCTATGCGGCCGCTGGCATCGGGGGCATCCGCCAANGCACGAGTAATCCGATCATGACCCTCCCCGCCGACGTNCGCCANTANCCTGACGCCATCGCCCAAAGCTTAAGCCAGTTGCGTCTTGTCGGCGTCAATGGCCCCTACGCNGTGTTGCTCGGNGCCGATGCCTACACCGCACTCGCCGAAACCAGCGACTACGGATATCCGGTGCTGGAACACATCAAGCGGCTGGTCAAGGACGAAATCATCTGGGCGCCCGCCATCGCCGGCGCTTTCGTGCTGACGACTCGTGGCGGCGACTTCGACTTGCACATCGGCCAGGACGTCTCGATCGGCTATCTCAGCCACACCGACGCCGCTGTCCGCTTGTATCTTCAGGAGACATTCACGTTTCTTCTGCTCACCACAGAAGCAGCCGTCGCCTTGGCTCCTCCCGCAAAGGCAAAGAAGAGCTGACGGGAGGCTCGAAATTTTGGCGCAAAAGGCTCGTGCGGTTTTTAGAAACGGCAGCGGATACCGTCTGCGGCAACAACGTAATAAAGCGCGCATGCTTCTGGTTCTGTCGGAAAGTGCCGGAGACTCGAGACTTTGTTACGTCCTCTTTCTTGGGCGGCACCATTGCTACCTTTGGCTAATATCCCGTCTGGTTCTTTAGAATGGCTATGGTGCGAAGGATGATCTGTAGGTCCCAGGCAAGACTCCAATTGCAAAGATAGTGCAGGTCGTATTGCAGCCGCTCGGGGATGGAAGTATTGCCGCGCAGGCCATTGACCTGTGCCCATCCCGTCATGCCGACCTGGCAGTAGTGGCGCAGGTCATATTTGTGAATTTCATTGCGGAACTTGGCCACAAAATAAGGCCGCTCCGGACGCGGACCGACCAAACTCATTTCGCCGCGAATCACGTTAAAGAGCTGCGGCAGTTCGTCGAGACTGAACCGGCGCAGCTTTCCCCCGATGGGAGTGCAGCGGGAGTCGCACTTCGTAGTCCAGATAGTGTCGCTTTCAGCGGTGCTGCTGCAATACATGGTGCGAAACTTCAGCATTTGAAAGTGCTTCCCGTGCCGGCCCACTCGTTCCTGGCGGAATAAAATGGGGCCGGGCGAACTGAGTTTGACCAGCAGGGCGGTCACTAGAAACGCCGGACTCAAAATAACCACACCTAGAACTGCAAAAATCACGTCAACGATTCGTTTCAATACCGAGTAAGCAAAACTCTCCACGGTGGAGATGGCCAGGTCAACCGGAACCCGCTGTTCCCTGAGAGAAAAACGCGGGGCAAGGTCGAGAACGATGGGGTCGGGGTCGCCGAGACTCTGACGACTGTCAGGAACGGCGGACCTCTGCGAGTGGCCTGAGCCTGACATGACCACCACAATCTGATCCAACTTTAGTCTTTCCAGGTGATGCGCCTCCGGCGCGGCGATGACCGAGTTGCTTTGAATCGCTGACTCAGGCGCCAGCACCCGATGAGCCCGCTCCGGACTATGCTCCGGACTATGAAGAACCGGCGCCACGCTTCTCCCCGCAAGCTCGCCGGTTCCGGCGAGCCATTTTCTGCCGACCCAATTTCTCTCAAGACACATCTGCTTCAGTTTGGCGGGCCACGCGGGGGAGGGTCCGATCGGCTGGAAGAGATTTCTGGCGGCCAATGAGCAGAGACACAAAATTGCGTTACTGAGAATGATGAAAACTCGCGAGACGATTAACTGTTTGACGAAGAGGAACACGGCCCCCTGGAGACAAAAACTGGCAACTCCTGCCAACAAAGCAGCCCGGATTCCCGCGTAGCCCCGGAATAACCCCGCCACGGATGAGAGCTTGCTATAGCTGGCAGCGGGAATCCAAACGAATTCCACAAAGAGCGGGAACACCAAGTAATAGTGTGAGACCACGCTTCTCGCATACGGCAACCAGGCGTTACCGAGGTGGATATAGGAGGACATTCCGAAACCGAACAATGGGAGGAGGTAGACGAGAACCCGAAACAACAAATTGCAACAATAAACGCGCGAAAACATTCCTTGCCCCTCCGCACATTCTTGATTAGCGCTACGCCCGATAGCTCACGCCGCTTTCAGTTAGTCTCACACGGCTATTGCGCCGTGAATGATCATCGGCGTCCAAAAAAATTAGTTGAATGCCAAAACGGAACTCGCATTCCAATCTCGAAATAACTTTTCGAAATCACATTCCAGTAGAGGACGGCGGCGCACGGAAGTTCGTAGGCTTTGTCGCGGGCCTCGCCTCAGCGCTGAAGGGAAATTCTGCAAGTAATCAAGACTTCAACTCAGTTAACTTTTTCCAACACCGGCAACGCAGAGGACGCCAACACCGGGCGATTCTGGCCGCCTCTGCGTTGAATGATTTTCTTTGTAAGCACTAACCTGGACCGGGACCTGAGCCGCTGCTTGATCGCGGAGAAAAGCGGAGTTATGGCTGGCCGGCCGGAACAGTCCCGGCCGCATGGCGGAACGAATTCCGGGGCGCAAACAGAATTTGCATGGCCGCCGTCACGTTGCTGGAAGCGTTCGGCTGAATCACGGGAAAAAGCCAGCGCTCATGTCGTACCCAGGCGGAAAGGCCGAGATCGGATCGCAGCCAATAATCGGTAGAAACGCCGAAGTCGGTTAGGCTTCCTCCACCCGGGATGAATTCCTCGCTAACCTTCTGGTGGCGGAAGTTGAATTGTACTTTGCTCTTCGGGGTCAGCCAATAATTGGTCCATGCCTGAGCGCCTTGTCCCTGCCTTCCAATCCAACTGCCGATCAGGTTTCCGGCGTTCGTATAGCCGCTTTTAAAACGGCTATTGATGTAGAAGAACCCGTGCTCGACAGTCATGCCGCCGCCAGGGGCATCCGTATAAACGCCTTCTACTCGCAAATCAAGTTTGGGAATTCGCGGCAATCGCGCGAAGTAAAGACCCGAGGTTAGTGCGGCCTTGTTCCAGGCGAACCATGGATTGGTTTCATCGTCAGTGAACGCGTCTCCATAAAATGTCACCCAATCCCGCAGTCCCGGAATGCGATAGGCAAAGTCGAATCCGCCTCTGCGATCGCCGGGGTCGCCAGTGGTTCCGGGGAGCCCGTTTCCACTGGAGAACATGGCTTGCAAAAGCTTGTGAGCAGTGGCCGGCACTCCCGGCCCGCCAAACAGAGCCGTGGCGCTGATGTCTAATTCGACATTGGTTGAAGGCTTAAAGCTGAGTTTTTCTCCCACTATGAATGGCTGGTCGCTCAGCGACTGCGTCCATGAACCTGTAAAACCGGAGTTCGCGCTAAACACCCAGTGATAACCGGTGAGCCTCCCTAACATGTAACTTGACCGGACAGGCCCCAGCAGCGGCACCGCGAAGGGATGCACGCGATTGATTTGCAGCATCAGGATGGGCGCTGCATTGGTGCTGAATAACATGGGGCCGCTCTTATCTTCTCCCCACCACAGCGCCTGCTTGCCAAAAGTGATTTGCCAGTTCTCGAGTTGCATGCCGACGTAGCCTTCCAGGAGATTTGCCTGATTCACTGCCGCGACCGGCATGTCCGGCGGGGCTGAGGGAAGGCCATCGATTGTCTGTATCACTTGCCGCGCCTGATCGGAAAGCGGAGCAACCGAGGGCGCGTGCTCATACTCACCACGCACAAAGAATGAGAATGGGCCCACAGCGCCGTGAGCCGTGAATCCGCTTACATTGTTGAAGCCCCGGCTGTACGGCCGACCATAGTCATTGACGACGGTCTGCCCGAAATGAAGTCCATCGTGCAAAGAAGTCCCGGAAATGTTTTCGCCCCGCGTATAAACCGAGTCCAGGCTCATGCCTAAATTAGCGGTACCACTTAAACGCTCCGTTTCGTATTTGAATTCTTCCGCCAAGGCTGCGTGGATATTTTGCGGTTCACTGGCTTCGCCGCCGCCGCGAATGGGATCGCTGGCCTCCTCGATCAGCAGGCGGGCGCATTCCAATCGTGTCCATGGCCGCATTCCCAAGTCGCCGTACTCAATGTAACCGAGAGCGATCAAACGCTCCATCGCCGGATAGACCCAGCTATCGAGCGGCACATAGGGAGACCCCATATTCCCCGGTTCGCGTGCAAGGCCGGCGTCGTCTTTGCTGAACGCGCCAAACTTCGCGATGTCGGCATCACTGTATTGAGAATGAGAGCGGAAGACTTGCCGTCCGATATACCAGCCGAGAGCGCTGCCCACCACCACGTCCGAGGCGAAATGTTTTTGGCCGGCAAATCGCGCGGCGCTTATCCCGCCCGCGAAGCCGTAAGCCAGCACCTGGGTCATAGGCCCGGGATATTCATGGGCTATTACGCTGGCAATGGCCCAACTGATGGCCGCGTGCTGCGAGGGAAAAGAATTTCCGCCTTGAAAAAAACGTCCGCGGCCATCGCCGGTCAAGGGGCGGTCTCGCCCGAAGACAGATTTGAAGCCTTCCGTATCCAGGAATGCGTCGATGCCCGCTTCGCCGCTGAGAAATCCGGCTTCCCGTTTTTCGTCGTCGTGCGCGAGATTTCCCCACAGAAACATTCCTCCGCCGATTCCGGCCATCGCGGCGAGTCCGGCATTGGAAGCGCTAGCCGCGTGCGAAACCGTCGACGGATTGGTGGGAACGTGCTTTTCGATTGCCGTATCGCTGGCCAGCAAACCTGCGCCGGCAAAAGCTAATGGCACGGTCCACTGCCACTCCCGCAGGCTCATGTGGAATGGGGTTGACCAGAAATATTTTTGATCCTGAAAGAGATTTCGCGGAAGCGATTTCAACGCAATTGATTCTGGCAGAGGTTCCAGAGACTGGATTTCCGACTGTAGCGGAAGTACTTTCTTATCGACAGGCGTTTGAGCATGGGTAAGCACGCTGGCACTTATAACCGCTGCCAATAACGACGTTATCTCTAGAACCTTAGTGCGATCGGCGTGAGTCGCAAGTGTCCTGAAAACGGTTACAGCGAACTTCATTGACTGCCTCTATAAAGATCGGGCGCATAACAGGCAAATATACGATCTGCGGGAACTCTTAATCCCTTTAAAAATGCCTCGAACCGAATATCCATCTCCAAAATGGGAATTTGAGCGCTCAAACAGTCAATGGGATGGCATAACGATGCATGGACGCTGCTAAGATCGCTGCTGGCCGGATCACACAATGGCAAGCTACATGGATACGATGGTTCCAGCGGAACCAATTGCCGACACGCACGACACAGGTGTATCCTCCGCTGAAACTGAAGTTTCCCTGCTGGATTTCCTGCTTTTGCTGGCGGAAAGTAAACGATTCATTATTCGTTTTGTATTGGCCGCCGCCGTACTGGCAACTCTAGTTTCGTTTCTCCTTCCCATCCGATATCAGGCGACGGTCTTACTTCTTCCTCCTGCGCAAACTTCATCGATTAGTTCCGCTTTGCTGGGGCAACTGGGAAATCTCGGCTCATTAGGCGCACTCGCCGGCGGCTTGAGCATCAAGAATCCCGCCGACATGTATGTTGCGCTGTTGACCAGCCGGACCGTCGAAGACGCGATGATTCAGCGCTTCGGCCTGAACCAGGAGTACAACGAAAAACGCATCTCGGATGCGCGCAAGGAATTCGAATCCCGAACCTCGGCCACGGCGGGAACTAAGGATGGGCTGATCCATATCTCGGTTGAAGACGCCGATCCAAAGCGCGCGGCCGAACTAGCTAATGGTTATGTGGAAGAGTTCCGCAGACTCTCTGCCTCGCTCGCGATTACGGAAGCCGCACGACGCCGATTGTTCTTTG
>JGI12664J13189_1000086_pt1 | contig 12548 bp, 11 predicted proteins | sample BlaSpr_A8_OM1_O3_FD_13189 | JGI IMG/M metagenome (IMG submission 13189) | reverse complement strand
GAAAGATAAAAACTGAAAGACCAAAATAGCAGGCACACCGCACTGAGCGCACTAAACCCTCCGCGCAAATCAAAACGAAAAGGCTATAGGAAGGGAACCATGGAAGCAAGTAGCGCCGCCGTCCGGTAGTGCCTTAGTTTGAAATTCTAAGAACGCGCATCAACTCCCAAATCCCTGTGCCGATGAACGAGCAGCACACGGCACTTATTGCAATCGCTGCCTTTAGAGAGGATTTTTGCTTTTCATCTTCGGCGGCGAGATAGTGATACCAGAGATAAATCAGAGCGTATACCCAAGTCCGATAAGGAATAGGGCAAAACCTAAACTAGGCGCGTTGCTTGCAGAGCTGAGCGGTCCGAATATCGTAAGCAGATTCACTGGCCCGACTCCTTTTTCTTGTAGGGGCCGCGTTTCCCGGCTTTGGCCTGTAGCTATCGGCCATTAGCACGATTTCCTCAAGACTGAGGCACTACCCGCCGTCCCGGCGGCGCATAGCAGGCAGGATGCCGGCGCTACTTATCTCTCAATCAAAAAACGAATAAGCGTCAAAGACCTCGGCAGCTTCAGACCTGTGAGGAAGTGGACACCGCAGCCAGCCTGCGCCGACTCCACCAAAAATAAATCCCGCCAAGGCCGGTGCCAAACAAAAGCCATGTGCCAGGTTCGGGAACGCTCTCCGGCGGACCGCACTTCACTTTCTTCTTGCCCGTCCCGCCACTCTCCGTCCCTTTTTTCCCCGGTGCGCAGACTCCCGGAGCCGGTACCGGCGGCGGCGCAATGGGAGCCCACGACTCGCCACTGAACGGGTTGTACAAACTCAACGGCGGTTGCGGACCGATGCCGGGCATGCCCGGACGATCCATCAGGGCCGATTGAAACGCTACCGGCGGATCGTGCCTGGCCGTGCCGTCGCCCCCGCCAATGGGCTGTTCAAACTTCGCTGCGGGCGGCTCCGAAGAAGACGTAGCCTGCTGCGGCGTCGTCTCCACGCGATTCCCGCAGCGCGAGCGGGCCGTGATCTTGCCGTCGGTGATGAGCTTCTCGCCTTTGTGCAGCGCTACTCGGTGGCGCGTCCAATAAACTTTATTGCCAATGCGGTAGGAAAGATAAACGGTCTGCGCCAGCGCCAGCCGCACCACGCGCGCCCGTTGATAATCGAATCCGGCATAGTGCACGGCCACCACCGGATCGTGCTCCGCCACCCACTTCAACTCGCGCGCGTCTTCCACGCCGCCCCGCACCACCGAATACGGATACACCGGCCGCCCCGCTGAGTCAGGCTCAAGGCTATCGGCATTCGTCTGCAAAAGCTGGGTGCGGCTTGCTTCCGCGTCGCTAGGAATCGGACTTTCGGCTTTGGATGAGCGGTACAACGAAGGGCTAAGGTAGAACAAGGCCGCTGCGGAAAACCCAGCCACAAAAACCGCCAGGGTAAGCAGCAACAGCGCCCGCCGGATCAGGCGATTGCGGCGATGACGGCCAGTCCGGCGCCGCCGAATCCCCGTTTGCACATTGCCCGGCTCCATCTCGGTCACAGACCACTCCTACCTTTTAGCGTCCCCTGATCTTACGTCCCCTGATCGGTGCCGCCGTCCCTGGAAGACTAGGGCCTTTTACACCGTACCGGTTGCATGCACTTCAAATGCCACAACTGCATTCGCGGAAGCCCAGACATAGATGGAACATGGGCACACGCGATGCCCAACATGCTAACAGAGACCGCATAGCTTTGCACAAAATGTGATGAAGCGGTAGTGGTGCAGTTTGCGGAAATGGCCCCAATCCCCAAAGGGAGTCATCCCGAAGACCCGCGTTTTCACCAGCGGGTCGAGGGATCTCGCGTGCATCGCAACTGCGGCCGGGATCAAACTGCACCACTAGGGATCGCGAGGCGTAGGGAAACGACGACTACAATGCCGCGAACAATGCCGCGAAGTAAAACGCAACTCGCTCTCCTTAAAACTTACGGACCATAACCTTCCTCGATACCAGCCGCAACCAATGTCAAGATTCTGTCTCCCCGTTGCCGCACTCCGCCTCCGGCAGTATGATGATCGAATGAGTTTTGGCGAGACCATCTTTCTGTTCCTTCTGGCCCTCGTCGTCTTCGGGCCCAAGAAGCTGCCGGAGATGGCCCGCCTGATTGGCAAATATCTCAACGAGTTCAAGCGCGCCTCCAATGAGTTCCGCTCCCAGATCGAGCAGGAAATCTCCCATCTCGACACGCAAAAGCCGCCGGTCCCACCCCCGGCTCTAACTTCCGCCAGTTGGGCCGGAGATAGTCACGTCACGGAAACTCTGGCGCCCGAAGGCACCGCCAGCCGCACATTGAATTCTTCCAACTCTCCAGCCCCAACCAGCGAAGAGCCAGCAGTCGAAGCAACCCTCGCCGCTCCGCTCATCGAAGATTCAAACGCACACGAAACCTCGACATCTTCAATCTCGATCGTCGAAGCCGAAACAAGCAGCGAAGCCGCAGCGCACCCTGCCGCTGATTCCGCGATAGATGCCGTCAAGACTTCCGCACCGCAGGAATCCCATGCCTGAACTGGCCACGGAACCCTCAAGCAGCGAAGATCAGGATAAAGATCAGGATCAAGACAAGGACTCCATGCCCACCATGGGCTTCCTCGATCACCTCGAGGAGCTGCGCAAGCGCATCGTCTACAGCCTCATCGCCGTGGCCGCCGGATTCGGCGTCTGCTGGGGATACCACGAAAAAATCTACTACATCATGCAGAAGCCCATTACGGACGTGCTCCGCGCCCAGGGCATGTCCGACAAACTGGTCTTCCTCAATCCCACCGAGCCCTTCAACCTTTACTTAAAGATCGCCGCGCTGGCCGGCCTGTTCCTCACCTCACCCTTTGTGCTTTACCAGGTCTGGATGTTCATTTCGCCCGGCCTCTACCGCAACGAAAAGCGTTACGTCGTTCCGTTCATGTCCTCCACCATTTTTCTGTTTATGGCCGGCGGATACTTTGGCTACAGAATCGTCTACCCGCGCGCGCTGGATTTTCTGATCAGTTTTGGCCGCCAATTCCAGCCGATGATCACCATCGGCGAATACACTTCGCTGTTTTTGAGCATCATCCTCGGCATGGGCCTGATCTTCGAGATGCCGATCCTGGTCTTCTTTCTCGCGCTGATGGGCATGGTCACCGCCAGTTTCATGTGGAAGAATTTCCGCTACGCCATCCTGGTGATCTTTGTCATCGCCGCCATCGTTACTCCAACCCCCGACATCGTGAACATGTGCGTCTTCGCCGCTCCCATGATTCTTCTCTACGTCTTCAGCATCGGTGTAGCATGGTTGGTTCACCCGAAACAGCGCCAGGCACGAAAAGACAAAAAAGCCGCGTAAACGCGAATGAAGCGGCTTCGAAATTGCTTATCGGCGTCATCCCGAGCGGCAGCCGTTTTTCAGGCGGAGCGAGGGATCTTGCGCGCGGAGCCACTGACTCTCAAAACTCGCAGTATGTCACTACCCCATTCCTCCGAGGTATCGATGTTGTTTACCAAGACATCTCGCGCACTCGTTCTGCTGCTCGCATTGACCTGCGTCAACGCCGCTTGCGATCACGATAAAAACACAGCGCAAGCCAGTGCGACCAGCGCACCGCAAACCGCCACCGCTCCCGCCAGCACCGAATTGCCCGCACTGACTCTTCCGCCCGACCAAGGTCCAGCCCCCGCCTTCGATGGCGACCGCGCCATGCAATATGTAAAAGACATCGTGAAATTCGGCCCGCGTCCCGTGGGCAGCGCCAATCACAAGAAAGTCGAAGACTATCTTCTCTCTCACCTGAAGGCCGACACCGTCGAACGCGACGACTTCACTGCCGACACGCCCGAAGGCAAATTCCCGGTTCACAACATCCTGGCGAAATTTCCCGGAACAAAAGATGGCATCATCGTCGTCGCCAGCCATTACGACACAAATTATCCGCTGCGCAATACTTCATTCATCGGCGCCAACGACGGCGGTTCTTCCAGCGCCCTGCTGCTCGAAATCGCCAACCAACTGCGCGGCAAAAGTAACGACGGCTACAGCGTCTGGCTCGTCTGGGACGACGCCGAAGAATCCATCAAGCCCGACACCGAAGTCGATTTCATGACCGACAGCCTCTACGGCATCCGCCATCTGGCCGACAAATGGCAGGCCGATAGCACTCTGAAAAAGATCAAAGGCTTCCTGCTCGCAGATATGATCGGCGACTCCGACCTCGACATCGACCGCGATCTCGCTTCCACACCGTGGCTCGAAGCCGTCGTCTATCAGGCCGCTACCCGCGTAGGCTATCAGTCGCACTTCTTCGCCCGCGTCCAGTCCATGGAAGACGACCATATCCCCTTCGTCCAAAAAGGCGTCCCCTCCGCCGACCTCATCGACTTCACCTACGGCTACAACAACGTCTTCTGGCACACCCCGCAAGACACAGTGGACAAGCTGAGCCCGAAGAGCCTGGAAATCACCGGCACGGTAATCCTGGAAACGATCCGCATCCTCGACAAGATGGACGCACTCCCGCCAAAGTGATTCACGCGGCGTCATCCCGAGCGGAGCCGTTCTTCAGGCGGAGCGAGGGATCTCTCGCGTATCTCCCCAGATGCCCGCTGCACGCGGCGCTATCCACGCGGCCCTATCCAAAGATCATCGCAAAAAAGATCTTGCAAAAATGATCTAATGAGTTGGCAACCGACCTTGCTCCTATTCTGGATTCTCTTCAACGTATTCGCGCTGTCTCTGCTCGTGGCAGACCTTAAACTCTTCCACCGCAAGAGCCGCGTCATGCGCCCTGCCGAAGCCCTCGCCTGGAGCGCCGTTTGGATTGCCTTGGCCCTGGCATTCGCGGCCGCAATCTACTTCTGGCAAGGCCGCCTCGTGGCCCTCGACTTNGTCACNGGCTACGTTCTCGAACTCTCCCTCAGCGTCGACAATCTCTTCGTCTTCCTCCTCGTCTTCCGCTACTTCACCGTCCCNGAAGAGCAGCAGCATCGTGTGCTCTTCTGGGGAATCCTCGGCGCCATGTTCATGCGCGGCATCTTCATCGTCGCTGGCGTCAGCCTGATTCAGCGCTTTCACTGGATTCTCTACGGCTTCGGAATTCTTCTTGTCTACAGCGGAGTGCGCCTATTCGTCTCCGGTTCTCACCAGGTCAATCCCGCAAAAAATCCGCTGGTGAAAACTCTTCGCCGCTGGATGCCCGTCACCGAAAAATATGAAGGAGGAAAGTTCTTCGTGCGCGGCGGATGCGGTGCCCCCACCGCGCTCTGCGCCACCCCCCTGTTACTGGTCCTGATCGTTATCGAAACCTCCGACCTGCTCTTCGCCGTCGATTCCATCCCCGCGGTTCTATCCATCACGCTGAACACCTTCATCGTTTACACCTCGAACATTTTCGCCATCATGGGCCTGCGTTCCATGTACTTCGCCCTGGCCGGATTGATGAAGATGTTTCGCTATCTGCACTACGGATTGGCCGTAGTTCTTGTATTAGTCGGCCTCAAAATGCTGGCCGTGGATTACTACCGCGTCTCCACCCTGTGGACCCTGCTCATTCTGGCCGCCGTCCTGCTCGTGTCAGTGATAACTTCGGGTACGACAAGAGCCGCTGATCGCGCGTAATATCTCTAACGCGATTTAGAGGAGGGAGTTATCGATCCGCAAACATTCACCTTACAAATGCTGACCGTACCGGTCGAATGAGTCATCCCGAAACTCGGCGTTCCTCAGCCGAGTGAGGGATCTGGCGTGGAGTGCGCAGGTGCTACGGCTTCTTGGCCAGCTCCAAATTCGTTCGCAGTTGCCCCAATTCTTTTTCGTCCAGAGTCCCTTCATGATCGGCATCTGCTTTGTCGAACTGCGCCTCCATATATGCCGTGAATTCCTGCTTGGAGACTGTCCCATCGTGGTCCGTGTCCATGGCTGCCAGCCATTGCTTCGCTCCAGACATACTGCGGGAGCTCTTCTGAGCAGAGGCTGTCGTAAGGTTCAGAATTGTTCCCGCCACCAAAACGGCGCCGACGATGCAAGCAAACATCCAATGAGTTTTCACAATGCTCCTCCAGGGGAAAGATGGTTGTTCTCTTGCATCCTAGCATCGCCGCGAAAGCAATCATGATCGATCCCGGCCGGCTTTCAACACTTGCCATTTTCGGAGGCACAAAAATGCAGATGCTTTTCCGCCGACACCGCCCACCGAGGCTGCCCCGGTCTTCGCGGTTTTCGAAGGCCGGGCCTTTTGACTGCCGATTCCTTGGGCGCTTGACCTAAGCTTGGCCATCACGAAATATCCACAGCCCTTCTGTGACATCTAACCTTGCCCTCACTCCCGCTTTCTGACGAACTTTGCCAATAAATTCGCGCTAACAGGATGATTCTAAAGATTATGCAAAAGAGGGGGGAGGGGTACAGACCGGGCGCATGCCTGACAAACCGGTCGGGGACATTCCTGACGCTACCNTAAATTTTTTAGAGTTCCGTAGAGGAACGGCACGCGTTGAAAAGCGAGCAGTGTGATCGAAGAATCCGAAAAGGTAAGAAGTATCCGCGAAAATCCGCGAAAATCCGCGGCGGGTTTTGGTTTTCTCACATGCACATAAGCCTTACGCTATGATGGAAACGCAATGGCGCAAGTGACGATCCACGTGACGCCGCGGCCCTATCAGGCTCGCATAGAGAATGGTTTGCTGACCCGCGCAGGTGCGCTGCTTGGTGAATTGTTGCCCCAGGCCAGCCGCATCTTTGTGCTCACCGTAGCGCCGGTGCGCAAACGCTGGGGAGCAAAGTTCATCTCGTCGCTGACCGCCGCAGGCTTCAAGCCGCAAGTGCTGCTCATGCCCGACGGCGAACCGGCCAAGAAACTGGCGACCGTGGAAGCGCTGGCCGAAAAACTAGCTCGCCTGGGTGCAGACCGCAAGACGGTCATTATTGCTCTAGGCGGCGGAGTGGTTGGTGACGTCGGCGGATTGCTGGCCTCGGTCTATATGCGCGGCGTCGAGTTCGTGCAGGTTCCAACCACGGTCCTCGCGCAGGTGGACGCGTCGATTGGCGGTAAGACCGCGGTCAACCTCAAAGCAGGGAAGAACCTGCTGGGAACATTTCATCATCCACGCGTCGTGCTGATCGATCCTGCGGTTCTGAAGACTCTTCCTCCACGGGAATTTCGCGCAGGGCTTTACGAGGCCCTGAAGTGCGGCATCATCGGCGATGTCGATCTGTTCGTCCGCTTCGAATTGAAGCGCGCGGAAATTCTCAAGCGCGATCCCGCCGAAGTCGAAGCGCTGATCGCGCAATCGGTGAAGCTGAAGGCCGAAGTGGTTTCCGCCGACGAGCACGAAGGCGGACTCCGCCGCGTCCTGAACCTGGGACACACGATCGGCCACGCCCTCGAAGCCGAAACCGGCTACGGCAAACTGCTCCACGGGGAAGCGGTCGCATGGGGCATGATTGCCGCCACCAACATCGCGCTGAAAGTCGGGCGCACCGACAGCGTCACCGCCGGCCGCATCGCCGACGCCGTCCTGAGCCTGGGACGTCTGCCCGAAGTGAACGTGATGCCGCGCAAAATTCTTGCCCGCTTGAGCACCGACAAAAAAACGAAAGATGGAGTCGTGCATTTCGTTTTGCCGCGCGAGATCGGCAAAGTCGAAATCGCCAGCGACGTTCCCGAAGCCGCGATCATCGACGCCGTCGAGGAACTACGCCGCCTCTCTCGCGGCGGCTGGATGTGGGGCAAGTGATAGCCGCCGATTTTGAAGCGAAGCCGGTTGTAGCTGGCGCAGCCCCGCAAGGTGCAACCGATAAGGCTTCCGCCGCGCTCGCCGTGCGCGGCATGTTTACCGCCATCGCTCCACGCTACGACCTTGCCAACCATCTGCTTTCGTTGAATATCGATCGCATCTGGTGGAACCGCACCGCACGCGCCTTTAGCGCCATTCTTTCCCGCCCCGAATCGCGCATCCTCGATCTTTGTTGCGGCACCGGAGACATGACGTTCGCCCTCCAGAAACAAACAGGCAAGTCCAATCCACTGATCCTGGGCGCGGACTTTTCTCACGCCATGCTGGAACGAGCAAGAACCAAGTCCCTAGCCTCTCGCGAGAGTAGTATCGCGCCCGGCTGGATCGAAGCCGATGCGTTGAATCTGCCTTTTCCCGACGCGCACTTCGATCTTGTGACGTCCGCATTCGGCTTTCGCAATCTTGCCGACTACGACGCGGGCTTGCGCGAGATTATTCGCGTCCTGCGCTCGGGAGGTGAATGCGGCATCCTCGATTTCGGCGAGCCTGACGGCATTATCGGGCGAATGTATCGCCTGTATTTCAAACGCGTTCTGCCTGCGCTGGGTACCATGATCTCCGGCGTTCGCGGCCCTTACGAATATCTTCCCGCATCGGTCGAACGCTTTCCCGCGCCGCAGGAAATGCTGGACCGCATGCGGCGCGCTGGATTTGTGAAATCCAGGTGGGAGCCTTACACGTTTGGCATTGCAGGACTGTATCGAGGAAAGAAATCGTGAGACTGCGGTTTAATCGCCCGATGCGCTTAGCGCGGCGGCGGCGGGCGCTTCAAAGCTGTCCTCAAAGGCTTCGACCACTGAGTAATGGACTACATGCGGGTACTCGGGCCCCAAAAAAGTTCGCAGGCGGTCAGTTTTCATAAGGTATTCGCTGGTCATGTAGGGAACTGCTTCCGGAGGGATCGACGAGATCTTCTGCTGCCAAAGAACTTTCAGCGCCAGTTGCATGATCCACGTTCCCGGAACCTGCACTAGTTTCGCGTGTGCGATTTCGATGCACTGGCCAAAGGTAAGTGGATCGCCGCGCCCAGCGACGTTGAGCACAGTCAAGCGCTTCATCTCCGGTTCGCGGTGCAGGATGTGCGCGATCAGCCGCGCCATGTCATCGACGTGAACAAACTGGATTTTATTGTCGAGGTAGTTTTGCCCGCGAGGCAACATGCAGGGCAGGCGCTTTCCCGCGGCGCGCATCTTCTCCGCACGCGAGCTCGTTCCGTTGGGCGTGCCGCGAAACGCCCCGAGCATGTAATTCTCCACACTCGCGCCAGCGAAAATCGGTGGCCGCAAAATGTAGGCGCTGCATCCGCGAAGCGCGGGCGAACGTTGCTGCACAACTTCGTCGGACTGCTTCTTATGGATCGCGTAAGGCAGTGTATGAGCCGCGAGCGGTGAATCCTCCGACACTGGAGCAGGCAAATTCGGCCCATAGGCCGCAACACTGCTGGGGAAGATGAATTGCTTGATCCCTTCGTCGGCGATGCGATTCGATTCCGTAATCGCTTCCATCACCCGAGCGGTGCCCGCCACATTGATCTGCCACATGCGCTCGGCATCGAGCACGCCGCTGCGCACCGCATCGAGCACGAACGCGAGATGGATCAACGCCGCGGGCCGCTTGTCCCGGAGAAGCTCGAACAGAGTTCTGGTCGAGGCTTCCTGCCCCAGATCCATCTGCTCGAATTGCAGGGGAATATCGGTTTGGGGTGGAACAACATCCACCCCGATCACCGAATAGTCCTTCAGCAACGGCAGCAGCCTGGAGCCCAGGTTACCGGAAATCCCCGTGACCACTACGACCGGCTTGGCACTCGACATCAGTTGGGCTTCGCGTCCGGCGGCGGAGCCTGAGGCGCCGCTTGCGGCTGGTTTTGCGGAGACTGGTTTTGCGGCGCTGACGGCGGTGGTATCGGCCCCGGCGCCACGTGTGGATTCGGTATCCGCGGAGGCGGCATCGGATGCATTCCTCCCGGTCCCGGCGGTCCGAAATATGCTTCGTTGTTCACCACAGAGTATGAATTCTGGATCTTTTCCATCGACTCCTTGGAACGCTGGCTCTGCAAAGTATTTTTGATTTCGTTTTGCACCTGATCCAGCGGAAGCGCTTCTTTGCTGTTCACTTTGTAGATGTAATGTCCGCCGGAATCGCTGATCACCTGGGAAACGTCACCCACTTTCAGATCGAACACCGCGGCATGCGCTGGCGGCAGACCGGTTCGCCGCAGTTTGGGCAGGTTCACAGTGGGCGAGTCGATCTTCATTCCCGCGGCCTCGAAGGCTTCTTTCTGCAACTTCATGAAGTCTTCGCCGGACGCGGCGCGCGCGCGCAGCGTGTCGGCCAGCTTGGTCATATCTTGCTCGCCCTGCTCTTCTTTGGCTTTGTCGTCAGCTTCTTTGGCCTTCTGCTGCTCTTCGGTCAGCTTTTCTTCTTTATCGGTCTTATCGGCTTCTTTGGTCTCGGCCGGCTGCTTGGTGCGCGGGACAAAGAGCCGATCCAGGTTGAATTGGTCGAATGAAGCCGTATGGTCTTTATAGTAAGCGTCGATATCCGACTCGGGAACTTTTGCCGCCTCTTCCTGGAGATTGTGCTGAAGTTCGTTGGTCAGGATTTGCATTTTCGCGAACTTCAACGTTTCCTGGTAGCGGTCGGTGTTCTCCAGTCCTTTCTTCTTGGCCGCCGCCGACATCGCGATCAGCCGGGGAAGGATGCTGGCTAACTGACGCCGCAGTTGCGGAGTCATGTTGCCGGTGGAAAGGCCGCTGGCCAATTTTTCGAATTCGGCTTTGGTGATGACAGTCTGGCAATCGCCCGGGGAAGTCTTCGCTGCGGCCGAGGCAGGTTTTGCGGTGCCCGTCTTAGCCGCAGCTGTTTTTGGCATTGCCGGGCAAACGCCCTTGACCGTGATGACGGGGGCGTTGGACGGAACGGAAGCGGAATTATCGGGCGGCGCAGACGGCTTGAGCGGCATCGCTCCACCTGGCGCTTGCCCCATTGCCGCTGGGGGTGGTGCACCCTGCGGCGTTTGTGTCCACGCGAGGGACGCCAAAAAAACACACACCAGCCAACTCTTACGCATATGCAGATTCCTCCAGAATTGATGCATCGGAAAATTGATGGTTGAGAAAGAAAAAATCCAAGCATCAAATCCTAGCATACGTGGCAGCTTGCGCCACAGTCGTATCCTTCCCAGGTAGCGGCGCAGTGTGAGTTCAAAAGTTAAATCTTACTTAAGGCGTCATCCTGAACGGAGCCGTTTTTCAGGCGGAGTGAAGGATCTCGCGCGTAGTGCTACGGTCTTCATGACTCAAAATTACACCACCACCCCTTCCCGTGGCCATTCGTGCAGGATCTTCCCCTGCTGTAGCGAGACACTCGCTGCCGCGGGGAGGCAAACTATCTGCTTAGATCTTCGCCAATTATCGCCGCCAACTGCGACCCCACGATTTGCCACCGGCCCTCCCGTTTCATCACTACATCCATGTAGATGTAGCGCACACTGAAGCGGCTGCCCCCTCGCTCGACCTCGTCCTCTTCAGAGCCGTGCACGATAGCTACATCGTCGCGGAGCAGCCGGATGCGCCGGCCAGTACTNGTCATCGATAAGTAGCGAATCCTTCCTGACGTGAGATTGTCGATCACACCCTGCCTGGTGGAACGCTCGCCCNACGCGTTGTATTGCATATAATCGTCGGCGAAGACTCGTGACAGTTCGGCGACATCGGCGGAGATCAGGGCGCGGTCGCCAGCCTCGAATAATTGAATAATCAATCGTTCGTCGTCTTCAAGCATGGGCTTTTGCCAGGCGTTGGTTGCGGGCTCTGCGTTTTAAGGGTTTTGCGATCCCCCGGCCAAGCTGACACGTCGCCGGGCAAAATACAGAAACAATGGGATCCCCGAGAGAATGACGATCAACCCTCCAGCCGAATTCCGCAGATTCTCCGTGAACGTGTAATAGAGCAGACAGGCCGAGGTCGCGACGAAAATTGCCGGAACAAAAGGATATCCCCACATATGATAGGGCCGTATGGCATTCGGTTCGCGAATGCGGAAAACAAACACCGTGCTGCCGGCAATCATATAGAAAAGCCATTCGGCAAAAATAGCCAGCGAAAATAACTGGCGGAAATTTCCGCCCAGCAACAACAGCAGAATCGAAAGCACAGCCTGCACCGCAATGGCGACCGACGGCGTATGAAACCTGGGATGCACATTGCCCATGGCGCGAAAGAAATATCCGTCGCGGGCCATGGCATAAGGCACGCGGGCCCCGCTCATGACGGTGCCGTTAAGCGTGACCAGCATTGACAGCGCCATGCCGGCCGAGACAATAGCCGCGCCCGCATGTCCCATGACGAGCGCTACTGCGTCCGACGCCGGGCGCTGCGAGGCGGCGATCACCGAAGCCGGGAGCACATATTGGACGCCGGCATTCACCAGCACATACAGCAATCCCACGGTCGCGACCCCGGCAATCAGTGCGATGGGAATACTTCGCTCCGGCCGTTTGATCTCGCCGGCGACCATGTTGAGGTCGTTCCATCCGTCATAGGCCCAAAGGGCGGCAACGAGTGCGGCCATGAAACCGGCGACGCCGCCCTTGGCGCCGACGTAGACTTCGCGGAAGTGGCCCCAACTTCCATGGCCGCCACCGAAGCAGACGACAACGATGCCGAGAATGATCACGACCTTCAGCATTGTGAATACCAACTGAAACTCGCCGGCCTTCTTGACGCCGAGATAGTTGA
>JGI12664J13189_1000082_pt1 | contig 12854 bp, 14 predicted proteins | sample BlaSpr_A8_OM1_O3_FD_13189 | JGI IMG/M metagenome (IMG submission 13189) | reverse complement strand
ATCGCTAACAATGACAACTTCGGTTGGACCGGCCAGAAAGTCGATGGCGCAATCAAACGCAACCAATTTTTTAGCGGCGGTGACGTAGAGGTTTCCCGGCCCAACGATCTTGTCAACGCGGGGAATGCTATGCGTTCCATAAGCAAGTGCGGCGATTGCCTGGGCTCCGCCGACACGGTATAGGTCGCGTACTCCCAGCATTCCGGCAGCCGCAAGTACTTCCTTACGCGGCTGCGGCGAAACGACGCGAATCGTCTCGACGCCCGCCACCTGCGCGGGAATGACGGTCATCAGCAGTGTCGAAACCAGCGGATAGCGTCCTCCCGGAACGTAACAGCCCACAGAATCTAAAGGCCGTACGATCTGCCCGAGCGTGATGCCCTTACGCGTGCGCAACCACTCGCGAGGTTTCTGCCAGTCGCAGAAGCGGCGAATGTTGGCTGCGGCGGTTCGAAGAGAAGCCTTCAATGTGGAGTCCGCAGATTTCCATGCCGCCCGAATCTCTGCCTCCGCGACTTGCAGAGATTCCTGTGGTCGAAGTCCATCCCAGCGCTCCGCATACTTACGCAAAACAACGTCGCCATTTCGCCGGACATAAGTAACAATTCGCCGCACTGCCGGCTCGATTTCCTCATAGCGCGATCCACGCGCCGCAATCTTGCACACCATCGCGTTGGCCGCAGATCCTGAAAGAAGGCGCATCACAAGACCACCTTGTTCAGCGGATACTCGACAATTCCCTGTCCGTTCGCTTCCTTCAAGCGCGGAATGACTTGCCACGCTTTCCCTTCTTCGATCACCGTATTCACGGCCACCCAGTCGTCGTCGCTGAGAGTCGAGATGGTCGGCTTTTGCAAGGCTGGCAAGACTGCGAGTACCGCCGCCAAATCGCACCTGCGAACGTTCAGCATCAGGCCTACTCGATTCTGGGCATCCATCGCGCCGCGCAACATCAGCGCCAGGTTTTCAATTTTGCGCCGCTTCGCAACATCGCTCCAAGAGGCTTTGTTGGCGATAATCTGCGTGTTCGATTCCAGTACCGTGTCCAGGATGCGCAGGCGATTGGCCTTCAACGAACTGCCTGTTTCGGTCACTTCCACGATGGCGTCCGCCAGCGTGGGAGGCTTCACTTCCGTGGCGCCCCAGGAAAATTCCACCTGCACGGGAACATTTTTGTTTTCAAAATACTTCCGCGTGACGCTCACGAGTTCGGTTGCGATGATGCAATTGCGTAAGTCTTCGGCACGCTGATACGGCGAATCCTCGGGGGCCGCGAGCACCCAGCGTACCTTGCCCCGGCTCTGCTTGGCATAAATTAGGTCCGATACCGTGACCACTTCCAGTCCGCTCTCAACCACCCAGTCGAAACCGGTGAGCCCGGCATCCAGAACTCCATGCTCGACGTAGCGCGCCATCTCCTGCGCCCGAATCAACATGCAATCGACTTCCGCATCGGCGGTCGTTGCGAAATATGATCGCCCGCTGGTGAGGATGGGCAGACCGGCACGAGCGAACAATTGCAGCGTCGCTTCCTGCAAACTTCCTTTCGGAATGCCCAGGCGAATCTTCATGATCGAACCGCCTGCGCCGCGGCACCTTCACCCGTCGCAACTTCCCCCGCATCTTCACTCGTATCTTTCTTCGCGTGTTCCGCGATAAGTGTGCGGGTAAAGCAGGACCGCGTTCCTTCATGACAAACCAACCCCGCTCCCTCCACCTGCACCTGCAGTAGCAGCGTGTCATGATCGCAATCCGTGGTCGCGGAAACTACTTTCAGCCGGTTGCCCGAGGTCTCTCCCTTGGTCCAAAGCTGGTTGCGGGTACGGCTGTAAAACGTCACATAGCCGGTATTGAGGGTGCGTTCGTATGCTTCTCCGTTCATAAAACCCAGCATCAGCACTTCCCCGTTTGCCGCATCCTGCACAATAGCGGGCGCCAGGCCCTGCATCTTTTCAAAATCAATTTTCAGATTCATATACATCCTTCGCGCAAAGACAAAAAGCCCGCTGAGCGTTAGTCGCATCAGCGGGCTTCGAATCTCTTAGGTGTTACGCTGGCTTAGCCAAACACCCCCGCCGACGCGCTGGGCGCGTGATGGTGATGATGACGATGAGCCAGACTAGTCACAAGGCTAAGATAGCGAAGACTCCTCATCTTGTCAAAGTTGAATTTTGGCAATGAAGCCGCGGAAAAACTGCGGCAACCCTTTTCGGCGCGCCGTTGCCTTCCTCCTTATATTATGAGACATGGGCGAGACGCCATTGTGGGCAACCGGAGACCAGAAGGGCCGTCTCTCGGAACTGACGGCTTCCACTTCGGATCCGGCTAAAGAACTTCCCCTCCGCCGAGACGTTCGCTCGCTGGGAATGCTGTTGGGGCGTGTGCTGATAGAGCAGTCGGGCCAGGGTCTGCTGGATGTCGTCGAGCATCTCCGTCATTTGCTTATTCAACAACGCGAGCCTTCTAATCCAGAGCACGCCGCTAGAGAAAAAGCCGATGATGCTGAGGGAGACGGAATGGATCAGGCGCGCGCGGTCATCGCCCGCCTATCGGTGGAAGACGCTTACAAGCTGACCAAGGCATTTTCGATTTATTTTGAACTGACCAACCTTGCGGAAACCAACCACCGCAAGCGGCGCCGACGCGCCGCGCAACTTCACGCCGATCATCCTCTTTTGCCCGGATCGTTTCGCGGGACTTTGACCCGGTTAAAAGCCGCTGGCATCGCCGCGCAACAGGCTCTCGACGCACTGAAGCAGATTGAAGTCACCCCCGTATTCACTGCCCATCCCACGGAAGTTGCGCGCCGCACGGTGCTGGGCAAACGGCGCAACATCGCCGGTTTTCTTGAGCAACTGGATCGCCTTCCGATTTCCATCTCCGACGCGGAAGAACTGGAGATGCGCATGCTCGCCGAGATCACCGCCTTGTGGCAGACGGACGAAGTCCGCCTGAGCAAGCCCAGCGTGGCCGACGAAATTCGCATGGGCCTGGATCCCTATCCCATGACTCTGTTCGATACCTTGCCCAAGGTCTATACCGAGATGGCGGATTGTTTCCGCGAAGTCTATAACCTCGATCTGCCCGAGAGACAACTGCCCGGTGTGCTTTCTTTCGGCTCCTGGATTGGCGGCGACCGCGACGGCAATCCATTCGTCACCGAGGACTGCACCCGCGACGCACTGCAAATGGCTCGTAATGTGATCATCGATCACTATCTGCGGCAAATATCGAAGGCCATCCATCTTCTCAGTTCATCCCGGCGGCGAGTGGGAATATCCGAAGCATTGCGCGGGAAAATTGAAGAATACGAATCCTTGTCCATGTCCGCGCACGTTCGAAGAATTTCCGAGGCCGAATTGTATCGCCTTTTTCTGGAACTGATGGAGAGCAGGCTTCGTGCATCGAGAACAGTCCCTCCAGCATCTCCAGCCTACAAGGACAGCGCTGAGTTCGCCTCGGATCTCGCGTTGCTGCGCGCCAGTCTTTGCGAGAATCACGGCGGCCGCTTAGCCGAGTTGGCGATCGATCCCCTGTTCCGTGCCGTGCAGACTTTCGGCTTCAATCTGCATACGCTCGATATTCGCCAGCATTCCCGTATCCTCGCGCAAGCTTTGGAAGAACTAGCTGCCGCCGCCTCGGGAAGGAGCGAATCCAGTTCTACCGTTCCTTCTCACGCAATTTCCGAATCGTCGCGTGAAGTCATCAACACGTTCCAACTGATCGCTCTTCTAAAACAGCAATATCCGCCGGCGTCGCTGCGGACATTCATCGTCAGCAATACACAGACCGAGCAGGACATTTTTCATGTACTCCGCCTGGCAGCAATTTGCGGGGTTAGCGCCGGCAAGAACGGCGACGATCCTGGCCTGATGCCGGTACCGCTGTTTGAGTCCATCGAAGCCTTGCGCTGTTCCGCTGACGTGATGCGGCGCTTGTGGAATTCGCCGGAGTATTCGCCTTTGCTCGATTCCTGGGGGCGTACGCAGGAGGTTATGCTGGGCTATTCGGATTCCAACAAAGATGGCGGCATGCTTACCAGCACCTGGGAGTTGTACAAAGCTCACCGCAGCTTGCATCAAGCGGCTCGCGAATGCGGCGTTCACCTGAGCCTCTTCCACGGCCGCGGCGGCACCGTGGGACGCGGCGGCGGGCCGACGCACAATGCGATTCTCGCGCAGCCCGCCGGAGATTTTTCAGGGCACATACGGATTACCGAGCAGGGCGAAGTGCTCAATTGGAAATATGCCGATCCCGTGCTAGCCGAATGGAATCTCGAATTGATGATAGCGGCATCACTGGAAGCGCTCACCCAGCCGCATGCCGCGAATACCGAACAGAATGCTCGCTTTTACGAGGCTATGGAAGCCATGTCGCAAGATGCGTTCGTCTTCTATCGCAAAAATGTCGCCGAAAATTCCGACGTGCTGATCTACTTCGAACAGGCCACGCCGGTGAACGAGTTGGAAAATGTACAAATCGGATCGCGGCCGGCAAGACGAAGCCAAAGCAAATGTTTAGAGGATCTGCGCGCCATCCCGTGGGTATTTGGCTGGATGCAAAGCCGGCACGCAGTGCCCGCATGGTTTGGCGTGGGTTATGCTGTCGAGAGGTTTCTCCAGAACTCATCCGGTAGCGCCGTGCTTCTTCGCGAAATGATGGCCGACTTTCCGCTGTTTTCCGAACTGGTGCGCAACGTGGAACTGGCCATGGCGAAAGCGGATCTCACTATCGCGCGCCTCTATGCCGGCTTGGTGGAAGACGCAAGTTTACGCGACTGCGTTTTCGCTATGTTGGAAGAGGAATTTCTCCGCACGAGGAATGCTTTGTTGTCCATCACCGGCGAAAACGACTTACTGGAAGACAACGCAGTACTGTTTCGCTCCATCCGCTTGCGCAATCCCTACGTCGATCCGATGAGCCTGGTGCAGGTTGACCTGCTGCGACGCAAACGCGCGGGCGAGAATACTGACGCGCTCAACTACGCGCTGGGCGCAACCATCAACGGAATCGCTGCTGGTTTGCATAACACCGGTTAATCGCCCTCACCGTGTTGGGCGTGAAAAGTTTCACGTTGAGCCGGAGGAGTTGCCCCGACTTGAGTCAGGCATGATGGCATCGTCGCCCCCTCCGCCCACCGGAGCGGGCGCCCTTCGCCCCTATTGGTCTTCCTCAATCCTGGTGACGTGGATGGTTTTATGATCCGCTTCCATCTCGCCGGTGATTTTTACCTTCCGGCCGGCAAAAGACCGCGCCGTGTTCTGGTCGTCGAGGCGGTACACATCTTTCTTGGACGAAAGCACAAAATCTCCACCGTGGTATTTGACGCAGAAGAGCGCGCACTCTGTCGCTGTTCCGCCCATGGACTTCGATTTCAGCATTTCCTGGTGCGACCTGGTCAGGGAGTGAACATTGAGCGCACATTGGCTGTCGGAGACTTCGCCGTAAAATGTCTTGGTTTCCTGGGCGCTCGCGACGGTGCCCGCAATGGCCACCAGCGCCCCTACCGCCAGCACTTTAACCTTGTTCATCCCGTTCCTCCAGTTCATGGCACGACCACGAATTTCATATGCATACCCTCATGCTCCTCGCTACAAATCACGGTGCAAACCACCACGTACTCTCCCGGCTCAAGTGGCGCCGTCAACTGAAACTCCTGCACTCCGGGTTTGAGCAGCAGATCCCAGCCGGGAACCTTGGTCCGGTCCTTCGCACTAAGCAGGGAGAATCCATGGATGGAACCATCCCGGTTCCACGATTTTCCGCGGCGAGCAGTGATCCGCAGCAGGACTGGCTCTCCGGCTTTGACCGTAATTTCCGGGGTGCGCGCTCCCGCGATCTTGTAGCGGCTGTCTTTGTCCGCCAGCACCTCGATGACGTGAGTTTGCGCCTGTGCCCGCACCAGCAACAAAGTAAACAAAATCGCGAGGAATGGTCTCCATCCCCGCCGGAGATTCTTACTTCTCGCCATGTTCCCTGCTATTGCGTCATGTAATAAAGGACGAGGTGCATGTCCTCATCGGTGATGGTTGCGCGTACTCGCATGTGGCGAACGATGGTCGCCATCATCCGCGGCTGGAACTTGTGTGGCGCGGCATGGCAGCGTCCACAATTGGCTCGAAATCGTTTTTCGCCCTCCAGCCTCATTTCGGCCGAGTCGTGTGTATTGGAAACGATAACTGTCGAGGCAGATCCTTCGTTGTTCTTTGGCCCTGCGGCCCAAAGGGCGGTCACCAGAATCAGGATTCCCGCCAGAATGGCAAATTGTCTTTTCATTGTCCCCCCGCGCGTCCCAGCGGCATAGCAAAACGCCAGGCAATGCCATAAGTCCAGGTATTCCAATTATGCTTACCCAGCCAGCGTGCGTAACTGGCGGAAGCCTTGAGACCATCTTTCAGGTAGTAGTTCAAACCAAAGTCCGGCTGCTGCGTATCGCCGTGAGGCAGCGAGTACTTGCCTCCTTCGTCAGCCAACTTCTCTGCGCCGGAGAAATATTGCTGCATGCGCCCCACGAACTCGGTGCGCCTCATGACCTGGTTCAGCACAGAAACCTGGCTGAGACGGTAAGCCCCCTCAATCCAATATCCGCTTCCGTATTCAGACCGGGCGTACTCCGCGCGCAGGTTGAGCGGGATTGGTGGGGGTTGCCAAGCAAAATGAAGACCGTAGGCATTATGGCGTTCGTCCATCAATTCTTTTCGCCAGGAGCTTCCGATTTCGATTCTTGGCCGGTTGAAGAATATGCCGGTGCGTGTTCCGAAGACGCGCCCCGCATCCAAGGTCGCATTCGTCGTTAAAGTGGAGAAATAGGTTGCATAATTCAGACTTGCCCACGAACTAAGTGGGAAGCCTCCCCGCGCCATGACTCCATCGCTCGATCCTGACTCTATGGGAAAGATAAGCGGAACTTGATTCAGGTCGCGGATCCAAATCGGATACAACCGCTCGTTATAAATCCCAAACGGCGTGAGGAAGCGCCCGGCCGTAACCGTCAGATATCGATTCGCGATGTAATCCGCCTGCAGATAATCCAAATCCTTGTGGACCTCCCCAGTGTAAGGTTGCCCTTTTGAAGAGTCGAATCCCCCATAAAACTCTGCGCGAGCCTCAACAAGCCATTTATCTCCCAACGGAACCAACAACACTGGAATGGCCTCCGGGACAAGCTCGTTGGTGCCGTTATCATAAGTTGTAAAATACCCGGCATTGCCAGTCAGTATTGGAACCGGGCGTTCGTTGTCCGTCGTTTGCGCCGGTGCAACCGGAAAAATAGACACGATGAAAACAACGCAGCCAAAAAAATGGAGGGCAAGGTGCGAAGCACGCCCAACTTCGGATTGCGGTATACGCTGCATGACTGCTCCTAATCACTCTTGCTATTCGTGTCATGCTGCCGCACGGAAGTAAAGCAGTCTAGATAACTAAGGTAAGTTTGGTGATTGCGGATCTATATCCGTCGCTAAAGCTATTAGTAATTAGAGAAATCACGTTATCGACTATCTAACTAAGTATCACCGCCTCTGCCTTGTCCATGTTATGACTGCCCACAACAATTTCGCCGCAGGATGATTCGGACGCGGCTCTAGACTACGGAATATATCTTATGTCTGGTTATAGAAGCGTGAAAGTCGTTACCCAGACGAGCGGTCACGGATGATCTGACAAAGTTCGGCAAGGGTCTGGGCTGGGCGCCTTCGGAGGGAAGCTATGACTGGTCGCCGGCACCTGACCGGCTGGCGAGAATTCTACGCCGCTTCGGGTTGCGACCTGGGCTTCCCCTGTGCCTGATTTTCATTTTCTTCGGATGGACCTTTCGCCTCCGCACTCGGAGTAGAATCCTTCTCCGGTGTTTCCTGATCGTCCGCTGATTGGTTTTTTGCGCTGGTTCCCTGAGGTGCTTGTTTCGAGTTCTCGGCCGGGGCGCTCGTGTCGGCAGATTTGGCGGGCCGCGGTGCGGCCGCCTGATCACTACCGCTGTTCTCACTATTTTCTGTGGGCCTGGTGGCAGCCGAGAGCAGACGGTTGATTCTGGCGCGGGTTGCAACCCACCTTACGCTGCTGGCTTTCGATGCCTGCTCGAAATATGGGGCGAGATCTTCGTCTTTGGCAATGCCTTTGGCCTTCAGGAATTGGAGGAGGGCGGCGCTTTGCGTCTCCGCGGTTTCCAGGGACTGAAATAATTGTTCGAAGATTTCTTGTAGCAGCGCTTCGTCCATGGCGGATCTCCCGAGTTGAGTTCACGAATTGGATGCAGAAATTGACAAAGCTGTTTGGAACGAGTTTGGTCATCCTTCGCGAGAATCGCTGGCCAGCGGTCGAACAGGCACGTATTCGCCAAATCGGTGGCGAAGCGAACGTACTTTCCAGCTCACGTCGCGTCATTGGATCTCCAGCGCCTGTCTTAAGGTAAATGTGCATGCTGACTGAGGTGAGAGAACTACTTCCCTCTCGTCGCCTTCTGCGCGTTTGGCCAGGCCGCCGAGAAATTTCTTTACCTTGCCTTTGGCTTTTATTTTTGCGCCAAAGCTGCGGGTCGAGGTCACGATGGCCTGATCGACTCCATTGATATTGATCGAGGTCAAGCGCAAAACCAGACTTGCTTCGCCTTTTAGTCGGCCGGCGGGTTTTGCGCTTACGACGGTGCCTAGCACGTTGGCGCCGGCGGGAATTGCGGTCTGGCCGTCCACGATGACATCCTTGTCCAGCGTGGCAGAAAAGGCCTGCCCAGTCTGGCTGGCCGAAGAGCCGAGTTTTTCCGCGAGGCGTATGGCGAGAGGGGTACCGGCGGAAACGATGATGGGCTGCGGGGCAGGGGCCGGCTGTTCTGGTTGAGGCTGAGTTGGGCTTTGGGGCGGGTTGCTATTCGTAGCTGGGGTGCCGGGATTGTTTGCCGGAGGGGAGGGGACGGCGGGGCTGTTCTCTGCGGAATTAGGCGACTCCTTGCGTTTGCAAGCGGAGGAGGACAGCAGCACGAAGATCGCGATAAGAACCGGCGCGATTCTACGAACGTGGTGACGCGGCTTCGAAATAGAAGTAGAAACGGGATTCATTCTGATTCTCCGTTCGTCTCACTGGAAGCAGGTTGATGCCTAATCCCGGAGTCCGGGAACGACGGCGCCCGCCCATGATAAGACGATTCGGTTCGGATGCACCCATCAAATTCCGGTTATTTCAGGATTATTGCGCTACGGACGCCGGCCTCTTAACGTTCGAAGTCTTGCTCGGCACCGCGGAACAAAGCGCGCAACGAGCGGGCACGAAGTGGATCATAGTGACGATTACCGCGACCATGATTGCCGCGATCAACCCGGCTGCGTAAGGATGGCGGGTGGCGAGCCAGGTCAGGCCAAGAGCGAGGGCGTCTTCGCCGAGGCTGAGGGTGATATTCGAGAATGGTTCCGGCGAAGGGGTGACGGCGGCGCGGACTGCGGTTTTACCGCCATGGGCGGCCAAGGCGATGGCTGCGCCGAGAAGCGTGGCCAGAAATTGGTGCTCGGGCGACAGTTGCTTCGTAGCTTGATAGGCGATGAGTCCGGCGACGGGGACGCGGATGAAAGTGTGAAGCGCGTTCCAGAGCAGATCAAAGGCGGGAATTTTGTCGGCGAAGAATTCGATCGCGAACAGGATCAGAGCGACGGCGATGACGGGCCAGGTTTGCAGCAGTTGCAGGCCGGGTGGGAGCGGGAGATGTCCGTAACGGGAGAGCAGTCCGAGGACGGAGACAGTCAGGTAAAGATTTAGGCCGGCAGCGAAGGCAATGGCGGCGACGAGGGCGAAGAGCTCAGAGAGCGGGATTTGCAGGAGGTTGAGCACGCAGGGGGGATTACTTATTCAGGGAACATTATTGCAGAAGGACCGTGAGCCGGGGCACGAAGGAGAGTTAAGAGCTGGATTTAACGCAGAGAACGCGTAGATCGCCGAGCAGATTCCGTCACGCCAAAGGCAGAGGGCCGCTTTCGAGAGCGGCCCCTGTCCTATCCGACCCGTGAATTATTTACAGAGTGGATTCGATCTCGAAGCCCCAGGCTTCCAGAAGAGGCTCGGGGATGTACTTGGAATTCTTGTTGCGGCGGGCCCATTCGCGCAGACGGGTCGAGCGCAGGTACTGGTCGGGCGAGAGCTTATACTCGCGCACGACTTGTTCGAATTCGGTGATGGTAGGGGTTATCGGCCCGATCGGTTCGGGCTTGCCCCAGTTGGGATTTCCGCGTCGCTTGGCCATGAAAAACGCCTTTCTCGAATAAAGGGGATAAACGCTCAACAATAGCTTTACAAAAACCGCTAACTATATGATTCGCCACCCTGTTGCTGGGATGCACAATAACAGGAATTCAGCCGCATAATTAGACTTTTCTAATCACCCACAGACAGTTCCCAGCTAATGGAGACTCGGATATTACGACGGAATTTACCCAGAGTCAATCATTGAATTCGCTGGGCCGGCAGGCGCTTACTCCGTAAACCATTGAAGGATAAGGCCCTATCTACAAGAAAAACCTAGGGTTGCGAAACGAATGGCTCAACACTATGGTGTCGATCCGGATCTAAGCCCAGCAGAGAGCGCGAACTGGAGAAACCATCCTGAATGAGACCATTTCGAATTTGCATCGGATCTGCAAAATCGGGGGTTACGGGGGTAATCCCGGACCGACGGTAGGCAGTTGCTCCCAGCGGAAGCGGAACGTAAAGTGCGAAGAGTAAGCGCTTACTTTTTTGCTGCGAAAGCCGATTCTTAGACCATGATCCTTAAGTCCCTGGTGTTGTGTGCGGATGAAAAAATTGTTCGAGTGTTGCGCCGCGTGCTGGGCGACCTTGAGATTGCCATGGAGTTATGCGGCGACGCCGAGAGCGCGCTGCGACGCCTGACTCGGGACCGGTTCGAAGCGATTATTGTGGATTGCGCGGGTACCGGATCGTCCGATGTTTTGCGCAGCGCGAGAAACGCGCAATGCAACAAGCGCGCGATCGCGGTCGCGGTTGTGGATACGGCGATCGGCCTACGCTCGGTCTTCGATCTGGGAGCGCACTTTGTTCTGTACAAGCCAGTTTCCGTTGAGCGGGCGAAGTCCAGCTTTCGCGCCGCGCGGGCGCTGATGAAGCGGGAGCGCCGCCGCAATATCAGAATCCCGGTGCAGATACCGGTGGCGATCCGAAGCCTGGAATCGGATAACAATTTGAAAATCGCCACCACCGATTTGAGCGAGGGCGGAATGGCAGTGACCATTCCTAAGCGAGGACGTCCCTCTGGCCAATGGCAGGTGGCCTTCGCTCTGCCCGGCTGTGAAAGTTCTTTCGATCTGACCGCAGAGTTTGCCTGGGAAGGAAATTCGGCGCAGGCGGGATTGCGGTTCGTCCAAGTCTCTCCCAACGATGCCAAGCGCTTGCAGGACTGGATTGCGCGCAATTCGGCGGAAGCCGAGCAGGACGATCCACCCGTAAAGTGCCAGCTCACGGATTTGAGTATGGGCGGGTGTTACCTCGAGATTCCGTCTCCCTTTCCCGTGTCTACGCGGGTGACGCTTTCGATGCGTGCCGCTACTCTGGAGCTTCGCGCGGAGGGCGTGGTGCGGGTGATGCATCCCGATCAGGGCATGGGAGTGGAATTTACGCAGGCGACTCCACAGCACCGGCAGGGACTGGAAAAGTTTCTCGCAGTGCTCACCGAGAATCGCGACATGCGACCGGAGTTGCTGGTGCAGCCCGAAGGTTTGGAAACTGAGCCCTCAACGCCCCAAAACGCAACGCAGGGATCCGAGTCCAGCGATCCGCTGCTGGGACTCTTTCTGAGCAAAGCTATTTTGACCCCGGAAGCGTTTATGGGCGAGTTGCAAAAACAACGCGGACCGGGCGCGGCTGCGGCCGCGGCAGCGAAGTAACTCTCGCCCCTGGCACCGACCAGAAAATCCCACCCCGCCACTTCAATTGCCAAGGCCCTGCACTCTCTCTACTCGGGAGGCGGAGCGATTCCCGTCGCTGGACCTCCTTTGATCAATTCCGTCTTCAGCGTGAATTTCTGATTAGCTACAAGATCGATATCGGTGTCGAATGTTTGATAGCCTGGCAGCGCGACAGTGACATGGCGCTTGCCGGGAGCTACCAGTAAAGCTTTGCCGATGCCGTTGAACTCAGCTACGTGACCGATAAAGACTCCATCTACTAAGACGGCCGCACGGTTGGGGTTCACGTCGAGTTTGATTTCCGCCGTGACGTGAGGCATCTGAACGCGCGTGTCCTTCTCCATCTTCACGTCGACGCTCAACTTCTCTCCCGGACGCACCGATAACCTGCGGGTAAAATCCACATAACCGCCCTGGCGCACAGTGATGTCGTGATCGCCGGGAAGCAGAAGAATTTTCTTCGAGCCTTTGAGTTCGTTGAGATAGCCGAGATATTGGCCATCGACCCAGACGCCGGACGTTTTCTCGACCTTGGTGGCGCCAACCAGTTCGACTTCGCCCAGAACGTCGTTGCCCGCGTGCAGAGGGATGGACGAACTCGCTACAAACGCCACCGCCAAGAAGAAAGAAACCAGCCAGGAAAAAGCGCGAATCATAGGCGACTCCTTGTCGACATTTGGATGCCAAATTGTGCACAGGTGCAGTCATAAACATTGCGACGAAAGGGCGGTTGTACGAATTATTAAGAGGGGCCACAGCACCATGCGTCAGGGAATTGTGACGCTTCGTCAGTCGCTGCATACGGAGCCGGGCGAAAATTTGGCTCCCCTTTTAGGCCGCGGCATACACTTCTGCCGCAGCTGACGGAAGGAGTCGACACCAAATTACTAAGGACTGCCGCACGCTTGTCGACATTATCGAGAAATGCTACTCGGCGGGCGCCAAAGAGATCGACGC
>JGI12664J13189_1000080_pt1 | contig 12986 bp, 12 predicted proteins | sample BlaSpr_A8_OM1_O3_FD_13189 | JGI IMG/M metagenome (IMG submission 13189) | reverse complement strand
ACGTGCCACGGCCTGTCCCACGCGCCCCATTCCAAAAATGCCGAGGACTTTGCCACCGACTTGCCATCCTAAGAGCATGTCGGGGCCNAAGGGTCTCCACGCTCCCGTTCGAACCAGTTCCTGAGCTTCGTAAGCTCGACGCGAAGCACCCAGCAAAAGCAACATTGCGATGTCGGCCGTTGCCTCATTATTGACACCAGGGGTATACGCGACTGGAATTTTCCTGCGAGCTGCGGCTTCCAGATCGATATGTTCAAAACCCACCGAGAACGTGGCGATGATTTTTAGGGTGGGCGAAACGTTCTGGAAAAATCCAGAGTCCAGCCGGTCTGCCGGTGTGATGAACAGGGCGTCGGCTCCTTCGACCGCGGAGAGCATCTGCTGCTGGCTGAAAGGGAACTGGTTCGGGTTTCGCCGAGCGTTGTAATCGCGGTCGATGCGCTCTTCAACTTCCTTCGGATAACGGCTGGTTACCACCAGAATGGGTTTAGTCATGCCCGACATCTCCTATCTACGTGCTCAGACGATTCCCACGTTTCGCTCCATCTCATTGATCACCGTATCCAGCCTGCCGCTCAGCACCTGTTTGGCGAAACTGAGGGTGAACCCTTTAACGGTGTGGAATGGTGAATGGGACGGCATGGCAAGCGCAAAGGGATCTACAACTGCGTCGACCACGACAGGGCCATCCTTGTACGCGAGAGCTTCAGCAAGACCTTCTCGAACGTCCCCGGGCTCCTCGATACGAATTCCTTTCGCGCCCATTGCCTCAGCAACCTTCGCAAAATTTGGATTCTTGAAATCCACGCCAAACGGAATAAAGCCGGCCTCCTGTTGCTCGATATGGACGAAGTCAAACTTCTCGTTGTTGAGAATGACTTGCACCACGGGAGTTCGTCGTTCTACCTGCGTCAGCAGATCGCCCAGCCCCAGCATCGTAAAGCCTCCATCGCCGCATAACGCGATGCACTGTCTGCCGGGATATGCCAGAGCACATCCGAACGCGTTCGGTGCAGCGTTGGCCATGGACGCCCAGGAGAATGAGCCAAAGAGCCTGCGGTTTTTTCCACCGTGGATATGTCTCGCAAGCCAGATACAGGCTGTACCAGTGTCCGCAAAAAACATTGCGTCATCCGAAGCGAGCTCGCTGAGCGTTGCCGCGAGGAATTCAGGACGTATTGGTTTTATCCCCGGCCCTTTCTCGACGTAGTGTTGGAGCAGTTTGTGGAAGGATTCCGTGTGCGCAAGCTGCTTCGCTAGAAATTCTTCATCTGTCTTTTCACGCACGGCCGGAAGCAACGCGCTTACCGTTGACTTGATATCGCCGACAAGGCCGAGATCTAGCGCTGTACGGCGGCCGATGTGCTTCGGATTTTTGTCAATCTGAACCTTTTTCACACTGGCGCCGGGAAGAAATTCTGAGAACGGAAAATCCGTGCCCAACATGAGCAAGAGGTCGGCTTCGTTAATTGCGTTGTACGCTCCCCCGTAACCGATCAGCCCTGTCATGCCAACAGCGTTAGGATTGTCGTGCTCTAGCCATTGCTTTCCGCGAAAGGCATAGCCGACGGGAGCCTTCAGCTTGCACGCCAGTTCAACCACTTNGTCGCGACCTTCTCTGCAACCGTCCCCGCCAAAGATCGCTACCGTTTTTGCTTCATCGATCATCCTCACCAATTTGTCGAAGTCAGTATCGGAAGGTCTCAGGATAGCTGAAGCTGCAATGGTGAAATCGGCGGGCTGGTCCGAAGCGTTGGCTGACGCGACATCGCCAGGTATGGCAAGAACGGTGGGACCCTTTTCCAGAATAGCCGTGCGGATGGCTGTGCTGATGACGGCGCGCGCCTGCTCCGGATTGACCAGACGCGCCGTATAGAGAGAAGCCGCCTCGAAAAACTTGTACGGGTTCAGCTCCTCGAGCGCAGATGTGTCAATAATGCTCGACTCTACATCCCCGGCGATGGCGATAATGGGAGCTCCTTCTTTCCGAGCGTCCATCAATCCGTTGAACAAATGGACAACTCCCGGCCCCGCAGTTCCACACACCACCACTGGGTTACCCGTGAAATAAGCCTCCGCGACCGCCGCGAATACTCCATATTCCTCATGACGAACGGGAACAAATTCGATTGCACCATTTCGGCGNAGTGCGTCCACTACAGGATTCAGAGCGTCTCCGACGATTCCATAACAGCGTTTGACGCCAGCCTTCGCCAGCATCTCCCACAATACGTCTGCAACTTTTTTCGACATAGGAACCTTTCTGAATTCTTTCTGGACAATTATCGTAGCGCGGAATCCACCACCAGAGTTCAGGTCGCGGATAGGTTCACCCCGCCACTGAGTTTATGCAATTCCGCTGCCATAAAATTCACTGTCAGAAACCACGCCTCGTCTCCATCGGGCCGAGCCTGGTTTCCTCGATTGCGTGACAACACAGATGACACTTGACGCAAGAGGCACAGGGATGACACAGGCCGCGGGCATGTGTTAGTCGCCGCAGCAAGTTAGTGAGAGGGATTTCGTGAGTGTTGGCCTGCATCGCGGTTGCGATGCGGGAAATATGAGTGCCTGCCTCTTTGGTAGCACGCTTGCTCTCCACTCAATCGACTTCTGTGCGGTAAGAATTGTGGCGTGCTTTGCAATAGGAATTAGAAGAACCGCGAAGTCTGCTGATAGCCGCCTTTTCCCGAAGTGAAGAACGGAAGAAGAAAAATGTCGATGTTGAAAATAAAATCTTCGACGTTGCAGTGGCTCGGGCAGGCGATGCTTCTTCTGTTTTGGCCCGCCATTGCGGTGTGGGCGAGCGAGCCAAAAAGCTCGTCTCCACACGGCACCAACATCTTCGCTCCGGCCTCAACGCCAGCCAAGTCGATCGCTGACTTGTCCGTTATTGTACTTGTCATTACCGGAATCATTTTTGTCGTCGTTTTTTCGTTGTTGGTTTATGCCGTCGTTAAGTTCCGCAAGCGAGTAACGGATGCCGATCGCGAGCCGCCCCAAGTCTACGGAAGCACGCAAATTGAACTGGCCTGGACGATCATTCCAATTCTGATTGTCGTTGTCCTGTTCCTGACTACCGCGCGAGTGATCCACGCGGTTCAGGATGCCCCAGAACCCGCTAGCGCTCTGGATGTGATCGCGATTGGACATCAATACTGGTGGGAATTTCGATACCCGAAACTGGGCATCGTCACGGCCAATGAACTGCACATCCCGGTGAGCGATCTCAGTCATCCGGCACCGACATTTTTGCAGTTGCTTTCGGCCGACACTGACCACAGCTTTTGGGTGCCGGAGCTTGCAGGCAAGACGGACCTCATTCCGAATCATCCCAACAGAATGTGGATGGACCCCCAGCGTACAGGCGTCTTTCTTGGCCAGTGTGCCCAGTATTGCGGAACACAGCACGCCAAGATGTTGCTTCGCGTCTCCGTGGATGAGACGGACGATTTTGCAGCTTGGGTTCGCGCCCAGCAGAAACCCGTAGTCCAAGACACTGATAGAGTTGCTGGCAGGCGAGTATTTGAAAGTAATGCCTGCATGAACTGCCATGCGGTGGGCGGAACTCAGGCGAACGGCCGATTCGGCCCTGACCTGACGCATTTGATGAGCCGTGCCACCATTGCTGCGGGCGCCGCAGAAAACACCCACGACAACCTCCGCCTTTGGATCCAGAACCCCAGCGCAATTAAACCTGGTTCGCTGATGCCCGCCATGAAGCTGAGCGATGCGGACCTGGATGCCGTTGTGAGTTACATGGAAACACTGCACTAGAACTTTTGGGAAGTTGACTATGTCATCCAATGTGATCACCGTTCCCATCGGCCAAACAGAAGCTAGACCTTGGGTCGACGAGCTTCATCAGTGGCTGACCACTGTCGATCACAAGAGGTTGGGGATTCTCTATATTGTCTCGTCTCTGCTGTTTCTCGTGATCGGTGGAGTTGAGGCGCTCATCATTCGCGTTCAGCTAATGCATTCGCACAACAACTTCGTTTCGCCGCAAGTCTTCAACCAAATGTTCACCATGCATGGCACGACCATGATTTTCTTCGTGGCCATGCCAGTCCTATTTGGATTTGCGAACTACTTGGTCCCATTGATGATCGGCGCACGCGATATGGCTTTTCCGCGCCTGAATGCCTTCAGTTTTTGGCTGTCGTTTCTGGGAGGGCTTCTTCTTTATTTCAGCTTTTTCGGAGGAAGTGGGCTCTATGGTGCAGGAAGCGCACCGGACGTAGGTTGGTGGTCGTACGCCCCATTGGGCGCCCGAGCATTTTCGCGTGGTCACAGTTCCGACTATTGGACTCTCGCGCTGCTCGTCTCCGGGTTTGGGAGCATCGGAACGGCGATCAACATCATTGCGACAATTCTGTGCCTGCGATGCCCAGGTATGAAACTCAATCGCATGCCGCTTCTGGTGTGGATGAACTTTGTGATGGCAGGAATGGTTCTGCTTGCAATTACACCCTTATCGGCCGCTCAGATCATGCTGCTTATCGATCGATACCTGGGGGGGCATTTCTTCGATACCCAGGCTGGCGGATCGGCAGTCCTCTGGATGCACTTCTTTTGGATATTTGGACATCCGGAGGTCTACGTTTTGATCATTCCTTGCTTTTCTTTCATGTCGGAAATCATTCCCGTTTTTTCACGCAAACCGATCTTCGGGTACCCGGTGATGGTTGCCGCAACAGTATGCATCGCGTTCGTCAGCATGAGCGTTTGGGCGCACCACATGTTTACGATCGGCATGAACTCCTACGCCAACAGTTTTTTCACATTGACCACGATGGCTGTCGGCGTCCCCACGGGAATCAAGATTTTCAACTGGATTGGCACGATGTGGGGCGGCAGGATTCAGTTCAAAATGCCGATGCTGTTCAGCATTGCATTTCTATTCCAATTTCTCATTGCCGGTTTGACCGGCATTATGATGGCCGCTTCGCCCTTCGATTGGCAGCTTAGCCTCTCCTACTTTGTCGTGGCGCACTTTCACTACGTGATTGTGGGCGGAATTCTGTTCGCGCTCTTCGCCGCGTTCTATTACTGGTACCCCAAAATGACTGGCCGAATGCTGAGTGAGCGTCTGGGCAAATGGCATTTCTGGCTTTTCCTCATCGGCTTTCACCTGACGTTCGACGTGATGCACATTCCAGGCGTTCTGGGGATGCCACGCCGAATCTACACTTACGAGCCAGGGCGCGGTTGGGATACTTTGAACTTCATCATCACTATCGGCGCGTTCATTCAGGCGCTCGCGATTCTCGTGTTCGTTGCGAACCTCATCATTTCTTATTTCAAGGGAGCCAGAGCCGGTAACGACCCGTGGGATGCATGGACACTGGAATGGTCGATCAGCTCACCGCCCCCAGCGTATAACTTTGCGTCGGTTCCGACAGTCGCGAGCCGCCGCCCCTTGTGGGACCTGAAGCATCCTGAAGACCCCGATAGCCGCTATGAGTGAATGCGAAATCATATGAGCGCAGTGACAACTTCATTTCCGAACACAGCAGCCGCGTGGCATTTGCCGTCTCGCGGGAAGGTCGCGATGGCCGGTCTCATCATCGCCGAGTCCGCGATCTTCACGATCTTCGTCGTCGCCTATCTCTTCTACCTCGGGAAGAGCACTGCGGGACCGACGCCTTCAGAAGTTCTTGAGACGCCGATCTTCTACACGATTTGCTTGTTGTCGAGCAGCCTGACCATTCACCTTGCGGCGAAGTCGTTGGAGCGGGACTACGCACGGTTATTCCTCGGATTGTTGCTGCTGACCATTGTGCTGGGTAGTCTGTTCCTCTACGGCACGGCGCAGGAATGGCACCGGCTGATTTACGAACACGGACTCACGATCTCGACGAACCTGTTTGGGACAACCTATTATTCACTCGTCGGCTTGCATGCCTTCCACGTCACGGCAGGTCTGATCATGCTCTCGCTGGTCGCGATATTCGGATTTACTGGCCGTGTGGGAGTCAGCCGCTCAGATCGCGTCGCGGTGCTCTCGATGTACTGGCATTTCGTCGATGCGGTATGGGTTGTGGTGTTCACTGTGGTTTACGTTCTTGGACGCTGAGGCGCATATGGCAACACGATCCGCGACAGAGCAATTGAACGAGATGCGTACTCCGCGCGAGATTGAAGTCCCCGCGCCGACAGCGTGGCCGTTCATTTTGGCCGTTGGCGTGGCGCTGCTATTCGCGGGTTTGGTGACAAGCATGTCAGTCAGTTGTCTTGGCGCCCTGCTGTCGCTTGCAGGCGCTGTCGGCTGGGTCCGTGAACTCTTTCCGCACGAGCATGAGGAAGTTGTGCCGGTCCTTCCAGAAGAGCCTCGCTTAACGACTGCGCGGCGAACTGTGGATCGCCTGCCGATTCTGCCGGATCAATTGCGCGCATGGCTCCCGGTCCGCACCTATCCGATCTCGGCAGGGATGAAAGGCGGATTGGCAGGCAGCATCGCAATGGCAATCTTGGCGTGCGCCTACGGCGTGTTGAAGGCCGGCAGCATCTGGTACCCCATCAATCTGCTGGCCGCAGTTGCTTATCGAGAGTCCCTAAGGCTCGTGCCTGCACAGCTGAATTCATTTCATGCCGATGCTTTCGCGATTGCCTTTGTTCTGCACGGCGTGGTGTCCATCTTTGTTGGGATGCTCTATGGCGCGATGCTGCCCATGTTCCCACGCCGCCCGATTTTGCTTGGAGGATTCATCGCCCCGGTGCTGTGGTCAGGGTTACTGTACACAATCCTGGGACTGCTGAATCCACTTCTCGCGAGTCATATTGATTGGCCCTGGTTCATGGCTTCGCAAGTGGCTTTCGGAATTGTCGCTGGACTTGTGGTCGTTCGCCAGGCCAGTTTCCCTACCCGCGAGAATGTTTCGTTTACTCTACGGGCAGGAATCGAGGCTCCCGGAATGATGCGACCGCGCGAGAACGGGGAGAACCGCTGATGAAGATGAAGCGGATCAGAACTCTCTCTGCGCTCGCGCTCCTCAGTCTAACGATGCTTGCTGCTTGCAGCTCTCTAAATCGTAAACCACGAACCGACCCGGAACCGGTTGCTCCGAGCCAGGTTTTAGACTTCGACACTCTCTACGCGCAGAACTGTGCCGGCTGCCACGGCGCGCAAGGCCGTGGAGGAGCGTCGATTGCACTGGCTAATCCCGTGTATCTGGCGATCGTCGATAAATCCACATTGCGCAGCATTGTCGCCAACGGCGTCCGCGGAACATCGATGCCCGCGCTCGCGCAGCCTGCCGGGGGAATGCTGACTGGTCAGCAGATCGAGGTGATTACGACTGGGATCTTTTCCCGATGGGGGCGCAAACAAGTTCTCGATGGAGCCAGTCCACCCTCCTACGCGGCAAATGTCGCCGGGAATGTCGATCGCGGCCGACTCGCGTTTGGAACATATTGCGCATCCTGCCACGGTTCTGAAGGCGGAGGAACGCAGAAGGGAAGCGCGATCACGAATGATTCATTCCTGGCGCTGGTCAGCGATCAAGGACTGCGCACCATCGTGATCACCGGCCGGCCGGAATTAGGTGCGCCCGACTGGCGCGCGAATGTCCCCGGACATCCCATGACCGATCAGGAAATCACAGATGTAGTTGCCTGGTTGGCTTCGCGGCGTACGCAGAATCCGGGGCAGCCTTATAACGCTTTAAACGGCGCGCAGCACCCGGAGAAAGAATTGGAGAAATAAGATGTCAACAAACACGGTGAGGGCCGCGCCCTCTGAAGCCAGCCTTTCGCGGCGCGGGTTCTTTATGAAGCTGGGAATCCTGTTCAACGGAGTCGCTGCGATCATATTGGCTCTGCCGGTTGCGCGTTTTCTTTTTTCCTCCATCATTCGTAGTCGCGGGAATGGCTATCTTTCATGGGTGCGCCTGGGAGACGTCAACAACTTTCCTGAGGGAGAGACGCGGATGGCGACTTTCCGCAATCCCCTGGTCATGCCAACCGATGGAAAGACCGTAGACACAGCGTGCTGGGTGCGCCGCATCGCAGGCGATCAATTTCAGGTGTTTGCCATTAACTGTGCCCATCTTGGCTGCCCCGTCCGCTGGTTCCCGCAATCGGGTCTCTTTATGTGCCCGTGTCACGGCGGAGCATATTACCGGGATGGCTCACGTGCGTCCGGGCCCCCAGAGCGCGGGCTTTTCGAATATCCCTACAAAATCGAAAACGGAACGCTCACGATTGACGCGGGACAGCTGCCAACCCCGGGCGACCCAGTGGCAAGTCTGACTTCGGAGAAACCATTATGCGCCTGATTAAGAAGATCGGCGAATGGTTCGATCATCGTCTGCAACTCGCCGCGCCGATTCGCGAAGCAGCAGGGCATCCCGTTCCACGCAACACAGCCAGCTGGTTCTACGTCTTTGGCAGCGCCGCTCTTACCATATTCCTTCTGCAACTGGTCACCGGAATCCTATTGGCGCTTATTTATGTGCCCTCGGCCGGCGAAGCATGGAGTAGCCTTCAGGCGCTTAATCATCAGATTGAGCTTGGCTGGTTCATCCGCGCCATGCACGGATGGGGCTCCAACTTCATGGTCGCCATCGTCCTGATTCACATGGTGCAGGTGTTTCTCTTTGGCGCGCACAAATTTCCCCGCGAGCTGACTTGGGTTATCGGTGTATTTCTTCTGCTGATGACTCTTGGCATGGCATTTACCGGTCAAGTCTTGCGCTTCGATCAGGACGCCTACTGGGGGCTGGGAATCGGAGCGTCGATTGCCAGCCGCGTTCCCATCCTCGGTCCTTTTGTCGTGAAGCTCATGCTGGGTGGCCCGATCATCGCGGGCGCAACTCTCTCCCGATTTTTTGCCTTGCACGTCTTCGTGATTCCCGGACTGCTGATCGCGTTTGTCAGCCTCCATGTCTTGATGGTGTTGAGGCTAGGCATCAACGAATGGCCGATGCCGGGACGCATCGTAAAGCGGGCGACTTATGAGGCCGAGTATCACGCTTTGACGAAGAACGACGGCGCGCCGTTCGTTCCGTATGCGATATGGAAAGACATGTTCTTCGCGGCATTTATCATTCTTGCCGTCGCCGCGTGTGCTAGCTACTTTGGTCCGTTTGGACCCACAGGGCAGCCCGACCCCACAATCATCCAAACTGCGCCCAAGCCCGATTACTTTTTCCTGTGGCTCTATGCGCTACTTTCACTTCTTCCTCCATCACTGGAGACGCCGTTCCTTCTCATCTGCCCGCCTTTGGTAATTCTTGGCTTGATTCTTCTGCCGTTTCTTTCGGGAGAAGGAGAAAAAAGCTGGAAGCGCCGCCCCATTGCGGTTATTACCGTGCTGATGACCGCGATTACGCTCGGCACATTTACTCGCATGGCCCAGTTCACACCCTGGAGTCCGCACATGAACGCTTGGAGCGGCGATCCCGTACCCGACCGCTACATTCATGGCACGACCGCACTCGAGCGTCAGGGTGCGCTTGTATTTCAGGTCAAGCAATGCCGCAACTGCCACTCTCTTGGCAACACAGGTGGACAAAGGGGACCAGCTCTGGATAGTGTTGCGGTCCGCCTCACGCAGGACCAACTCATCCGTCAGGTCATTCAAGGAGGCGGCAACATGCCTGCTTATGGGAACAATTTGAGTCCGGCAGAGACGACGGCGCTGGTAGCTTTCCTTGAGACCTTGCACCCCGCAACGCAGAGACCTGCAAGAGATGCCGCGCGGGAGCTGGTACTTAGCAACGGCGGAGTGAAAACGTCCTGGACTCAACCATAGGCCGCCGATGATCTCACACGTTCATCACAGCGCGCCCGAGTCATTCTGGGTCTCCAGTGCCTTGATTTTCGCTTTACTCCTGTATGTGCGTGGATGGCTGCGGCTTCGCGGGCTTGACCATGGCAACGCTCGGGGCTGGCGCGCCGGCAGTTTTGTATTAGGTCTTTTGTTCACCTGGATTGCAATGGCTTCACCTCTAGCTGCACTCGATCATGAGGTGCTGACTGTACACATGGTTCAACATCTTCTTCTCATGACGTTTGCGCCTCCGTTGATCTTGCTTGGCATGCCTCGAAAGCTGCTGGCACATGGCTTGCCGCAGCGATTCTTACAAATGATTGGTCGCCCATTGCGATCGGAACCCATGCAGCAATTTGCAAGCGTGGTAACGCACCCGGCACTATGCTGGTTTGCAGCGGCGGTCACGTTAGTTGTGTGGCATATTCCTTCTGTGTTCATGCTCGGCATGAGGTCGCAAATGTGGCACTCGATCGAGCAACTCTGCTTTCTTACCTCTGGACTGCTGTTCTGGTCGCCGGTTATCCGGCCCTCAGCGAGCACTTCAAAATGGCCAGAATTGTCCATACTTCTGTATCTGTTTCTGGCTATCTTGCCGTGCGATATTCTCTCGGGATTTCTGGTGTTCTGCGATCGTGTGGTTTACCCGGTGTTCTTGTCTGCCCCCCGCTCCATTGGCCTCTCTACTCTAGAAGACCAGCAATGCGCGGGTGCTTTGATGTGGACTTGCGTCACTGTCGTCTACTTAATCGCCGGGGCGCTCATCACCGCGCGCTTGCTCTCGCCCCATCGATCGGAAGAACTCGCGGTCCTGCAATTCGACTCGCCACCCGTGGCGGTACGGCACACGGATCCGCACAGGATGGAGGTGGTCTAAAATGTTATTCCGGCCCGCACTTACCGAGCGTTCTTCTGCTGTGGAGCAAGAGCGCCATTTTCGGGGATCCGCGCGCCTATTAGACTACTGGGCACTCACGAAGCCAGAAGTCAATTTCCTGATCTTGATTACAGCCTGTGTGGGGTTTTATCTGGCCTCTGCGCGTAATGGGCGGCCGTTTTCATTCACAGGGCTATTCAACACTTTGCTTGGAACCTTGCTGGTAGCAAGTGGGACCGGGACCCTAAACCAATACCTCGAACGAAAGCACGACGCAGAAATGCGTCGTACCGCTCGGCGCCCCGCCGCGGCCGGGCGTCTTAGGCCTTTTGCAGTCCTCGTCTTCGGAGTCGTCTTGGCGGTGGCTGGCTGCATCTATCTCGCCGCGGCCGTTAACTTGCTTGCGAGCCTGCTAGCGGTTCTCACGTTGCTCACTTATCTGTTCGTGTACACACCGCTGAAACGACAAACACCGTTGTGCGTTCTCGTCGGAGCCTTTCCCGGTGCCATGCCGCCGCTCATTGGTTGGGCCGCAGCATCCGGCCGATTGAATATTGAGGCGGGGATCCTGTACGCCATCCTCTTTCTGTGGCAGTTTCCACATTTCATGGCAATCGCATGGATGTACCGCGAAGACTACGACCGCGCAGGCTATTCGGTTCTGCCCAAGGGGGATCTGAGAATCCCTTTCGTAATGCTCCAAACACTATTTCCGCTCGTTGGTCTAGTTGCTGCCAGTTTGATGCAGTCTCCGACACGCCACGCGGCGACTTTTCACTGTGCTGTAGCTCTCCTGGGGGCGGGATTTACATATGTCGGGTGGGAATTCGTATTCGAGCGTTCAAGAGTTGCTGCACGTCGGCTGCTGATGGCCTCGATTGTCTATCTTCCACTGTTGTTCGGACTAAGCGCGACGTTATGCAATCAGGCCAAATGATCCAATGCCCCGACCTTTCCGGCCCCGTAGGCGGTAACGACCACGGGGCAGTATCTCGGTGGTCGCGGCAGATCACCGTGAAGGCATTTTAGTCTCGCTCGCGCAGAATTATTCAAAACTGAGCAACAACGGTGCTTTCGCCGTTGAGCGCCGATCCAACCGCCACCGCCGAAAACGATTCATCTTGCATCTCGTCAATCTCACGAATTGCTGTCGAGCAATAGGCGGAAAGCGCTACTAAAGCCATCGACATCCCCAGACAAATGAACATCAATCCTATGCCGCGCCCGGGACCGGCCCCGATAATCGCGCCAACAGAATGTGCGAGCAGGCCGCCCGTGGTCATCAATGGTTCGAAAACGCGATCCGACAGCGGTCCTGCCAAGGCGAAGCCCATGGCCATGGCAATATTAAGAAGAAATTGCTGAATGGCAAAACAGCGACCCTGCAAGTGGCTGGGAACCTTCTTTTGCCAGATGGATGTGTGCGAAGCATCGACCACCGGTAGAGTCATGAATAAGAGAAAACCAAAAGTCGCTATCAAAGTAAATGAAGGTTTCAGTCCATGCGCCGCCAGACACAGGCCGCCTAATAAGGTATAGACCAAAACCGCCCTGACTTGTTTCTTTGGGCCACCTGTAGAGGCGATCGCCAAGCCGCCCACTAAAAGCCCGCATCCGCTGATCGCGTACTGCAAGCCAAGCATTGCTGCCGTGGAGAACGAGAGCAACAATGGCGCGATCAAAACGCTGGCCATAGCGAATACGAAGTGAACGTAGCCGTACACGCCGAGCAGGCCGAATAATCCAGTTCGTTGCCGAACATATTGAAAGCCGGTCCCTGCTTCACGCCAAAGGCTGACGCGAGCCTTCACTGCAACAGCTTGATGGGGAATCTTTACCAGAGCCAGCGTGACCATTCCGGCCACGAATGTCAGCGCATCAATCAAAACTACTCCCTGAAATCGAATAAGGCTCACAACTGTGCCGGCAAGCAGCGGGCCGCCGATGGCGGCCGCAGCTTCACCAGTTTGCATCAGCGCGTTGGCTCGGGGAAGTTGTTTGGTGGGCGTAACAAGGGGGATGCTCGAAGTGAGCGCGGGAGAGCGAAACGTATCAAATAATGAAGTGAAAGACGATGCAAGATAAACGTGGAAAACGGAGAGATGGCCGCTTAGATTCGCCGCGCAGGATCGTTCTTATCTCCTGTTCGAGTGCCTGCAAAGTGACGTGATCTCCGATGAAATGGTGCATCAACTCGAGAAGCAACCAGCGGTTGTTAGGAGGATCTTGTGCCGCAAACAAGCGCCAGAGCGGAGCATCGCGCAAATCGATGCGGGAGTGCCGTGGATCGAAACGCGACTGAAGTTGGGTTGCAATATCCCCGCTAGCAGGATC
>JGI12664J13189_1000074_pt1 | contig 13247 bp, 13 predicted proteins | sample BlaSpr_A8_OM1_O3_FD_13189 | JGI IMG/M metagenome (IMG submission 13189) | reverse complement strand
GGAGTGGCTGCAGATGTCGGGCGATTCGCGGTTCGCAACCACCCGCATGCTTATTACTTGACCTACTGGGCAACTGAGGCTGGCTACGATGTCCTGGGCCTAGTTGTGATGTATGAGTTGATTCGGACGGTTCTGCGAGACTTGGCCCGGACCTGGTGGGGGCGCCTGATCTTTCCCATAGTTGTTATCGCCGGTGTCGTCCTAAGCCTGGCTAACGCGCACGCTACCCCGCCCCAGTTTAATAGTCGCTTGGCCTCTTACATTGTTACTGGCGAAATTGCGGTTCGGTGCGTGCAGGCGTTCGTGTTCACGGGACTTGTGGCTGTAGTGATATTACTCCGTCTGCGCTGGCGGCAGTATCCATTTGGGATTGCCACCGGGTTCGGGGGCTACTCGTTCGTGGCTCTGCTAATGACCACGAAATTTTCGGATTTTGGAACGCGGTTCACTTTCTTGTGGGGCTGGACCTTAATTGTGGCATACTCTATCGCCGTACTGATTTGGATTTGGTTTTTCAGCGCGCCACAAGAGCCAGAGACTCCGAATCCTAATCTGCCGGGCTCTTCCCCCGAAGCGTTAAAGCGACATCAGGCCACGTTGGAACAGTATTTGGACTGGTTACGGAGGATGCGCTAGAGTGTTTTCGCAGATTCTGATCTGGCTGCTGGTTGCCGCGAACGCGCTGGGATACGTTTACCTGTTGTATCGTGCATGGACTCGCGTGCCGCGGCGCGATATGGACGACGTGGTTCCTTTCCTTTATCCAGTGGATGTATCTCTCGTTGAATCCCTGCTTGATCCTGCCGCCGATTTTGGATTGCGCTGGCAGTTGAGTCCGCGAGAGTTTCGCGAGGCGCAACGGCGAAGGATGCGGCTCTATCTGGAGATGGTGCGCCGCATGTCGCACAACTCCGAGGTGCTGGTGGAGTATGACCACGCGCGATTGGGCAATGACAGGCTCAACTCCGAAACTGCTTCGAAGGTGGAGGATGCGGCCATTAAGGTGCGGCTTTATTCCGCGTGCGTGCGACTGCGGCTGCGCGTTTGGTTGTCGCTTCCGATGAATGCGTTTGGCATGATGCCGACGCTAGCGCGTTTGCGCATGGCTGCTGACCTCGATGGGCCCAAGGCTTACGACGATCTCAAAGCCGCAGCGGCAGAGGGATTCGCCAAGCTTCAGCAAACTGAACTGGATGCGCTGGCGCGCAATCTGTAATCCCTTATTATCGCGCCGAATTTCGGCAGCCGAAAGCGAACACGGGGCTAAAACCCGCGATCATTTTAGACTTGCGCGGCCCTGAAAGAGCCGCTCTTTCACGGGTCCTTCAGCAGCTTCCTACGGCTTTTTTGGCGGTAAATATTTCTTTTCGATCGATGCGACCACTACGTAGTTGGGATCGACCATTTCGTTGAGATGGATTTTCGCTACTTTCGAAAGCAGTTCGTAGGCGTCGAGATCCGACAGGCCGTAGTCTTTGTGGATCCAGTGGACCAGTTCGGTGAAGGCGATGCGCACGGCGTCGTCCAGCGGGCGATAGGCGCCGACGGTCATGATGGCATCGTCATTTTCGAATTGCGGCCATTCGATGGTGCGGCCCTTGATCACGCTTAGCTGAATGCGCGCTTTCAGCGGGACCTCGATCGCCGTGCCGGCAACTTCGCCATCGCCCATGGCGGCATGACCGTCGCCGATGTAGAGCAATCCACCTTTCACGTTGACGGGGAAGTAGACGGTGTTGCCGACGCTGGCTTCGGGAGAATCCATGTTGCCGCCGAATTCGGCAGGAACCACTGAACTGCGGGCTTCGCCATTGGCGGGCGCGACGCCGATGCATCCGAAGAAAGGATGCATGGGAATCTTCACCGAGAAATCTGTATCGAGCGCTTTGAAGGTTGCGGTGTTGGCCGCGTGGTCAATGTGATAGAACCATATCCGCTCGGGCAGCGGTGCATGCAACATGGGCGTGTAGTTGGTTTCGTTAATCGCGCCGAATCCGGGCGCGAACGCTCCCACGCCGGTATCGCCATCGACTTGCAGATCGAGAATTTTTACGGCAAGAGTGTCGCCGGGTTCGGCGCCTTCCACATAAAAAGGGCCGGCGAGGGGGTTGTCGCCTTTGGCCATGCTCAAGCTATCGCCGGGCTTGTGCAGCGCATTGCCGAAGCAATCGAGCGTGTTGGTGTCGAGGATGTCGCCGGAGTGGAGACGGGCTACGGGATCGGCGGTGGCGAAAAGATATTTCACATTGTCGTTGGTGGTGGCGTAATGAACGACGGTCTGCGCTGCGGATGGGGATATGGCTAAGAAGGTTAGCAGGGTTAGCGAAAGGGGCGCGGCAAATGCCGAATGAGCGATCAAGGAATCCTCCTATTAGCGCGGGAGTGCGAGTCGATCAGAGATCCGAATGGGCGACGTTGCGCTTGCGTTGACTCCTACGGCATACCGGAAGAACTGTATCGAAATCGGACGACGGCTGTCCATAAAATCCAAAGGCTCGATGAAAATCGGAAAGGAGATTCACGTGATTCGAAGATTTGGAAACCACGCAGCGGCAGCTTTGGTGGTGGGAGCGCTTTTGTTTTTCACCGCTGCGCCGCGAGCGCATGCCGACGACCGCTCCCACTGCCAACACGCCGTTGAAAAGGCGGAAGCGAGACTGGACAGAGCGATTCATGACAATGGCGAGCACAGCCGCCAGGCGGAAGACCGGCGGCGCGATCTGAACGCCGAGCGGGAACGGTGTTGGGGTGCATACCATCAGTGGTGGAACGGGAAGGATCATCGCTGGGAGACCGAGCACAATTGGGACGACCATCACTAGATTGAAATGTTTCGTGGGGATTCGGACAGGATTCGAATCTCCACGAACGTTGCCTTGCCGGTGTTTCCTATCTCCACGTGCACGATGAGGAACCGGGTCTGATTCAACGCGAGATTCGGATTCTCTATGATAGCCGGGCGCGGTAGTAATCGAGACCGATAACACACAGTTGACTTTGGGTATGTGGAGCCTTCAGCAGTGATCGCGGTGGACTGCGGAGTCAAAGTCGAAATCTTCAACACAGAGGACACGGGGAACACAGAGGAGAACTCTGGAGAGAGATGTTAGACGTATTCGCGCTCGGCCTGGCGGATCGAGCGATAGCGTTCGAATACTTTCTTGTCGCTTTCCAGGCCCAGAAACGAACGGATGGAGCTTCCGCGAAATGTGTGGAGCAGCATCTTCCAGCCGCTGAGCAGGACGAACTTGGGATCGTGCTTGAGCGCTATGGGAATGTGCTGAACTTTCATCCAACGTTCCGCCTTCCAGCGCATGAATTCTATTTCTTCGGCGGGCAGGTGCTCGGTGCGCACCACCGCCGTGGTGCCATCGTATTCTTCGAGGCGCTCATTCATGATCAGCCCCTGATCGCGGAAATCCTTCGTCATGGGCGTGCGCGGGTAGGGCGTGGGATGCTGGATGTAGGGCCAATCGACGTAGCGGCGCGCGAATTCGAGATTGGCTTCGATGGACTCGCGGGTGTCGCCGGGGCTGCCGACGATTAATCCGCCCACCACGTACATCTGGTTGCGATGCAGATAGTCGATGGCTTTGAGCGTGGCGTTACCGGCTTCCCGGCCCTCGCTGCGCTCCGTATTTTTTGCGGAGGCCTTCAGAAATTCGAGATCGCCTTCGAGGATATTCTCGATGCCGAGGAAGCAGTAGCGGAAACCGGCGCGGCGCATCAGCGGGGCGAGCGTTTCGCCGTGGTTGGCGATGGCGGAAGTCATGGCCTGGATGAAGTAGTCGAGCTTGTTCAAACCGGCGGCGATGATGGCTTCGCACAAGGCCTCGAAGCGTTTCACGTTGAGCGTGATGTTATCGTCGACCAGAAAAATTGTGCGGGCGCCATGATCGCGGGCATCGCCAATATCGGCGAGGACGCGGTCGAAGGAGTAGGTGTGAAAGTTGCGGCCGCGCATTTCGATGATGGAGCAGAAGCTGCAATCGTAGGTGCACCCGCGCGATGTTTCGATGACATCGACCTGACGGCCCAGCATGGTGTATCCCTTGAGCGCGCGGGCATCGCGGTTGGGCAAGCGGATTTCGCTGTCTTCCAGGCGATGCGGAGGACGGCCGGGATTGTGCGCCCAGGTTTCGCCGTTGCTGTAGGAAAGGCCGCCGATCTGCTCGAAACCGGAGCCGCGCTCGATGGCCCGCAGCAATTCGCGGAATGTAACTTCGCCTTCGCTGCGCACCAGATAATCGACGCCCATGTTTTCGTAGGCTTCAGGCGCGAGGCTGGGATCGTAGCCGCCGACGACAATCTTCACGCCGGGCCGCAGTGAACGCACCAGGTCGATGATGCGGCCCGCGGTGCGGCGCTGAAACGTCATGATGGAGAGTCCCACGACTTCCGGATCGAGCTTGCGGACCAGCCGCGTGACCGTTTCACGAACGCGGCGCTGCACCAGAATCAAATCGGCGACAGCCACGCGGTGGTGCGGGTCGACGTTCCCGGCCAGCGAAGTGAGAGCGCCGTTGGGCATGCGGATGGCGGCTGGGGGCATGTGTTCGAAGGAATCCGGCATGGACAGCAAAAGGACGTTCATTGGCACCTGTCCCTCATTAGTAATTACTCGTGCTCGTCCCGCAGGCGCGGGGTTGATCAGTATTCACAGAGCGGATAGTCGCAATTGTACCGCAGACGGGCACGACGCCGCCTTCGCAGCAGCCGAAAAAAGGTCGAACCGCACGTCGATTTCAAGTTATCATTTCAGCCATACGGGCACTCGCGCCGCTGATGCGAACTCGGGAGCCGCGAGATTTTGGGGGGAGTATGGCGCTGAACTTTTTTCCGCGGACACGCGAGGAACAAGACGACTCGATCCAGTTTCATCCCACGGAGCGCCTCAAAGTGTATTTGTTTGGGGCTACCATATTGTTTGCGTCGTTTGGCATGGGAGAAGCAGTGTACAAGCTTCTGTTTTCTGAGTTTGACGGCATCACCGACCGGATTCCGATCGAGTTGCTGTTTGGCCTGGTGTTTGCGTGGCTGGCCACCAAGTTTGTGGGCGGTGTTTATAGAAATCGCAAGCAGAGAAGCGCACGGCTAAACTTTATCTCGGACCGCAATCATCACATACGCGGCGCGCTCGAAGGCATCTCTCCGCTGGCTCACCCGGCGAAGAATCAGCAATCGATCCGCGTTATCCGCGAGGAAGTGGATCGGATTGAGTGGGCGTTGAAGGAGATTTTGCCGAGCTAGAGAGTTGCACAAAACCGCAATCCTTAAAACGAAATACGAGCATGGCGGCTAAAGCCTGTACCGATTTCAGAGAACTTACGCGGCCCCTAGGGGCCGCTCTTCGCGGTTGTTCCCGCACTGTGAGTTTTTCCGCTGCCTGTTAGAGACCGGATTGGCCTCTTGAGTCTTGTTTGCAGACGGCAGAAGCCGCGGCATTCACGGGCGAGGCTGATCAGGGCGGCGCTGGCCGCTGGAAGTTTGATCCCGCAGATCCATTCTCCGAAGAAAGCGTTTCTTCCGTGGCCGCAGACCAGGACCCGCGCTTTCGATGGGTGGTCGGCGCACTACGGAATCGTGGCGCAGGTGGAAAAAAAACGCCCACCCTTCAAACCACGAAGGGTGGGCATCTGGTTTCGGTGGGCTAAGGCTGCCCAGAGTTACGCTAGAGCGAGCGCAGGAAATCGATCAGGGCCTGCTGCTGCGTTTGCGTTAACAGAGTGTTGAAGGCGTTTATTGACCCGCAAGCCTCGTCGGTGCTGGTCGTGCTGGCAATAGGACAATGATCCTGAATTACATTGACCAAGTCTGTATCGCGGCCATCATGGAAGAAGAAGATGCGTTGCCCCAGTCCCCACAATGGTGCTGTGCGGAATTGCGTGGGACCGGCCGAACCCTGCGTCACGCCGTCGGACAATCCGGAACCCATGTTGTGAATCGCGAAGTCCGAATACGGATGGTAGGTTTGGTTACTCAGTGAAGCGTTAGGCGAGGGTCCAGTTGTTTGCGTTGGCGTGTGACACAGGGCGCAGCCGATCTTCGGGCTGTTAAAGACCTGTTGCCCGAGCAGCACATCCGATGATGCGACGGCTCCGAACGGATCACACAACGCAACCCCGGCAGTGCCATATGGATTCAGCGTGTAGCTGGCGACCGCATCGCACTGCGAGGGAGCTCCGTTGAGGCGCATGAATACTGCGTTGTTTTGAGTGTTGGCAGACATAACCGAAGGGTCGCCGACGGCGGGCGGGAAGCCGGCCGGCAGGATTTCATCCTCGGGCTGATTGTTGGGGATGCAGCTTGGTCCGCTGCCAAAGGTCTTCTCGTTGGGGAAGAGTTCGTTGGTGACGCCCATTTCGACGTTGGAGGCTTCGCCGGCGAATATCAGCAACGATTTGTTTTGCGCTTTCCAGCCGAAGCGGGTGATGGTGCCATCGTTGCCGCTGCGGTTGAAGGATCCGGTGATGCCGAGGGCCGCAGCCGCGGCTGCATTGGGATTGCTCGGGTTGCTGGCAAGGTTATTTAGCAAAGTGAGCTCGGGAGTATTTTCCACTAAGCCCAAACCATAAGTCGGAGTGGGAATGCGGAAGCCGAGAGACTTCGATCCGACGCCGCCGAAATTCAACTGACTAATCGAACAGCCAGCCGGAGCATCGGAGCGGCCCTGGAAAGTAAATAATTCTCCGACACCGCCGGGCTGGACGGCAGCCGCATTTCCGCTGGCAGCCAATCCGTTGACGAAACGCACCTCGATGACCGGGCCGTTGACCGGAACGTCAGTAAAGCCCACGCCCGATACCGAACTCCCGGAGGGAAAAGTGGGATTGATGCTTGTCCCCCCTTGATCCGCCGCGGCAGCGAGCTCGGGGTTTCCAGAGAATGGCGGCTCGAGAGGCATGTTGAAGATAACCGGGCTGCCACCGCTCTTGGTGACGATGGAGACGCTGCCCGGGCTGCTGCCGCCCACGGCCGGGGCGGAGTGGCAGGAGAGACAACTGTTGGAATTGAAAGACGGACCGAGGCCGACTATGGGTTCGGTGGGAATCCTGGCAGCCCCTTGTACGCTGGCTACGGTTTCGAAGATCGACAGGGCCTGAAACCACATAATACTCAGCGGCTGCGTGGCGAAGTTGAAGGCATTGGCTGGATTCGTGGTCTCACCGATCAAATTGCCTGCACCGTCGGCGGGTGGGTTTCCGGCCGGAGCCGGGGGCTGGTCTATGTCGATACAGTTATTGCCGGGAACGGCGAACTTAGTAGGTCCGTCATCCACGCCCGGCTGATTCAAGGGACAATTATTGTCGGCCGCAACTGTGCCCGGGTTACGCGGGCCGCGGTCAAAAATGGGTCCCCCACTGGTAATTTGAGCGTGAACAACTGGAACACTCAGCGCGATTGTCAGAACTCCAATGACAGGATTAACGAAATGGTGGACAAAGCGAGACGACTGGGCGCACATAACTACTCCCTCCCCACTTATATCAAGTGTGCGAAGAACAGTGCACCCGATTCTTATAGCTTGTCAATGATTTTTTTTGCACACCCGACTCTTCGCTTAGATACACGCCCATAGTTATCACTAACTGCCTGCGAGTAACTAAAGGGCGCAGTATTTGCTGTTCGTAGTTCGTAACAACAAGAGAGCCTATGCGGCTTATTTATGTAGGTAAGTCAAGCGCTGTCCCCAGCAATCGTGGGCCTAATGCCAAAGGTTGTTCGGTTTTCGTAACAAATGACGCAAAGCTTAAGCGATAAGCTCGCGCAACCCTACATTAGCCCCGCTCCCATCGGTTTGTGTCAGGTCATTCATTTTGCCCCGGTTACCCAGAGAGCACCGGGCGAGTCTGGAAAACACATGTCCACTGCTGCCGAGAAGATAGCGACGACTTTCCGGTTAGCTCTCGTATTGTTGCTGCCCGCTGCTTGCGCGGCGCAAGCCATTCAGGGCTACGTGAGGAACGGAACTACGGGCAGGCCGGAGCCGGCACACCAGGTCGTCTTATTCACGACCCAAGGCTCGCAGGGATCCGCCATCACAGACAACGAGGGAGCGTTTCGAATCGATTCGGCTAAGATAAATCCGCACTCGTTAGCGATCCTGAAGGTGGTACACGACGGAGTGGAATACTTTCAGCCCATGAGTAATAGGCCGAGCACTAATGTGACGGTCTACGAGGCGTCGAGTCAGGTCAGTGGGATCAGTGGATACCTCAGCGTCTTGCAGTTTCAGGTCAAGGGAAGTTTGTTGCAGGTAACGGAGCTGCATGCGTTTAACAATACATCCAACCCTCCGGTGACTAGATTCGGCGCCGGCAATTTAGTCCTGTCCATTCCGGACCATGCGCAACTGGAGCCCGCTACAGTTTCGGGACCGGACGGAGGCACGACTAAGTTATCCCTTGTTTCGATACCGGGGCAAAAAGGGAAATACACCATCGACTTCCCGATGAAGCCGGGCATGACAAAGTACGCGATCAACTACCAAGTGCTTTACGACGGCAAGTTAGTGTTTCGCAGGGAGGCTCAGTATCCGATGAAGCGGATCGGCATCATCTTGCCTGCTTCCATGAAATTCCAGTCTCTGGGATCAACCATGTTTCATGCGGAAAGCGCGCAGGCTGGGATGCACGAACAGGTCTTGGACAACGTCGGCGCGAATCAGCAGTTTGCTTTCGAAATTTCAGGCATGGGTGCGCTCTCTCACTACTTCCGCCCGCTAAAGCCCGGTGAAGCTCCGATGCCGGCGAAAGCCAGCGCGCTGACTGCACCGTTTCCGCGCGCCGAACCTGCGGCGAAAGTCAATCCGATGCGGGGCCGCGCGTTCTCTGCGGCGTTTCAGTTGACTGTTGCCGCAACCATCCTCATAGTGGCCGGCATTGCGATCTGGGGAATGATGCGCAGGAAGATCCTTCCTACCTAAAGGCAAACCTCAGCGGCTAAAGCCGGGCACTGAAAGCTAGCAGTTATCGCAGCGGTGGACCGCTGCGCCACCCAAAATCAAGCCCGCGGACGAGTTCTTCCGCAGCCTGTGAACGTCGTGCCTTCCCAAAACGACTCGGGCTTGGGGGTTTCTCAGCAGCCTGCTAGGGGTGCGAGTTCGTCCAGGTCCCCGCAGTCGTTGCTGGAGGCTTAGCTCCGAAGTAGCCTTGGTTCAGCTCCGGCTTGGCGGATTCGTTTAAAGATTGCATGACCTTGTCGAACTTGTCTTGCGCAACCTGGCGCGATATGTCACCTTTCACGGAGTCTTCCGACAACGTTTCCTTCGACACAATCTTATAAATCACATAGGATGCGCCTTCGGACTCCACCTTACTCACCTTGCCTGCATCGAGGGAAAAAAGCTCATCTGTTTCGTCGGGCGGAAATCCCGACCGGGCAAGCGTTCCCACGGTTGTAATGGGAGGAGATGAATGTCCCAGGGCAGCGTAGGCGTCCTTCTGCACGATCTCGGGGTCTTCTCCTTTCGCAGTACGCTCGCGAGCGGAATGGGCTGCCTGAAGAGCTTTCTCGTCGGCGCGCTTCGCTTCGTCCGTAGCGCCCAAGGTTCGAGGGATCAGAATGCGCGCGACATTGATGCGCTGGTACGACTGGATGTGTTGAATGTAGTAAGAATGAATTTCATCTGCCGATGGATCTTTGAACTGGTCCTGCAAGCTGCTGCGATACAAACCTGAGAGAGTACGCAAGCGCCACCACTGCATAATCTCGGCGAAGCGTTGACTGTTTTGGAGTCCGGCTTTTGTAGCCTGCGGTTCGAGGGCAAGATACTGCGCATAAGTTTCAGCGAGGTTCCTCTTGAACTCGGGAGTAAGTGGCTTGCCGGTGATGTTCATGGATTCGAGCAAATGCTCGAAGGCTTCCTTGGTCACAATCGTTGTGCACGAGTTCGCGGCAGATTCCAGCGGCACTGGGTCGTCACCGCACGGCTTATGAATGGTGATCACTGGCTCGGATGCCGCGACTAGAGCTGAGGCGGGTTCTTTGGTGCGGTCCGGTTCGGCCGCAACGCTAAGTTGCGCCCCGGGTTGCGAAGAGAGAGCCGTTGTTTCCCCTTCTTTCCCAGGTTTTCCGGCTTGTGCCCATGCGTTTGCGAGTGACAAAGTACCAAGGGCGAATCCAGCAATCAAGAAGGTCCTGATAGTCATCATAACTATTTTTTTCTANGCAGCCTACTTTCACAAAAGTGGGAAGATGGTATCAGGCAATTTGTTCTGCGTCGAGCGCCGATACGCACATGGAGGATGCGGAGGTCTAAGTGAGCGCAGGCTAAAACATTAATAACCCATTAAGATAGGATTCCACTCTGTGGAAAAATGTGAAAGATCATCACGAGTGGCCCGAAACCCAGCGCGCAACTAGACGACGGCGAAACTCATCCATCAGATCGGGGTTAATCCCATAGTATGAGGAGAAAGCGAATGCGACATTCAGAAGGAAGAGTCAAGAAGATTGCGATGTTTCTGGCGATGGCGCTTATGGTGGGATGGACAATGGGCATGGCGCGGGCGCAAGACCAGGCGCCTCCGACCCCTGAGCAGGCCCAAGCGCCCACACAGGCGCCGCCTTCTTATCCGCTGGATCAATTGGACAAGCTAGTGTCCCGAGTAGCGTTGTATCCGGACCCGCTGCTGGCGCAGGTTTTGGCGGCGGCAACTTTTCCCGATCAGATTCCGGACGCGGCCAAGTGGGCGGATGAGCATCACTACCTGCGGGGCGACGAACTCGCCAACGCCATTAACGAAGATCATTTGCCGTGGGATCCCAGCGTGCAGGCGCTGCTTCCTTTCCCCAACGTGCTCGACACGATGGCTTCCGACATGGACTGGACGCAGAATCTGGGCAACGCATTTCTGGCGCAAAAACAAGACGTGATGGATGCGGTGCAACGCATGCGGCAGAAGGCGAAGGATTATGGCTACCTCCGAAGCAACGGGCAGATTGCAGTGGGAGGAGGGCCGTACATCACGATTGATCCTGTCGATGCCGGCTTTATTTATGTGCCCGCGTACGATCCGTTCGTCGTTTTTGGTCCGCCGCGGCCGGGATTTTTTGTGGGCGGCGCGATTGGGTGGGGATTTGGAATTGGCCTGGGTGTCGCGTTTCGTCCATGGGGATGGGGAGTGACTCGCTTCGACTGGGGCGGGCACGCGGTATTCATCGGTGGTGCGCCGTGGGGACGAACCTGGTATAACCGCGGCGGCTATGCGCACCCGTACGGCCCGGGCGTGCGCCGGTGGGAACCGGACAGGCGCGCGGAAGGACATCAACTGATCCGACGCGATGAAGGGGAACGGCGCGCGGCCCGCGAGGGACATGGGCGGCCGGAAGAGCGGCATCGCGGCGGTAGGCGGTAGTCGTGTTTCGGCGCCTGCGGTTTCAGAGTCGTTGAGTCATGGGCCGTCCAAAAAACGGAGTTTGCGGTTGAACGCGGGCTCCGGTTTTGAGGCGGCCTAAAAAAAGATTTAACGCGAGAACGCCAAGACCGCCGAGAAAAGATCGCCGAGACCAACGGCCCAATTCTTGTGTTCATCCTCGACGCTCCTAGCTAAAAAATTAACGGTGAAGTCAACCTTAAAGTCATCCCCGGCATCCACTAGACGCTGCTTAAAGTGAAGCGGGGATTGCACTATTCGCATGCCGGCCAGGAAGCCGACGCCGGGCGATCTTGCTGTGCGCCCTCTGAATTCCCGCAACGATGCGCAAATATCGAGTTCAGGGGCTGCTATGTTCGCAAATAGAGGTCAACGAAAAGTTGCACCTCCGCGCGATGCCGGGTTTCGCTCTCTTCCTTCATTTTTCGTGATTGGGCCTCCCCGCACGGGGACCAGTTGGCTGCATGAAATCCTGCGCCAGTGCTCATGGCTTTCGAATCCCACCAAGGAGACGCGATTCTTCGACAAACATTTTCACCGCGGCCTGGCGTGGTACGCCTCTCACTACCGCGAGGCTACCGCGGGCCGGCGCATTGGAGAGATTGCGCCTACTTATTTCGCCTCGGAAGAAGCGCGGGAGCGCATCGCGCGGCTGATTCCCCACGCGAAGGTTGTGTGCACGTTTCGCAACCCGGTNGACCGCGTGCTTTCGCTTTACCGGTTGAAGCGCGCTTATGGGTTGATCCCGTGGAGTTTTGACGAAGCGCTGGTGCGCGACCCGGAGTTGATGGAATCGAGCCGCTATGCCTTTCATTTGAAGGCTTGGCAAAACACACTCGGGACAGCGCAGGTTTTGCCGACGGTTTACGAGGATCTGCGAAGCGGTCCGCAGTATTATTTGGACGCGGTCACGGATTTTGTGGATGTGCCGCGGATTAGACTTGGGCCATCGCAGATCAATCGAGTTCTGACTTCGGAGGGCATGACGGAGCCACGGAGCTATTACTTAACTCGTGCCGCGCAGCAGTTGGCCGATTGGTCGCGCGCCCTGCGGCTCGATGCGGTCATAGCCGAAGCGAAGAAGCGGGGAGTGCTGAAACTTTTTGTCGGCGGAGGACCGGCGTTCCCACAACTTTCGTTCAGCGAGCGGCTTAGGCTTTGCGAATTGTTCCGGCCCGAGGTGGAAGAGCTGGAAGCCGCTCTGAATCGCGACCTCTCGGCGTGGAAATATCCGCGCGATTACGAGCCGGGTGCGCAGCCAGTAACTGAAATCGTGACAGCGGCGCGCAGGCGGCCGCTCGTTGCGCTGTCGCCGACACCGCCCGCTATCGAGCGTCCCGTTAAGCCCGCAGTGGATGCCATACCGTTGCGTCTACCGGAGCTATAGATCGGGAATCTCGACAAAGTTTAAAGACGAACAGATCATCGCGTGGATGCGGATTCGGCGTCAGCGCGGTTCGACGTGCGAACTTCTTCGTGGAATTCCGACTGCAATTGGCCGACGGCTTGTTTGGCTTGAGCGGCGAACCGGCCAAGAGTTTGGGTGAATTCGATGGTCTTCCTGGGGCCGAAGACGACCAGCCCCAGGAATAGAAACAATAGCGCCGCCGTGATCATGCGACTTTTGTGACCTCATCCGCCTTATTGCTATTTACCGGCTTGTCTTCCCCGGACATCGCCGACTTAAAACCGCGAATGCCGTCTCCCAGGCCCTTTCCGAGTTCCGGCAATTTCTTTGGACCGAATACGAGAAGAGCGATTCCGATGATTACAAGTAAGTGCATCGGTTGAAACAATCCTTCAATCATGAGCGTCTCCTGCAACGTTGGTTGAGAGGCGAGGCTGGCGGCGTGGAAAATCCGCCGCCAG
>JGI12664J13189_1000072_pt1 | contig 13302 bp, 10 predicted proteins | sample BlaSpr_A8_OM1_O3_FD_13189 | JGI IMG/M metagenome (IMG submission 13189) | reverse complement strand
ATAAACTTTTAGTTTTATGCACAGATAGTTTTACTCATTCAGATGTTTTAAGATTAATGATAGTTTTAGAAAAAAAATTTAAATTGAATTGTATAATAGAATGAAAAGGAACTAATCTAAGAATTGTGATTAAAGCTACTTCAATGTATAGACTTAAAATTTTAGTTCAGGATCATATTCATCATTCAATGATGTATAAATTAGGATTACCTAATAATAAATTATTAGCAATCAAATCACCTAATAATTAAGAATTCTATAATATTTTACTCTTCTATATTTTTTATCTAATCTGTTAAAATGTAAATGTTTTTTTTGCTTTCTATTTTTTTATATACCTATTATAAATTTAATAAACTACGCGTAGTTTATAATATTTAAACAGTATTAAAAATCATTTTGTGACGTTAAATAAAAAATTTTTAAGGTTAAAAAACCAGTGCCTTTATAATATCTATCATATTGTTTAAACTATTTTAATAATTATTATAATAGTTTATTCTGTTTTTTTTATTTATCTACATTGTAATAATATTTAATTCCAAATAAAAATATAATTTGTTTATATAAATTTAACAAAAAGCTTATTAATTTAAGAAGAGGTAAAATTATAATTAATAAGGTTACAAGGTGTCTACATGAGATAAGTATTATCCAATATTAAATTATAATTAATAAGGTTACAAGGTGTCTACATGAGATAAGTATTATCCAATACAAAAAAAAAAATGATATAAAATTATAATCAATAAAACTATATGCTGGGAATTATTTTTACATTTATTCTTAATCTTTATTTTTTTATAAAGTAAAGAATTAACTTATTAAACTGTTTTTAATTAGAAAATTAAATAGTTTAATTTGTTTAATAATACAAAAATTATCAGCAAGGTATTCATTATTACCTTCAGAGATTTTACGTTTTTATTTTATATTTTTATAAGATAAAATAAAATCCTAATCTATATCTAAAATTTTCTGTAATGACTTTTTATTTGTAATATTCCTATTATTTAATTAATATTATGTATCTCCCTCCCCTTACCTTACCCCTTCGGGGAAAGGGGTAAGGTAAGGGGAGAAATATGCTTCTATTTCTCCCTAAATTCCCTGTTTTACCTTGTGTTGTGTTACCTTTTTTAACTTATTCTAATCCTAACGATTTGTTAATAATAATAATACTAACGATTTTGAAAATGATTTACGAAAGGACATGTCACGATTTAAGACAGAGGAGTAGGCAGAGAAGATTTAACTATTAATAGTTATAAATTAAATACAATATAATTTTACAGTTATTCTAGATATTTATAATATGGCTGGTACGGGTTGAACGGTGTCTTACATACCATTTTTAGTTATATGGTTTGAGCTGTTAAAATTTTACCATTTTTTAAACAAATCTTTCTTTTTGCAAAAACGTCTCATCTTAATATTAGATACATGTAGCTTATTTTTTTCAAGCTTAGTTGTAAAAATTCAATATCAAATTGAAAAATTTGCAAGTATTTATTTACTCCAGAGATTAAATGAAAGAAGAAATATTAATACTATTGCCAATTAAAAAAAAAAATGTAATTTTAAAAAGAATAATAAAGATAAATTTTATCAGTGATTATTGGGATTTACTGATGGTTATGGTAGTTTTTCGGTTATATATCAAGGTGGTAATTGAAATTTAGTGTTTAAAATATCTCAAATTACTTACAATCTTAGAGCTTTATATTATATTAAACATAATTTAGGTTGTGGTTCAATATATGTTGAAAAAAAATGGTAACAATGCTCATTTTAGAATTAGAGATAGAAAAATTATAACTTCTATAATACTCCCAATATTTGATAAATATACCTTACTTACCAGTAAATGATATAATTATAATATATTCAAACAATCTTGTTTAATTTTAAACAACAATACGTTATCTAAAATCCACAAGGATAATTTAATAAATAAATTACTCCCTTTATACCCAAAAGGAGGGGATAGAAAAAACAAACAACACAAAAAAAAAAGACACATTTTTCTATTGATACAACTAATTATAATACAATTCTAAAGATTAAAAATTATTATAATAACAATTTAATTTCTATGAAAAAAGTAGAATTTAAGATATGGGCTCGAGCCTTAAAACACAAAAAATATAATTACTTTTAACTAAACAAAGCAAGAGAACACTATAGATATATTAAAACCTTAAGACCAAAAATGGAACTATTTAATATTTTTAAGTCATAATCCTATATATAATAAAACGCATTTTATTTTATTTGATTTTATTTGATTTGATTTGATTTAACACTTCATATAAATAAAATAAATCTAAAATTGTGTAATTCTTTTTTAATTCTTATATATAGTTACCCTCCATTATCAAGTATACAGTCGCATTCGGGTGGAGCTGTTGATTTAGCTATTTTCAGTCTTCATCTAGCAGGTGTTTCATCACTATTAGGTATATTATTGTGCCTATAATTTAAGTAAGAAAAATTATATAATGCTTCTTAATGCTTAAAATAACATTATATTTAGGTTATTTAAATATTTTATTTCAATTGATAAATATGCATGTATATACATCAAAAAAAATTAGATATTTATTTAGTTATATAAGCAAAATTTTATTAAATTTTCAGAGACTTTACGAAGCAGTAAATTAATTAATTTAATATAATATATAAGAGAAAGTCCTATTAATAAAGAAAATAATATGTTTAAAATTCCTACTTTTTCTCAATTAATATTAAAGCAGACTCAATGAATAAGTTACGAATTTTAGTTGGACCGCATATTATTCCATTTTCTCATTATAAATTGAGAAAAGGTAAACGAAATGTAAATATATAATATATTTCTTTCTTAAAATTAGGCAATAAATTTTATAGTAACTGTAAATAACATGAGAACCAATGGTATGGGAATGCATAAATTACCGTTATAAATATTTTTAAAAAATATAAACAAACATGTTACACTTAATTTAAATAAAACTACATTTAAAACACAAGTCCTGCGGTTACGAAACTACTCATAAGTGTATAAAAAAATAAATTTGTTATAAAAAATGGTTAAACTAATTTTACCAATATCATTAGGGCCGTACGGAGCGGGAGGGAGCAACATGTTTGTTTATTAAATTTTAAATAAAATAAATAGCGATATTATCCATCTTACTGTATTATTGGTTAAGATATGGAAATATAATAATTCCTAAATGTAGGGAATTTTTTAAACGTATAATACTTATATATAATATAATTTTTATATTTTTCGTTAATTAGATATAATCTAAAGTAAAAATTTATATGTTAAAATTTATCTACAGATTATAATTAGCTTATAATTAAAAATTTTTATAAGTATTAAAAATCTTAGAGACTATACGGAATTATCATACAATTTTGATTTGAAATAGTCCTAATCAGATAGAATATACTTTATTTTATATATTTCTAACTGATTTGTATTCGTATGAAGTATATATGTAACGGCTATTTTGTTATTGTTATCTTTACCTGTATATATTAATGCAGTGTTTAACTATTTATTAAATAAATAAAATAGATAGTTATAATCAGATTACTAATTGAACTAGAAAGCTCGGTTTTTTTTATACTATTATTTAAATATAAAAAATAATCAATAGTGAAAATTAAAAAAATATTACGTGTAACTAGCAAAAACATATATTTTTTTTTTGTATTAAAATTTTATTTGTTTTTCAGAGACTGAACGTAATCCTACAAAAAAACAAAATTTTAAAGTAGATGTCATAGTCCATTCTTAAAAGTTCTTCAATTTAAGAGTGAAACTTAACTAATTTAATATTTAAATTTATAATTGAAAATGTTAATGATATTTTATTCTACGAAAAAGTAGATTTTTTTTATTGCTCAATAACTCCATTATTAATTTAAAATGTAGAAGTAATTAAAAATAAAACAGATTATTCTATAAAAGAATTTAATAAAAAGTATTTACATGATTCAGGTAATAAAAATAAAGAATTAACTAAAGAATTAATAGAAACTTTAATAGGATTAGTATTAGGTGATTTACATGTTAGAAGACGAAATAAACATACTTGTTTATGTTTTAAGGGTTCTATTAAACATTCTGAATATATTAAACATCTTTATTCTTTATTTTCTGATTATTGTAAATCGGAACCAAAAATTAAGGAATAAAAACTAAATGGCAAAACACATTATTCTATTTGGTTTAATACTTCTACTCTTGAAATATTTGATTTTAGTCATGAATTATTTTATACTAATGTTAAAGGAAAAATGACTAAAAAAATTCCCATTAATATAGAAGATTTAATGACTGCTCTCCCAAAGGGAGAGGATTAGCTTATTGATATATGGATGACGGAACCGCAGATAGATCGGGTTATATAATATATACAAATAATTTTAATTTATCTGAAGTTGAAAATTTGGTTCAAATTTTAAAATTCAAATTAAATTTAAACTGTACTATACAAAGTCGTATATCTAAAAAATCAAAATTACCTCAATATTATATTTATATTAGAAGCCAATCAGCAAATACTTTTGTAGAATTAATAAAACCATATATAATTTCATCTATGGAATATAAATTAAAATTAAGAGGTTCTTTTAAGTAATGATTAGCCGGTGCAATTTCAATGTTACTTACTGATAGAAATTTTTCTACTAGTTTTTATGATGCTGCTGGTGGTTTTATTCAGAGAGTTTAGCCACTATTACATGTGAATGTAATTTATATTAATTTGCTATTTGCTTAAACTTCTTTTCCGATAATAACGTCAAAGGTTAAGGAAAAAATATTACTACTTATATTTAAATAATATGAAAATGTTTATATCATTTATTCTTAAAAATAACTGTCTTTTAATAAAACGCAGTTAAATTGAAAAATATAGATTTATCAAAATATATTCATTAAATTAAATAATATTATTTAATCAAAGAGTAAAATAAGTAACTGTTAATTGGAGAATAAGCAAGTTGAATTTAACATCTTCAGAGAATATACGCATTATCCTTTAAATATTGAAATTGTAATAAAATAATAAATAATAGGATAAGATATATTCCGTTCGCACATGTAAATGTGTGTAAAAAAAGTTACCTTTAAATTTATCTCCATTATTTATTAATATTTTAGAATCTTCCTACTTATTAACACCCTATTATTTAACTGATAAACGAAATACTTTAATTGAACAAAAACAGTTGGAGCATTATTAGAAGATGGTTGGTTAGAAAAAAAAAGTTAAAGTCCTAATTCAAATGCTCGTTTAAGATTCGAACAATCATTAAAACATTCGCAAAGATTTTATAATTTATACACATATTTTGCATTAATGTGTGCTAGTAATGTACTTTTAAGGGAACGTTTTGACAAAAGAAGAGGAAAAGTATATAATACTCTTCATTTTAGTACTAGATCTTTACCATTTTTTAATTTGTATTATGAATTGTTTTATGATAAGAAAGTAAAAGTTGTCCCTTCAAATATAGGTCTTTTATTAAGTCCTATTGCCTTAGGTCAATGAATTATGGATGACGGTTCTTTTAAATATGGATTAACTTTACAAACGAATGCATTTAGCGTTTCAGATGTAGAGTTACTTATTTCTGTATTAAAATCTAATTATGATATTATTAGCCATATTAGATTTGAACGTAATCAACCTATTATTTATATCCCTGCAGATCAAATAGATAAACTTAAATTAATAGTATTAAGTTATATGGAACCTTCAACACATTATAAATTAGGATTATAAATTTAAACAACTTTTACAATAAGGGTGACCCTGTGCTCAAATTTAAATAGGGCGGATTTTTATTATGAATTCGAAGAGATTTATATGCTGAAAAAAAACTAAAAATGAATAAATTAATCTTCCCTCACGTTATTAATTTTATGTAGGTAGAGAGGTGGTAAGATAAAAATTAAAGTATTATTTTAAATATTAATCCAGTTTAATCAGCAAGAAAATATTATTTTTCTTCAACGACTATACATTCACTATTTTATAATTATTTTAATAAAAATATAGTCTTTTTTCTACTATATAAATGTATAAAAAAAAAAGTAGAAAGGTTTAACATATTTTAATTTAAATGTTTTATTTATTGGGGGTCTAAATCGAAAAAAAGGTTTTAGATTTTATGATTTTAAACAAGAATCAGGTAAAAATATCACTAATGATTGATTAGCTTGATTTATTGGTTTATACGAAGGTGATGGTTATATGAATTTTAGTAATAAAGGGTTTTCATTTGCAATATATTCAATAGATAAAAAAACATTATTAGAAATAAAACGTGTTTTAGGATTTGGAAACATTTATTATGATGCGTTAAATATAAAATGAAGATATAGTGTTGAAAGTCGATATGAAGTGTATTTAATTTTACTTATGTTAAATGGTAATTTAGTTTTAACACATCGATATTTTAATTTTATAAGTATTGCTCAAGAATTTAATCAAAGATTTTTTAAGGGTAAGATATTTTATAAGCAAATAAATATTGTATTTCATGCTGCTTTACCTGATTTGAATGATCGTTGATTAGCAGGTTTTACAGATGCTGAAGGACATTTTGGATTACCTATAGAATTAGGTAGGGTATTTATTTCACATTATATTTCCATTACCTTTGAAATAGGTCAAAATGGAAATAGATGATTATTTTCATATTTAAAAGACTTATTTAAAGGGGGTATTTTATTTCCTAAATTAGATAAAAATCCAGATCAACATAATAGAATAATATTTAAAGGAACTAAATTAGGTTCTAATCCTGTTACATTGCTTTTTTCCTATTTTGATTCCTATCCTCTTATTACTAAATTATATATTTATAATGAATGAAGATCTATTCATAATTCTTTATTAAATAAAGAACACTTAGATATTAATAAATTACCCTTTTTAGTCCAACGTTGTGAATCCCTTAATAATAAATCTAATTATGTTAAAAAATAGTAATCTATAATTTTTTTGTATATTTAAATAATGGATTAGTTATCAACATCTTTTTTGATTTTTCGGTCATCCAGAAGTTTATATTTTAATTATACCGGGATTCGGAATCGTTAGTCACATTGTGTCAACATTCTCAGGAAAATCAATATTCGGTTATTTAGGGATGGTCAAAAGGGCCCTCTAATAATTATAATTACAATTAAGAGCTATTTTACTCTATGCTAAAATATTTAAAATTGACTTTAGTATTATATTTTTTAAATTTATAATAAAAATCTTAAAGTATTAAAAATTTTAATTAGCAGGCTGATTGTCTTAGAGACTTCACGTAAAAATTTTTGCTAAAAATTAAGATAAAGTCCATATCTAAAACAAAAAATAAAATTTAGAGTCAGTTTTAATTTTTGTGTATTATTATTCCTTATTTATTTAAGTTTGTATCTAATTTTAGCTGGAAATATTGAAATATGAATAAAATCATTAGATTTATTATTAAGTAGAAATCAGTTAAAAAATTATTACACTGACACTTGTATTAAAAAGAACAATAGTTTAGACCCTTATTGAATTACTGGCTTCACAGATGCTGAAGGTTGCTTTTCTGTTATAATAAGTCAACGATCAAAATTAAATTGAAGAGTTAAAGTAAGTTTTGAAATTAATTTGCATATTAAGGATATTGCAGTATTATATTTAATTAAACAATTTTTTGGTGTAGGCTCAGTTAATTCTAGAGAAAAAAGATTTAATTGTGTTTATCGTGTAACTAAAATTGCAGATTTAATTAATGTAATTATTCCTCATTTTATAAAATACCCTTTACTAACTCAAAAATATTCTGATTTTTTTCTTTGATCCAAAGTAGTTAGATTAATGGAGTTAAAACAACATTTAACTCCATCAGGTTTAGATACTGTTATTTCCTATTATGCTTCTATAAATAAGGGTATAACTCATAAAATTTTTACTGCTTTCCCTAACATTAAAGCAGCAGTTAGAATTAACCCTATTTTATATCCTATTTTAAATCCTTATTGAATTTCTGGTTTTACTGCTGGAGATGGAGGATTCTCCATAGGTATTAGACCCATTACAGGTCAGATATATTTTTGATTTCATATTGCTCAGCATTCGCGGGATATGCTATTAATGAATTTATTCATTGATTTTTTTAATTGTGGTAAAGTACATATAAGAAGAAATACTAATAGATGTGACTTTTTAATACAAGATTTCAATAAAATTTATGATATAATTATACCTCATTTTGATAAACATTCTCTTAATAATATTAAACAATTAGATTTTGCTGATTTTAAAACAGCTGCTAATTTATTTAAATCTAATGGTAAAAAAAGTACAGACATTATAAAACAAATAATGTCTAATATGAATTCTAAGCGAAAATAATAAATATTTAAATTTATTTAAACTTATCTAATATTTAAAAATAAAAAAATTTAGAGTAGCTATGCAATGTTCTCAATTGGAATCCTTGGATTCTTAGTATGGAGCCACCACATGTTCAGTGTAGGGCTTGATGTAGATACCAGAGCTTACTTTACTGCGGCAGAATCATTTTGTATCTTTGTTTCTAATTATGATGTAAAAAGATTAACTAATAAAACTAAAAAAATACTCGTTAAAATTATCCTTTTACCCCGAAGGGGAGTGAATGTACTTCATTAGTTCCAATTAATTTAAATTATAGTTTAAATTCTACATTAGGATCTGGTAAAATAACAAGTTATATACCCCTCCCCTTCACCCCGAAGGGGAGGGGTGAAGGGGAGAAATATTACTCCTATTTATGATTATCATTTATCTGTTTTAGTCGGTATAATTATAACAGATGGTTGACTACAGTTAGGTAAATCCAATTGGAATGCAAGATTTGGATTTAAACAAGGATTAATTAATTTTGAATACATGTGACATGTTTATCAAATTTTATCTCATTTTTGTCCATCTGTTCCTCATCCTACTAAAAATTATATGAGAGTCTTTAGGTAAAATTCATTATTCTATTGAATTACAAACTAGAACTTATCCATTCTTTACAATTTTACATTCTTTATTTTATAAGAATAAGATAAAAACATTACCGGCTACAGAAATTTTATTTCAATTAATAACACCTGTATCTTTAGCTCATATGATAATGTGTGATGGGGCTAGAAGAAATGAATCGGTTATAATTTGTACAGATAATTTTACTATTAACGAAGTAGTTAAACTAATGAATATTTTAATAGTAAAGTTTCGACTTAATTGTACACTTCATTATGATAATGATAAGGATAGAATATATATTTCTAAAAGTTCTATTAATACATTAATTAATTTAGTTAATCCTTATATCATACCTTCTATGCAATATAAGCTTAAAGGTTTAAAAAAATAACTATTGATTTTTAAATTTAACAATAGTTATTTTTTTTATGATTGGCAAACATAATTTACAAAGTTACCTAATTAATTAGTAATAATTAAATTAAAACACCGCTTTATGCAAAAATATTTTATTATAATGTTATTTTTTTTTTTCTTCATTCTTTTCATAAAGGGATTACAATAGTTTTTTAATCTGTGGTTTTTTAACTGTGGAGAGGAAAAAATAATATTAACAATATTATAATAAAATGTATTATTGTTAAAAATTAATTTGCAAAGCTATTTACGCTTTTCAGAGACTTCACGTGGTGGTCAAAAAAAAAAATGGAAATAATAACCTAACTTTTTTTTTGAAAAAGACAAAGTCCATATTTCATTATTTAGTTTAAAAGTTTAATATTAATTTATTAATCCTATTTATAGATTAATATATTAAATAATTTTTTTTTTACTAAATTAGGAATTATTGAACTATGATAATTGCAGTTCCCACAGGGATCAAAATATTCTCTTGATTGGCAACATTATACGGTGGTAGCTTAAGATTTACTACCCCATTAATTTTTACTATTGGATTCTAAATAAGCTAAGAGTCTCACTAAAAAAAAAAAGAAGTAAATTATGTTATATGCTGGAATTACCTAAAGCATCTAAATCATTTTTTTAAACGGCGAACTCTTAATTAAAATAAAAATATTCTCACATTTTTCACTTTATTTAAAGACTCTTTTTAAATCGATTGCAAAGCATTAATCGTAACACATTTATGTTTCAACATATAGATAATTTTAATATTGTTAATTTACATATAAAAAGAAAAGTTATGTGTGTGTGAAGATAAATTGTATAATGAAAAAATATAGATGATAAGTAATATTTACAAATGGTTAACCAGCAAGAGTTTAAAAATCTTCAGAGATTCTATCCATAAATCATATTTAAAACTTAAATTAAATTTAAAACTGTTAAATGATAAGATTGCTTCCCTAATAGTATGAAAGTACTATTCAATTACTTTAAATTTATTAAGAATAGGTTTTTTTAGCTTATCTATGTTTGTTTTATAATATATTTTTAAATGATAATAATTTGGTAATATCAATAACAAATTGCTTTACGGTGAATATTTGTTTTTTTTCTTACCATACCTACTATTTTCAATACTCAATAGAAATTTTGGGTCAGACATTTTCAATTTTCCCCTTTGGTGTTATTTTGAGCGGTGAGGAATTGATAAATAGATTGTTTTTCTATTCTAATTTAGAATTTATAAATTTTATATTTATAAATAATATGAGTACAAAAATGGCTTTATTTATACCTATTAGATATTTACATACTCAAAATAAAGAAGAAAATTCTAAATACGTAAATAGACCTAAATGGATGGATTTTTCTGTTAAAGTTTATGATAATATAGATAATAAAATTAACCGGGATTCTATTCTAGATGAAAATAAAGGGAAAAGTGGAATTTATTTATGATTTAATTCTCTTAACGGTAAAAAGTATATCGGACAATCTAAAGATTTAGGTAATAGAAAACAAGGTAGATTAATTAGATATTTAAATCCTTCTTATCTAAAATCCATTAAAGGTACTAGTTTAATTAGAAATGCCTTTATAAAATATAATATTGAAAATTTTTGGTTGGTTATTTTAGAATACTGCCCTATTCATATGTTAGATAAACGTGAACAGTATTGGTTAAATTTACTAAAACCAGAATACAATATTTTGCAATTTGTAAAATAAAGTCGAGGGTATAAANATGATGAAAAAACTAGAGCTAAAATGAGAGGTCCTAGGTTAAGTTTTAGCCCTAGTAAAGAACATAGAGCAGCAATTGGTTTAGCGGCAATAAAAGAAAATCGTAATTATAATAAAATATTTAAGGATGCTATTTCTAAACGATTAGGAACTCCTGTTTATGTTTATGATATGTTGGGTAATCTTATTAATACTTTTAGTAGTATATTACGTTTAAAAAAAGCTTATAATATAAAAATACATCATAAAACATTATATAAGCATATTGCTGCAGGAACTTTGTTTAATGGTCTAAAATTTTCATTTATTCATTTAAACTCTTCATCAATTAATGTCCCTATTATAAAGTTAAGTAATCATAATAAACCAAGAATTATAAGTTGTATTAATACTTTAAATTCTAATTTATCTAAAGATTTAAAATCCTTAACTTCAGCAGCTAAATATATTAAAAAAGTAGACGGAAAGAGTGATAGAGCAACAATAAGAAATTATATAAATACAGGTAAATTATATAAAAAAAAGTGGCTAATTAAAGAATAAACTTATAATTAGACAAATATAATATTGTAATTAACCATCTATCTTTAGCTTTTCATTAACCAATTGACTACGCTTAACATTTTTAAAAATGGAATGATAAAAAAAAAAAATATACTTCGAAACCGTTAAAAAAAAAGACATAATAACGTCTTTTAAAATTAAAAGCCGTAAAACAATTTAAAAATAAAATATATATTTATTATTATGATATTATTAATTTTAAAATAAAAATAGATAAATTTAGTAAAAAAAAAAAACTTTCTTCTCCCCTTACCCCAAATTTCTTGGGGTTTGGGGTAAGGGAGGGGTAAATTCAGTATTTTAAAGAATAAAAAAGGTCATAGCACTATTTACAATAGGTGGGTTAACCGGAGTAATTTTGTCAAACGCTAGCCTAGATATAGCATTCCATGATAGAATAGATAAAGATCCTTCATATTTAAAAAAATTTTGGGTAGGATTAATGGATGGAGATGGAAGTATTCAAGTTAATCATTGAAGAAAAAAATCTTTACAATACAGATTAATCATTAAATTAAAAAATTGTAGTGAAAATGTATATATGTTAACTTTAATATCTAAAAAAATAGGTGGTAAAGTTAGATTCGTTAATAACAACAATTTTGTTATTTGAGTAGTAGATTCTAAAAAATCTATTCTTAATATCATTACTATTTTTAATGATTATCCTCCATTAACTTCACGATTAAACTGCCAAATAAAATTTTTGTTAGAATGTCTTCAACGTAATGATGTAGAATGGTATTTAAAAGTAAGAAATTCTAAGTATTCAGATAGACCACAAATACAAAGCGGAATATTGATTGATTATTCTTATTTTAATGAATGGTTATCGGGTTTCACTGAAGCAGAAGGTTGCTTTTCAATAAGAAAGAATACAACTTCTTCATTCAGTATTGGTCAAAATGATGATAAATATTTAATAAATGCTATTAGAACCCATTTTAATATTCAAAGCTTAATTAGAAATCCTCATAAAACATTCTGGTTAATAGAAACTTATAGAATATCTACTTTACATACTATTATTCAACATTTTACTGTTTATCCTTTATTGGGAGAAAAAAAAGTATCTTTCACTAAATTTAAGGATCTTATCAAGTAAGTGTCATGTTGTCTTGCCACTGTGGTAAAGTTAAAAAAATTTTTTATTTACCGGTAAATTGTAGTTTTAACTACAGCTTGCTAACGGTAGAATCTTTTATAGGACGTGCTATTCCAATTTAAAACTAAATATATATATAAAAGGCTATATCCGTGGAAACCAAAGTATATTTATTTTTATTAAATTATATATTAAATTTTATATTAGTAGGATCCGTAGAGACTATACGTGGCAATCGAAAGTTTATTAAGTTAAATGATTAGATAAGATATAGTCCGATCCTCTTTGTGAAAAGAGTTAAAAATAATCGACTTATTACGTAGTCGCACACTTCCATTACGTCTTAAGTATGGGTGCCGTTTTTGCCTTATTCGCAGCTTTTTATATGTGAACACCTAAAATTTTAGGTAAAACATATAATGAACTCTTAGGTAAAATACATTTCTGAACATTGTTTGTGGGGGTAAATTTAAC
>JGI12664J13189_1000070_pt1 | contig 13407 bp, 29 predicted proteins | sample BlaSpr_A8_OM1_O3_FD_13189 | JGI IMG/M metagenome (IMG submission 13189) | reverse complement strand
CGGAGCAGCCGGAGCAGTCGGAGCAGCCGGAGCAGCGGGAGCAGTCGGAGCAGCCGGAGCAGTCTTTGAGACTGTCAAGCGCCGCTTGCGCTTTTTCTTTCGTGCCCCAATATTCTACTGAGCACTTGTTGCCGTTCTTATCTTTAATCCATGTTGGCATTTTCAGTTCTCCTTGTGCAGAAACTTTGGCTAGGGTTAGGCTGGCTGCCCTCGCCCAAATCGCGTTGTCCGACCGTGAGAGGCTACGTGGCACGGCTTACAAATCATCAAAACCCCGCCGAGCGAATCGTCCCCGCCCTGACCTAGCGATGGTGAATGGTGCATCTCGGATGATTCCCAAGTGATCGGCGTGCCGCAGCGCTTGCCGTTGAAGCCCGATCGCGGCGATTCGCAAAAGCCCTGGCTCCGGTCAAAAGCCTGCCGGCGAAGCTGGGTCACATCGTCGCCAAATCGGTACTGGAGCATTTCCCCGTCCTTGGCCCGCTTGCAGTAGGACCGCTTGTCGGTGAACATGGCCTCGGCGGTCGCGGTAGCGTCAAAGAACATTGGCTTCCTGCGCTTCATGCGTCCCCCAGAGTCTCTTCCGTCACTTCCTTGGCCATCCAACGGGTAAAAGACGCAGACCGCTCCCTGGCCAGAGAAGCTCTAAGCTCCCGCTTGGCAGCCCATATCAGCTCGCACGCTGCAAGTAGGCTTTTCCCGAGCACTGTCAGGCCATTTGCCGCACGTTCTCGCTTGAACTGTAACCATACATGGTGTCCAGCCCTCATAAGCCGCATTTCCCGCCAATCCACGTCTCTGCGGTCGTTGCGCTTCATTTCGCCAGACATTCTTGAAGGAAAGCCTTCGCCTTGCCCGTCTTTACGTCCTGCGTCGAGAATCTGAGCACCCGGTATCCCATGAGAGCGGCGGTATTGGCCTTTTCATTGTCGCTGCCCCAGCCAGCACCGTGCCTGCCGTTGAAATAACCGTCAATCTCGATAGCTAGGCTGGTAAAGACTTCCGGCTGGTCGCAAAGTAGGAAGTCGAAGCGCCACTTCCGCTTTTCATCGAAGCGATACTCCATCACAAACTCCAGACCTAGTTCCGCTAGGTGCTTCGCCATGAGTATCTGCCCTACGTTTGGCTTGGCCTTCATGCCTTGTCGCACTCCGGGCACCGCTCGGCATTGAACTCTCCGTGCAGGCGGCAGCGGCAGACGATGGGCCTAAGCTCGATCCGGTCATTGTTGCTTGAGCAAATCGGCTTGCCATGCGAATCCAAGACCGTCGAAAACACGTAGCCTCGCTGCGGGGCTTGCTTTATGGTGGGTTTCATGGCCGCTCCTTCTCGTAAACGCGGCTGACAGTCTTCCTGACACGAAGGCCCATCTTGCCGAGAATCGCCGGGCCGGGGAGTCTGCGCTCGAGCATCACGTCACTGAGATACGCGGCACTAATTCCCCACGCCTCAGCGAGTTTCCGCAAAGAACCTGCTTCGTCTATCTCCCGGCTGACCATTTTGAGTACGGCCTGTATCTTAATCATAAGCGGATTTAAGCACTGTCAGCGTTTTCTTGTCAAGGAAATTCCGCATGTCCCTGTGGATTTCCGCAGATTTCTTTGCCTCGGCCTCGGTCTGGCAGCTTGCTGCCCAGCCGCACGTACACCGCGCCGTCCACTTTCGCGCTGCGTAGGAGTCGGAGAACCAAATGGTGATGTGGTGTTCAGGCAATAGACCGCCTCTCCGTCTTAGACGCCTTTGACGTTGCTTGAGCCTTGGGTGTTGGGGCTAAGCAAGTTACCAAGTCGTGTTTAGACAATGAGTGTTCGAGGTTCCAGCCACACGGCACAGTTTTGGCCCTGCCGAGGTCAACGCTCCGAACGCCCCATCGGCAGAATTGTGATGAGCTTTGCGGCGCTCCTGTGTGAGCACCATCTGCAACTTTTCTTGCAGACACCCGCAGCGGTAAGACGGACCGGGTCTCGCGGTGGGGTTGCCCGGATTTTGTAGTGATGGCTGGGATGGCGTGTTGCACCATTCATTCGGCTCGCGCCCAAGAGTGAACGTTATAGACTTGGAAAGTATGCGGGAAATCATTAGACCGTATGCTCTCTAGATAAAGGTGGCAGGCTCGCAACGGGCATACGGTCTAGGTAGGAACGCCGCAAGCCGTGCCACAGATATCTGCGGAAAGTGTAAACTAGCGGAATCATTTGTCAAGACCTTTTTGCTCCTTGCTCGGGCAGGATGTGCAATACATAGCGAACGGGTCCACGCAATCCACGCATCGCATAGTAATATTAGTTGACGCCACATTACTGTGCTTTCCGCTATGTCCTTTATTCATGGTGCATTGCGTGTTAACTGAAACGAAATCACACTGGTCGGGGAAGAACTCCTCGTCATCGCTATTGTTCAGGTCGAAAGGCATTATTTGCACCTACTGAAAGGTGCTCGACAGCCGCATGGGCCTTGTGCCATAAGAACTGTTGGTGCCGATGCCTGATTGCCAGTAACCCAAGCGTCTCCTCGCTCATATTCGCATCCGTATTCTCCATGAGTCGAAGCATGGCCGCACTCAGGGCATTCCTGTTCAAGTGCAGAAATTATTCGTTCCCTCACAAGGTTCAAAGTCTGTTCATCGTATGAGGCAAAAGCATCTTTTCTTATGTAGTTTAATATCTTATCAATAAATATAACTTCGGTAGTGCTGTTAGTTATGCGCATTATTGAGCACCCTTAAATTGCACTGCGATGTACTCGCTGTAGGCGGGAGGGATAGCTTCTTTCAGTCCATTACCATCCATCCATCCAATCCCGTAAGCCAGTAGAGCGTTTTTGACTGATTTTCGATTGCCTATCTTGCGACTGTTAGCTCCTGCGGTGGTGACGAGTAAGGACCGCAGGGAATGGTCGCATGGCCGTGGAGCCTTACATGGAAAGCTAGTTTCAAATAACCTATGGCGCCTGGTTCGCAATCCGAACATAGAGCCACAGAGCATAAACGGTTCAAAGAAATACTTTCGCGCTCCAACCACATTCTCGATACAAAATGATGCTTTGCACAAATTACCAAATACGCGCTGAATTGTTATTTCCAGCAAGTCCGGGTGGAGATGCCTACGATTTTTCGGCGTAACACAGCTGTATCGCTGACATGGAGGGCTGGCCCAAATAAAATCGAATCCTTGGAAGGAAAAGGTAAGAGCGTCGGCCCGCACAAACGCAAATGGGTACCGAGGCTGAGGCTTAATATCAACTCCCACAATCTCCGCCTCTGGCCACGCCCGATGCAGTCCCATCGCCGCGCCGCCCTGCCCGCAGAACAAATCAAGTATTCTCAATTTCAGTTCCTTCCTTTTCCGAGGCTTCAGAATTCTCCGCGTTCAAAATGTCGCAAACGGATTTAAGCTGCGCAATGCTCCAACGGTCGCCCTCTCCAGGCTTTGCCAACTCAATGGCTTTTCCTAGGTCCAAGAACCCAATCTTTCTCATCTCTTTAGCCCTTAGCCTTTGCATAGGTTCGATACGGTCAGCTATGGCCGCTTGCGCCGTTTTGGCTTGGCCTTGCGCGGCTTGCCGTGGATAAAATCCGATGCCGCTTGGCCAGCTGCTCGAGCCGCCGCCAGCTGCAATGTTAGATCTTTGTGTGCGTCTCCCAGCGCATTGCCGATGGCCATGACTCGCCCGGAGGTTTCGTTCAGCGCTGTGAGGAGCTTCCCTTGCGATTGCTCTACGCCGCTAATCCAACTAGAAATGGCTTCACGGTCCTGGTTCTGCTGGCTTTCAATCCTCAGGAGCCTTTGCTCAATAGAGGAAAGCCGTCCAGCAAAACCTACTTGCTCATCCTGCGTTTGTTGGGCGATACGCTCGATGCGGGCCAGCGCAGCCTTGATTTGCGTCAGGCTGACCATCTCTTGCGGTGGACCGAGCGTAGCTACTGGCGCCCTGTTCTCCTTTTGGAATTCATTCACTCTGCAATCGCAAGGAGCGTTGTGCAGAAGGATGTAACTGCAACCAGGATGATGACCCTTCCCAGTCCATTGCCCGCTCATCGGTGCCCCCTTACCATATATTCCTCCAGATGATAAAACCCAGCACTGCGCCAGCAGCAAATATCCACAGAAACAGCTTCGCCAGGTCCCAGCCTGTGAGGAAAAGTCCTGGTTTTTCGTTCATTGTTGTACCCATGATTTCAACTCCTCATCTGTAACCTGCTCTAGCAGCTTCAGGAAAATCTCCATGCCAATGTCTTTCCCGCAAAGCTCAATGAATCTGTTCATCTGCGTGCCCATGCGTAGCTTCTGGTCAGGCGGTAGTTTGATGAGCATGGGGCGTTTGTTCATCGCCTGTTCGCGGCGCCGGCGCTTGGGAACATCCAGCAAAAGACCGTCCCGAAAGCAACCCTCTGGCATGGACTTGATGAGCTGCAAGGCGTCTCCGCGGCTGTGCACTAGCGCCATCAGTCTTTCGCCTGCAATTTCTTGGTGGGCACGCCGCAGCCTTCGAGGTCAACCAGCAGCATGTCCATATTGTTTTTGCCACTGGTAGGCACATAGATGCCGTCCCCATTGCCCTTCACGTACTTCTTGAGCACCTGGCGCAGACCTTCGGCCGCGACTTCATTCAGCCCTGCGCCGAACTCCTTCAAATTTAGAAAGGTGGCTCGGTGCCCATTAAACTTGTCGGGAGCCGTCCAGAATAGGATTCCTTGGGCCACCGCTGGCGATTTTCCGGCCTTTTTCTTCAGGTCTGCGACTTTGGCCTCGCCCACGGCTTTAGCGGCCTCTACGGCCTTATCCGTCGAAGAATCGGCTTCCGGGTCAGACTCATCAGGGATGAGGAAAGCATGCCTCAGGCCGTATTTGAGAGCGCCAGTCATGGCCTTGTAGACAGCTTTGTCGCCCTTGTCCGTTCCAGTACCGTAGCTGTGGAGCACGATAGGCGCAGTTGACGGAGAGTCGCCATCAAAGAAACTGAACTCCATTTTCACATCAACAGCCTGCATGTGGCCTTCCTTGGCGGGGATTTCGTAGTTGCGGACCTCGATGACATCGGCCACCAGGTAGACGTTTCGTTCAGACAGAGCCTTGCGAACAAGCCAAGCCACATCAGCAGCTTTCACGTAGGCATATTTCTGGAATTCGTTGCGCCCACGCTTGTCCACGTTGTCGATTTCGGCCACAATATCGGCCAATTTCTGCACCAGCGATTTGGGCCGTGCCGGCTCAGGAGGCTTGACTTGCTCTTCACTCATGGCTGCTCGCTTTCTTCAACCAGTTCTGGGGGTGGGGCAGCCACTTTTGGGCATTTCCACTCAAATGTCTCGACCTCAACTTCGATCTGCGTGGTTTCGGCAGGCTTGGTCTGAATTTGTTGCATAATCTTCTTGGTCCCCGTCTTGATCTTCTGGCAGACACGCTCTCGGGCCCAGTTTGCTTCGATCGACACGCTGGCATATTCACTGCGATAGAAGTCCTTGCGGAGAACGAACCACGAATCGCCAAGGCCATCTTTCTTCATTTTGCCGAGGATTTTGACGTACTGAGCCATTTCTTCGAGCCTTGGAAAGTAATCCACACGCAAAGTCGAGGAAGTCATCGGCAGTTCTGGGTGCGCTTCGAGAAAAGACGCCAAGTCTCGCAAGCCTTTAATCAGCTTTTGACTTTCAGTCATCGCTTTTGGTTCGGCAATCTCACCGTCAATCACTTGACCCTGCACTGCCATTTTATTAGTCATGCTTTTCTCCTTGTAAGTTCAATGTAATCAGTGTGTCCACCCTCTCGCGCACAGCCCTGAGCTGCTCGTCCGTCAGTTCTTGGTTCGAGAACGCCACGTCCTTGCCCACTACGTCAACGATCGCAGCGGAGATGGCGGCGAAGAGCCTATCCCCGGTCACAGGCCCAACTCCCGCTCGCGCCAGGCGTCATAAAGCATGTCAGGGTCTTGCCCAACGATCTCCTCACCGTCGTTGCCAAGCTCAGGATCCCGCAACTCGGCTTCGATGCGGACGTTGCGCTGGCGCACGGATTCTGCCTCAAGCAGCCGCTCGAACCGTTCGTTTTCGGCAATCCGCTCATGCCGCACCGCGTCTCGCGCCATCATGATGTCATTCATGGCAAACGTCGAGGCTGAGAACTCGCGGAAGTAGGCCATACCTTTCGTTGTCAGCCGAATGTCGTGCACATGCCAAAAAGCGTCCATCATCCAGCCAAAAGGGGAAAGCAGGTCTTCGGGGAGTCGTACTGGGCCTTCGCCTTGCAAGTCAACTTGGTGGGTCATTTCACCCTCCGTGCTTCATCCATTCGTTCTGCTTCCGACATGCAAAACACGCTTTCACCGCCGTAATAATCCTCAAAAAACCTTTGTTCAGCGGCCTCCGCGCAATCTTGGCACTGATAGCCATCCTCGCCGTATGACCCTCGGCAGCCATCGGTCCAAGGATCCCCAGTCATGGTGCAGAGGCCGTGCTTGCAAAGCGGCGAGCTGCACTTCGGGCACTCGCAATAAGCGTCAATCACGATTGCACCTCCGCGAGCTTCCACAGGGGTACGTCCAAGTCATCAGCCTTCTGCGCTCGCTTCACGGCGTCGATGTCGAACTGCGATGCCACTTCGTTCCGGCCATACATGGCGCAAAGGTCGCCAGCTACGTGGTTTGCCTGCCATCCTGTTACGCTCTGTTTTAGTTCGCTATAGGTCATTTGCGTGTCCCTCTATGCAAATAGTACGAAAACGCCAAAAGAATGTCAAGTGTTATTTTCAACTATTTTCTTCTTGACATTCCTGCTTTCAGGTGTAAGATGAGATTATGGCTGAGCACTCCCGCCAGTATGAGTGGTCACAGAAGCGCGTAAGTGAAGGTAAATGCGCCAATTGCGGCGCTCCGCGCAATCTTTACACGACCAGGTGCGATGCTTGCGAGCTGGTTGCACGGCGTGGAATACGCAAGAGATTAGGCAACAGGCCATGGAAGAAGGGTAAGCGAGGCAGGCCGCCGAAGTGGGCGCAGAAAGAAGCAGCGGCATGCAAATCCCCATCCCGCGTATGGCTGAACTAAAACAGCCGGTGATTGGGGATATGGCCATAGGCGAAGACGGACTGATTTATGTTTGGACCGGCGAGCGATGGTACTAAACTACATAAAAAGGCCCGCGCTTGGGGCCACGGGCCAGTGTTCGGTGTGGTACAGCTTGTGAAGAGTCTATGACGCCGCGGGTGCCGTTGTCGAGGGCGAAGTTGCAGCCGGGGCAAATGCCGCTTCGATAGCCTCGATCTCATTCAGGATTGTCGTTGCCTCATTCTGAATGGCCGTAAAGCTGGCTGCGCTCTTGACTCCCGCATCGGTTAGAAGCGCCGTCAGGTTGGCCTTGAGGCTCGCGGTCGCCATCTGAACGGCGGTGATCGCGGTCGTTGTGGATGTTGGCGTGGATTGCTGGACGACGGTCGCGATAGTCGCGTAATCCGCCTGGATTTGTTTCAGTATGCCGGAAACGAGCGCTGATGCAGCGGGCCCGGCGATCAGGTTCGTAACCGTGACAACAGCCGCGCCGATTAGCGTTACCGCTCCCTGAATCTTCTGGCTTGTGGTCGTGCTGCCGAATACTGCTTCGATTTCCTTGCCAATCGCTTCAAAAAATGATTTGACTCCGCTCCAAAAGCTCATAAATCTCCTTTTTCACTTAATCATCTGGGCCATGCTTCCGCCTAAGCCTACCAACTGTTTCAGTAATTCCCAAGCGAATTTCTGGGGCTTGAGATAAGTCTCGCGGAATTTGTCGGCCACTTGGCGTCCGTCTGCCGCGATTGCTGTCGTTTGTTCCATGCCGATGTCAAGCTGCTTCGTTGCTTCCGCCAGATTCGAGAGCGAGACTTTGATGGCCGGATCAGTAATTGCCTTGTCCGCGTCCGCGATCGTCTGCTGAGCCCCGACCGTCACCTGCCCGATGGCTGCGAGGTTGTCCTGCAAATCCTTTTCGGAAGTCAGGAGGGCGGTATTTTGGTCCGAGATAGCCTTTGACAAGGAAGGCAAGAGCGTTAAGTTCAAGTTCTTGTTGGTAGACGATATTAAGGAATTCAGTGATGATGCTGCGGCGCTCAGATTTTGAAACGTCTCGGTACTGCTTTTTGCTTGCGATTCGCTTTGCGCTTTCCATTGTCTCGCTCCCAGTTCAACATTTGTTGCAGCGCCGGCCGCGATGATTACGGCTCGGTCGGTGTCTTCGACAGTCTGCTTGATTTTCGGTGCGATATGCAGCGTGTAGTAGCAAATGATGAGAATGAACGTGATGAAGGCGAGGTAAGCGAGGATTTCGAGGAATAGACGAAGTTTCTGCATTTTACGCGGGCATCAGTCGTTGCTGTTTGAGGAAGTTGCGCTGCGCTTCCACATCACGCACGGCAGCACAGAGATTATCGAACGCTTCAATTGGGCTATCCAAAAAGAATTCATGTGGCTCGGCGGTCACTACTTTCACATAATATTCAGCTGCGCCGCCGGCGCAAATCATTAGTTTTTCGAGCAGGTCCATATCTCACCATTTCTTGGGAGGCTCTTGCGGGGTATCAGCCTTGCGCGCCGCGTCCAGCTTGCTTGCCGCGATAGTGGCGCCGGTCCCAGTCAGGCCCATAAGAATCGCGCCGATAACTTCTTTCATCTCGCCTTCGAGCCAATCGAGCGTACCCGGGTTGTGGCCGACGTGGATCTCCAATATGTAGGCGCTGAAGAGCGCGCCAAAGACGATGAGGACGACGATTACCGCGAAATGATCTCCGATGAATTGTTTCATCCGGCACTCGCTTCCTGAACATCGTCCCTGTTGCTGGGCGGATTGAAGTCCGCATGGGCGATCTTGACGTACGGCGATGCGTTGTGCGTCGAGCCCTCGAGCACTGAGCGAACTCCCGGCATTCGCGTGTTCATTGAGATATGGATGACGGTCGAAACCTGGCCGTGCTCGAGGATGAGCTGGTGATATGGGAGCGTCGGGTCGTTTCGCATCCAATCGAAAACTTCGCGCGTGGCGGCGCCGGGGCAGTAGAAGTCCGCAGCTGCCCATGCTGGCGTATAGATGTGTTCGGAGTTTGGCTGACCGTGAGCTTCGGCATTATCGAGCGGAGGGCGGTTGCCGCTTGTGATTTCAACCGTCCCATATTTCTCATGCGCGGCCTCGAGAATTTCGGCACAGAGCTGCGTCAGGATAGGAATGCAAGCGGGATCGATTGGGCCATCTTTCGAGAACTCCTCAAGCATGAAGTGTTGGCTTAGTTGAGTCATTTATGCCCCATATGCTCCGGGCGTGTTCCTGCCGGGTAGACTATCACATTGCCGACGTGCCGGTGCGGAGGATATTCCTTGAGGAGCCAATACGTTTTGACAACGACTGCGAGTATGGGCAGCGCACCAAATACGAGCATCAGCAAGTTCCCTAGCGTGAAAGTCCAATCGAAGTGCATCAATGGCCTTTTAGTGCGAGAGTTAAAATCCCCATCAAAAGCAAAAGCAGAAACTTGAAACCATCGCCGACAAGTTTAACCGCTTTCTGATCCTCGATACGCTGCGCTTCGAGAACAGCGACGCGCTTATCAAGATCGTAAATGATCGGTTCGGCCATACCCATCGTCCTAAAAAATGACAGCTTTAAGCATTTGCTCTGTCAGGGTGTTCCCTGCGTTCGCCGTGCTCATCTGGCCTGTTATTTGAATCGTATTCGGAATCGTCGTGTTCACGGAAATGGTCGGCGCTCCGATGACTCCGGAAGGCCCGACGACATTGCCCCCGCTTGGAGAAGAAAACCATTCACAGGACATGTTTGCTGTGCCCGTTGCGCCAGCAGTTAGGACGGAAAACTGGACGATGACATTCCACGGTTGATTGTTGGCGACTCCTGCGCTCGCTTCCGTGACGCAAGGGGTTGCGCCACCAACACTGGCGCTAATCAGAATGAAATCTGTTGCCCCAAGCGCGGTGCTTTCGATTCCAGTGAGATTGATTTCAATCATGCTGCCCTGGATGAGAGCATTTGCCGCGAGCGTACAAGACATCAAGTTTTGCGCGGAGTTATTGTTTGCAATGGTTACCGGCGTGAAGTTCGTGCAGCCGGGCGAAGCTCCTTGCTTATTGGCTAGAACAGTCTCAGGGCCAAATAGTTCCAGCGTGTAAGTACCCGCGCCGGCGTTAGTGGAAAGAACTCGGCCAATGACCTGCCCGGAGGCTGGCGAACCCGGAGGCGCTGTTCCGCTNTCNTGGCAATTTCCTGCGATCATCGTGCTGTTGATGACATAATCGCCAGCCGTTGTCGCCCCATCAAAGACACAACTTCCGATTCCTTGCGACTGAATGAGCGCGTTTCCACCGAGAGTTGTGCAGCCGGAAATACAGATTCCCGCGAAGCCGCCCGTGTCCGTTACAAGAGCCGCCGTGACAGTTCCGCCTGACAGCTTGGCAATTCCGTTTGCGAGCGCTGGCGTAGTGCTGCTTAGGGTGAAAACAGTTGTTTCGTCCGAAAGATTCAGTGGCGCGCAGACGAGTTGTGTTCCATTGTCGCGGAGATAGAGGCCAGCCGTGTTGGTCGGGCACTGGAAATTGTTCAGCGAGACGTTGAAGGTTTTGTTGGTGACGGCGAGGGTGTTGGTCTGGGTTAACAAACAATCCGCGGAAGGATCGTAAAGCAGAAGGCAGCCCAGAAAACTATTATAGGGACCAAGTTGGCCAGCCGCGCCAGCTGGACTGCTTGCGACGCTAGTGAAAATTATTCCCGGCGTGGTTCCTAATATTTGGAAAGCACTGACTCCCTGCTGGGACCAAATCTGACTGCCACTCGCGCAGTTGGATCCGCCTGCACTCCATTCAGCAACCCCGTACTCGATATCTTCTAGGTAAACGGTGGCATAACCCGAGCTATCCAAGATGACGGGATTCGAGTTCATGATTACGCCGTTGACATCGACAAATGTAGGAGCTGGCGTGCTAGTTCCGCTCTGGGTGAAAAATAAACATCCCCCAGCGTTAGGTGTTCCGTTAGGCAGGAACCATTGTATTCTGGGAATCGGCATCAATGCCACAGAGGTTTGACAAAAAGCCGGAAGCGTAAAAATCATCAAAAATATCAGTAAAAGCGCTAGTTTTCTCATTGTTCCTCTGCGTAAGAATCCCGCAACCTTTCAAGTCTAGCCTTTTCCGGCGCCGCCAACCCTGGTTTTTTCAGCGCATCGTTTACGCGCTTCAAAGCGATTTCGTTGGCATAGGCTTTCGCGGCGGCATCGGCTTCGGGGCTAACTCCAGGCAATGGCTGGCGTGGTTCAGGCGCGCTGGCGACTCTCGATGCTGGCTGAAAGCTCTGCGGCGTTGCCGTGACGTTCGAACCCGGTTGAGTGAACAATTCTTGCGGCGAGGCAATGGGGCCTCCGGTAATCGGGGAAGTCGGCCCTTCTATCTTTGGGAGAAAATTGAGTGCATCTTGCGGCATTGATCGGAGGCGCGCCGCTTGCGCCCCAACTGCTGCAACCGGGTGAAAAACTTGTGAAGCGCCGAGCACGACCTTGCCAGAACCCGAAGGATTGTAGTTTTCTGCGAGACGGCGTGCGACGTCGGCCTTCATGTAAAGTTCTTTTGTCGCCTCAGGGCCGAGGAGCGAACGAAGAAAAGTATCTGGGTAACCGCCGAGCCCGCCCGTCGTGACCTTGAAACCGCCGTCCTTAATGTCTTCTACTGCTTGCCGTGCGAGTGGTCCGAGGTCAAATTTCTCACCCTTCAGTGTTTCAATTTCCTGAACGGAAGAACGGTTGAGGATGCCATTGGTAACAGCCGCTGGATCGTCGGTGTTGAGGATTCGATAGAGGGGAGATCCTTTCTGATTATAGAGGGACTGAAGCTTGGCATTCTGTTGCCCGGCATCTCGGAAAGTCTGTTCGAAGGGAGTTCCCTTTGCGGCGTCCATGATTGCGTCATCCACTTTACCAGCCGCAAGCTTATAGATACGCTGACCAGAATCACTAAGAGCGTTTGCACCATAGTCGTTCCCTTTTTCTAGCAACGTCGTTCGCAAGTTTCGCAGAGATTGAATCGACTGTCTACCCTGCATCGCGGGATCTTCGAGCATCCCCTGAATATCATTGATGGCAGATTTCGCGCCTGAGGTCAGAAAAACGGGCCGTTCGACTGCGGCACTCGGCTGACGCATGAAAGATTCATCGTGGATCATTTGTTGCAACCCCGGGCGAACGTCCCCAGCGAGGTCCGCTTGTTGCGCCTTCACGTCGGCGTAAGCTTGGTTCACATTGTCTTTGAGGACCGAGCGCGCAATATCGGCCGAGTTCTGAAGATGCTCGCCAGCCGATTCTGCCGACATTCCAACCTTTTGCGGGTCGAGTTTGTCCTGAAACGCACTTACTTGGTCCGCAAGTTTGGCTTTTTCTGCAGCCGCCGCTTCTTTGATTTTGCTCCCCGTCAGAAGTGCTTCTTCGCCTAATGTCTGTTCCGATTTAGCTGCCGACGTTTGCAGTGCTTGTGCCGGCGTCAGTTTGATTCCCATGTCCGAGGCGTGCTGAATCACATCTCGATTTGTGATGCTGGTGGTTGCAGCCCCGCCAGTCGTTGCCGCACCGCGCGTGCTGGATAGCGCGGCATTCGCCGTTTCTGGCGCCATCGTTTGAGAAATAGCTCTGCCGGCCTCGGTCGCCTGGACTGCTTCTTTGGCTGCGGCTGGTGCGCCGATGAACCGCTCCGCTAAGTTTTTCGCACCTTGATAAACTCCGCGCGCGGCGTTCAGGCTTTCATCTTCAGGCAAGCCCGTGACTGCACCCATGACAGGATTGGTGAGGAATCCGGTTTTGAGATCCTGACCACCTCCCTGCCCGCCGACGAGATATTGCTTCAGGCGCGCCGCGATTTGGCCGACTTCCGCTTGGACGGGATGTTGCTGTACGCCTTCCTGGGTCATGTTCGCCCAATCTTCGAGTTTCTGAGCTGCATCCCAACCGGCTTGGACTACGGGCGCGGGGATTGTACCCATCGCTGTCGGAATGGCGGGAACTACAGCGGTACTACGAGGGCCAATGGTTGGACCTGTCGGCTTGGCATTAGCGGGTTTTGCGTCTGAATATCCAGGCGGAAGCGAAACGCCGACCGGAGCCGCGTCCTGGTACCCAGGAGGAAGCTGAACAGCAGCTTGTTGACCATTGTCGCCATTAGCCATTTATTTCGCAGTGACCGGGACGCCTTTCGCGTCGTACCATGTTTTGCCGTCGTCCGAGAAAATTTCACCCTTCGCGCCTGAGTAGTGGAATTTAGCGGTGCCAGGCCCAGGAATTTTCGGAGCGCCAGAGGGTCCGCCAGGCTGATCTCCATACATCTTCTGCAAGACCGGGTTCGAGCCGATGCGAGAGTTTTTCTGTGAATTTACAGATCCCCGGATTCCTTCAATGG
>JGI12664J13189_1000068_pt1 | contig 13779 bp, 10 predicted proteins | sample BlaSpr_A8_OM1_O3_FD_13189 | JGI IMG/M metagenome (IMG submission 13189) | reverse complement strand
CCGGCCGTTACTTTCTCCAGCAAGCCAGTCTTCGCGCCGTTTTTCCCGTTCGGATTATTATCGTCAGCCATAAATGATTCCTGTGCTCGGCTCTACACTCCGGTCAAAAACGCTCCGGGATCATTAAATTTGGTCGGCTGCCCCTTGGGCCACGAATACAGCTTCGATGTATCCACCAGAATCTGCCCGTCGGGTGCGAGTTCCACGTGAGCACGGTCCATGGGACGCGGCGCGGGCCCTTCGAAATTAATGCCTTCGCTGTCGTAGCCGCTGCCGTGGCAGGGACACTTAAATTTGTTCTCGCTCGGCTTCCAATCCGGAGTGCAGCCCAGATGCGTGCAGCGCGCGTAAATCACGAAGACCCGATCCGGCGTGCGATCGACCCAGATGCGAAATTTCTGCTGAAATTTGGTATCGACTCCCAAGGCGAATTCCGAGGGGTACCCGATCTTGAAAACCGAGTTGGGCTCGAACAAAGTGCGCGGTAGGAAGAAACGAAAGAAAGCGATAGACCAAGCCGCAAGAAATGCGGTTACGCCGCACCACACTAATCGCCGGCGGCGCTTGTCGATCTCGGTATTAGACGGGCCCGTGGACGCCAAGCCTGCCGCCGCGGCCGCCTTGGAAGTCCCGACCGCCGGCGTGCCCACATACCTCGTGGCATCTATTGGCGTCTTGGCCACAGGTTTCGCCGCTTCCGGACTCGGAGTAACCTTGTCGGCTTCCGGTTCCGCCATGAGTGCCTCCTTCTGAATTAATTCGAATCAACCAATTATCGAATCGTAATTCTTATGTCTCGTGTTTCGAGTATGAAGTGCCACAATACTTGGGCGCGGGTACCGATTCAGTCCTCCCGCCAATCATAAATTCATTCCATCAATTATTCAGTCCGCAGCCATTAGCTCTATCGCCTGCGGAGCATTCGTCCGCTCCACCGTTGCACTTCCATCCGAACCGATCGCCTCGATCACGATCTGGCCAAGGGCCTGGATAAATCTCGGCGAATCGTTGAGCCCAGCAGTCATTTCAAACTGTTTAATGCCAAACGTGTGGGCTTCTTCTCGCGCCTCGTGGTCGATCTCAGCCAGAGTCTCCACATGATCCGAAACGAACGCCACCGGAACCACACAAATCTCACGTACGCTCTCCCCGGCCAGATCGCGAAGCGCTCGGTGCAGGGAGGGCTGAAGCCATTTGCTGGCTCCTACTTTACTCTGGTAACAGAGCCGGTGGTGGTTAGCCCAGCCTCCGCGATTCATCAGGAGTTGCACCGTTTCTTCGATCTGGCGCTGATAGGGATCGCCGCGTTCGACCACCGATAGGGGGATGCCGTGGGCGCTGAAAAGGATTTCCGGCGTCGTTCCGTGAGGGAACCGTCTGAGCGCCTGGTCAATCTTCTCGATGACCGCGTCCAGGTACATCGTATTACGATAGAAATCGGTGACGCAATGCGATGGCAACCGATCCTGAAACAGACGCCGCCATTCGTTCAAACTGCTGCCGGTTGTGGTCGAGGAATATTGCGGATAGAGCGGCAGCAGAACCACTTCGTCGCATCCCGCCTGCGCGATCTGTTCGATCGCCTCGCGCGTGAACGGATGCCAGTAGCGCATGGCGACAAAACAACGAACATCCAGACCTTGCCTCGCGAGTTCACTTTCGAGCGCGAGCGCCTGGCGCTCGGTGTTGCGGCGAATGGGCGAGCCTCCGCCGATGGACGCGTAATGTTCCTGGACTTTGCGGGAGCGCGTGGCTGAAATTAACTTAGCCAGCGGTTTGCGTCCAATGCGGGCGAAAGGGAAGTCGATGATTTCGGGATCGCAGAAAAGATTGTAGAGAAATGGTTCAATGGCCTCCAGCGTGTCCGGCCCGCCGAGCTGGAATAAGACCACTGCCAAACGCCGTTTTGTCCGCACCATTCCCCAGTAAACTCCAGAACGGGCGAATTTACTCCCATCCGCGGCGGGAGTCAATGGTGGAATTGAAAGAAAAAGGATTTTCCGAGAACAAAGTCGAGGCACGCTTCGTTTTCAGGCGATGAAGTGGAATCGAAATTTCTAAATTTATTTCGGAAAAGACGGAAAACGGCGCCGTAGTCGAACGAGCCACCGCTCTCGGTCGTGCCATATATAAATAACCGGACTTACCGAATACAAGGCGACATTCAGGTTTAATTCGTCTCGGCCTCCGCTAAAGGCGCGGAGAACGGGCACAGTTCAACCGGCACTATGTTCAAAAACTGGAGAGTCAAGACCTTCACGACCTGCGGTGTCATATTACCGCGTGAATCTGCGGATACGTTCAATCCCTGCTCTCTATGTCGCAGCTTCCGACAGCGGCAGCCTGATCTGGAAGCGGGTGTCGCCGGGTTGGGAGTCGACCTGGATATTGCCGCGGTGTTTTCTTACGATGCGCTGAACCGTGTCGAGGCCGAGGCCGGTTCCTTGCCCTACACCTTTGGTGGTGAAGAAGGGTTCGAAGATGTGGGGCTCAACATCGGGAGGGATGCCGGGGCCGTTGTCGCCGATTTCGACGACCACACAAGTGTCTTCACGAAACGTGCGAACGCGGAGGATCCCTTTGCCGCCCATGGCGCCGATGGCGTTGTCGATGAGGTTGGTCCAGACCTGATTGAGTTCGCTGCCGAAGGAATTCACCATCAGCGGAATTTTCTGGTAATCGCGCTTCACCTCAACTCCATGCTTGAGCTTGTGGTTCAGGATGGTGAGCGTGGTTTCCAGGCTCTTCACGATGTTCACGTTTTGCACGGGGGCCTGGTCCATGTAGGTGTATTCCTTGATGGCGAGAACGAGGTCGGAGATGCGTGAGGTACTGCTTTCGATTTCGGCGAGCATAGTCCAAATCTCTAGAGAGGCGGCGATTCTCGCGAGGGCGGCGCGGGCGGTATCATCGCCCAAGGTCACGAATAAAGATTCCAGAACCTCCGGCTTTACGTTCTTGCGGGCCAGATCGGCGGCCAGTTGCCACATGTCGCTTAGCCCGTGGTTGCGCAGAGATGTATCGAGTTGCTCTTCCAGGTCGCCGAGAGTCAGGGCGTCCGGCGGAGGGTCTTCATTCTGGAGCAGCGAGGTTTCCAGCTTTTCGAGTTCCGATCGTTGCGCGGGACTAATTTCGCGGCGTCCGAGGTCGTGACTGGCATCCTTTATTCGCTTGAGGGTTTGGCGTAGGCGGCTGGCGGCGCGCTTGGCGGCGGAGGCGGGGTTGTTGAGTTCGTGGGCGAGACCGGCGGAGAGCTTGCCTAAAGCGGCCAGCCGGTCGCGCTGCTGTTCGATGCGGGTGGTTTCGCGGATGCGATCGGACATGAGGCCCACAAGGCGCTGGGCCAGTTCCGGCATTTTCTGTANCAGTTCGGGAAAATGCGCGGCGGGAAATTTCAGGGAGCGAGCGTCGGTGAGGGCGCGTCCGCTGACCGTAAACTGCTTCATGCGCGAAAAAGGCAGGATTCCGGTGACATCTCCGGGCTTCAAGTCAAAGATGATGGTTTCGCCGCCAATCTCGCCTCGGACTTGGAGTTGACCTTCGAGGATTACGAACATCGCGTCGGCTGGATCGCCCTGGCGCGTGTAATAATCGCCCGCCTTCAGGTGGAGTTCTTCCGTCTGGCTGATGAACCAGGAGATTTGATCGTCGGGCAACCCGTCAAACGCGGGGACGCGCAGTAGTTCGGAGTTTTCGGTCATTTATACCTTGCTCAAATATTGATGAATGAATTGCACCGCGACAGAGCCTTCGCCCACGCCGGAGGCGACGCGCTTGACGGATCCGTGGCGCACGTCACCGACGGCGAAAATGCCGGGGATGTTGGTTTCGAGCAGGAAAGGATCGCGGTCGAGCGTCCAGCCTTTTGGGCGCTGGCCGGCGCGGATGAGGTCGGGGCCGGTCAGCAGGAAGCCTCGTTCATCGCGCTCGACGAGGTCGCCCAGCCAGTCGGTACGCGGCAAGGCTCCGATAAAGATAAACATAGAGCTTGCCGGGACGCACTCCAGCTTATTGGTATCGGAGCAGAGCACGGAAATCTCTTCGAGATGCGTGTCGCCATGGGCTTCGGCGACGCTGGCGTTAGCCCAGACCTGGATGTTGGGCGTGTCTTCAATTTGATCGATCAGATACTGCGACATGGTAGCGGCCAGAGAGTGGCCACGCACGACCATAACGACGCGTTCGGCGTACTTGGCAAAATTCATGGCGGCCTGGCCGGCGGAATTAGCTCCGCCGATGACGTAGACGAATTCGCCCTTACAGGACATCGCTTCGGTCGCCCCGCCGCCGTAGTAGACGCCGGCGCCTTGCAGGCGGTCAATTCCGGGAGCATCCAGGCGCCGCCATTGGACGCCGCTGGCGAGCATCAGGGCGTGGCAGGANATTTCGTTGCCGTCGGCCAGNTTGAGGATGCGATAGGAACCTTCGGTGCGCACGCCTACGGCTTCCACAGGCGAGAGAATTTCCACGCCGAAGCGCTGGGCTTGCACAACCGCGCGGCGGGCAAGATCGTTGCCGCTGAGGCCGGCGGGAAATCCGAGATAGTTCTCGATGCGCGAACTCATGCCGGCCTGGCCGCCGGGGGCCTCACGCTCGATCATTACCGTGTGCAGGCCTTCGGAAGCACCGTAGACAGCGGCGGCGAGGCCTGCCGGACCTCCGCCGACGATGGCCAAATCATAGAAAGTAGTTTGCGCCCGGGTGCGCAGGCCGACTTTTTGGGCGACGTCTGCGGGGAGACTTTCGAGAAGCTTGGTGCCGTCGGGAAACAGGACAACGGGCAGGCTGGTTGCGTCGTCACCGAGAGCATCCAGAAGGCGCTTGGTTTCGGGGTCGTTGGCGGAAGCTTCCACATCAAGCCACTGATACGGAACGTGATTGCGGGCCAGGAAATCACGCAATTCGTAACAGCGGGGCGACCAGCGCGTGCCCAAAACCCGGATACCCTGGAACGCCGGGCGGTAGGAGGCTTGCCAATCATCGAGCAGGTCATTCAATTGCGGATAAAGATTTTGTGCGGGCGGATCCCAGGGCTTGAGGAAGAAATAGTTGATGCTGGCCTGATTGATGGCGCCGATGGCGGCGTTGGTGTCGGCATAGGCGGTCAGGAGCGCGCGTTTGGCCTGGGGATAGATGTGAATGGCTTCCTGGAGGAAAGCGACGCCGTCCATCTTAGGCATGCGCTGGTCCACCAGCAACAGGGCGACGCTGTCGTTGCGAACCTTCAGTTGCTTCAACAGATCGAGAGCCGCTTCCGGCGAATCGCTGGCCATGATGCGGTAATCCGCTCCATACTGCGAGCGCAGATCGCGCTCGATGGCGCGCAGAACATCGGAATCGTCGTCAACACTCAGTAAAATTGGCTTGGGCATGGTGCGGTCTTACCGTCATTAGAAGTTCTTCAGGGCAATAAGGCTCCATTTTTTCACACGGATACAAACCCGCGCTCGATCCCCGTCATAATTCACCTCCTCGCGAAGCTGGCGTTTTCCACATCCTGCATTGATTTTGAAAGACCGATGATTTTGTAAAGACGCTGACTCGTAGAAGAACCATGCTGGAAATTGCTCGATTCAGAAGCGATGCGATTTAGCAAGCGCGGAGCAGCCTAACGGAGGATTTCGATGCTAACTTCACGCCTAAGGAGTGTAGTTATGAATAGCATTTCACTGCTGAAGTTCTCTAAACTCGCGGCGCTGGCATTCGCCGTGGTATGCATAGGCTCAATCCTAGCCGCGGGACAGGCTGCTCCAGTCGCGGGCTATGACTTCCTGTCAACGGGTGACGGAGCCTCGGTCGATCTAACCAGCATCGGGTTGGGAGTTGTGCCCCTTGAGGGAGTGTCCATAGAAGCTGCTCTAGGGGTGACGGACACGATCATGCACCGTCCTGCCAATACTGTATTCACTCAGTCGCAAAGCCTGCTGGTAACGGCTCTGTTCATGAAGAGCGTGAACAGCCTGGAGTTTCAAGGCCAGCTAGCGGATCTTTATATCACCTTAAACAACTCGGCGGGAGCGATTCCGACCACCGTTCTGCCGCAACCGGATACGCTGAATACTTCTGGCGGAACCATTACGATTGACGGTGGACAAAGCACCGGCGGGACTTTTAACGCCACTTTTGTAATGAACGCGGACGCAATTTTCGTACACGCAGGTACGAGCGTTACGAATCCCGCCAATTACATCGCCCATCAAGCCGCACCGCAGGTTTCGTTCAGTCCGGCGACGTCGTCCTGGAGTACAACGCCTCCAGCCGGCTACCCTTCGTCCACTACTTTTCCGTCGGGCGGATTCTATCCCATTATGGTGGCCCACACGAACGGCCCGCATCCCGTGACGCCGGCCAAGTGCGGCAGCGCGGTAACAACCTCGATCAACAAGAGGGGAGAAGCAATCACCAGACCGGCTTGCATATCGGTGGCGCAGTCCGAGTAGTTCCTGAGGTTTCAGGTTCGTCCACCGACCCAGAACCGAGGGGAAGCAGCCCTAGTCTCTTCATAAAAATGGAGAGACTAGGGCCGGTGGATGAGTCTTTAGGACGGTCGCTGCCCTAGCGGCGTCACGTTATCCCGCAGCTACTGTTGCCTCGTAGAATCCTATCCGGCTTTGCCTGAAATATATCCCCACACTAATGCGAGCGAGAGCGCGGCCACCAGGATCGTGGTTGCCCAGGCAACGGTGTTGAACAGGCGCGTGTTGACATATTCGCCCATCAATTCTTTTTTGTTAATCAGGATCAGCATGAAGATGAGAACGAAGGGCAGGACGACTCCGTTCAGCACCTGCGACCAGAGAACGATTTTTATTAACTGCTCTCCGGGGATAATCAACACGAGCGCGCCACCGGCCACAATCAGCAAGGTGTAGAGCCAATAAAAGACCGGAGCCTCGCCAAATTTCATGCCGACACCCGATTCGAAGCCCAGGCCTTCGCAGACCGTGTAAGCGGTGGAAAGGGGCAGGATTGACGCGGCGAAAAGCGAGGCATTGAACAGGCCGACGGCAAAGAGAATGTATGCGTAATCTCCGGCGAGGGGCTTCAGCGCGGCGGCCGCATCGGCGGCATATTGAATGTTGTGGAAGCCGTGAACCCAGAGCGTGGCGGCACAGGCCACGATGATGAACCAGGCAACGATATCGGTGAAGACGCAACCAGAAATAACGTCCAGCCGAGAGGCGCCGAAATCCCGCTTGCTCACGCCTTTTTCCACGACCGAGGCTTGTAGGTAAAACTGCATCCAAGGGGCGATTGTGGTGCCGACTACGCCGATGACCATGAAGAGATAGGCCTGCTCACGGAATTTTGCCAAGGCGGGCGGCTTGAAAGTGGCGATGGTCGCCTCTTTCCAGGCGGGATGGGCCAAGGCTCCGGCAAAAAGATATGTAACGTAGAAGAACGACGCTGCGAGAAAGACCTTTTCGACGCTCTTGTACTGGCCCTTAACCACGATCAGCCATACGATCACGGCGCAGACAGGAACGGTATAGAAGCGAGGAAAGCCGAACAATTCAAGGCTGGTAGCGATGCCGATGAATTCTGTTACCACGTTGCCGAAGTTGATGAACAGGATTCCGATCATCATGAAGAAGGTGATGCGGAAGCCGAATTCTTCGCGGATGAGATCGCTAAGGCCCTTGCCGGTGACGGCGCCCATGCGGGCGGACATTTCCTGCACCACGATCAGGGCGAGCGTGATGGGAATCATGGTCCAGAGGAGAAGGTACCCGAACTGCGCACCGGCCTGCGAATAGGTCAGAATGCCGCCGGCATCGTTGTCGACATTCGCGGTAATAAAGCCCGGTCCCACAACGGCGAAGAAGAGCAGGATCCGGATCTTCCAGCGTCTCAGAAACTTCATGCGCAGATTTCACGGACATATGGGTGGAACGATAAAGCACAGGGCAAACGACGGGATAGGATAAATGGAGTCGGGGAATCTGGCCAAAGGAAAAGTGTCGGAGAGCGGGAAAAAGTTTTAGGCGTGGGAAAGAGAACCCTGGATTCCTCGCTTCGCTCGGGATAAAAATTCTTTAATTGCTCGGTCGGAAATGGCGATCCTTTAGTGGCGGTGGCGAACTACAACTTGGCGCGGAGGATACTGATTACCTCGTCCGAGGTGATGACACCGGTCAGTTTGTTGTGTTCGTTGACGACGGGGAGGGTGAGCAAGTTGTATTTGTCAAAGAGTTCGGCGAATTCGTTGTCGTTGGCGGCTTCGCGGCTAAAGACCAGCGGCTCCTGGATAAGGGAAAGCATTGAGGTTGTCGAATCGGCGAGAACGATTCTGGCCAGCGGCACAGCGCCCACAAGAGTGCCGTGGGAATCGACCAGGTATATGGTGGCGACCGATTCGATTCCGCCTTCGAAGTGGCGCAGCGCCTCGACCGCGTCGTGAACCCAACTGGTGACCGGGAGCGCGAGGAAATCCGTGGTCATGCGGCCGGCGGCGGTTTCTTCTTTGTGTTCGAGCAGTTCGACCACGTCCTGGCGCTCTTCGGGCTGCATCTGCACCAGAATCTGTTCGGTGCGCTCGTCGGAAAGATCACCGAGAAGATCGGCGGCTGCCGCGGGATCCATTTCCTCGACAATGTCGGCCGCGCGGTCGGAGTCGAGAGATTCGACGATGGACTTCTGCACTTTGGGATCGACTTCTTCCAGCGTCTCGGCCGCGACCCCTTCGTCGAGGGTTTGAAAGACGGCCTGGCGCTCGTCTGGGGCGAGATCTTCGACGATGTCGGCAATGTCGGCCGGATGCAGGCTGCCCAAACCTTCCATGGAAATATTGAGCTTGACCCGGCGGGCGGGGTCGGTCTCGATGATGTCGACGAAGCTCCAGGGAATGTTGCGCGGAGGAATTTTGCCGAGCAGCAACTGCATCGCGGCGCGAGGCGCAACTCCGCGCAGCAGGCGGCGGATGGCGCCGCGGGCGCCGACATCGACGGAATGGACGCGGAGAACAGGGGCAGCGCGGCCAGCCTCTTTTTGCGCCTCTACTTGAAGGTCAACGTCGTTAACGCGCACGACTTTGCGGCCGTTGATGTCGATCACCTGCTGATCGAGCAGGTCGCGCTCCAGCAGAAACAAACCTTCGGTGCCGTTTTCGGCGGGCCATTCGTTGATGCCGGTCGCGGCGCGAATTCCACCATTGATGGAGGAAACTGCGGCGAACGGCAACACTCGGTTGCCCGACTTCGTCTTCACAATCAGCGAGGCCACGCGCGAACGGTCTTCCTGCGGCGACAATGCCACTTCGCGCACACGTCCGCTAGCCGCGCCCGACGGATCATACACAGGCGATCCAAGGAGATCGGAAAGGGCCAGCGTGAGCATCCCGGCTAGAGCATAGCGAAGTTTGATGCGAGATAGAAATGAATTGTGCGAGGGCGGGAAGAATTTCTGCGAAGAGGCCTGCAATAGTTGGCCTGTAGGAGCGTCTTTACTAATACGGACAGATAGGACCGGAACGGGCGGACAAGCAGCCCCTCAGGTTGGATTTTTGCAGATCGTATAATAGACGTTAGTGCGCCGCATCTTTGACATCTTCGGGCAGACGCTGCGCAGTCTTTGGGCGCACAAACTGCGCTCGTTCCTCACCATGTTCGGCATTGCCTGGGGAGTCGGGTCCCTGCTGCTGCTGGTGGGACTGGGTGAAGGCTTCCGCTCGGGGAATCGCCGGCAGTTCGATACGCTCGGCGAAAATGTGATGTTCGTCTGGTCCGGGCGCGCGCCCGCGATGCAAGGGAGTTTTACCGCGCTGCATCAGTACTACCTGACTTATCGCGACTATGAAGACATCGTGCGTGAGTGCCACAGTGTCGGCAAGGCGGTGCCGGTCATTCAGCGCAACGATCTGCGGGCGGTCAGCGATTTCTATCAGGGAAATGGGCAGGTTAACGGCGTTCCGCGGGAGTTCAACGAAGTTCGCTACATGCCAATGCGAGACGGACGCTGGATTGACGACATGGATGTGCAGCAGAAGCGGATGGTGATTGTGCTAGGAGACGAGATGCGGCGCACGTTGTTCATGGGGCGCCCGGCGGTGGGGAGCACAATCCTTCTCAATGGCGTTCGTTTTTCGGTGATCGGCACGCTAAACCGCATTGGGCACGGAGATAACGTCAGCCAGAATCTTAAGAATTTTGTTCCGATCAGCACCATGAAGGAATTCTTTCCGCCGCTGAATGCAGGAACGGACCCCAACGTGATTTCCATCATCGACTATCAACCGAAATCGCGAGCCTTGCACGAAACCGCGCGGCAGGAGGTGCATGAAGTTCTCGGACGAAATCATGGTTTCGATCCCAGCAATCCGGATTCGTTCGATGAGTGGGATACGGTGAAGACGGTTGACCAGGTGGGCAAGATTTTCGATGCGATGAATTTGTTTCTGGGCAGCGTGGGGCTGGTCACGCTGGCACTGGGAGCGATTGGGATTATCAATATCATGCTGGTTGCAGTGGCCGATCGCACGCGGGAGATCGGCCTGCGCAAGGCGATTGGCGCGACCAATCGCAGCATCATGTTTCAGTTTTTTGTAGAGGGAGCGTTTCTCACGCTGCTGAGTGGAGGGGTAGGAATTGCCGGGGCAGCGAGCCTGATGGCGGGGCTTTCGCGCTTTGATTTGGGTGACGGCTTCGATCCGCCGAAGCTGGTTGCTTCGACGGCGGCTTTAGCCGTGGTTTCGCTGGCGATTGCAGGAGTGGCGGCTGGTTTATATCCGGCAAGCCGCGCGGCGGCGCTGCAACCGGTGGAGGCGTTGCGCCAGGAGTAGCAATGGCACAGTATTTTTGTCATTTCGAGCGAAGCGAGGAATCCAGGTTTCGCTCGCGACAAGAGGAACCGAGATTCCTCGTCGCTTCGCTCCTCGGAATGACAAAGTTAGGGTTGCGAGCGACTGAGTTGCGAATAACTAAGAAGACATGAATCGCGATTTATTACAACAAGCGGTATCGGCGATGCGGCACGACCTGCGGCGCACTCTGCTTACGATGGCAGGGATGGCGTGGGGCATTGCCACGGTGGTGCTGCTGCTTGCCTATGGCAACGGCTTTGCCACGGCCATTCAGAATATTTTTGAAAGTTTTGGCGCGACGGCAGTAGGCGTGTTTCCCGGGCGCACTTCGCAGCAGGCGGGAGGCAATAAAGCGGGCATCGCGATTCGCTTCACCAATGACGACATTGAACTGCTTCGCAACAACGTTCCGCTGAGCCGGCACGTGGTGCGCATGTCGCAAAAAGATTCGACAGTGCAGAACGATAACCGGTCCTTCACATTTCCGGTGAGCGGACTTGATCCTTCCATTCAGGAGATATGGAATCTCGATGTGGATCAAGGCAGATTCTTGGACGATGCCGACAACATGCGGCACGCGCTGGTGGCCGTGATTGGGTCGGAGGCGCGCGACCGGCTGTTTTCCGGCATGGCGGCGGTGGGGGAAACGATTCGCGTCGATGGAGTATCGTTTGAGATCGTGGGCGTGCTCAAACCGCGCATGCAGGAAGGCGACAACGACGACAACCGCGTCGTTTACATTCCTTACAACTCAATGGATGTGGTTAAGGACAACCATTATCTCGATGGAATCTGGCTGGATTCGGCCGGGCTGGACCACGCCAAAATGGATAAGACGATCCGCGATTCGCTGGCTACCGCGCACAATTTCAAGCCAGACGACCCGCGTGCGATTTTCGTCTTCGACGCGCAGAAGCAGCTTTCACAATTCGGCATCATTTCCATGGCGCTGAAAGTCTTGCTGGCATTTATTGGCACGGTGACGCTGGGCATTGGCGGAGTGGGGCTGATGAATATCATGCTCGTTTCGGTGACGCAGCGCACGCGGGAGATTGGTGTGGAGAAGGCATTGGGCGCGCGGCGGCGCGATGTGCTGTTTCAGTTTCTGGCAGAAGCTCTGGTGATTACGGCGGTGGGCGGAGTGTTGGGGATTGTGCTGTCTTATATAGTATCGTTGTCCGTGGGCCGGCTTACGTTGTATAGCGCCATGGCCAGCCACGCCGAAGCGGGCGACATTCGNNTGATTGTTTCGCCCATGATTCTGCTGGTNTCGACGGTGATTCTGGTTTTTGTGGGCGTGATCAGCGGGATGGTTCCGGCGATGCGCGCNGCNAACCTGGACCCGATTGAGGCGCTTCGGTATGAGTAAGTCCTGATCGCGTGATCGTTATGTCGGATTCGATTCTCTCGCTGCCGCCGCTCCCTGCCGATGCTCGCGTGGCTTATGGCCCGGATGAGAGTCAGTTTTTCGATCTTCGCCTGCCTAAATCGAAGGCGCCTTTTCCTCTCGTCATCAATATTCACGGCGGATACTGGCGGGCCAAATACGATCTCTCGCATACGGGACATCTTTGCGCGGCCCTCACCGCGAAGGGATTGGCGACCGCGAATTTGGAATATCGGAGAGTGGGCAATCCCGGCGGGACTTGGCCAAACACNTTTGCCGACATTCGGAATGCGTATCAATTCCTGATACAGAGCACGAGACAGCGCGGGTTTGATTCTCAGAGAGTGCTGGTCATGGGTCACTCGGCGGGAGCGCAGCTTGCGCTGTGCCTGGCAGGGCATGAACGCGGAGTNACGCGCGTCGTATCGCTGGCGGGCGTAGTCGATTTGCAGCGGGCGTATCAGCTTCATTTGAGCAATGACGCGGTGGTGGAATTTCTTCGCGGAACGCCTGCGGAAGTTCCGGACCATTACCGCGAAGCCAACCCGATGGAACTTTCGATTCCCCAGGCGCTGCAGTGGTTGATCCAGGGCACGGCTGACCAGGACGTGCCGCCGCTTAGCCGTGATTACGTCGCGGCAAAACAGAAGCGTGCAGGCAAAGAAAAAGAGGATGTGCACCTCCTGGAGATTTCCGGCGCCGATCACTTCGATCTGATCGATCCGCGCAGCCAGGCGTGGACACAGGTGGAGAAAACAATTCTTGGCCTTCTGGGCTGATTCGGTCTTGCTTTTCACGCACCAACCCGCCACTCTCCATTCCTTATAACTCCATCCCTTATAATCGTCGGTCACACAGGAGAATCCTTTGCCCTACGATGATCTTCGCCAGTGGATCGCTGCGCTGGACCGCGCGGGCGAGTTGCGGCGCATTAAGACTGAAGTCGATCCAATTCTGGAGATTGCGGAAATTACTGACCGCGTGAGCAAGGGCGGCCTGCGGCCTTTCGCGGGCAAGAGTGCCCGCGCCACACACGACAATCCTGCTTTGTTGTTTCAGAACGTCAAGGGGCATCCAGGAGCGCAGGTTCTTATCAATCAGTTTGGGTCAGACGCGCGGATGAAGCTGGCGATGGGCGTTCAATCATTGGATGAGTTTGCCGATCGCATCCGAATGTTCATGGATGTGAAATCGCCGCAGGGGTTTCTGGACAAGTTGAAGATGCTGCCGCTGCTGACCGAGGCGGCGAAGTTTTTTCCCAAGACGGTGGCGACCGGTCCTTGCAAAGAAGTGATTAAGCGCGACAACTTTTCGTTGCTCGACTTCCCTGTTCTGCAATGCTGGCCGAAGGATGCGGGGCGATTTATTACGCTGCCCTGTGTGACCACGCGCGACCCGAAATCTGGCAAGCGGAATCTGGGCATGTACCGCATGCAGATTTTTGACGAGCGCACCACCGGGATGCACTGGCAGCGGCAGAAAATTGGGGCGGAGCACTATCGGGAGGCGATGCGGCGGGCGAGTGCTGACGCATCCGCCAGCGCCTCGGTCGATATTATGGCGCGCAGTTCCGGCGGATCAGTGCTGGCCGAAG
>JGI12664J13189_1000067_pt1 | contig 13788 bp, 13 predicted proteins | sample BlaSpr_A8_OM1_O3_FD_13189 | JGI IMG/M metagenome (IMG submission 13189) | reverse complement strand
AGGCCGGCGTTGAACACGGCGTTGGAGTTTAAAGGCGAGGCGTTGCCCAGATCGTCCACGATAGTGATCCCGGGAAAAGCGGAAGAGCCAAAGGCATTGATGCCCACTGATTGGGGAGTGAAGGGCTGGGCAAGCGTGCTGTAGACCTTCTCGCGGATGAAGCCAAATACTTCGGAGACGCTAAAGTTGGGCCGAATAGATTGCGTATTTGTGATGCTTGCCACCTGGCTGCCCGNGTCGAGATGCTGCGAAAAACCTTCCACCGAGGAGTATCCGAATGGAGCGGNGGTGGGATCGTGCTGGTAGTAATACTTCAACGAAAGCGTGTCTTTCGAGGTCGCCAGATAGTCGAGATTTGTTACGGCCTGATCGGAGATGAAATATGCGGGCTGAGTGAGGAAAACATTTTCGGGGAAGTTGAGGGTGGGAGTGAAATTTGGATTTGCCGAGGGAAACAGGTACTGGCCGTTGGGCAACTTGGCGGTTAACAACGAGTAGGCGACAGGATCGATGTTGAGATTCGTGGTCGCGCCCGGCGGATTGGGTGCGACGACCGGATTTACAACCGTCCCCCAGTTGTTGAGGACCACGTTGGCCAGCGCTGCCGGACTGCGATCATCGCTCAGGCCAGTAGGTACCGCNGTGCGNGANGTTCCNATCTCNGTNTCNGAAGCGTGAATGTGTTGATAGCTGACGAAGTAAAAGAGTTTGTCTTTGATGAGAGGGCCGCCAACGGTTGCGCCGGCGGTGTAGCGATGCAACTGCGGAACTTTTTCGTTGGCGGGAATGTTGGGGTCCTGATTATAGAAATACGGAGCGGCGTTCAGCCAGTCAGTTCCGCGGTGAATGTAAAGCTGGCCGTGAATTAAGTTCGTGCCGGAGGCGGTGCTCATGTCGATGTGAGCGCCGCTGGTGGAACCTTGCTGCGCGTCGTACATGGAAGTGTTGACGCGAAATTCCTGAACCGTTTCTGGAGCCGGCGTGGGGAGAGCCTGACCAATGGCAAGATAAGGCGATGCCGTACTCTGAATGATTTCAGCTGTGGTGCTGCCCGCGCCAGCCACGCCAGTATTGTTCACGATGCGCGCCGAAGCCACCTGGCTGGTGCTTTTTCCGTTGAACAGATTGCTCGCATCGACTCCGTTGAGAAGAAAAGTGTTACTCGTGTCGCGCTGCCCGTTGGCCCAGATGGGCTGATTGCCTAGACCGGCGTTCGCGCCGCTGCCATTGGGCAACTCGGCGTTGACGCCGGGAGAGAGAATGGCAAGTCCGGTGAAACTGCCGGTGGGCAGCGGAACGGATTCGATCTGATTCTGCTCGAGGATGTATCCGTTGGTGGTGTCGACGGCATTCATGAGCGGGTCGGCCTGGACTTCGACGACCGTACCAACCTGTCCGACCGGAAGAACTGCATTGACCGTAGCGGTGCGGTCCGCCTGCACGGTGATGGAAGGAATCTTCTGGGTCTCGAAGCCATCGTGTGTGAAAGTGAGCGTGTAGGTGCCGATCGGCAGATTGACGAAATCGTAAGAGCCGTTGGTGTTGGCTTTTTGCGTGCGCGTTAACTTCGTCTGGTCGCCGACGATGGTTACGGTGGTATCCGGCAAAACGCTGCCAGTTTTATCGGTGACGGTGCCAGTAATGCCGCCCAGCGTTTGCGCGTGAGCGGAGGGGACGACGCCACAGGTCATCCACAGGGATGACGCGAGGAGAAAAGCGGCCAGTTTAATTCTGTTTCTTCTACTCGTCAGTCGAGTGAGTATAAATCTCTTGAGCATCGATCTCATGAGCATCAGTGGCCTCGTGTAAGTCTCTTGGATACACGTGCGCAAAACCGCGCGCGGGCGGTGGAACGAATGTCTTTTGCAAACGAAATTTGTGTTGCTCAAACGATGTTCCCGACAGAGCTGGTTGGCTCTGCCCCGCCCGCGATGCAAGAATGATTGACCGAATCTACGCGAGTTTGCGGCGGAACGAAAGCGTTACCTCCAGTTAAAATTTCTTTGGCACTGATTCGATATTTCTATACATAATTTGCCCGCACTGGTAAATCTGTACAAAACAATCCGCTTGTAGCGGACGTTCGGCAAGCTAATATGGCCCATGCAAATTCCATGGACTAGCTTTTTAGCCAGCCTGCTCATTCTGGCATCAGGACTGCCGTCGCAAAACTCAGCCGTAGAAGCAGTACCCGCCGCTCATGCTCCGTCACTCCACACCGAACGTACTTCGCCGCTCGATCTGGAAGTGGCTGGTGATCTGCAAGGGGTTCCTGGCGGTGCCGTGCGCTATCTAACTCGCGATGATTTGCTGGCAATGCCGCAGACCACTTTCGTGGTGAAGAATGACGCCAACTTCGCCGGGCCCACTGAAGTCAGCGGCGTACTGCTGGAGGAATTGATCCGGCGGCTCGCCGCGGATCCGGACTCAGAAATGGCGGTTGCGATTTGTGACGACCAGTATCGCGCGAACTATCCTCCGGCGTACATTGCGGCGCATCATCCACTGCTTGTGCTGAACGTCAACGGGAAGCCGCCTTCCGGCTGGCCTAAGGATGCGGAGGATCACATTTCGGACATGGGTCCGTACATGGTTTCGCACCGCAAATTTCTTCCCAGCTTCAAAGCTTCCACTTACGGCGACGAGGCGCAGATTCCGGAAGGGCTGGTGCGGATCGAATTCCGTAAAGAGATGACGGTCTACGGCGCAATTGCTCCGCGCGGCCCTCACGCCGCCGACGAATCTGTTCAGCACGGGTACTGGATCGCAAAGCAGAACTGTTTTCGCTGCCACAACAATGGCGCGGAAGGCGGGACCAAGGCGGGGCGTCCATGGCTGGTGCTTTCGGCGTGGGCCATGGCGTCGCCTGAATATTTTACCGCTTACGTGCGCACTCCGCAGGCGAAGAATCCGCACGCGCAAATGCCCGGCAATCCCAGCTACAACGACAAGATCATCGAAGCGCTCACCGCGTACTTCCAAACGTTTTCTTCCGCGTCTTCTTCGGCAGCGCAGGAGAAACCATGACCCTACGCACGGCCAAAATGCTTTTAGTATTTGCAGTCGCGGTTTTTTATTCGTTCGTCGTTTTCAACAACACAACCGACTACGACTCGAACTATCAATTCGTGCGCCACGTACTGATGATGGATTCAACTTTCCCCGGTAATCGCGGCATGTGGCGCGCCTTGAATTCGCCATCGCTGCACTCGGCGTTTTACGGTGGAATCATCGCGTGGGAAGGCATCACGATGATTCTCTGTTGGTGGGGAGGGATCAATCTGGCGCGTGCCCTTCGGGGAACAGCACTGAAATTCAATGGCGCTAAGCGTGTAGCGATTGCCGGGCTCACCCTGGCTTTGCTGATGTGGCTGGTCGCATTTCTGAGCGTCGGCGGCGAATGGTTCCTGATGTGGCAGTCGAAATCTTGGAACGGACAGGACGCCGCCTTCCGCATGTTCGCAGTCATCGGCATTATTTTGTTGCTGCTCGCGCAGCCGGACGCCGAGGAGTAGCCTTAACCCTTGGCGCTTTCCGGAATCGCTACATCTTTGCCTCGCCCGCGAAGCGCGAACCACAACAGCCCAGCCGTCAAGTATGCAAGATAAATGTAGGGTAACTTTCCGTAAGGCCCTTCGGGCACGGGATAGAGATTGCCGACGAGGGCTAGCAGCATGGCAAGACCGGCGAGAGCAGGAACAACTTGGGCACCTGACCGGTGGACACCGCAATCCCGCAAATATTTCGGCAGCGCAACGCTCACCAGCGCGTAGGCAACGATGAAGCCATAAGTCGCCAGCGATCCCATCCAGCCGTAGACATCCAGGCCGCTGGCTCCGCGGGCCGCCAATACCGCGACGGGAAGCACGGCCGCGATGCCGGTGACGACGACAGCGCGACTGGGCGTTTGATTACGCGCATGGGTGGCGCGGAAAGAATTGTGCGCGAGCCCGTGGTGCGCCATGAGAAGCAGTACCCGGGCCGCCGCGGTGATGCACGCCAGAGTTCCGGCAAACAAGCTCACTAACGCTCCGATATCGATCAGCAAACCAAAAATCGGCCAACCGGCGACCTGAGCCAGCACATGCATCGGACCCTGGCTGGCGCCCAGGTCCTGACCGGCAGTGTGAAATCCGAGGACTTCCGCGTAGGCGCAGACGGTGAAAAATGCTCCGGAGAGGATTGCGCTTTGAATTACAGCGCGGGGAATCGTCTTCAACGGATTGCGCGCCTCCGATCCCAGCGTGGTTGCGCTTTCAAAGCCGACAAAGCTGAACAGGGCGAGCACCAAGCCCAGGCGCAGTCCGCTGCCCGTCATGCCGCGCAGGTGAAGCTCATCCCAATCCCAGTGCCAGCCGTGCCGCACCAAGACCAATGCAACCACGATCACAATTGCAGCTACCGAAGTCGCCTCGATCCAAAGCATGAGCCGCGCCGAGATCTTCACGTCGCGATACGCGATCCAGATGGAAACGGCAGTGACCAGCAGCGAAAGCGCTACCGCAGAATAGCCATGGCCGGTGGCATCGCGCAGAAGCAGATTTGCATAGTGATAGAAGCCGCCGATCACGCTCGATCCCGTGGCCACGTAGGCCAGCAACAAACTCCAGGCTACGGTCGCGCCCAGCCACGGAGGTAGAGTCATGGAAGCATAGGTATATAACGAACCAGGCGACGCCGACTGCCGTGCGTAGCGCGCAATACACAGGGCCACCAGTAATACAGCGATTGTGGCCAGCACATAGGCCAGCCATGTGCCGTTGCCGGCCAGTGCGCAGACCAGCGGAATTGTCGCGGCGGGCGTGGTGGTGGGCGCAATCGTGGAGACCGATTGAGCCAGAGTCTCCATGGGAGATAGAATCCCGCGGCGTAAGCCATAGTCCGGACCTTGCGTGTTCCCTGCTGCCGCTTGCTCCATGCCGCGCCGAAACTCCCGCAAATCAGATTGGGGAGGGATTGTACAACACGGCTGTACACCCCACGAAAAGAGAATCTAATCAAAGAATCGATCCGGGAGCAGTGTATTATCGTGCAACGTTTTTCGCGCTGCCCAGTCGCGTCGCGCGAGTGTTGAAGGCGGGATCAGATGAAATTAGAAAAAGCACTTCTGCAAAAGCTTCCGAAGGTTTTATTGCACGAACATTTGGATGGCGTTCTGCGGCCGCAAACTGTCATCGACCTGGCGAGAGATGCGGAGTACAAGGAACTGCCTACTGACGATCCGAAAGCCCTGGCGGAGTGGTTTCATCGCGGGGCGAATCAAGGCAGTCTCGCAAAATATCTGGAAGGCTTCGCACACACGATCGCCGTCATGCAGGCGGAAGAAGCTCTGGAGCGCGTGGCCTATGAACAGGCGGAGGATCTGAGCAAAGATGGCGTGGTCTACTTTGAGACTCGCTTCGCGCCACTCTTTCACACGCGGAAGGGACTGACTCACCAGCAAGCCGTGTCATCTGTGCTCAAAGGCTTGGAGCGAGGACGCAAGGACTTTGGGATCGCGGCGGGGCTGATCATTTGTGCAATGCGCAACATGGATGTCTCGCTGGAGATGGCGGAACTAGCGGTTGATTTTCGGGCGCGCGGAGTCGTCGGTTTCGATCTGGCTGGAGAAGAAGGCGGCTATCCGCCCAAAAAGCACGTTGCGGCCTTCCACTATATTCAGCGGGAGAATTTCAACATTACGATTCACGCCGGGGAAGGCTACGGAAAAGAATCGATCTGGCAGGCGATTCAGTACTGCGGCGCACATCGCATCGGGCACGGAACGCGACTGATTGAGGATATCGCCGTAGTGGACGGCAAAGTGGCAAAGCTGGGCGACCTGGCACAATACGTTCTCGACAAGCGAATTCCTTTGGAGATTTGCCTTATCAGCAACGTTCACACCGGAGCGACACCGAGTCTGGCGGAGCATCCCTTCAAGATTTTTTATCAGGAAAAATTCCGGGTTACGCTAAACACGGATAACCGCTTGATGAGCAGTACGACCATGACCCGCGAGTTCGAGGCCGCGGCGGAGACGTTCGGCTTATCGATGGATGACTTTGAGAAGATCACGATTAATGCGATGAAGAGCGCGTTCTTGCCTTACGACCAGCGCATTCATTTCATCTACTCGATCATCAAGCCGGGATACGCGAAGATCCGTAGTTCGCTAAATCCAGTTAAGTAATTCCAGACCACGGGAACAATTCTTCAACTCAAAAAGGTGCCTATGAAATCGCTGCTCGAAGCCGTGTTGGCGGGTATAGCGTTGTTGCCGATTCAAGCAGGGGCGCAAACCACCGTGGAGAAAGCCTCATTCCACGCCGTTCCTGAGCTTCCCTATCGCGTCGTGCCTGACTTCTTCAAGTTTCCTAAAGGAATGATTCCGGGCGAGTCCTCGGCGGTCGCAGTCAATTCCAAGGACACATATTTCTTTTTCAGCGAACCAAGCCGATGCTTACCGAATACGATGGGAACGGAAACTATGTTCAGAGTCTTGGCGAAGGAATCTTCTCGCACCCGCATGGTTTGCGTATAGACGCCGACGACAATATCTGGACCACCGACGACGGGAGCCATTTGGTGCTCAAGTTGACTCCGCAGGGCGATGTGCTGCTGGTGCTGGGACGAATCAATACCGGAGCGGAAGGGGACTGGTTGTTCAACAAGCCTGCGGATGTGGCTTTCGGAAAGAACGGCGAGATTTACGTAGCAGACGGATATGGAAATTCACGCGTCGTGAAATTTGATCGGGACGGGAACTTCCTCAAGTCCTGGGGAAAGTATGGAACCGGCGCCGGCGAGTTCGACTTGCCGCACACGGTTGCGGTCGACAAGGAAGGCCGTGTCTACGTGGGCGACCGGGAGAACCAGCGAATCCAGATTTTCGATTCCGACGGCAACTTCATCAAGCAGTGGACCGGGATCGGCTATCCCTACGGTCTCGTGATTACTCCCGACCAGCATGTTTGGATGACCGACGGCGGCTACGACCGGATCGTTGAACTGGATCAGGACGGAAAGATCCTCGGCGCGTTCGGCGAACCTGGACACAAGCCCGGCCAGATGGCGTGGGCGCATTTTATGGCGATGGGACCGGACCAGACAATTTACGTAGCGGACGTGCTGAACTGGCGATTTCAAGTGTTCGCACGAACGGCAGCGACAGGGGCAATGACTACATATATTCCATCGACCAGAATGTTTTGGGGTTCAACTCCAAGCATAGGCTGGGTTTCGCACCAGACGGCCATTCCTTTTAAATAGATTTTATGCGCGATTTCAAAGCACAGCTTATTCCCGCGTTCCTCGTTTTCCTTTTTCTCTGCGAGTCTGGGTGCGCGCAAATTACAACATCTGCCTCGCCCATTGGGGTCAAAGTGGTTGTGGTCACGATGTTCGAACGCGGCGAGGACACCGGCGACACTCCCGGCGAATATCAACTCTGGGTCGAGCGCGAGCACCTGGATCAGGTTATCCCGCTGCTTGCGGGTTACCACCATGTGCGGATGAATAAAGACGGAGTGCTGGGCATGGTCACCGGAGTAGGCACAGCCAAGGCTGCGGCGTCGATAATGGCCTTGGGCCTTGATCCACGCTTCGATCTGTCGAAGGCTTATTGGATTGTGGCAGGTATCGGTGGTGGCGATCCGAACGATGTATCAGCGGGATCGGCGGTGTGGGCGGACCATATCGTCGACGGTGATTTGGCCTTTGAGATAGACGCTCGCCAGATTCCGCAGAGTTGGCCCACGGGCTATGTTCCNCTGCGCAAGGGNACGCCTTACGAATTACCCGCCACTGACGAATACGGCGAAGTCTATACGCTCAATCAGGGACTCGTGGGCTGGGCGTTTCGGCTGACCAAGGATGTGACACTTGCGGACTCCGAAACTTTGCGAAAATCTCGCGCGCGCTTCGTCGGTTTTCCCAACGCGTTGAAACCGCCATTCGTGGCCCGAGGCGATGTGATGGCGTCGAGCACATTTTGGCATGGCTCGAAGATGGAAGACTGGGCCAATGCGTGGACTCGTTACTATACCGGCGGCGCGGGGAATTATATGGTGGCAGGCATGGAGGACTCAGGCACGCTGCAAGCCCTTACATTTTTGAGCCAAGCCGGGCGAGTGGATTTGCAGCGCGTTCTCGTACTGCGCACGGTGAGCAATTATGACCGCGAGCCGTCGGGGGTGGCGGTTGTCGACAGCTTGAAGGAAATGGTCTCGGGAAATTACTCGGCTTATCTGCCGGCGCTGGAGGCGGCGCAAATCGTCGGGGATAAAGTTGTTCGGGATATTGTGGAGCATTGGGGCGAGCGCGAAGGGAATGTTCCGCATGCTCCCTAGCCAAGCTAGAAAGGATTACTCCGCCAAAGCTGCAAGAGTTTCCGCCAGCACCAGAGCGCCGCGGACAATATCGTCGGGAGATGCATATTCGTCGGGACGATGACTGTAACCATTGCGGCAGGGAATGAACAGCATGGCAACAGGAGCGATGCGGCCCATGAAAAGCGAATCGTGATAAGCGCGGCTGATCATGGGCAGAAATTTGAATCCCAGCTTGTTGCACGATTGAGAAATTGCATCGACCAAGAGCGGCGCACAATCTCCCGGCGCGTCGGCATTCAGTAATTCAGAATGAATGGAAACGTGCCGCTTCGCCGATATGGATTCGCTCGACGCCTTTAGTTCCTGTATTACGGCATCCCGGCGTTTGAGATCAGTGTCGCGAATGTCGACACTTAGGCGCACGCTGCTGGGAATGCTGTTCACGGCGCCGGGAAAAACTTCGCAGATGCCGACGGTCGCCACGGTGTCGATTGCCCCGCTGGTGCGGGCTGCATTTTCGACGGCTAGAGTCAGTTCCGCAGCGGCGCAAAGAGCGTCATTGCGGTCGGGCATGAGTACGCCGCCAGCGTGACCTCCGGAACCCTCGATCAATACGCTAAGGCTGGCCGGAGCGGCGATTTTCGTGACAATGCCCAGAGGGATTCGATCATGCTCCAACAATGGACCTTGCTCAATATGCAACTCGACGAACGCTTTATAGTAGCCGCTGGGCAACTTCACCGTTTCGAGTTCGCCGCGAAATTCGGCTTTGATACGAACCTCGTCCAGAGTTGAGCCTTCTTTGTCAATCAACTCTTGCGCCGCATGCGGAGAAAGAGATCCTGACAGTAGGCGGCTGCCGAGGCAACCTATGCCGAAGCGCGTCGGCTCTTCCGCTGTGAACACCAGAAGCTCAATCGAATTTCTCGGATGAAATCCACTGCGTTTAAGTGCACGAATCGCTTCCAGACCTCCCAGCACTCCAACCACTCCGTCGTATTTGCCGGCGTTGGGAATAGCGTCGATGTGTGAACCAGTGCCGACCGCTGGAGCCGCAGTGTCAAAACCATTCCAGCGCGCGAAGGTATTTCCAATCGCGTCGTAGCGCACGCTGAGCTCGGATTCCTCGCACAGCGATTTCAACCAGGCACGAGCTTTGAGATCGGTGGGCGAAAAAACAATTCTGGTCACCGCGGGCGGATCCGCATCCGAAAATGCAGCGAGGACTTCGATTTCCGAAAGCAGACGATCGCGGTCAATCTCGATATTCATTGCCGCACTCCCGCCAGCGGATGACGATGGAAATCTTTGTAGATGAGATATTTCGCCGGCGCTTTGCCAATGGCGCCAAACCACTGCGGGCACCACGGCGCCATCCAGATGAAATCGCCCGCGGTCACCGGATACCAGCAATCGCCAAGGCGGTAAATTCCTCCACCTTCGAGCATGATGAGGCCGTGTTCCATCACGTGCATCTCCACCATACTGAGGGCCGCGCCTGGCTGGTAGACCATGGTGTTCACCGCAAAGTCGAATGGCATTACATCGGGTAGGAGGCATTTCACTTGCAGATTAGGATCGTCGTCTAGCGGATGCGAACTGACAGCGTCTTCGTTGGAGACAATCAACTGCGGGCACGCCACGGAGTCGAGGGCCTGATATTGCTTTTCGATGACCGCCGCGCGACTCGCCTTCGCGCCCGTTGCTCGATGCGGCAAACCTTGGGGCAGATAAGCATACCCACGCGCTTCGAGTTCGCTCGATTTTCCATTCACCTCCAGCGTAAGACTGCCTTCGATCACATAAATAAAACGCTGAGCGTTTGTGCCACCAAGTTCGCCATCCGATTCGAACTCGGCCGTATATTGCGTGAATCCGGCGCCCATTGCCGGAGAGATATGCACAATCGCAGAGCAGGCCTTCATTCCAGGCAGCGTGGTGCGGACAAAAGTGTCGGGCGACAACAGCAGATGATTGCTCCGTTGCGCACTGCGCGTCTGGCCAAGATTATGCACGGCCCATCCTCTCTTGAATTACGGACGAAGAAGCAAGTTGATTCAGTAAGTGCAATCCGCACTGGATCGCTTGGTCAACATCCTCCACGGCAACGGATTCCGCCGGATCGTGGCTGATGCCGCCGGGAGTACGCAAAAAGATCATGCCTGCTGGAACTTTTTCGGCAAGGATCATAGCATCATGCCCCGCTCCGCTCGTCATTCGATGCGGCACGCAACCTGTTTTTCCGATGGCAGATTCAATTTCGCCGACTAGAAACGAATCCATGGGCACGGCTTGCTGGTCCAGCAACGATGCCCAGTGCATCGTCAGGCCGCGACGCTTGCTGATTGCCTCCGCCTGCTGAAAAAAGCTTTTTACAGCGTCAATCCGAATGCGATCTACACTGTGGCGAACATCGAGGGTCATTTGCGTTTCTCCGGCAATCACGTTCGTTGCCCCTGGCTTCGCGTCGATCTTACCCACGGTCGCCACCAGTCCAGACATATTTTTCCCCAACTGCTCGACCGCCGTGATCCATTCCGCCGCCGCCGCCAGAGCATCGTAGCGAAGGTCCATTGGGGTTGTGCCAGCGTGGTTGCTGCGTCCGTGAAACGCAACTTGCATTCGGCTTTGCCCAGCGATCGATTCGACCGCCGCTAACGGCTGACCAAGTTTTTCCAGTACTGGTCCCTGCTCGATGTGAAACTCGATATATCCAAAATAGTCATTACCCACACATGCTTGAGGAATTTCGAGCGGGTTCAGATCAAAGTCTTCGATTACTTTTCGCAGCGTGATTCCTGATGCGTCTTGAATTTCCAGTATCGTCTCGTCAAGACGGCCGACCAGCGCGCGGCTGCCGATGAAAGGCATGCCGAAGCGAACGCCTTCTTCTTCCGAAAATCCGGCAACCTCTATTGCAAAGGGAAGCTTGCGGCTATCAAGCGCTTCCAATAAGCTCACGGCAATTGCCACACCGAGAATCCCGTCGTAAGCCCCCGCATTGGGAACCGTATCCAGATGCGACCCCAGCAACAGCCGCCGCGCACCGGATTGTTGCGCTGCGTAGCTCCCCCGCAGATTGCCGGCAGCGTCCACTCGAACCTCCATGCCCAGGTTTTTCATCCAACCGGCGACCTCACGGTGACAATCGCGCATTGGAGGAGAGAGAAACGTGCGCCGCAAAGCGCCCTGATCTTCCGAGAAAGTTGCCAGCTTGCGACACCTTGCGACCGCTTCTTCGGCCAGCCTTCGAGTGTCGGTGGTGATCGCCATCGAAATTGATTTACAGAGATGAGGGAAGCGTACCGGGGATCAGGCCTCGCGGATCAGCTTCGCCGCCGCCCATCCAATCACCACCAGCGCAATCAGAATCTCCGGAGCATACGTGTTGCCGTAGGTGGCCACTGGAAAGTGATTGCTGATCATAATAAAGACAACCGGGACGGCCATGAAAGTATTGTGTTTGGAACGTAGCTTGGCTTGCGCGCTTAGGGATGGATCGAATGCAGCGCCGGCTGCGGCGGCAGAGATCATCTTGCGCTGCGAGGGCAAAATGCGAAACCACACATTGGCCGTCATAATGGTTCCAAATACGGCGCCAAGGTGGATGTAGGCCGCGCGCCCGCTGAACACGTGCATCAATCCAAATGCCAGAAGCGCGATTACGAGCAGAGAAAACGCGGCAAATCCGGCCTCCGACTTGCCCAGAGGCGAGCGCAGCGCCAGATCATAGATATGCCAGCCGACCGCGATCACCGCGAGTCCTATAANCAATGCCCAGGCCTTGCGAAATGTTTCTCACGTCGACATCGATAAGCCCGCTGCTGGAGTAATAGACGAGAATCAGCAGGATTATTCCGCTGATCCAGGTCATTAACGCTTCCCAGCGGAACCAGCGCACCTGCCCCGGCGCAACTCCGAGCGACTTTTGTTTGGCCACCGCGTAGAAGCCGCCGCTATGCACCATCCACACTTGCGGAGGCTTCCCATCCGCCGCGGCCTGTTTCTCCATCCGTGAAAATTGGCCGTCCAGCCAGGTGAAGTAATACGTTTGNCCNACCCACATGATCGCCGCGAAAACGTGGAACCANCGCACGCTGAGGTTGAGCCATTCTCGGATTGATGAAGTCAACTNGCCAGCTCCCGAGGAACTTAATCGCACGGCAAATAGCTGCTAAACGGCTGTATTCAGCTTCCTTTATACGTGGTGTAACCGTTCGGACTGAGCAGCAAAGGTATGTGAAATTGTGTTTCGCCATCCCTCACCTGGAAAGTCACTTCGACGAGAGAATAGAAAGAATCGATTTTCCGCCCTGCGAAGTAATTCGCTGTCTCGAAAACCAAGCGATACGATCCTGCCGACAAACTCTCACCCTCCGGCAACAATTGACCACATCGTCCGTCCGAGTCCGTTTGCTGCGATGACATCGCTCGCCAACCGGAAGACTCCTGCTTTTCCAAGCGCACAGGTATGCCATCCGCGGGTTTGCCTAAAGCCAGGTCGAGAATATGAGTCGAGATGCGTTTCATCCGCAAAGCCACTTTCTCAAGCGGATCTGCGTAATCTGCCGCTGCTGTTCGGCGGCCTCCTGGAATTCGGCTTCTGCGTCATTGCTCATCCGGCGCTGAAGCATTTCCAACACCTGAGCCGCAGACTTGCCTGTCGCACATACGATGAAAATGTAGCCGAACTTCTTTTCGTATTCGCGATTCCCCTCCGCTAGAGCGATCTTAACCGCATCGTCCGCATCCGCAACTTTCTTTTGCTCCTGCATTGCCCACGCCGCGAAATTCTGCTTCGAAGATTTTGGCGCCTTTGATTCGCCAATCCGCGGATGACTGCGGAAAGCCTCCATAAAATCGGATTTGGTCAGATCGCGCAATATATCATCGGAGGCCGATGCCAGTGCGGCATGGTCCTGGAACGGCCGCCGTCTTATCATTTCGCGAGCCCATGCCGTGGAACCGCAGCAAGGCAAAATCTGCGCCGCAGCCGCGTCCATGGCGGCTTCGTTCCAATGCGCGAGAACCTCATTCACGCTGTTTCCCCGCGGGCCATCAGAAGGTTCAAGAATTCTGCCACAAGGTTGCCCGCCACTGCCGCGCGGTATTTTGCGGTCGATCGAATATCGTCAATAGGACGCACTTCTGCCGCCGCCGTTTTCCTCGCCAGGACGATCAGCGATTCGTCGATAGCCTTCCTCCTCAACAGAGACTCCGTTTCGCGCAACCGAAGAGGAACAGGCGCAACGCTGCCCATCGCGATTCGAACGCCTTCGATTTTTGAGTCCGACACGCGCCCCAGCGCCGCAATGCAGACCTTGGAAATCGCCTGAGCATTGCGAGCACCCACTTTTCGCGCATGATGAATATATCCTGAAAAACGCCGCGGAAGACAAACGGCCTGAATCAGTTCGTCGGGTGCGAGCTGCGTCCTTTTGTACTCCAGATGAAAGCCTGCATAAGACAGCCGGCG
>JGI12664J13189_1000065_pt1 | contig 13997 bp, 6 predicted proteins | sample BlaSpr_A8_OM1_O3_FD_13189 | JGI IMG/M metagenome (IMG submission 13189) | reverse complement strand
ACTCGGCCATCAGCGAAACACCGGGGCCGGCGGTGGCCGTCATGCTGCGCGCGCCAGCCCATCCCGCGCCGATCACCATGCCGATGGCTGCGAGCTCGTCCTCCGCCTGCACGATCGCAAAGGTCGCTTTGCCATCGGGACCGATGCGGTAGTCCTTCATATATTCGATCATCGTCTCGACCAGCGACGATGACGGAGTAATCGGATACCACGTCACAACCGTGCAACCGGCGAACATGCAGCCCAGCGCCGCCGCGGAGTTGCCATCGATGATGATCTTGCCCGCGGTCTTGTTCATGCGCTCGATGTAGAACACGCCAAGTTTTTTTAGATTGGCCTTCGCGTAATCAAAACCGGCCTGCGCCGCGCCGAGGTTCAAGTTGGCGGCCTTTACCTTTTTCGCGAACTGCTTGCGGATCGCCTTCTCAACTTCGCCCATGTCAATTTCAAGCAACTGCGCGACGACGCCGACATAGACCATGTTCTTGACCAGCTTGCGCAGCTTCGCTTCAGGGCACACCGCAGCCACGATCTTGTCGTAAGGAACCGCGTAAAAAAGAAGATCGTTGCGCANCTTGTGCAGGGCCAACGGCTCGTCATAGAGAACCGAAGCGCCCGGCGCCAGCGACATCGTATCTTCCTGCGCGGTCTCGGAATTCATCGCGACCAGGAAGTCGATCTCCTTCTTGCGACCGATATAGCCATTCTTGTTGGCGCGAATCGTGTACCAGGTGGGCAGGCCGGCGATGTTCGAAGGGAACATATTCTTGCCGGAGACGGGAACCCCCATCTGGAAAATGCTGCGCAGCAGGACTGTGTTTGAACTTTGCGATCCGGAACCATTCACCGTCGCGACTTGAATGCTCATGTCGTTGACGATGCGCTTGCGCCCCAGCTGGCCGCCGGATTCCTGGGGCACGACATCGGTAGTAGCCATCCCAACACCTTCCTTTTTTCGTTAGGGCGAATTGCGCTCGCCCGGAGTTTCAAAAATGTTTTTTTAGAGAAGAGCGCAACCCTAGATTATACGTCCGCCTCATGGCTCTGTCCTGCCAAAATGCGCGCCGGACGCGAGGAGTGAACCTCTTTGGGAAACGGAGAGAGAGTGCCGCGGACACCTGAAGGGAGGCGGAATCAGGGTTCCGTGGTGAAGAATTGCGCCATATTGCGGAACTTGTTATATCGTGACCCGACCAATTCCTGCGCTGGAATCTTCTTCACTTCGCTGAAGTGCTTTTGCAGGCTCACATCGAGCAGTGCGGCCGCCGCTTCATAGTCGCGATGCGCGCCGCCCTCCGGCTCGGGAACAATGTCGTCGATGACGCCCAGTTCGCTCAAGTCGGTCGCGGTAATGCGCATCGCCTCGGCAGCGAGCTCCTTCTTGGACGAGTCGCGCCACATGATGGCGGCGCAACCTTCGGGCGAAATGACGGAGTAAATCGAATTCTCCATCATCAACACGCGGTCCGCGACCGCAATCGCTAGCGCCCCGCCGCTTCCGCCCACGCCAATCACCGTAGCGATAATCGGCACCTGGAGGCGTGCCATTTCGCGCAAACTGTGAGCGATAGCCTCGGCCTGGCCGCGCTCTTCCGCATGAATACCCGGATAAGCGCCATCGGTATCGACCAGCGTAAGAATTGGCCGCCTAAATTTCTCGGCGACCTTCATGATGCGGATGGCCTTGCGATAACCTTCGGGATGCGGCGTGCCGAAATTGCGGTGGACGCGCTGCTTCATGTCACGCCCCTTCTGCGTGCCGACGATCAGAACTTCCTCGCCGTGAAACCGCGCCATCCCGCAAATAAGCGCGGGATCGTCGCCAAACCCGCGATCGCCGTGAATCTCGCTCCAATCGGTAAATAGTCGCTCGATGTAATCAAGAGTCTGCGGCCGCTGGGGATGACGCGCCAGTTCGGTCTTTTGCCAGGCGGTGGGGGAGGCGGACATTTCGAGCCTCAGCGTATCGATACGCTCGTGAAGCAGCACGAGTTGGCGGCGAGTCTCGTCATTCTCGTGGGCCGATGACTGAAGCTCCGCGACCTGCCGCTCAATCTCTTCGAGTTCCTGCTGCACATTTCTAGCCAATGCAATTCTCTGGAACGTCAGCTTATAATGCGCACACTGCCGCGCCCGCACAACTGCTCGACCCGGGCAATAAAATTACGGTCCGGTACCACATTATAGCCTTGCGCTTCCATCACCACCATGAAATCTCCCTGACGTTCCACATCGAATAACACCTTGGCCTCGCCCTTGCGGTCGAGAAAAAGCGAATGGAGATCGTCGATAGTATTTTCGGCGGCGTTCTCCAGCGGCACACGGATGCGGATAGCGCGAGGCAGCGGCGCTTTCACATCTTCCAGGGGATAAATCTCCGCGGCCGTGATTTTCGGGTTGGTTCCTTCTTCCACCCGAATCCCGGCACGCACGAACACCGGCACTTCGAGTTTCACTTTTTCCTGAAGCCGCTTGTAGGCCTCGGGAAACACGATCATATCGATGGAACCCAGCATGTCTTCCAGCGTTGCCTGGGCATAGAACTCGCCGCGCTTGGATTTTTGCACGCGGAGATTGGTAATGATGCCCGCGGTGGCAAGAGTCTCGTCTTTGCCGGTGGAGTTTTTCAGAGCGCACAGCTCGGCTGTATTGAGGGCCTGCAAATCCTGCAACTTGTCTTTGTATTTTTCCAGCGGGTGGCCGGAGATGAAAAAGCCCAGAATTTCCTTTTCCGCACTCAGGCGAGCATGCTCGTCCCAGTCGGGAATGTTCGACAGTTTGTCGTTATGAGCTTCGTCGTCTTCCTGCGCAAACACACCGAACAGGCCATGCTGGCCCGATTCCGCGTCGCGTTGCGTTTTCTGGGCGCGGTCCATGGCGCGGTCCAGAACGTCCATCAACTGCGCACGGCGGCCCAAAGAGTCCACGGCGCCGCTCTTGATCAGCGATTCGAGCACGCGCTTATTCAGCAGGCGCAGGTCGACGTTCTCGCAAAACTCGAAAATGGATTTGAACCGTCCCAGCTTCTTGCGCGCCGCCACGATTGATTCAATCGCATTGCCACCGACATTCTTAACCGCGGCCAGACCAAAGCGAATCGCTTCCCCATGCGGCGTGAAGTTCGCATCGGAAACATTNATGTCGGGCGCCTCCACCGCAATCCCCATTTCACGGCACTCATTGATGTATTTCACTACGTCATCCGTCGATCCGGTCACCGAAGTGAGCAGCGCCGCCATGAATTCGACAGGATAATGCGTCTTCAGATAAGCGGTGTGATAAGCAAGCAGCGCATAGGCTGCGGAATGGGATTTATTGAATCCGTATCCGGCAAACTGCGCCATCAAATCGAATATCTTCTCGATCTTTTTCGGCGGAAATTTCTGCTGCGCCGCCCCCTGCACGAAACGTTCGCGCTGCTGCGCCATCTCTTCCGCTTTTTTCTTGCCCATGGCGCGCCGCAGAAGGTCGGCTTCGCCGAGTGAATATCCGGCCAGGCGATTGGCGATCTGCATCACCTGTTCCTGATACACAATCACGCCCAGCGTCTCTTGCAGAATTTCTTTCAGTTCTGGCAATTCGTATTCGACTTTCTTGCGCCCATGCTTGCGATCGATGAAGTCTTCAATCATTCCGCCTTGAATTGGGCCAGGACGATACAGCGCGTTCAGAGCGGTGAGGTCTTCAATCGAATTGGGTTGATACTTTCGCAGCACATCCCGCATCCCATGCGATTCAAACTGGAAGACGCCAGAAGTTAAACCTTTGTAAAAAACTTCCTGATACGTCTTTTCATCCTCCAGGGGAATCTTGTCGAGATTGAGCTTGATGCCGCGCGTCTGCTCGATCAACTTGAGCGCGTCGGTAAGAATCGTCAGCGTGGTCAGGCCGAGAAAATCCATCTTCAACAGGCCCATCTTTTCTATGGCAACCATATCGAAGGCGGTAACAATTTCGTCGTTCTTGGTCTTGTGCAGCGGAACGAGTTCGGTGAGGGGACGTGGCGAGATCACTACGCCGGCCGCGTGAACCCCTGAGTTGCGCACCAGGCCTTCCAGTTTCTTAGCCGTCTCGATCAGCTCGCGAATCTGCGCGTCTTTCTCAATCGCTTCCCGCAACTGCGGTGAATCTTCGATCGCTTGCTCGATGGTAATGTTCAGTTGCGTCGGCACCATCTTGGCAATGCGGTCTACGTCGGCATAAGGAATGTCCATGGCGCGGCCCACGTCTTTAATGGCAGCTTTGGTAGCCATGGTGCCGAAGGTGATGATCTGCGCGACGTTGTCGCGGCCATATTTTTGCGTAACGTACTGGATCACCTCGCCGCGCCGGTTCATGCAGAAATCGATATCGATATCGGGCATGGATACGCGTTCGGGGTTGAGGAATCGCTCGAAAAGAAGCTCGTGCTGGAGCGGATCAATGTCGGTAATGGCGAGCGCGTAAGAAACCAGAGATCCCGCCGCCGATCCGCGGCCGGGGCCCACGGGAATATCACGCTCGCGCGCGTAGCGAATGAAATCCCAGACAATCAGAAAGTAGCCGGGAAATTTCATCTGCTGAATGATGGCCAGTTCGCGTTCCAAGCGCTGTTCATAATCGGCGATGGAATGCTTCAGCTTGCCCAGGTCGTGCAGCGGGCGCAGAACTTCCATGCGGCGGGCAAAGCCTTCGCGCGTTACATGAACGAAATAACTGTCAATCGTGAATCCGGGTGGCACTTCAAATTCAGGAAACGGATTCGCGACTTTTTCCAGCTTTAGATGACAGCGCTCGGCGATGCCCAGCGTGCGTGAGAGAACGTCGGGCGAATCCTTGAACACGCGCGCCATTTCGTCGTAGCTCTTGACGAAAAACTGGTTACCTTCAAATTTCATCCGCGCCGTGTCGTGGATCGACTTGGCGGTCTGGATGCACAGCATCACATCCTGCGCGTGAGCGTCGTCTTCGCACAGATAGTGGCTGTCATTGGTGGCGACCAGCGGTATGCCGAGATCTTTTTCCAATTGATAAAGATTCGGAATGATGCGGTGTTCCTGCGCCAGACCCTGGTTCTGGATTTCGAGAAAGAAATTTTCTTTGCCAAAGATGTCGCTGAAAGTCGCAGCCGCATTGCGCGCGGCTTCGTAATTCCCTTCCGTCAGGCGTTCGGCCACTTCGCCCTTCAGGCATCCGGAAAGGCCGATCAGTCCACGCGAATGCTCAGCAAGAAATTTCTTGCTGATGCGCGGCTTGTAGTAGAAACCGTGCAGAGACGCCTCGGATGTGATCTTGACGAGGTTGCGATAGCCTTCTTCGTTTTCGGCGAGCACGAGCAGATGGTTGTAAGTGTCGCCGTCGGGCGGCAGGCGTTGGATGTTATGGTCGGGTTTCTTGCAGACATAAAGCTCGCACCCGACGATAGGCTTGATCCCTGCCTGTTTCGCGGCATTCACAAAATGGACAGCGCCAAAAATGTTGCCGTGGTCGGTCATGGCCACAGCCGGCATGCCCATTTCTTTGGCGCGGTTGCAGAGTTTTTCGACGTCGCAGGCGCCGTCGAGCATCGAATAGTCGGTATGAAGATGCAGGTGAACGAATTGGGACATGGGTCTTGGGGAATTGTTGATTGATGATTTCTTGATTGCTCATTGGGAAACCGCGCAGCGCATGGGCCTAATCAAAAATCATCAATCAACAATTTCGCATTGGCCTCATTCTAACGGGAAAATGCCGCCACACAAGTGGCACTTATCCACATAAAAACCACAGGATTTGCGGGACCTACTGGCCTTCGGGAGCATCCGGCAGGTGGAAGTCCACGCCGCGGTCTTGGTTCACCTTAGAAGTCGCAGCGATATCGAGGTCGCTGAGAGGTATCTTCTCTGTGCGCTGCGGAGAAAAGTTCCACAACGTTTGACCAACAATCGCGTAGTTGTGAATCTCTTCCTTGCGCTGATCGCGGAAGACGAGGACCGTGGCCGGGATAACTTCGGCCGGGGCCGGATCCGCGCTTTGGCTCTGCGGTGGCGTAGAACCGGCGTACAGATCCTGATCGCTTTGCTGGCGCATTTGCTGCTCTTCCAGACTCTGCTGGTTCATCTGGTCGGCTTGAGCGCGATCGTCGTAGTAGTCCTGATCATGCGACAAGCCGGAGTCGGAATTCCACCACCAGTCGGGATCGTAGAAACCGTAGCCCCATGGGTATGACCAGGGATAAATCGATCCACGATTGCGGAAGCCGAAATTGCGGAAACCAGACCCACGGAAATTGTTGCCTGCGCGAAGGTTCGACCCGCGGAATCCATTGATGGAATTGCTACGTCCCGAGAAAGACGGCCGGCGGGCGAATGATTTACCAGAAAACGACCGGCGAGTAAGTGACCGACCTGAAAGCGAATTACCTGAAAATGATTGTCCGGAAAATGACCGCTGCGAACCGGAAAACCCTCGCGACATGCCGGAACCGGAATGCATGCCGCCGAAGTGATTGCCACCGCCCATGCTGCCGTGGCCGGAGAACCCGCCGCCGTGGCCGCCTGATGCATGTCCGCCGCCGCCCCTCTGCGCCGCGACAGGCATAGCTGCAAACAGGAGCACTAACGCCGCAAGCAAAGGCCAGCCACGCATAGCCCTATTATATGCCCACTGCGCCCGGATCAACGGGAAAGTTGTGGTCAATAATTCCGGCAACAAGAGAAAAACAAGTCAAGCCGAAGGCAACCTGACGAACGGTTGAAAAGAAAAACCTTCGAAACAACGATCGCAGACCACTATTTCTTCTTGCCTTTTGCCTTCTTGGCCGGCTCCTTCTTAACAGGTACCTTCTTGGCAGGCTTAGTGGCCTTCTTGGAAGGCTTCGGCTCGGCTTTCGCCGGCTTGGCTTCCTTCGCCGGCTTGCCTTCTAATTTCTTCGCAGACGGCGGTGGAGCAACAACTGGCGCCGGCGCTGGCGGGCACGGATTTGCCCTTCCCCTTGCCTTTTACAGTCTCGGGCTTCTTTGCCGCAGCGGCGGCAGCCGCCTGGGCCTCAGCCGCAGCTTTGGCAGCGCGCCCTCGTCTCGGCGGAGGCGGTGGCGGAGGTGGTGGCGGAGCAAACGGCTTCAGGAATTTCAAAGTCTCCGTATGCGAACGCAGTTTCCCATCCAGCAACAGCATAAAAACGTCGTTCGCAATCTTCGGATACTCCGGCAGTTGCGGAGTAATCAAAAGCTCGGTCATCTCCGGCAACGGAATCTTCTGCTGAATCTGCCGCCACTTGGTCAGAAAGTTCTTAATCTTCTGCTCGACCGATTGTTGTTTCGCGGTCACGGCCAAAAACAACACCATATCCGCCCGCGCAGTGGATAGCAGTTGCCAGGTACGCGAGGGCGTCGCTGCTTCCTTGCCCATCAACCGCTTGGCCAATTCCTTGGCGTGATCTTCGATACCGCGCCAGGCTTCAACCAGATCTTTGCGCGGTATTTGTTTTTGCAGATCGGCTATATCTTTTTCCGACAGCTTGGCGGTCAGAAAATACATGACCGCAGCCCCGGCATCCGGAGCATAGCCAAAATCCACCATCTGCTGGCGGGTCTTCATCAGATCGGTCAGCCCGTGAGCGTCGACCTTTGTCGTGTTCCAGTGCGGATGGAGAACCTCGAGCCAGCCCTCTTTTTCCAGCATCTTGACCACATTCAGGGGATCGTCTTCGTGGGCCAGCGCAGCGATTTCGTGGCCCACCGACGTCTTCAAAATGTGGTCGATGTAATTCCCTTCCTTAGCCGCGTCATATCGCGCCTGGGTACGCTCCTCTATCGGCCAGTGGAAGCGCGCAGCAAAACGGGTGGCGCGGATCAGGCGCGAGGGATCTTCCAGAAATGAATAATTATGCAGAATGCGAATCAGCTTCGATTCGATGTCGGCCACGCCATTGAAGGGATCGAGGAGGAGTCCCCGCGAGCCTTCATTCAGCGATAGCGCCATGGCGTTGACTGAGAAATCCCGCCGGCGAAGATCTTCGTGAATGGTCGCGGGCGAAACCACCGGTGGCTTGCCGGTCTTCTCATGGCGCTCGGTGCGCGCCATGCTTATCTCCGCGCGCACATTGCCCGGCAGAACCAGGAAAAGAGTACGGGCATCTTCATCGACGGCAGCAACCTGCACGCCCGCCTTCTCTAGCTCTTTTTGCAGTTTGAAGGGATTGCCCTGGACGGTGAAATCGAGGTCGCGAATTGTAAATCCGCTGATGATGTCGCGAATCGCGCCGCCGGTGAGATAAACGTTCATCCCCGCGGCGCGGGCTATGTCTTGCACCAGACTGACGCCCTTCAACTGATCCGGCGTCAACCGGATTTCCATCGTATAAATGTAATCAGCCATTCAAGTTCGAGCCGCGCTTAGGCCACGGTTTTCGCAGACATTTACTACCACTTCCATGTGCACGCACAATAAGTTTTCCACAGGATTCTCACAGGGGCTATCGCTCGGCACAGACCGCATCGTCAACCCCTTTTCGCAAGTGGCTTAATTCAAAGTAGTTAGACTGTGAATGATTCCTTCCAGCAAGCTACAGAAAATAACACAACGTTTACATTTTGGCTACTGCCAAGGTGTATTCCGAGAGTTTTTCGTGAAAAAGTGCGAGAATCGCACTGCGGGCTTCGGGCTTCAGCTACCGGGCTTCGGCCTGGTACTGCTCGAGAATTACTCAAGTTTCATAAGCCGGAAGTTGATAGGCCGAAGCCCGAAAGCCAAAGCCCGATTTCATGCCCTCTACGCACAAGAAAGTGATCGTCCGCAAGATGGACCGGGATTCCGTCTCCGGCTACGTGTCCCCGGCTCAATTCGTTAACGAGGGCAAGCTCGAACTGCTCAACACCGCCGGGACGGTCATCGCCATGGACCTGCGCGAGATCAAAGGCGTCTATTTCGTGCGCGAGTTCGGAGACTCCGAATCCCTCACCCGGAAGACTTTCACCTCCCGTCCTCGCTCCGAAGGACTATGGGTCCGCCTGCGCTTTAAAGACAGCGAAATCCTCGAAGGCCTAATGCCCGCCGACCTAACCCAAACCACGCCGGAAGGTTTTTTCGTCAACCCGCCCGACCAGCGCGCCAACACCCAGCGCATCTTCGTCCCCCGCACCGCCCTCGAATCGCTGACGGTGTTAGCCGTCATCGGCGCGGCCCGCCACCAGCGCCGCGCCACCGAGGATCAAAGACAAGTGCCCATGTTTGAAGAGTAGGCTTGAGAAGTGATCCCGCAATACGCATCCGCCGCCACTGCACGCCGGCTCAACGTTCGCGCACGACGCCCCCTCGAACTCACAAAGTCAATTGCAATCCGCAAAAACTTGAGGTACCTTTTCTTCCCGCGCAAAGATTGATCTTTGTGCGATGAGAGCGATCGGGCCATCCCTTCCTCCAGCCTCGCTTCGGTCTCAGCGGGCGTAGCCACATCCCAGGCATCGAGGTGTCGTCATGCGAGGAAAGTCGTTTTCTGCCAGATTGTTGTTTGCTCTAGTCCTCTCAACTCTGACTGTAGCGTTCTCAACGGCGCCACTCCTCGCGGAGGACGCGGACGGCGCCAAAGCCGCGACCTCTCCAATGCCCTTGATCACTCAACCGGTCGACGAACATCAGCTCACGGTCCTCAAGGGAAACATCCATCCCCTGGCCCGCCCGCAATTCGACCTCGGCACCTCTCCCGCCAGCCTGCCCATGCAGCGAATGCTGCTGGTGCTGAAGCGCAGCCCTCAGCAGGAATACGCACTGCGCAAACTCCTCGACGACCAGCAGGATAAGCGCTCGCCGAACTATCACAAGTGGCTTACGCCCGAACAATACGGCAAGCAGTTCGGCCCCACCGACTCCGACATGCAGGCCATCACCGGATGGCTCCAGTCTCACGGCTTCCAACTCGGCGCCCCCACCAAAGGCCGCACCGTGCTCGAATTTTCCGGCTCCGCTAGCCAGGTACAGGAAGCCTTCCATACCGCCATTCATAAATACGTAGTCAACGGCGAGCAGCACTGGTCCAACTCCACCGACCCGCAGATCCCCACCGCCCTCACTCCGGCCGTCGCGGGAGTTCTCACTCTCCACAATTTCCTGAAGAAGCCGATGCTTCACATGCCGGAAAAGCCCACTGCGGCAAAGCTTCACAAAGATAAGAAGCCGGAGATCACTCTCAGCGACGGCACCCACGCTCTCGGCCCCTACGATTACGCTACCATCTACAAGAGCCCTGCCTTTACCGGCGCCATTACCGGCTCGGGCGTCACTATCGCCGTAGTAGGGCGCAGCAATCTCTTCAGCGCAGGCCAGGACGTTTCGAATTTCGCCGACGTATTCACCTGCTGCGGCAATTTCAACATTGTCCTCAACGGCCCCGACCCCGGTGATTTGGGCGGTGGAGACGAAGCAGAAGCTACGCTGGATACAACCTGGGCTGGCGCGGTCGCTCCCGGTGCCGAAGCCGACCTTGTCGTCTCCGCCTCCACCAATACCGCCGACGGCGTCGATCTCTCAGAGATTTACATCATCGAAAACAACCTCGCCGGGATCATGACCGAAAGCTTCGGCTCGTGCGAGGCCCTCTCCACCGGCCAGGCTGGCACCGCCGCACTCGCGGAGCAGGCCGCGGCCCAAGGCATCTCTTATTTCGTCTCCACCGGCGACAGCGGCGCCGAGGGCTGTGACGATCCCGACACCGAAACCATTGCCACCGGCCAGGTTTCAGTCAACGTGCTCGCCTCCACCAATTTCAATACCGCGGTCGGCGGCACCATGTTTAACGAAAACGGGCAGGACGCCACCTACTGGAGCGCGACCAACACCGGGAACGAAAGCGTCATCTCTTACATTCCGGAAAATGTATGGAACGAAAGCTGCGAAAACTGTACCGATCCTGCCATCTGGGCTGGTGGCGGCGGAGCCAGCATTTTTTCCAACGGGTTAAAGCCTTCCTGGCAATCCGGCGTCAATGGCATCCCCACAGACAACGCGCGTGACCTCCCCGACGTCTCCCTCACTGCTGCCGGACACGACGCCTACATCGTGTGTCTCGAAGGCTCCTGCGTTCCCGACAGTTCTGGCAATTTCTTCATTTATCTGATCAGCGGTACATCGGCTTCAACCCCTTCGTTCGCCGGAGTAATGGCGATGGTTGATCAACAAATGGCCGGCGCGCGCCAAGGTCTGGCGAACTACATTCTCTATCGCCTGGCTGCGACAGAGAATGCAACGTTATCCGCTTGCAACGGCTCCACCACCACACTGCCCGCCGCGTCCTGCATATTCAACGACGTCACCGTAGGCAACAACGCCGTACCCGGCGAAGTCAACTACGGGTCGGCTACCGCTCAATACCAGGCCGGTGTGGGATACGACCAAGCGACTGGCCTCGGTTCCGTCAACATCACGAACCTGTTGAGCCAGTGGAATTCCGTAACTTTCAACCCTACTACCACGACTTTAGGGCTGACTCCGATGCTTAACATTGTCCATGGCTCATCGGTCAGCGTCGCGGTAACGGTCGCACCCAGCAGCGGGACCGGAACCGCCCCCACCGGCGATGTCTCACTCCTCGCGGCTACCGGACCAACCTTCACCGGGCAGACAGCAATCGATGGATTCGCGTTGAGCGGCGGAGCGGTAACCGCAACCACCAGCCAACTGCCCGGAGGCACCTACAACGTAACCGCCAACTACGCCGGAGACGCGACCTACGCCTCCAGCGTTTCGATTCCCGTGTCTGTAACTGTAACGCCCGAGGCAAGTAATACAAACTTGTCCGTGCTGGGGTTCGACAACAGTGGAAATCAGTTCAACTTCACTAACGGTCCCTTTGGCAGTTTCGTCTACCTGCGTGCCGATGTCGCCGGAGCATCCTTGCATGGGACGCCCACTGGAAGCGTAACTTTCACCGACACGTTCGGCGCAATTCCCGGCGGCGGCATTTTCGCCTTGAATACCGGAGACACCCTAAACAATGGCAGCAACACCGCCAACGGCGTCGTCACCTTCGACACCGGAACGCACACCATCTCGGCCAGCTACCCCGGCGACGCCAGCTTCAACGCCAGCGCCAGTTCTCCCCCAATTACCTTCACCATCACTCCCGGCTTCTTCGCGCAGCTTTCCGGTCCCTCGCAGGTCACTGTCACCGCGCCCGGAGGAACAGGAACCACCGCCGTTCAGATCGCCTACTCCAGCGGCCTCACCGGAACCATCACTCTGGCGTGCGCTGGCCTTCCCACCGAAACCACCTGCACCTTCAGCCCTGCGTCCATCGCAACGACGGCCACTTCCTCCAGCGTTTCGTCGGCGATCACCATCACCACAACCGCTGCGCATACCGTGACGAGCAAAAACATCCGCCAGTCGCCGTATTTCCTGGCTCGCTATTTCACTGGCGGCTTCGCCCTCGCCGGAGTTTTCTTCTTTGGCTTGCCCAGACGCCGGCGCGCAGTGGTCTCATCGCTGATGATTCTATTGGCTCTGTTGATCGTTGTCCCAGCCTGCGGAGGAGGAAGTGGTGGCAGCAGCAACAAAGTCACCACCACCCAGGACCCCGGCACGCCCGCCGGCACCTATAACATCACCGTGACCGCCACCAATGGGTCCAGCGTGCAGGGCACCGGATTCAGCCTGCTGGTGCAATAGCGAATCTGGTGGGTGAGATGTGGGAACGTGCTATGTGGAGGACAGCCCGCCGTAGCTTGCCCAGAGCGCGGTCGAAGGGGGGCTGTCCTCTTTGGCGCCCATCCAGCATTCAACCACAAAAACCCTACTCACTTGTACCCTGTCAAGCCCCACGAAAATTCTTATCTCCTTGTCCTGTCTCCTCTTACGGCATTCCATCCCCGGCCTGAACGGGGCTCGATGTTATAATTGGGCTTCGTGTTTAGCTGTAAGAAGTCGAAGCCGCCCATTCCCAAAACAGGACTAGCCTCCCAGCGCCAAAAAACTAACCCCTTATTCCTGAAGAATTTACCCGCAACTCCTTTGGCCTCTAGAATTTGTGGCGAGACCCCCAGATCAAATTCGACTAACTCCTTTAGATCAAGGAATTTAGCCAAAAACTATTTTATTTTTTCGGATACACCCCCAACCCCACATCTCTTCCGTCCACTCGCTCGCCGCAACTCTCCAAACCTCGACTCAACAATTCTCCGCACCAAGCCCCGCTGCACGAGCAATTCGTTATACTCTCCCTTCCCCATCATGAAACTCTCCGCCATCGCCGCGGCTCTGCATACGTCAATCGAAAACGGTTCTCCCGACACCGAAATCACCGGTCTCAATGGCATCGAGCAGGCTGGTCCCGGAGATCTGACGTTCATCGCCAATCCCAAATATGCCGCAGCCGCGCGTTCCACTCGCGCTTCAGCGGTGATCGTTGCCGAAAACTTTCCCGTAATTTCGGCTGCGATGCTGCGCGCCAAAGATCCATACCTCAGCTTTGCCCAGGCGCTCGAACTTTTTCATCAGCCGCTAAAGTATCCCGCCGCCGTGCATCCCACCGCAGTCCTACATCCGAGCGCGAAGATCGGAGCCAATGCTCACATCGGACCGTATGTCGTGATCGGCGAGAACGTCGAGATCGGCAACGGCGCGGTGCTGCTGGCCCATGTCGTCATTTATCGCGATGTGAAGATCGGCGACAATTTTTTTGCTCACGCGCATTCGGTCGTGCGCGAAAACTGCCGCATCGGCAATAACGTGCTGCTGCAAAACGGCGTAGTGATTGGCGGCGACGGCTTTGGCTTTGCCAAAGACGAACAAGGCCGATGGCACAAAATCCCTCAGCCGGCACCAGTTGTGATCGAAGACGATGTCGAGATACAGGCTAACTCCTGCATCGACCGCGCCAGCGTTGGCGAAACTCGCATCGCCCGCGGCGTGAAGATCGACAATCTTGTCCAGGTCGGACACGGCTCGCACATCGGCGAAGATGCCCTGCTGTGCTCGCAAGTGGGTTTAGCCGGCTCGACGGAAATTGGCAACAAAGTGATTCTCACAGGGCAAGTCGGAGT
>JGI12664J13189_1000061_pt1 | contig 14140 bp, 12 predicted proteins | sample BlaSpr_A8_OM1_O3_FD_13189 | JGI IMG/M metagenome (IMG submission 13189) | reverse complement strand
GGGCACGGCCGCCATAATTATTGTCGCGTTCGAGATGCTGAAGAAACAATACGCGCTGCCGGGGAGATGACGAGAGCTACCCGATTTTACTTCGAGGCTTCCACGTCTTCTTCATCGTCCACCACCACGTCCACGATGTGTCCGCGCACGGCGTAGGTTTGTTTTGTTGCACCCGGAGGCTGAAAGCTCACCTGCACGGGATTTCGCTGCCATGCGGGAGGAACACAGGCAGAGTCCGGCGCGGCGTCTTCCGGTATGACATCGCCGGCCAGCAACTTCTTCACCACCGGCTTGCGGCGGCTGACCTGCGCGACGATCGCATATTTCTTGCCGTCGTCGGCGACACCGCAGTAGGCCACATAGTCGCGATACCAGCTCGCGGCCGAATAAAGTGCGTCGAACTCGGGCAGGTTGAGCGCGGAAATTTTCCCGCTCACCCGATCGACCAGCAGCCATCCGCCCCGCTGCCACAACCAGCGTGGATTCGCTTCTCCGGGAAGGCTGTCGTTGATGCGAAAGACGCGGCGCGCCACGAAGAGCCGATCAGTCACTTCGTGCGGCGCGCCAAGAATGTACTCCTTAATACGCCCGTCGACCATCAGCGCGCGTATTTTCAGAGTTGGCGGTTTGCTTTCGTCGAGGCCCGGCGATCTAGACTCAGAAGACCAGGGCACAGTCGTCCACTTGCCCAAGGTGATGACGTGCGGTCCGGCGGCCGCGGCGGCTTTGATGGGCNCGAAAGAAGCCAGCAAAAGCATGAGCAGAGAAAGTGTGCCAGTTCTCATACTGCGCCAGAGTAAATACGAGCTTTGATGACCGCAAGGTTATGGGTCACAAATTAATTCGGCAGATTCCGAATCGGGAAGATGAAGATATGGTTCATTCGACGGATGATGTAAATACCGATCGCAAACCATTGCCTATCAAACGTTCTGTTACTTGTAGAATCAGACTGAGAACTATCCGGCTCAAAACTGTACGGCTAGGAGCTGTTCCGGAGAAGAAGTAGCAATAAGTTGCATGCGGTAAGTTCTTCGCCAGAGTCTCCGGGTGCTGCGAAATTTCGTACAACTTCGAGACGAAAACGGACTTCTTATAGATATGGGGGAATTGTCGATACACCGCCGGAGGCCCAGAATTCTGGTAGTTGACGATCAGCCGAGCGTAGCCGGCCTGATGAGTCAGTTGCTGGGCATTCGCGGGTATGAAGTGGTGACGGCAGCCAGTGCGGAGCAGGCCGAGGCCGAGGTGCGCAGAGATCCGCCGGATTTGATTCTGTCCGACGTCCGAATGCCGGGTAAATCAGGATATGAACTTTGCCGCGAGTTGAAGAACGACCCGGTCACACGTCTCATTCCTTTTGTTCTTATCACCGGTTTGAGTGACAGTGCCGATAAGGTGCGTGGGATCGAAGCCGGAGCGGACGATTTTCTGAACAAACCTGTGCTGGCGGAAGAACTGGTGGCGCGAGTCCACTCGTTGTTGCGGCTGAAGGAATTCACCGACGAACTGGAAACCGTGGATTCGGTTCTGTGCACGCTGGGATTGATTGTCGAAGGCCGAGACCCATATACAGAGGGCCATTGCGAACGCCTGGCGCTAGGCGCGGCCGATTTGGGCCGTCATTTGGGACTGGACGAAGATTCCGTTCTCGCGTTGCGCCGTGGCGGCTATTTGCATGACCTGGGGAAGATTGCCGTGCCGGATGAAATTTTGAAAAAAGGCAGCAACCTTTCGGTGGAGGAATGGCAGATCATGAAGCGGCATCCGATTACGGGTGAAACTATTTGCAAGCCATTGAAATCGTTGCGTCTGGTTTTGCCCATTATTCGCCACCATCATGAACACTCCAACGGTTCGGGCTATCCCGACCGCCTGACCTCGGTCGAGATCCCCCTGTTGCCGCGTATTTTGCAGGTGGTGGATGTGTACGACGCTTTGCGGACGGCGCGCCCTTATAAGCCGGCGTTGTCTCACGATCAGGCGGCGCAGACCATGGCCGAAGAGGCCCGCCGCGGCCTTTGGGACGAAAACGTGGTGAGCGAGTACTTTTCCATGCTGGAGCACAAGCGCAGCGTGGCGTGAAGGGCCTTGCGGGGTCCCTTTCGCGCATCCAGCGAAAGTTTTTCCACAAGAGGAGGATTAGCCTTACAATAACGCGTCGCTGGTGGTTGGAGATTGGTTAGCGAAGATGGATGGCAGCAACGGCACGCGGCAACAAAGATGAGGAAGTTGACATCTTAAGTTCTTTCCGCTGAAGAGCGGGAAATGCGCCAAGACGATACTTCCGAGGAACACATAGCTTGCAAAATCTTACCTACAGCATCGTAATTCCAGCTTACAACGAGGGCGTGCGGCTGGGCGCCACGCTGGACAAGGTCCTGGGCTACATCTCGCAGCACGGGTGCGACGCTGAAGTAATCGTCGTCAACGACGGATCCCGCGACAACACTGCCGACCTCGTGCGGGAACGGGCGCTAACCAATCCTGCTCTCCGTCTCGTGGAAAATCCGGGCAATCGGGGCAAAGGATACAGCGTGCGGAATGGGATGTTGCACGCGCAGGGGCGCGTCGTGGTGTTCAGCGACGCCGATTTATCTTCGCCTATCGAAGAAATTCCCAAACTTTTGGAAGCCATCGCGCAGGGCGCAGATATTGCTATCGGATCGCGTTGGTTGAAAGCGGAGTTGCAGACTCAACGCCAACCCCTGCACCGGCAAATCTTCGGACGCATCTTCAACCTGCTTCTGCGGCTTACGCTAGGACTCCAATTTGCGGATACGCAATGTGGATTCAAGGCATTTCGCAGGCGCGCGGTGCAAACTGTTTTTCCGCTGCAACGAATCGAGCGCTGGGGATTCGATCCGGAGATTCTTTTTCTGGCGCGCAAGTTCGGATTCACCGTGCGGGAAATCCCGGTGGAATGGGGCCACAGCGGCGGTACGCGAATCAATCCCCTGGTCGACGGCTCGCGCATGTTTATGGAGATGCTGCACATCCGCTGGAACGATCTGACGGGGAAATATGATCGCGGGTCGCTGCCAATCGCGCAGACGGCAACGGCTAAGACGCTTCCTGGTACCCGTGCACCACGGGCGTAACCGTCACGTGACCGCGACCGTCATGTTCCAGCGTCATCTGCGGCGCGCAGCTGTCGCACAGCCAGAAAAATTCCACACGTGCGGCGGGCTTGCCTGCATTCACGTTTCCGGATGCATTCGTCAGGCTCGCCGTTACGCTGGTTTCGACGCGAAACAATCTTCCCTGATGGAAATATCGAAACGAAGCCGAGCACAACGGATTAGCGCACTTCGACAGCATGAAAACCTCTTCGCTGCTGGAACGTCAAACATTGGAACCTGGCTGGTCGACGACGTTGCGTTCCAACTGTTAGATGTTCTTATTCTACAGCGGGTTGGCGCAAAACTTGACGCGCGAAAATTGGCGCGGCGCGATTGATTTTACAAATGTTACGCGCCGGTGAACACTCAGGCCGTTCTTTTTAGGCCGTTCTTTCCGCTGAAGCCGGAGTGGATGTGACGTTCGCACGAATGGCATTAATTACGCCTGTTCCCATCTGCTGGGTCGAGACTGTGGGCTTCCCTTTTCCTGCCAGGTCTGCGGTGCGTAGTCCCTGTCCAAGCGCAGTTGAAACTGCGTTTTCGATGCAAACCGCTTCGCGCTCTAACTGGAAAGAATGGCGCAGCATCATCGCAGCCGAGAGAATCGCACCGAGCGGATTGGCGATGCCCTTTCCTGCGATGGTTGGCGCCGAGCCGTGAACCGGTTCATAGAGGCCGACCGGGCCGCCGATGCTGGCCGAGGCCAGCAATCCCAGCGATCCGACGATTCCGCCAGCCTGATCCGAAAGAATGTCGCCAAACATGTTCTCCGTCAGCACAACGTCGAAATCAGCAGGATTCTGCACCAGCGACATGGCCGCGGAATCCACGTACTGATGCGAAAGTTTGACCTCGGGATACTCTTGCGCCACGCGGGTTACTACTTCACGCCACAAGCGGGAGCATTCAAGAACATTTGCTTTATCGACGGAGAGCACTTTGCGTCGCCGCCGCATAGCCAGGTCGAAACCTACGCGGGCGATGCGCTCGATTTCCGCATCGCTGTAACGCATGGTATTGATCGCCACGCGCGTCGCGGGAACGCCCGGCCGGGAAACTTTCGAAATCGATCGCGGCTCGCCAAAGTACAATCCACCCAGCAATTCACGAACAATCATCAGGTCAACGCCGCGCGCGACTTCGGGCCGCAGCGGAGAACAATCTTCCAGCGCGGAAAACAAAATCGCAGGACGCAGGTTGGCATACGCGCCGAGTTCGCGCCGAATGCGCAACAGCCCTGCCTCGGGGCGAAGATGGTTTGGGTAATGATCGAAGGCGGGACTGCCCACCGCTCCGAGAAGCACGGCCCCTGACGAAAGACATGCCGCGATTGTATCGGGGGGAAGTGGGTCGTTAGCGGCGGTCAGGGCCGCGCCTCCAATGTGTTTGTGCTGAAGACGAAGCTCGTGCCCAAATGCGTCCGCGATGGTTCGTAGCGCCAGCACAGCTTGTTCTGTGACTTCGGGGCCGATGCCGTCGCCGGGAAGAATGGTGAGGTTGAGGAGCATGCGGGAATTAGTCTAACGCGGAAGGCGTGCGATCTTCTAACTGCGAGAGTTTAACTATCAAGTCTTTAACCGCCCAGGTTTGAAGTCGAAGATGCGCGCTCCGATTTCAGTTCGCGCAGCAACACTCGCACCAGCATGCCGTCGAAGCGGGTTCCGCTCATCTTGGCCAATTCATCCAGCGCCTGCGCCGGAGTTCTCCCTGCGGAAAAAGACTGTTCCGCAATCATGTTGGCGTAAGCGTCGGTCAGGCCGATGATCCGCGCCCAGAGTGGAATCTGCTCACCGCGCAGGCCGCCAGGATATCCCGTCCCGTCAAAATGTTGATGATGGTGCTCGATGGCCAGCCGCATGGCTGTGCTGTGTGGAAGAGTGGAAACGATCTCCGCGCCGATGTGAGCGTGGGCGCGCACATGGCGAAACTCATCGTCGGTGAGCGGCCCGGTTTTATTAAGAATGCGCTCGGGGATAAATATCTTGCCTACGTCGTGCACCCGCGCGGCATAAACGAGTTCGGAAATCTCATCCGCGGACAAGCCGAGTGCGTGAGCAATAGTTTCGCTGTAGCGGGCAACAAGATCCCCATGGCCAGCCGTGCGCAGCTCGCGGGATTCGGCGGCGCGGCTCAGCGCTTCGATCGATTCCTTCAACAGAGTTACGTTACAGCCTTCGTCGGTGCCGCAAAGCTTACGCAACGTTGCCGTTAGCTCTTCGAGGTGTTCGGGCCCGGTATCCTCGCGTTGCAGGAAGCCTTCGATGTAGGCGGAAATCTGCTGCCGTTGCCGCGCGAAATCCTGACTGTCGACGAACTCCTCGGCGGTTGAAACCAAATTTCCGCCGGAACGCTTGGAAACGTACATGCCCGCATCGGCCACGCGAATCAAATCTTCGATGGAGAAGCCGTGGGTAGGGAAACTGGCCACGCCAAAGCTACCTGTAATCTTGTGCTCGCTCAACATGGGATCGCTGGCCAGCCATTGACGCAGGCGTTCGGCCAGCACGACGGCCTGGTCGGAGCCGGTCTCCGGCATCAGCACGATAAATTCATCGCCACCGTAACGCGCGACTACATTCGACTGCCGCGACTTCTGCTCCAGCAACCGCCCAACGCGCGCCAGCACCAGGTCGCCCTCGAAGTGGCCGAGCGTGTCGTTCACTTCTTTGAATTTGTCGAGATCGATCAGTACGACCGAGAATGGCCGCCCCGAGCGCGATGCGCGCTTCCATTCCGCCGATAAAGCCTCCCAGAAAAAGCGCCGTGTTTTTATGCCCGTCAATCCGTCGGTGATGGACTGCTGCTGCAATTTCTGGAAGACGAATGCATTGTGCAGGGCAGTTGCGAGAAGATCGGCCAGCGTGTTGAGGATGAGAACATCCTGCGGCGAGAAAGCGCTCTCGTTGCGGCTTTCAATGTTGAGAACGCCCATCAGCGACTCGCCGTAGTTAATGGGAATGCACAGCACGGCGCGAGCTTCCGGGAGAATGCCGTGCAACTGGCCCTGCACCGCGTTCTGAACCAGCGCGCGCTCGCCGGTGCGGGCAACGCGCCCAAGAATTCCCACGCCCAGCGGAATGCGCCTGCCCATGGCGTGCGCGGTCGCACCCGCCTCGGCTTTGATCTCGATTTCCTTGGTGCCGTAGTCGAGCAATCCAATACCGATGTGATCGAAGCTGAAGTTCTTCTGGATCTCGCACACGATCTGCCCCAGCATTTGCACCGGGTCATCGCTGGAGATGGCGGTACGGGAAATGTTGTTGAGGAACGCAAGCTGGCGCGAACGCCGCTGCTCGTCGGCAAAGAGGCGGGCATTTTCCACCGCGACCGAAACCTGGCCCGCAGCCGTGATCAGAACTTCCATGTCTCGCTGTTCGAACACACGCTCACGTTCGGTGCTCATCGCGACCATGACACCGGCGGGCTTATTGCCCAACATAATCGGGGCAGCAACCAAACACTTAGCCGGGTGTTCGGGAATGTGCGTAACGCCTAACTTGGCGCGAGTCTTTTCCAGGTCGGCACGGATCAGCAAAGGTTGTCCGGTACGAATTACATATTCGGTAAAAGCATTCTCCAGCTTGCGCGTGCGCTTGGGCAGAACGCGGTTACCTTCCAGTTCCAGTTCGAAGCGAATCTCGTCGCCTTCCTGGAAAGCGATATAGAAATTGCTGGTATCGAAAATCTGTCCCAATTCCGTTTGCACCGCGCGCAAAATTTCGTCCTGATCCAAACGCGAACTAATCGCCTGCCCGATCTCAGTAAGCAATTCGTACTCTTTGGTGCGGCGATGGGCGTCGTGGGTGACGACGTAGTTTTCCAGCGTGAGTGCCAACTGGAGCGCCAGGCCCACCATGAGCCGTGGCCCGGAAGAACCAAATGCCCTGCGCTCGGCATGGGGAAACAAGATGACGCCAAAATTGTGCTCCCGCGTTTGCAGGCTGACCGCGGTGAGATGGCGAATATCGGCCTGCGAAAGCACACGCTTGAAATCTGCAAAACTGGTTGCCGCGCCCACGGGAAGCGGTTCGGTCATCAGCGCCAGATCATGGACAGTGAAGATTCCGCTCTGCCGATAGGTCAGCTCGGAGATGTAATCCCCGGCGCCGCTGACTTCCAGAGCATCCACGAATCCCGGCGAAAACCCTTGCTGCACCGAGGGCAAAACGTCGCGCCAGCGTTCGGCAATGCAGATGGCCGCGCGCCGCATGGGCAAGGCGCTCATCAGCCGCGTGAGCGCGGCCTGCATGTTTGGAACGAGGTCGCTTGCCACTAACAACTGCCGCGGATCGACTCCTAGCGTCGATAACGCCAGGCTGCTTTCCTGCACCGAGTTGCGCTGATTTTCAAACAGCACCATCACCATGGCGATACCCAACAACATTTGCGGAACCGGTCCAAACATGTTGCTGGCGCTGCCCAGTCGGTCGCCCCAGGAACTTTGCATCTGCCCTACGCCGAGCAACGCCGCCCATAACGCCAGCGCCAACCCGAGAACTTGGAATGCGAGCGACCCTCGCCGCTGACCCCGGAGATAAAACACCGCCGAGCAATAGAGCAACACCGCCGCCAGCCCCAGTTCCAGCCTCAGAGCAGGATGCGCATCGGGCTGAAAAACGAAACCGGCCATGTGTTCGCGCAGAGATAAGCTCGCCAGAATGACTCCGCCGATCCCTAACGCCGCGTCATACCACCGGAACTGATACGAGGCACGCATCAGCCGCGTCGATACGAAGATGCACAGCGCCATGGCCACAAGAAACAAAGAACTGACAAAGTAGGTGAGCGCAGACGCGGAGCGATAAAACGACAGCGCGTCCAGCGTGTAGTGCAGCGAATAAGCCGCCCAGGCCAGTTGCCACGCGCGAAAATAGGCCTGCCGGCTCTGTTCATGCAGGTAAGTGAATACCAGGAACAGCAACAGAGAAACAATGCCGGGAATGATGACTACACTGATGGCAACGCTATTCATAGTGGCGGCGCAACATCCTTCCAACCGAACCTGTACGGCTGCCCACGGGAGAATCGTTAGATTAATGTTTTCACAGGAACCCAGCGAACACAATCACATTTAAGTACACCTTGCGGTGGAAGAACTAGCAGGTAAATCATGTATTTACGGACATTGTTCCAACGGCTTCTCAGAAACGCTGAACTTGACGCAACTTTTTCCCGCCCGTAACATCGCACTAACCTTGCCAGCGCCTAACGCTACAAGATATTTCACACAAGATATTTCACATGAGTCCATCTTCCAGCATTTCAGCGGGGTCGACCGCACCCCGGGTGCGCTTTGCGCCCTCACCCACTGGGTTTCTCCACGTGGGCAGCGCACGGACGTTCATCTTCAACTGGCTTTACGCGCGCCACAACGGCGGGACGATGATCCTGCGGCTCGACGACACTGATGTGGAGCGCAATACCGACGCATCTGTAAATTCGATTTTTGAAGGATTGAAGTGGCTCGATCTGGGATGGGACGAACAATATAAACAATCGGAGCGCGGGGACCTTCACCGTCAAATTGCGGAAGGCATTTTCCAGAAGGGCCTGGCCTATCGCGACTTCACGCCCGCGCACACGGGAGAAAGCGAGAGATCAGGCACGCAGGGCACATGGCTGTTTAATCCAGGGATGCGAGAACTTTCCGCCGAGGAAAGCAACCGCCGCGCCGCCGCCGGAGAGCGTTTTGCCCTGCGCTTTCGCGTGCCTCGCGAGGGCGGACAGCTCATTCGCTTCAATGACGCAGTTTACGGAGAGCAGGTAAAAGCTGCCGCCGACATCGAAGACTTCGCGTTACTCCGTTCCGATGGCGTCCCGACATACCACCTGGCTTCTTGCGCCGATGACGCCGATCTGCACATCAGCCACATCATTCGCGGCCAAGACCACTTGACGAACACCTTCAAGCACGTGCTGATCTTCGAGGCCGCCGGCGCCGCTCCGCCGCAATTTGCGCATCTGCCGCTGCTGGTCGCGCCCGATGGAACCAAGCTTTCCAAGCGCCGTCACGGGCCGGTGGTGAGCGTGACGACTTATCGCGACGCCGGATTTTTACCAGAGGCGTTCATCAATTTTTTGTGCCTGCTGGGCTGGTCGCCGAAGAATGATCGCGAACAGATGAGCCGCCAGGAGTTGATGGGCGCGTTCTCGCTCGAGGGCATCAATCGCGCGAATGCGGTGGTGAACTTCAAGGAACCGGCTGCCACTCCGGAAGAGACGTTCGATCCGAAGGCGATGTGGCTCAACGCCGAACATCTTCGTGGTCTCTCGGTCGAAGACCTGAGCGCCCGGCTGCTGCCTATCGTTCGCGATGCCGGATTCAACATCACAGCCGAAAAAATGCTTCAGATCACGCCTCTGATTCGCGAACGCATCAAGCTGCTGCGCGAAGTTCTTATGGCAGCCGATTTCTTTTTCATAGACCAACTCCCGCCCTACGATCCCGCCGAACTGATCCCGCAAAAGGGAGACGCGGCTATGGCGGCGAAAGTTCTGAAGCGCGCGCAAGAGGTGCTGGCCAATGTCCAATTCAAACACGACCCGCTGGATCAGGCTTTGCGCGCCGCCGCCCAGGATCTCGGCGTCAAAGCCGGACAAATGTTCCAGCCCATCCGCGTGGCTGTTTGCGGACGCAAGAACGCTCCGCCGCTGTTTGAAACTCTGGAAGTGCTGGGAAGAGGGGTTACCTTAGCGCGCGTTGAGCAGGCGATCGAGAAGATTCGGTAAGTCAGCAGGGCACGGAGATTCTAACGTGCGGGAAGAAACGCTCAAACGATTTTTTCAGGGCGACGTTAGTGCTTCGGATTTGGCGCAGGATGTTGCTGGTTCGACCGAGACCATTAGCTCAATAGCCTCGCGTATATCGATTGAAGATATGGACAGCGAGTTTTCTGTTACGCGTCCCATGCTCGTGTCCCTAGCAGATGCCGTTTTCGCCGGAACACTTCCGCCCGACGCACTTGGAACGATAGGTTTTGCACTGCAAACTTCCGACAAATTCGTATGGGATGGCGATTCGGACGAACTGGTGGCAAATGTGATTTCGGATTGGTCGTGCCCTGAAATCAATTATCCGCTTACCCACAAAATATCGCCAAGTTTCGTGCGTGGCTTACTGGGGCTGAGCCATATCCAGCAAAGCCGCAGGGTGTCGCCAGTGATCGTGGATGTCTCATCTCGATACGAGAAAAGAAGTCAACAAACGCTGATCGCAACGTCGGGCCAAGTAGTGTCAGCGGGAGTGTGAACAACCGTGTTGGTTCATAAGCCCACACCTATGGCACTCCAGCGCAACCGAGCCAAAACCAGCGCCAGCCGCTAATTTTCACGCCCCGGCAAATCTTCCTCATACCAAAGTAATGGCACGAATTACCAAAGCGCATAGCACGTGGGACATCTTCTCGCTGTCACCAGCCGATGAGATGTTGAGACCACAACATCACCAGAAAACCGGCCCATGGGAAAAGAAGAAATGGAAGAACTACATATCCGCATCGCACGCGTTACCGACGATTTGCGCACCATTCAGCGGGAACTGAATTGCGCCGCCATGCAGGCTCCCAGCGATCCGGAGCTGATGGAAGCGCTCAACTCCTTGTCGGAAACAGAGCCGATCGAGACGCTGCGCACGGCGCTCGACCAGATGCGGCACTTCCTCTGGTTCTATTCGCAGGTGATGAACAACGAGCCCGAACTCGGCGACAAGCTGCGGCAAAACATCTCCGGAAAAACCGCCAGCGACGAGAAGCCCAAAGTAGAGAGTTCTTTTCTCGATCAACTTTCACGCGCCGATGAAGCCATGCTGCTGCACCACCTGGCCGAAGCCAAGCGGCAGAAGCCAAANTAANANNNGTTCGAAACNTGNCCNCCGACNATNGNGGCTTTGACTTCNCCNGCNNNTGAAAGCACGGCGAAATTCGCCTCCGCGCCAGCAGTAAGCTGACCGCACTGCCGCCCCAAACCCACGACCCGCGCTGGATTCAGCGTGGCGGTCCGCACCGCATCGCGCAGGTTCCAGCCCGCGAACGCGGTCACGTTGCGCACCGCGCGATCCATAGTTAACACGCTGCCCGCCAGTTTGCCATCCATCGTGCACTTGCCATCTTTCACGTCCACTAACATTGGGCCGAGTTGATAGCGCCCATCGGGCATTCCGGTAGCGGAGATGGCGTCGGTGATCAGCACAGCGCGCTCAATTCCTTTGGCGCGGAGGAAAATCTGCACAACTGCCGGAGAAAGATGAATCCCATCGACGATGATATCGGCGGTAATGCGGTCGTCGGTAAGCACTTCGGCGATGATGCCAGGGTGGCGGTGATCGAGCGGACGCATAGCATTGAAAGTATGCGTGGCGTGGCGCGCTCCTGCCTCCACTGCCGCACGGGCCACGGGCATCTCGGAATCGGAATGTCCGATGCTCACGCACACGCCTCTTCGCGCCGCCTCCGCGATAACTTCCATCGCGCCCCGCAGTTCGGGAGCAATTGTTATCACACTCACATGCCCGCGCGCCGCCTGCCAGAGCCGTTCGAAGATCTCGACGGTTGGTTCGATCAGACTTTCCGGCGGATGCACTCCCCTGCGTTTGTGGCTGAGAAACGGCCCTTCCAGATGAATGCCGAGCGGCCGCGCCAGAACGTCGCCGTTCGGCGCAGAGGTTGAGGCCGCCTCAATTGCGCCGGCGATGCGATCCAACGCCGCGCAGGTCTGGTCAAGCGGGGCAGCCACCGTCGTGGGAAAGTAGCCGGTAACTCCGCGGCTGGCCAGAAACTTTCCCAGCCTCAGCAATTCCGCCGGAGAAGCCAGCATCACATCCAGCCCCGCTCCGCCATGAATGTGAATGTCAACAAATCCTGGCGCTAGAATGGAGTCGGCGAAATCCACCAAGCGAACACCGGCCGGGATTTCATGCGTGGCCCGCGAGGTCACGCTGGCAATCGCTCCATCTTCGACGACAACGATAGGATCGCGGACTTCCTCGATGGGCGTATAAAGGGCGCGGGCAGTGAATACGGTCTTCATGGGATTGGCAGCAGCCATGGTATCCGTACTTCCCGCTCCAGCGCAAAATCGGTGGAGCTTTTATCACCCAGGTCGCATCCCGAGGGGATATCGCCGCAATCCGAGGCACACACTGCCGTTTGTATTCCAAGCTGGCAAATAGCCGCCCGCTGGTCCAGTTGCCCAGCCATGAATGCTATAATTTTCGAGTAAGTCTGATGTTGGCGATCATGGCGCACCTCAGTCCTTCTGGTGCCCATTCACAGTCGGGGAGTGGCTCAGCCTGGTAGAGCACCTGGTTCGGGACCAGGGGGTCGGAGGTTCAAATCCTCTCTCCCCGACCAATCTTTTCAAACACTTAAACTGCACTTCTGGTTTTCCGTCTACATCGATGGTGTCGANNTTGTAGACGGTGCCNGCATCGATGATTTCCCTGAGAGTTCCCCAGTGAGTTTTACGAACTGATTTCCGCAAGAAATGTCCGTTAATTCTACCGAGGGAACTTCAATGAAAATTTGGGGAGGCGACTGATCATTTTCGTTCGTCGGTGATCCGTTCTGAGTAGTTAAGAGCGGCGTCCACGCGAGACAGACGCAGTGAGATAAAAACGCGCAGCGACATGTGGGGTCTTGACGAGTTACAAGGAATTATGAAGTCCTGGCTTCTGTCGAAAACAGTGAGACGAGCGCGAGTATGAAAAAGATTAGAAACAGAACGGAGCACAACACAAGGAAGCGCGCAGATGGCTTTTTCGGTCGCGATCCCTCGATGGATGAGGATCGCTCGCGATGACGCTCACGCTGAGACGATTCTCGGAAAAATATACACCGAGACAGATAATAAAGCCGCCGCTCTCAGTTGGCTGCAAAGAGCCGAGCTTATCGCGGAGCAGGCGGGAGGCAAAATAAACCTCGCTGACATAAAAATGGTTTTGGGGTTCTATTATCGCAAGTTTACGAGAGAAAAGCTGGTAAAGACGCTCGCTAGCGCTATCTGCGAGGGGGGCGGAATAGTTGCACACATGCAATTTGGCCACGACAAACCGCCTCAAATTCGAAAAGCAGTATCGGCAGTATTGTAAAATTAGATTATATCGCTTAGGCTAGCGATGATGGTGTCAGGTTATTCAAAACGATCTCTTGTTGACAAACTTGGCATAAAACCCGGAACTAGCGTGTATTTTGAGGATGCACCGCCGGGCTATCGGGACGAGCTTGGCACATTGCCGCCCGGAACCGTGGTACGAAAAAGGCTAAGCGATTCTCTTAAATTTATTCATTATTTTGTGAAGTCATCAAAACAACTGCAAGCTGCCTTCCCAAAACTAAAAAGCAATTTGTCGCCGAGTGGTACGTTATGGATCTCATGGCCCAAAGGTGCATCCAAGGTGCCAACAGATTTGAACGAGAACGTTGTCCGCGACATCGGTTTGAAAAATGGCTTAGTTGATGTAAAAGTGTGCGCGGTTGACGACGTATGGTCTGGTCTAAAGTTCGTTTATCGCTTAAAGGACCGTCCCAAGTCGTAGTTCAAATCGATTGAGATTTATAACGCCCCAATGTGGGTCTAGGATGCATGCATATTGTTCGTCTAGGCTGGTTTGCAGTTAGGTTCATCGATGAACAGGATTCGCCCACTCCGAATGTTTTTTGTTTGCACATAACTCTATGTGCCGTAATCTTTTATCCTTCTCGTTTCGCAATAGGCAATACCCGCAAAGAATGTAAGCGGAACCGACACGAACAAATTACTTTTTTTCCTGGGTCCGATTGATGAAGAGGCGCAGCGGCAATCTCCAGTCTGATCGATACGGCGAAACTGAAGGGTGCCGATCCTAAAGCCTACTTGCGGCAAGTGTTTACTAGCGGCAACCATTCCATCAACCGGATCAAGCACTTGGGTCGTGGTGCTCGCGCTATGACCCCACGACCAAGCACTTGCTGCCAGGGAACATTAATCTCACACCTGCCAAAGTATCCACCTAACCCATTTGTGGACGCCTAGCTACCTGTGGG
>JGI12664J13189_1000060_pt1 | contig 14158 bp, 13 predicted proteins | sample BlaSpr_A8_OM1_O3_FD_13189 | JGI IMG/M metagenome (IMG submission 13189) | reverse complement strand
TCATTTCAATCTCTCCCGGCATACCGGCGGCCACAGGCTCGCCGTTTTCTCCAATGAGGCGCACCTCAACGCTGGGCAACGGTGTGCCCACGCTGCCCGGAACCCGCTCCCCTCGCAGGGGATTCGACAGTGCCATTCCGATCTCGGTCATGCCGTAACGTTCCAACAACGTGTGGCCGCTAATTTCTTTCCAGCGCTGGAGCGTGCTCACCGGTAACGCCGCCGATCCGGAAACCATCAAACGTAGTCCGCTGCATGCCGCGCTCAAAGCGGCGCGACGGCCCGGCGAAGCAGCGTCCCAAGCGGCGATGAGTTTCGTGTAGATTGTGGGCACCGCCATAAATAGAGTTAGGCTGCCGCCGGCGATGCGGTCCCACACGACAGTCGCCTCGAAGCAAGGCAGCATCTCGCAGGTCACGCCCGACCACAGCGCACAGGAAACTACATTGATGATTCCGTGAACGTGATGCAGCGGCAGGCACAACAGGATGCGGTCATCGGACGACCACTCCCACGCATCGACCAGGACCGTGATTTGCGCGGCGATATTGGCATGAGTTGCCACTACACCCTTGGGACGGTTTGTCGTGCCGCTGGTGTAGAGGATCATGGCGCGGCGAGAGATGACGGTCTCCGGCAAATCGGTCAATTGGCAGTCTCGAAATTGCTCGTACAACAAGACGCGTGTGCCCCGCGCCGAAGTGATCGTTGCCAGGACGAAAGTGACAGCCTGATCAACTACCAGAGTCGATGCTTTGGCGTCGTCGATGAAATATTCCAACTCGGGCTTGGCGGAATTGAGTGGCAGCGGCACGGCAATTCCGCCAGCCCGCCAAATGCCCCACTGCACCGCAACCCAGGCAAAGCCCGGTGTGACAAGAAACGCCACTCGCTCTTCCTCGAGATCCGCGCGGCCGGCGAGCAACGCTGAAGCCACGCGCGCGGACGCGTCCAGCAGTTGGTCGTAGCTGAACGATCCTTGCGAATCGACGACGGCAATGCGGCGACCATGAATCATGGCTCGATCCAGCAGTGGAATGTTCTTGGTGGCGCCGATCACAAGCCAGACTGTAAGTTGTCCCTCTTATTTTTGTCTACTGGCCTTCTACTGGCGAGTTCGGTGGAGGGTCGAGAAAGGATAAAGATTAAGGAGAGCGTTCCTTAGCTCTTTGGTGGTGGGATATGGCACTACCGGGCCATTTACCGCTTTGGGGCCTTGTTTTAATCTCCTTCTTGAGCAGCACTTGGGGGAGGGCTGATCAACTAACGTCCCGTGACTCGATTGAGTCTGGGGCGTTTTGTTTTGCGCGCTATTTTCGCAGTAGAGGGCTCCCGGCTGCGGCGCGTTCAAGGGATCGGGTAATGGCGACCCGCTCGCTGCCGGTTTCTTACGCCAACTCCAATTCAATTTTCTTCGCCGCCGGATCCAGCCGGGAAATGCGAAAACTACGAATCTGCCCGGTGCGCACGGCTTCCGGCTTGGATTCGCCCTGGCTGTCGCCGCCTTTCCATTTCGCATTCAACATCGAACTGAGAGACGCCAGGTCTGCGCTCCCTCGGGCCGGCTTGCTTTCCGAAGCGGGAGGGTCCACGATCCGACACGTGCCCTGGATACCTTCGCCCAGTTCAACGCGCGCCTGATCGCCTGAAACCTCCGTCACACGGCCCGAAACCACGTGGCCTTCGCGGCGTTCGGCCAGATATTCGTCGATGCTGGTGGGAACCAGTTGCTTGATCCCCAGCTTAAGGCGCCGCTTTTCGGCGTCAACTTCGAGCACCTGAGCCTTGATAATCTGCCCGACCTTCAGGACGTCACTGGGATGGCCGATGCGCTTCTCGGCGCTGATGTCGCTGACGTGAATCATACCCTCAATGCCTTCGGAAACCTGCACGAAGGCGCCGAACTTGGTGATGCTGACGACGGGGCCCTCAACTACCGAGCCAACGGCAAACTTCTGCACCGCGTCGGTCCAAGGGTTGCCCAGCGCCTGCTTGAGTCCCAGAGAAATGCGGCGCTCACCCGGGCTCACACCGAGAATCACGGCTTCCACGGTCTCGCCCTGCTTGACCACATCGCCCGGCGTCCTAACCTTTTTTCCCCACGACATCTCCGAGATATGGATCAAGCCCTCAACACCGGGCTCGAGTTCGACAAATGCGCCGAAGTCCATTAAGCGACTCACCCTTCCGTGAACCCGTTCGCCGGGCTGATATTTCGCCGCCACAGAATCCCATGGGTCGGGTTCGAGCTGCTTCATGCCGACAGAAATCCGCCGCTTCTCGGGATCGATCTTGAGAACCTTCACGTCGACTTCCTGTCCCACCGAGAGCACATCCGCCGGCTTGCTCACGCGGCTCCTCGAAATATCGCTGACATGCAGCAGGGCATCCATATCGCCAATGTCAATGAACGCGCCATAATCGGTGAGGCTGCGCACTGTCCCGTGAACGGTTGCGCCTTCCTGAACCTGCAAGTAGCGGCGATCCTTCGCCGCGCTCTCTTCTTCTTCGAGAATCACTCGGCGGTCCACGACCAAATCTTCCTCGGCCTCATCGATTTTGGTAATGCGGCAGCGGATTTCCTGCTCGACAAGCTTCTCCATCTCGGCCGCATCGCGAACTCCGCTGCGCGAAGCAGGCATGAATGCCCGCACTCCCACGTCGACGCTCAATCCGCCTTTGACCACGCCCGTTACTGTGCCCACAATCATTGTCTTCTCGGCAAACGCCTTTTGTAACGACGCCCAATCCGTCGGCCGCTCGATCTTACCGAGGCTCAGCTCGTAATAGCCTTCCGGATCGCGGCCCTTAATCGAAATCTGAAGCTTGTCGCCCGCCTTCACGGTCTTGCCAACCCGTTCGAACTCCGTCAGCGACAGAATTCCCTCTGTCTTGTAGCCAATATCGACGAGCACCGAATCGACGGTGACGGCCACAACGGTACCTTCGCGGCCTTTTCCCGGAACCTCGGCCTTCCGCGATTTGCTTTGTTCGAATTGAGACAGAAGGTCTTTGAAAGATTCGCCAGGGAAAGACTCGCCCGCTTCGCTGCTCGGTTGAGACTGCGGTTTGGGATCGTCGGAGGCTAGAGGTTCGCTTGAGCTTTTATTGAACATGTTGGGATTGGATGGAGTTGAATCGGACATGAAGGATTGCCCTCTCGCGAAGGCGTCGTCCGACTAGAATACACCGCGACGCGACGCCCCAGCCAGAGGCCCGGCATACGGCGCATTGGGAGTCATCCCGCGTTCGCAAGGGGGAGCGCGTAGCAGTTATCGCCCAAGGGACCGTTAGCGCAAGTCCTGTTGCGCACTCACCAACATTCCGTCAGCCATTGCGATCCGCCCCGCAAATGAACCACGCTTTCTGCGGCAGGAAGGACGTAGGGAAGATAGTGTACTTTAATGAGTCTGGCAGTGATCCAGTCCAGCCCCGTGATGGCGCCGAAGGCCAGCAGGTTCTCCCCGTAAATTTCTCCACGCGAAGGGTGAACGCCCAGATATGGGTTCGCCTCCACGCACTTGTGATGTGCAAGACCCTCATGCGTGAGCTCGGCATCGTACACCAGCGACCCGAGCAAGACCGCATGAGCGACGATGAACTTCTTGTTGACGACGCTATCATTCCTCAAGGCCGGCTCCGGCCGTTTGACCGGCTTCGGTTCGTACACCGCGCCAACCAGCGCCTCCCCGCCTCGATAACCCGGCGCATCGGGCGGCGCACTAGCAGACATCTCCTTATCAGCGGGTGCGGGCAAGCCAACCGCGTTTTCGCCAGCTGGCGCTTCTTCCGCAACCGCTCCTTCGGAAACAAACAAAACGTTCCCGGCAAACTCCGGAGGGTTCTGCGTGCGTTGCGCCCAGGAAACCAGCGGAAATAAAAGCAGGAACAAAATCTGTTTGCGCATGCCGGAGTCTCCAGGAGGTCAATTCTCGTCCGCGCGCAACTCGTGGTTGCGGCGGTCGTCGAATTGCAATCAGCCCTCCGGAAAAGCTTCCAATGTCCATTAGTGCGCGCTTAACAGTGCCCCGCAGCGCACGACGCTGCCGGCCGCGTTGAACAATTCAAGGATCACGTTCCATAACCACCGTTGGCCATGCAAGAGCCGTCCGCGTCGATGCGGCGCTGGCCATGTTTACTTGAGGAGAGCCTCGCCGCCACTCGCCCCTAGTTACCTCGAATCGGGAAGTAAGTTTCAATAGTAGATGGACGGTCCCGCTGGGAGGCGGGGGCAGAAAGAGAATTCACTTCGGAAAGCTTTCCGTGAACGCCTATACGCAGTTTTTCGAAACGTGGAGCGTCCGGAGGGCACAACAAGTTGGTCGGCAAGATTTCAGGTGCAGTTTTTATTCGCAAAGAGTGTTACGCAAACGCCTGTTGGCAGCAGTTATCCAAAGTGCGTCGCGTAAAATGTTGAGGCGAAAACCAGTAAACCCAACGGCGTGGAAGAAATCATTTTATAGGCTTTCGGTCGCGAGGAAAACACTATGGATGCTGCTCGCATACAACGACTCCCGTGCAGTTTTCCCGGATCAAGAACCGTAGTTGAGCCATGTCACTTTCCAGGTGCCACCGTCATTGACCAGAAGCATGAGTTCCAGCCCGCGAGTGCTTTTCGTTGATTCCACGCCACACCAAGAGAGCACGTATTCCCCCGACGCCTTAGATAGAAAGGGTGCATGTTCAACGTACAGTGTTTTTAGCGTCTGTCGCGACATTGTAGTGCCCACGCGATCCCGCTGAGTGGCGAGTCTGTCGATAAAGTCTTTGCGTGATGCGATTGAACGGAACGACGCAGACGTTGCCTGATCGTAAAATCGGCCGAAGTCTCCCGCATCCAGAATCTTCAACCACGTAGCCAATGCAGGTTTTGCGTCGTCAGCGCGGTCGGCTTCGTCACTGACTCGAATTAACTCCAAATCGTCGCTTGGATCGTCGGTCATATTCGTATCGACCAAGCGACCGTTGTTCATTTTTAATTCAGTATGGAAAGATTTCTCGGCGGTCGCTGCCACGACGCGGTCACAGCCGTTGCCATCACAATTCGCGAATCTGCCATCCACCTTCATCACTCCTCGTGCGGTGTCGTACACAGCATCAAGGAGATACGCCAACGTTGACTGAAACACAGGTTGAAACGAGGAGTCCTCCGGAAACCATCGACATTTCGGATTGTCAGTGGTCATCCACATGTTAGTGGCCGTGCGCATCGATAACCCCTCAAATTTGTTTGTGCCTGGGATGGCGCTCAGGCGTATTCGGCGCTCGGAAATGGCAAGAGCCACGCAGTTCTGCCCCTGAACAGAAGCGATGGTGTCGACCGAGCCGGCAGACCACATTCCCAACATCGCTGGAGCAACGGGCGCGGACTGGCTAAACGCGGGAACGAGTCCAATACAGAAAACAAAAGGTAGCACTCTGCACACTGAGTCCATAATAGAACTCCAGTAAAGGCCATGCACCCTAGTTGCTTCTTGGCACATTTGATCCTTCCTGAAACAGAAGGGAATCAGCTTGAGGCCCCTCTCGCCAGGGTCTTTCTTTTACGGAGGCATGAGCCTGAACAAGTTTCCACCCACTGCTTTCGTTGCGAAACACTACAGTCTCTGCGGTCTCCACAAATGACGACTGTGGCCCAGCAGAGATGTGAAAAAAACCGTGGTATCTGCACCACGCCATCTGCCCTTGCTCGGAGACTTCGATTCTGAGGTCCTTCAGTTGCATCTGAGCTACACGCAAGTTGTCCTGCTTCATGACCTTGATGTATTCGTCCTTGTTCAGTATCGTTGCCTCATCCGTGAACATCGCAAAGTCTTCCGCAAGCATCCCCCCAACTTTGTCCCAGTCCTGTTTTCCGGCGGCGGCAAAGAAATTTTCAAGGGCCAATTTCACGTTTGATTGTCCGTCCGCCGCTCCAAATAACCCAGTGTCGTTAGATATAGCGAGAAGCAGCAGGATCATGATGATTCGAGCAAACATACGTAATCTCATGAGGAAGATCCTTCTTTAATTTGCGGCGTTTTATCTTGGATCAGCTGCTTGGATCAAAATTGCTTGGATTCGAAACTGGAAGACGCGAGCACACGCCGAACTTTACTCTAGTATGAGCAAGCTGTATTTTTCATTGCTCTCTCCAATCAGCGCGCTTGCGACGTGTGAACTTTCCGCCAGGGGCATTTTATCGCGAGGCCATCGGGTAATTCCTCTCCCGAATTGCTGAATTGCCGAGGCGGATTGGTCCACGCGTGAGCGCAGAGACACCACGTCCAGGGCGCGTCCGCGAAGCGCCCTCCAATTCTTCCAGAATGCGCTCAGGCCCAGCCTGAGCAAGCGCGGAGAGGCGGCGGCACCGTGCGCCTCAAATGGCCCATCTGTGCTCGAGAAAAAGGACGTAGAAGTACCGAGTTGCGCACAAGAGACGAATACCGAACCTTTTCGTGCAGGAGCAGTAGTGACGTCAAGCCCGGTGCGCATCTCGGTAAGACCAGCCTGCTTAGGCCGCCCGATGCTATTTCCGTTTCTGGCGGTCCAAGCTCTACGTCATCGACTAATTCAAAGGCCCGATGACGACGTCATCAAAGTCCATGTCGTAGCTGCTGGCTACGATCTTGTCGCCTTTGCCGTTGGTGTACGCTTTGCTGCCGGCTTTTCCTTTGCTGCTGGCTTCCATTTTGGTGTCGGCTTCCACTCTCCATAGTTTGCCGTTTCCCGGCGACGCCACGAGATAGTCTCCCGATTTTGTGGTCGTTCCGACAAACTCCCCGTGTTCGACGCCGACAATCGGCACGCCGGTCATGTACTGTATAGCGGTCGCTCCGCCTCCCCTGTACTCTCCGTTCCATCCGAACGAAACTCCGGCAGGCCCAATCGCATTCGGGACACTTCCTATCTGCAATGGTTTAAAGAGGCCACCTGCAAACGCAATAGCAGGCAGACCGCTGAAATATCCCGACGCCACAATCTCTTGCCACAGATCTGAAAGCTTGGGTCGTGCCTTCTGAAATTTCAACCCCGTCGCCTTCTCCAGAATCTGTGGTGCGTCGTCGATGCTATCGGCGACCTTAACGAACTCGTGCATCATAGGGGTTTCTTTGCTGGGGACATATCCTTCATGAGCACACAACATCCAGGTCATTTTTGGTGCGTTTGCAGTCGGCCGCGGGTTAGGCACGGTCTGCTTGCCATTGCGTAGCGCAATAGCCAGTCCCTCGTTATTTTTTGTGTCCACGATCCAGAAATAGTCGACGACCAGATCCTTGTCGTCCCCGATGACGCGCCCCTGCCAAACCCCATTCAGTGTTTTCGCAATCCTATCCGCGGGAAATGCTCGCGCATTGGCGGTAGGGATGATGGAAGCTGCGTCTATCCGGCCGCCGTTCGGCTTGCTACCTTGGGTCGAACAGGATTCTAAAGTTGGGTGGACGATAGCGTCTAGCTGCTCCTCAGTTAGGGTCCGCCCCTGCGCAAACGAGGGGCTAGGCATCAGGCCGAATGCGCAGCAGACAACAAGCGTAATGAGCAGGCTGTAGTTTTTCATGGCTCTCTCCAATCCATCGCGTTTGAGACGTGTAAAGTGCCGTCATGAGCGATATATCGCGAAATCATCGGCAATGCCTCTCCCGGATTGCTGAACTACTAAATCGGTTCGGTCCGCGCGTTTGCACAGAGACGCCACGTCCAAGGCGCGTCCGCGAAGCGCCTCCGCCTTCGAACCGAACTCGCATAACAAAGACTCCAGTGCTGGTTTTCCCGGCTCAAGAGCCATAGTTGAGCCATGTCACTTTCCAGCCGCCGCCGTTTTTGACGAGAAGCATGAATTCCAGTCCCCTGGCGCTTTTCGTAGATTCCACGTCGCTCCAAAAGAGCACGTATTCCCCCGGCGACTTAGAAATAAAGGGTGCATGTTGAGCGTATAGGGTTCTTGTCTGTCGCGACATGGTAGTTCCGGCTCGCTCACGTTGAGTGGCTAGTCTGTCGATAAAGTCTTTGTGTGATTCGATTGAACGGAAGGACGCAGACGTGGCCTGATCGTAAAATCGGCCGAAGTCTCCCGCATCCAGAATCTCCAACCACGGAGCCAGTGCAGTTTTTGCGTCGTCAGTGCGGTCTGCTTCGTCATTGACTCGGACCAACTCCAAATCGTCGCTTGGATCGTCGATCATATTCGTACCGACCAAGCGACCGTTGTTCATTTTTAGTTCAGTATGGAAAGGCCTTTTGGCGGTTGCTGTCACGAAGCGGTCACAGCCGTTCCCATCACAATTCGCAAACCTGCCATCTACGTTCATCACTCCTCGTGCGGTGTCGTACACGCCCTCGAGGACGTAAAACCACGTTGTCTGAAACATAGGCCGAAATGAGGAGTCCTCTGGAAACCATCGACAGTTCCGATTGCCAGTGGTCATCCAACTGTTAATGGCCGAGCGAATCCATACTCCTTCAAGTTTGTTTGTGCCCGGGATGGCGCTTAGGCGTATTTGGCGTTCGGAAATGGTAAGAGCCGGACACTCCTGCCCCTGAACGGTACCGAGGGCGTCGACCAAACCGGTGGACCACATTCCCAACATCGCTGAAGGAACTGGCGAGGACTGGCTGGACGCGGGAACGAGTCCAATACAGAAAACAAGAAGTAACACTCTGCGCACCGAATCCATAATGAAACTCCAGCAAAGGACACTTTATCTATTGAGAGGAAAAAACTGTCATGGGCGATATATCGCGAAATCATCGGCAATTCCTCTCCCGGATTGCTGAACTGCTAAGGCCGGTTGGGTCCACGCGTTCGCGCGGAGACGCCACGCCCAAGGCGCGGCCGCGAAGCGCTCTTCCCTTCCCATTCTTCCAGAATGCTTCGTCCGATTCGTGCCAGACTGAGCAAGGGAGGAGAAGCGGCATCGCCGGCATCGAGCTTTAATCTGAACGTGATGACCGACCTTCGCCGGNAAGGTCGATGGGCGAAGACTTCCCGAGGTGCATGCGATGCGGAGCAATGAGGTGCGCGGCAAGCGCGGTATTGGAGTTGCATCCGCGGGCGCCGTTTTGCGCGCCTGCCGCCCTCTGATCGCGTTCCTACTGGTGGCTGCTCCAGTCGCCCTTCACCCCGCCGCCCAGGATGGCGCATCGGTGGTTTCGCCCGAGCGCATCGAGGATGTGACCGCCCTCAGGGCCGACGTCGACGCGTTTCCGACCTTGGACAATTTCGCCTGGCGCGCTTTCATTGCGCTCAATTGGCCTTCGCTGACCGACCCTGCTCATCGCGGCGTCGCGGACCCCGCCAAGACGCTTGGCGATTCCGGCCCCCGTGTCTGGGAAACTCTCAAAGCTCGTTATGAACTGTTCCAGGCCGGTCCGGACGGCCGCCCCGTCGCGCCTCAGCCATGGGCGAGCTACGACGCGGCGAACCCTTGCGGAGCCCAGGTCAACGGCCACGCGAAAACGCTCGCCACCTTCGAACCGTTCATGGATTTCAATCAAGCCGACTTCGTGCCCGGCATGGCCGCCAATCCGCTGGTGGCGCAGAATCGCACCTATACCCGCTACGAAACCCGCATCAATGAACCGGAGTATTCCGCGCTTGCGCTCAGCGGCTGGAGCCAAGGCCAGAACCTGCCCGATCAGGATCATCCTGCGCAATTGCCCGCCGGCTCGATTGCGGTCAAGGCGGCATGGCGCCTTCTCACCGCGGCAGACACATCGGCGGTGCGGGCGCGCTATTACGTGGTGGAGAACGCCAACGTCGTCGACGTCGCCAAAACGCTCGCCGCCGGGCACGTCGTCTGTTCCAAAAGCGACGTCGCGCTGGTCGGCCTGCATATCGTGATCCGGACGGCACACCGGCCACAAGGGCTGTGGACCTCTTTCGAGCACGTCGACAACGTGCCCCCGGTTGGTGAAGGCGAAGCGCGCGAGCCGGACGCCAAGGACGCGGGCGCGCCCTATTCCTATTTCGATGCGTCCAAGCCCACGCTCGGCCTTTGGCCGGAGTTCGGCTCGCCCGACACCTTACCGGTCAGCATCTATCATCCGCCCAAGATCGATCCCGTGCCGATGCAGGTGGTGCGCCGGCATCCGATCCATGGTTCGACCATGGCCATGAATCGGGCGTATTGGGCGCTGCCGGGAATCAAGGGAACCGTCTGGGAGCATTACATGCTGGTGGCCGACCAATGGCCGGTCCGCCCTCATCCCATCGACCCTCATAACGACGGCGGCTATTTTCCAGAACTGCGCAGGGAAAACCTCGTCAACACTACGATCGAGACCTACCTCCAGGATCCACCGTCGGCCTGCGCCTCCTGCCATCAGAGTTTCAACGCCCTCGGGCGCGACTTCGTCGGCATGCTCGGCAGTTTTCGCTGAGCCTCTCGTCGCAGTCGCCGCTCACTGCGCCTGCCAGACGAGTTTTCGTCGAAAATGATTTTTCCGGTGCAATCGGAGCTGTGGCGTAATATTTGGCGCTCGCTTCGCTCAGTCGCTTAATAAGCTAATCCTCCAGTGGACTATCACCGGAATCGTCAAATCGGTCTTAATTTACAAACCCCTCGCTACCCCAGAACCATTCCCGTCATGAAGCTTTCCTCACCGAACCCCATGAAGCCCTATGCCGTTCTTCTTCAAACGCGATGGACTTCGGAAAGCCGGGTTACGATGGTACGTGTCCACCTCCGAACGATCATGCGAAGCGCTACATCTTTACGGCATTCGCGGTTTCGTGGGAGACACTTCCGGTTATGTCAGACACGTCGGCTGCGGTATATTCAGTGGTCACCCGCGCCGGGGCGCGGCCAGACGAGCGATAGACGATCACGGCAAACAGCAGCATGCCGGTCAGAACGGCGAGCCACCCGGAAATGAGCACTGGCATGAAGCGGGCGCGGTCGCCGATCCTTACGCACGCAATGCCGATCGGGAACAGGATCGCACCGACCACGCTGACGACTGCCTGAATCGGCGCGAGCTGGCTCGCTGCGGCCTCCGGTACCGCACGGTAGTATAGCGCGGACAGGAACATTGCGACGTAGCCGAGCAGAAGGAAATGGGCATGCGCCGGCGCCAGCAGAAAATTCTGAGTGACACCCATCGCCATACCGATCAGCATGCCAGCCACGCCGATCGAAACGCTGATGCGAAATAGCCAGTTGATCATGACCTTTCCTTGATCATCGATCATCATCTTTTCCTTTCGAGACCCAAACTTTGAGCCGGACGCCGGCTACGCCGACGTCCGGCTCATCAAATGCGAGTGAAGGATAAGTCAATTTCAGACGGACATCCCACTCAACGCCCGTTCGTTGTACTCCGCATTATTTTCGTTTCTGCGGGTCCAACCTGCACGTCATCGATTAGTTCAAAGGCCCGAGGGTGACGTCATCAAAGTCCATGCAGTAGCTGCCGCTTTGTACGGCGGCGTCGCTTATGCCGCCGCGGCTGTAACCTTTGCTGTCAGCTTGCGCTAGGCTGCCGGCTTCCCCTTTTCCTTTGCGGCTGGCTTCCACTTTGCTGCTGGCTTCCATTTTGATGCCCGCTTCCACTCTCCATAGTTTCCCGTTTCCAGGCGATGCCACGAGATAGTCTCCCGATTTTGTGCTCGTTCCGACAAACTCCCCGTGCTCAATGCCGGTAATTGGCACGCCGGTCATGTACTGTATAGCGGTCGCTCCGCCTCCCCTATACTCTCCGTTCCATCCTAACGAAACTCCCGCAGGCCCAATTGCATTTGCGACACTTCCGATCTGCATTGGTTTAAACATGCCACCTGCAAATGCAATGGCAGGCATAGAGTTGAAATATCCCGACGCCACAATCTCCTGCCACAGATCTGAAAGCTTGGGTTGCGTTTTCTGAAATTTCAGCCCCGTCGCCTTCTCCAGAATCTGTGGGGCATCCGCGACGCTATCGGCGACCTTAACGAACTCGTGAATCATAGGGGTTTCTTTGCCCGGGACATACCCGTCGTGAGCACACACCACAAACGTGAATTTCGGTGCGTTTGCAGTCGGCCGCGGGTTAGGCACGGTCTGCTTGCCGTTGCGGAGCGCGATAGCCAGCCCCTCGTTATTTTTTGTGTCGATTATCCAGAAATAGTCGACGACCAAATCCTTGTCGTCCCCGATGACTTGCCCTTGCCAAACCCCATTCAGTGTTTTCGCAATCCTATCCGCGGGAAATGCTCGCGCATTGGCAGTGGGGATGATGGAAGCTGCGTCTATCCGGCCGCCGTTGGGCTGGCTACTTTGGGTCGAACAGTACCCTAAAGTTGGATGGACAATAGCGTCTAGCTGCGCATCAGTTAGGGTCCGCCCCTGCCCGAACGAGGGGCTAGGCAACAAGCCGAATGCGCAGCAGACGACAAGCATAATGAGCGGGCTGTAGTTTTTCATTGCTTTCTCTCCAATCAGCGCGTTTGAGACGTGTGAACTGCCACCAGAAACGACCTTATCGCGAAGTCATCGGGCAAGTCCTCTCCCGGATTGCTGAATTGCCAATAAAACCGGGACTCTCGCGGTTATAGACAACCGCCACTAACTGACCGTTTTGCACGAACTCCATGCCGCTATGATCTTTCTTCTGGACAATGTCGAACGCTAATCGAGGGTCGGTGTAATTCAGAAATTCTGCTGAGATGTTTGAGTAGACCGCCCCTTGATGAGCCAGTCTGTCAACGAATAGCGCGATATCAATTAGAGTCAGTGCCGGCACGTGATCGACTCGCCTACCGTCTGAAAGTCTGTCGTCCTCCGATGGATAATATCTAAAATGGTTGTCGGCGACGGTTGAGAGATAGGATTTATCCCTGCTTATCTTTACATCGGCAAAATCACTGAACTGCCTTGCCCGCCGAACGAAGTTTGCAAGAGATGGCGGGAGGACATTAAATGACGTAATGGTTATACGAGATCCGACGCCATATTTTGTGGCAAGAGTTGATCTGAGAGCCGTAATGGTGTCCCGGCGCTTGGTTATGACCTCAAAGCACAACGAAACGTCATACTCGTCGACCACATCGATGCTGTGTGCCACAGTCTCTACAGACTTTATTGCAAAGGCGAAATCTTCGGGCACTCCGTATTTGCCGCGGCCAACCAACAAAGACAATCGATGGCTAACTGCAAGTTCATTGAGAACCGTCGCTCGCGAACGAAATACTCCAGTCTGTCTGTCTGTGATGGGAGTCGGCACTTGGAACCGAATCTCGTCATCTGACTCGGAATATTTCAGCAGACTAGTGCTCCCATAGTATGACTTTAGGGCCTCGACAATAATTTCTCGTCCGCACATTGTCTGAGCCTCGTAGGCGGATATGTGTCCACAAATGGGACCGCCACTATGATACGCGAACATCGTCGAGCTTCTAGATAGGTGAGCGTAAGACGCCAACTAACCATTTTGGCAAGGGACTCATACCATTTCTCCCATCCGCGAATTAGTCAGTTGTAAGACTTGTTGCCTTACCTCATCGCCACCCGACTTGGCGATCACGCCTTTAAATAGATGACGGCTGTCGCCTTGCTTATAGTGCGCAATCGCGATAACCGAGACTATATTGCTGTACCTAATCCAATAATTGATTATCGCCACGATAGCGCTCGAAGCGTGAGATGGCGGCATTGTAAGACACAAAGTCGGGCCGCGAATTCCTTGCTGAAGGGCGGGCAATCCAACCACTATACTCGGGCTCGCACCGGCAAATCGTAGCGGTGAAATAGTCCCTTGCGCCGCCGTGCGCGAGAGATCCCGTATCGTACTCAAACTACATTCATCGCTTACCACAAGCATCCCTGTTCGATGTGGCACGATTCCGCCTTCATCTTCGATCAACAATTGCGTGAACTGCGCGGCTGCCCAAGCAACTGGCGTCGCATAAAAAGACGGCCTATTTTGGACTTGTATGTCGCTGTATATGGCTGTCTCCACTACCATGACCGTGCGCTCCATCTTCACAACAAGAGTTTCGTTTCGTCATCGAATAATATTCCAGGTGTGCTGCGCATTCGCAATTTACGCTCGCGCAATTAGGGCGGTGTTGAATCCTCCGAAACCAAGCGTGACGCTTACCCCATAAGGGCCGCCAAGCAGCCGCCCTTTAGGGCCTGGAAATCTCGCAGAGATGCTGCCTATAGGATCGGTTAACCCGACCGTGGCTGGCGCAAGCTGCCTA
>JGI12664J13189_1000057_pt1 | contig 14584 bp, 8 predicted proteins | sample BlaSpr_A8_OM1_O3_FD_13189 | JGI IMG/M metagenome (IMG submission 13189) | reverse complement strand
TCCGCTGCTGCGGCCCGTCGAACGTGTGCTCTACCGGATGACGGGAGTTGACGAGAAATACGAAATGCGCTGGACCGAGTATGCGACGTCGATGCTGCTGTTCAGCGCGGTTTCGATGTTGCTGTTGTATCTGATCCAGCGCGTAGAGGGATTTCTGCCTTTCAATCCGCAGAAATTCGGGGCGGTCACGCCGACACATCTTGCGTTCAACACCGCTGCGTCGTTCACCTCGAATACCAACTGGCAGGAGTATGCGGGCGAAACCACGATGAGTTATTTCACTCAGATGGCGGGACTCGCGTATCACAACTTTGCCTCGGCGGCGACCGGCATCGTGCTGGGCATCGCCTTTATCCGCGGCATTGCCCGCCGGCAGATGGAAACCATCGGCAATTTTTGGGTGGACTTCGTTCGCTGCTGCCTGTGGGTGCTTCTGCCCTTCTGCGTGGTCGGCGCTTTATTTCTGGTTTCGCAGGGCGTTGTACAGAACCTGAAGCCCTACGACAAGGCAACGCTCGTAGAGCCGCAACAAGTGCAGAGGACGGGCGCGGATGGAAAGCCGGTAGTCACAGCCGAGGGCAAGCCAGTAATGGATACGGTGACCGAGCAGACGATCGCGCAGGGTCCGGTGGCGTCGCAAGAGGTCATCAAGGAGTTTGGAACGAATGGCGGCGGCTTTTTCAATGCGAACAGTGCGCATCCGTTCGAAAATCCTACGCCTATTACTAATCTCTTTGAGATGTTCTCTATTTTCGCCATCGGCGCTGGGCTTACTTATACGCTAGGGCGAATGACCGGATCTCAGAGCCATGGTTGGGCCGTGTGGTCGGCCATGGCAATTTTGTTTATGGCGGGAGTGCTGGTTGCTTACTGGGCCGAAGCTCGCGGGAATCCGCTGCTGGCGGGCGTGGATCAGCATGTCAGCGCGCTGCAGTCCGGCGGCAACATGGAAGGCAAAGAAGTGCGATTCGGCATCGCGAACTCCGCCCTGTTCGCAACCGTCACCACCGACGCAAGTTGCGGCGCGATTACGGGCTGGCATGATTCGTTTACGCCACTCGGCGGCATGGTCCCACTGGTAAACATCATGCTGAGNGANGTGATTTTCGGCGGCGTNGGCTCGGGCATGTACGGGATTCTGATTTACGTNGTNCTCGCTGTGTTCATTGCCGGATTGATGGTGGGACGCACGCCGGAATACCTGGGCAAGAAGATTGAAGCATACGACGTGAAGATGGCGATGCTGGTGGCGCTAATATTCCCGCTGGTGATTCTGGTGTTCGCGGCGATCTCGAGCGTNAAAGGATTCGGGACATCGGCCATCTCCAATCCCGGGCCGCACGGCCTGACGCAAATCTTGTACGCCTTCGTATCGGGCGCGGGCAACAACGGCTCCGCATTCGGCGGACTGAGCGCCAACACGCTTTGGTACAACACCACCATCGGAATCACAATGCTGGCGGGCCGTTTCCTGATGATCATTCCTATGCTCGGAATCGCCGGCAATTTGGCGCGCAAGAAATATGTGCCGCCTTCGCTGGGCACGTTTCCCGTGACTACCCCTCTGTTTACGCTGCTGTTGATTGGTGTGATCATCATCGTCGGCGCGCTGACATTTTTCCCCGCGTTGAGCCTGGGGCCGATTCTGGAACACCTGCTGATGGGCGCAGGCAAGACCTTCTAAGGATTCTTATGGCAATCAGAAAGAAAGCGATTTGGGAGTGGAAGATAGTACACCGTGCCCTGTGGGACGCGGTGGTAAAGCTTGATCCACGAAAAATGATGGGCAATCCCGTCATGTTCGTGGTGGAGATCGGCAGCGTTATTACAACCGTGCTTCTGATTAAAGGCGGCACGGATTTCAAGTTCAATCTCCAGATCACGCTTTGGCTGTGGTTCACCGTACTGTTCGCAAATTTTGCCGAGGCCATGGCGGAAGGCCGGGGCAAGGCGCAAGCCGACACATTGCGCAAGGCTCGATCTGAAACTGTGGCTAACCGAATTCTCGACGGAGGCCAAGTCGAAAACATTCCCAGCTCAAAGTTGCGTGCCGGCGATTTCGTACGGGTCTCCGCCGGCGAATTTATTCCTTCTGACGGCGAGATCGTCGAGGGCGTAGCTTCTGTCGACGAATCCGCGATCACTGGCGAGTCTGCTCCCGTGATCCGCGAAGCGGGGGGCGACCGCTCTGCTGTGACTGGTGGAACTCGCGTCCTGTCCGATCAGATCAAGTGCAAAATCACNTCCAATCCCGGCGAGACATTTCTCGATCGCATGATTGCTTTGGTCGAAGGCGCGGAACGGCAGAAGACCCCGAATGANATNGCATTGAANATTCTGCTGGCTGGGCTGACCATCATCTTCCTGCTGGCAGTTGTGACGTTGCAGCCGTTCGCAATTTACTCCGGCTCTCCACAGACAGTATTCGTTCTGGTCTCACTACTGGTCTGCCTGATTCCTACTACCATCGGTGGCCTGCTTTCTGCGATCGGCATTGCCGGAATGGACCGACTGGTTCAGCACAACGTCCTTGCCATGTCGGGCCGTGCAGTGGAAGCGGCAGGCGATGTAAACACGCTTTTGCTCGACAAGACCGGAACCATCACCCTGGGCAACCGGCAAGCCTCGCGATTCATCCCTGCGCCAGGAGTGAGCGAGAATGAACTGGCTGACGCAGCGCAGTTGTCTTCCCTAGCCGATGAAACGCCGGAAGGCCGGTCGATCGTCGTGCTGGCCAAGGAAAAATACGGCTTGCGAGGCCGCGATCTCAGCTCACACGAGATTCATTTCGTGCCGTTCACCGCGCAGACCCGCATGTCTGGCGTCGATATGAATGGCTTCGAAATCCGGAAGGGCGCAGCGGAGTCTATTCAAACGTATGTCACCCAAAACGGCGGCCAGGTTCCAGCCGAAGTCCGCGCCACAGTTGAACAAATCGCTCGCTCCGGGGGCACGCCCCTGGTGGTCGCGGAGAAATTTCGCGGCGCGCTCGGCGTCATCGAGTTGAAGGACGTCGTGAAAGGCGGAATGACGGAACGCTTCAATCATCTGCGCGCCATGGGCATTCGCACCGTGATGATTACCGGAGACAATCCACTCACCGCGGCCGCGATTGCCCGTGAAGCCGGAGTGGATGATTTTCTTGCTCAGGCCACACCAAAAGACAAAATGGATCTGATTCGCAAAGAGCAGGCCGAAGGGAAACTGGTGGCCATGACNGGCGATGGCACGAACGATGCGCCGGCCCTGGCACAAGCGGATGTGGGCGTCGCCATGAATACTGGCACGCAGGCCGCGAAAGAAGCCGGCAACATGGTCGATCTCGATTCGAATCCCACGAAGCTCATCGAGATCGTGGAAATCGGCAAGCAATTGCTGATGACGCGCGGATCGTTGACGACGTTCTCTATCGCCAACGATGTCGCCAAGTATTTCGCCATCATCCCCGCCATGTTTGCCGGAACGTTCCCCGTGCTCAATGCGCTNAACATCATGCGGCTGCAAACGCCGGGNTCAGCNGTTCTTTCNGCNGTGATNTTTAACGCGCTCATCATCGTCGCATTGATCCCGCTGGCCTTGCGGGGGGTGAAATATCGCGCCATGGGCGCCGCCGCGTTGTTGCGCCGCAACCTTTGGATCTATGGCGTGGGCGGAGTGATTATTCCTTTCATCGGGATCAAGCTGATCGATATGGTGATCACGCGCGTGGGACTGGCGTGATTGGTTCGGGTACAGAGGAGTCTGGCATGAAGAAAAATTTAATCACTGCAATATTAATGACACTTGCGACAACCATCCTCCTCGGAATTATTTATCCGCTGATCGTGACTGGACTGGCGCAGGTATTATTTCGCGACAAAGCCAACGGCCAACTGCTCGTGGTTAATGGCAAGACTGTAGGATCTCGAATTATCGGCCAGGGGTTTTCCGGTCCCGGATATTTTCATTCGCGGCCCTCGGTCGCCGGGTATGGCTACCAAGCCGACAACTCCAACGGTTCACAACTCGGTCCAACGAATCGCCAACTGATCGAGCGCGTAAAGAGCGATACGGCGACACTTCATGCGGAGAATCCAAACGCCCCGGTCCCAGGCGATCTGGTAACGACGTCCGCATCCGGTCTCGACCCGGAGATTACGCCAGCGGCTGCCACATTCCAGATCCCGCGAGTAGCGAAAGCGCGAGGAATCCCGGAAGACAAGCTTAACCTCATTGTGGCCGGGCACACTCAGGGGAGACAACTTGGATTCCTGGGCGAACCTCGCGTCAACGTGCTGGAACTGAACCTCGAACTTGATAAGCAATCCCCCCCATAGCGGCTGTGCACGACAAACGGGGAACGTAGGATAAGGGTGCTTTATCTGGACTAAAACGACACCTGGAGTGCCTTTCCCGCAAACGTAATGCTCCGCGTGGTTTCAGCTAACTGCACGGTGAACGTTCTGGGGGCCGGAGCGAGCATGCGAGAACCGGGGACCAGCTCCAGACTGAGGGTTTTTCGTGCATCGTACCAAGCCATCTGGATACCCATCCATTCTCCCTTGCGATGATTGAAGGAAATACCGTCATCCTCGTAAAGCAGGAACGAAGCATCGGCACCGGGATAAATCGAAATGGAGAGTGGCTCATCCAGTTTCTCGCCGGTGAACTGCTTCACCGGACCAAGCGGTAGGATCGATCCCGCTCGAACATATAACGGCATCGTGTCGAGGTCCACACTCCGGCTTATTTCACGACCGCCTTCGACCGGAGTATGGGACCAAAAATCGTACCAGGTCGAGCGCGGAAGATAGATTCGGCGAGCCGTCGCGCCCTTTTCGACGACCGGAGCAACCAGTACACTCTTGCCCCACAAATACTGATCCGCACATTCGACGGCCTTAGGATCGTCGGGAAAATGCAGCCACAGCGGGCGCATAATCGGCATTGCCGTCGTCGTGCATTCGTGCACCGCGCTATAGAGGTAGGGCAGGAGGCGGTAGCGCAGCTCCAGATATTTCTTGCAGATCGGCTCTACGCGCTCGTTATGCAACTGGCTGGAATCGGGAGTGGCTACGCCATTGTAATTATTAATTTCTACTGGACCCGGATCTCCGGTGTTCCACCCCCACGGCAGCCGCAATTTCCATGTGCGGCCATGACTCCGGAAAAGCGGACAGAACGCGCCAAACTGAAACCAGCGCACATATAACTCCGCAGTAAATTCCGGTGTCGGAACAAATCCGCCGATGTCCGTACCCCAATAGGGAATACCCGAGAGCGCGGTGTTCAGGCCAATGGGTATCTGAGTCTTCAGGGTTTCCCATGTGGAATACACATCGCCCGACCAGAGGAACGAAGCATACCGTTGCATTCCGGCGTAGCCATTGCGATGCAAGGCATAAGGCCGCTCGTTCGGCCGATCGATCTGCGGCCCCTCCCAGTACATGCGATTCCGGACCAGCCGCGATGCGATATCGAGTGGATCACCTTCGTCCGGCCACCATCCATCGACGCCCTGGGCAAAATCTTTGCGGTGCGCGTCCCAGTAGCAGCTTGCCGATTCTTCATCAAAGCGGGACAGGTCGCAGGGATCGTGCACGCTGCCGTGCAGCCGGTCAGAGAGAATCACTGCATGCATTACGGCCCGAAAATGTTTGCCGTGTAACTCATCGAGCATCGCTTTCGGATCGGGAAAGACTCGAGAGTTCCATACGAACGAACCGTTTTCTGTATTCCAGCCGGAAGGACAGAAACCTGTGCCCAGGTAGATCAGCGCGTCACAAGGCAGTTTTTTCTCGCGGAACGTTTTAGCCTCGGCGAGCACTTCCTCTCGACTGGCAAGCGTGCGATGCGACTGTTGATAACCAAAACTCCATAGCGGAGGCATCTCGGCATGACCAGTAATGCGCGCACATTCGGCCATGATCGTGGCCGGCTCAGGTGAAGCGATGAAAAATAGATCGAGCGGGAGAGCAGCCTCAGTATTCGCGGGTTGAAACTTTCCCTGGGTGCCCGTGAAGTCGAAGGTGCCGAATGGCTGGTGAAAAAATATAGCCCAACCGGAAGCGCTGATGATCCAGGGAATGGGAACGCGACCGCCGTGAGTGTGGAGCTTGTAGGCTCCTTGTCCGCTCAGCATTGGGTCCGTAGAGCCACGGCGGTCAAACTGTGGGCCACCTTCCCCCAACCCAAACAGCGGCGAACTTCCGTTTAGAAAAGATAAGGCGCCGGTGTTCTCGTCCCAGGCGAGTTGCTGAATGACTTCTCCGGATGCGCCAGCAATCACGATGGCTACCGGCTGGAAAGAAATCTTAAGCTGGAGAGAGCCGACGATCACCGTTTGCCCGGGATCTTTTCGCAGCCTGGCTAAAGGAGCACCCCAGGACTCCTGAATCAGGGATCCGTCAGACTGTATTGATCCGGTCGATCCATCGTTCACGCGGAGTATACTCAGCCGAAAAGTATGTGGACTGAGCGAGGTAATTTGTATTTCGACTGGTTGCTCAGAAGCGCGGGTGGTGGCGCCCAACGCTGTTGGGCGGATGACAATCGCCGTAGACGCGGCAGCCAGTCCTTTTAAGACGTCGCGGCGGTTCCATTTCTTGTTCATGACGTGCTGTTCATGACATGCTTGTTCATTACGGTTGAGCCTCTCGGCTCGCTTCCTTCTGATTGAGCCATTGTAGCGAAAGTCCCGACAAATCAGAAAACGTTTACCGCATTCTTGCGTATAATTTGAGCTTCGTCGGCTGAAGAACGAAATTGAGGTAGGGAGTGGGGAGGACTTTGCGCTGGCAAATCGCCATCCTGATTAGTGCTGCGATCGCCATTAGCTATCTTGACCGGCAAAGTTTACCGGTTGCGGTTAAAGCGATCAGCGCCGACATTCCGCTCACGAATGTACAATTCTCCGCTCTCCAATCTGCATTTCTGTTGGCCTACGCCCTGATGTATGCGGGCGGAGGCAAGCTGGTGGATATCCTGGGGACATATCGTGGGTTTACTGTGATCATGTTGTTCTGGTCGCTCGCCTGTGCCAGTCACGCTCTGGCAACAAGCTTCGTATTGTTGGCCAGCAGCCGTTTCCTGCTGGGTGTGGGCGAAGGCGGCGGTTTTCCAGCCGCAACCCGTGCAGTGGCGGAATGGTTCCCCGCAAAAGAGCGAGCGACAGCCATGGGCATCATTAATGCCGGAACTGCTGTTGGCGCGGTCATCGCTCCTCCTTTGATCGCCACCGTTCTCGGCTACACAAACTGGCGGTGGATATTTGTTCTCACTGGGGGATTGGGTTTGGTGTGGGTTGCCTGGTGGAGGCTATCCTACGTCTCCCCTGCGCAACGTTCGATAGAGGTTGACGCCGATATCAATGCGCAGCGCGACTTGGCTGCCGGGACGAAGGCAGACCTGACCTGGACTCGCTTGCTTCGGATTCGCGAAACTTGGGGACTCGTGGCGGCAAAGTTCCTGAGTGATGCGGCATGGTTTTTCTATCTCTTCTGGCTGCCCAAATATCTCTACGACGCTCGCGGATTTGACATTAAAGCAGTCGGTGCTCTCGGCTGGATTCCCAGCGCAGCGGCCGGCGTGGGATGTCTGGTGGCAGGCGGATTTTCCAGCTACCTGGTGCGCCGGCAATTTTCGCTCGGAATGGCGCGGAAACTCGCGCTGGGTCTTGCGGCAGCGCTTATGCCTTTTGTGATTCTGGTTCCACACGTTCCTGTCTCCTGGGCAATAGCCCTTTTCTGCCTCGCATATTTTGGACAGCAATCCTGGTCAACTCTTGTTATGGTTTTGCCAACGGATATCTTCCCGCAACAGGTTGTTGGTTCTGTCGCCGGATTAGTCGGCTTCGGGGGAGCGATGGGTGGAATTCTCTTTGGAGAGCTGGCGGGCTACTTGCTGGACCGCGGCTGCGGATATGGCGCGGTGTTCGCTATCGCGGGCACGCTTCACGTCGCTGCATTTCTGATCATTCTCGCCGCTATTCCCACGATGGCGCCTTTGAGGTTCGAGGGGAAACTGTTTTTCAGGGAAGCTCAATGAGAATAACCGAGATTCGCACTCGCGTTGTCCGCTGGCGCGGCAAAACCGTTCCGCTACCACCTCACTTCTGCACCAATCCGATGGATATCCTCGAGTTGCCTGAAGCCTCCATGCAGACCTTTACCTTTCACGGATGGCTGTTGGTTGAGGTGTTCACCGACGACGGATGTGTAGGTTTGGGCAATGCTGCGCTGGCTCCGCAGGTAACGAAACAAGTCATTGACCTTTATCTCAAGCCTCTTTTAATCGGCCAGGATCCGTGGGACATCGAGCGCCTCTGGCAACACATGTATCGCAAGACCATGGCGTTCGGGCGCAAAGGAATCGGCATGGTCGCGATCAGCGCGGTTGATATCGCGCTGTGGGATTTACTCGGCAAATCCGCCAAGCAGCCTGTGTATCGCCTGCTCGGAGGCCGGACGAAAGCCCGTATTCCCGTGTATGCTTCCCGCCTCTACAGTGTTGNACTAAGCGAACTGGCGGCGGAGGCTCGACGTTATAAGAGTGAAGGTTACCGCGCCATGAAGCTCCGCTTTGGCTGGGGGCCGGCGGATGGGGCCGCCGGCATGCAACAGAATTTGGAACTGGTCCGCACGGTTCGGGAGTGCCTTGGCGAGGATATTGATTTGATGGCGGATGCGTACATGGGTTGGACACTGGATTATGCCAAGCGCATTCTGCCGCTGCTCGAGCCTTTTCATCTTCGCTGGCTGGAGGAACCGGTTATCCCCGACGACATTCAAGGTTACGCCGAGTTGAAATCCTATGGGCGAATTCCGATTGCCGGCGGTGAACACGAATTCACGCTTCACGGTTTCCGCGACTTGCTTGAGGCCCGTGCGCTCGATTACATCCAGTTCGATACCAATCGTGTGGGCGGCATCACGCAGGCCCGGAAGATCGCTGCCCTCGCGGAAGCTTTTTCCGTGCCGGTAATTCCTCATGCCGGCCAGATGCACAACTATCACATCGTCATGGCCAGCCTGAATTCGCCGATGGCGGAATACTTTCCGGTTGTCGATGTGGAAGTAGGTAACGAACTGTTCTGGTACATCTTCCAGGGAGAACCCACGGCCAAGGACGGCTATGTCCAACTTGATGACAATACTCCGGGTCTGGGACTGACGCTCAACGAATCAGGGCTCGAACGTTTCGAGGTGATCGAATAATTTCTGTATGACTAAGTAGCGATGACACGGCTTATACAAGTCAGAAAAGGCAACGTGCGCCGGGTAGCACTGGTCGAGGAGCCGAACGTCCGATTATTGGATAACTGCTCATCGATCTACCAGTTGGCGCAAATCGCCATCGCCGCTCGGCTTAAGCTCAGTGACGTGGCGCGGCAGCGGGCGAGGCGCGAAACGCTCGATTACGACCCAATCTACGTCGGCTGCTCCGAATGGAGTCTGCAACCAGCTATGGATCATCCCGACGAAGCCTCGCGGTGCCTGATTTCCGGTACGGGCCTGACTCATCTCGGCAGCGCTCGAGGACGCCAGTCTATGCACACCGCCGCTAGCGACAATTTGACCGACAGCATGAGAATGTTTTGCTGGGGAGTCAAAGGCGGCCGTCCCGCCGAAGGAGAGATCGGGATCGCTCCCGAGTGGTTCCACAAGGGCTCGGGTTACGCGTTGCGCGCACACGGGGAACCGCTCGACATTCCGTCCTATGCCGAGGACGGCGGCGAGGAAGCGGAAATAGCGGGTGTTTACATAGTCGCTGGCGATGGTCAGCCCTATCGGATCGGTATGGCGATAGGGAACGAATTCTCGGATCATGCGTTCGAAAAAAAGAATTACCTGAACCTAGCTGGCTCGAAACTTCGCACTTGTGCGCTGGGACCGGAACTCGTAGTGGATGCCAAATTCGAATCCGTAGTGGTTGCGGCCGCCATCGAGAGAAATGGGAATGTCCACTGGACACGAACTTTCCACACTGGGGAATCTGAAATGTGCCACAGCCTGCGCAATATTGAGCATCATCATTTCAAGTTTGAAGGTCACCGCCGTCCGGGACAGGTTCACGTCCATTTCTTTGGCACGGACTGCCTCAGCTATGGCGACGGCATTTGCTTGCAAGATGGAGATATCATGCAAGTCAGCGCCGAAGGTTACGGCCGCCCTCTGAGAAACCCCGTCCGCGTAGACAAATCGAAGCCCGTTCCTGTTAACGTCATTCCTTTGGGATGAGTGAAACCATGTCAAAATCAAGCGTTGCCGTTCTAGGACTGGGGATCATGGGCTCGGGCATGGCAAACCGCCTGCTGTCCGCGAACTTTCCCCTGACAGTCTTCAACCGGAATCGCGAAAAATGCATTCCCTTTGGCAGCGCTGGCGCCTTCATCGCTGATTCGCCCCGCGAGGCGGCATCAAAGTCTGAGATCGTTCTCAGCATGGTGGCGGATGATCGCGCGTCTCGAGATGTATGGCTCGGCAAGAACGGAGCACTGAGCGCCGCGCCCCGGCATTCGGTCCTGATCGAATCCAGCACTTTGAGCGGCGGCTGGATTCACGAGCTTGCGGCTAAAGCGGCAGAGCGCGACTGTCGATTCCTGGACGCTCCGGTCACAGGAACTAAGCCGCATGCTGCGTCCGGCGAGCTGGTCTTTTTGGTGGGGGGATCCGCTGACGCACTCGAGGCGGCGCGACCTGTTTTTTCCGTGCTTGGCCGCGATGTGGTCCATTTGGGACCGACCGGAAGCGGAGCGCTCATGAAGCTGATCAATAACTTCGTTTGCGGCGTGCAGGCAGCGGCGTTCTCCGAAGCCTTGTCTCTTATTGATGCCGGCAACCTCGACCGCATGAAGGCAGTATCGATACTCACCGGGGGCGCTCCTGGGAGCGGCATCGTTAAGCGGATCGCGGACCGAATAGCAATGGACGACTATAGCCCAAATTTTGCCCTGCGCTGGATGGCAAAAGATTTGTCCTACGCCCTCGACGAGGCAGCAAGCAAGAGAGTTTCCCTGAGGACTGCCGCGGCCGCACTGGCCCGGTTTCAGGAGGCAGTAGCGGATGGGCATGGAGACGAAGACTTTGCCGCCGTGACTAAAGCGACCAGAGGAGTCTCAAATTCATAGCCTGTTTGCGGCAAACGTTTTCTGGAGTATCGGGCCTACACCCAAATTGCGTGCCTAGTCGTGATAGAATTCGTGGCACGTTTGTAAGGCCTTCCACGCAACCCTATGGATATCCGCGAGATCGCCCGGANAGCGAAGGTTTCCACGGCCACCGTGTCGCGAGCGATTAATCGTGTTCCCACTGTGGATCCACAGCTAGCCAAGCGGGTCTGGAAGGTAGTGAACGAACTGGGATACTACCCCAATACGCAGGCTCGTGCCCTGGTTTTGGGCCGCAGCCGTATTTTGGGCCTGATCGTCTCGGAAATAACCAACCCATTTTTTCCGGAGATCGTTCAGACCTTCGAAAACCTCGCGGTCAAGAACAACTACGAGATTTTACTTACCTCTACTGTGCATGATCCAAAACGCATGGAATCGTCGGTCCGGCGCATGATCGAACGACGGGTGGACGGAGTAGCAATCCTGACGTTCGGCATGGAAGAGTCGCTGATCGAGCATCTGCGATTTCGTAAGGTTCCACTCGTCTTCATCGACGTGGGACCCGATGTGCCGGGCATCGCCAATATTCGAATCGACTATCAAAACGGAATCCGGCAAGCGGTGCAGCACCTGGCCGCCTTCCGGCACTCGCGCATTGCCTTTGTTACCGGCCCTTTGCATTTGAAATCCGCTCTGGCAAGGCGAGATGCCTTCAAGACTTCCATGCTGGAAATCGGCCTTTCTCCGGAATTGATCGTGGTGGGAGATCACCGGATGGAGGGCGGGATGCAGGCATTGCTACAATTGAACCGCTTGAGTGAGCGGCCCACTGCGGTTGTGTGCTCCAACGATATGACCGCCATCGGAGTTATGCGGGAAGCATACGAGCAGAATATCGAAATACCGGACGACCTTTCCGTCATCGGCTTCGATGACATCCGGTTGGCCGAGTTTACAATTCCCCCGCTGACTACAGTTCAAATGTCTCAACACGAACTGGCCAAGATTGCCTTCCAGGCGCTGTTGAACGAGGTTGAAGATGAAGCGCCTTCCCACGAGCATCGCAACTACGAACTGACGACAAGTTTGGTGCTGAGACGTTCTACGGCCCTTGCCCCGGAACGACACCCAACCGTAGCCCCGAAAGAAAACCGCATTAGGCGATCTAATAAAACTTCGTCGGCCTCCCGGCCCTAAGGCAAGCGTCTTTGATTTAGGCACTGGGAACCGCCCAACTCGGCATCCCGTAGGAACGTTCCGCGTTGGGCACAAGGGTGCAAAATTTGCTGGATGTCGAAATAGGCTGACGGGCGCTCAAATGAGTAAACGATTACCCAGGCTTCCATTTTAAGTCCCGCAGAGGTGTGAAATCGGTCAATCAGAGGAAGATGGGCTGATGATCGTTGTGCGGAACCCCACGGGTTCCACGAAGTGGAGTTAGGCTTGCAATAACAGATTCCAAACCTGCATTGACGTTGCCTGACGGTTCGCCCACGCGTAATAAGGAATGAACGTCAGAGGAACGTTGCGGGTTCGGGCATCCCTGCTGTAGCGCGAGTAGAGCATCTTCCCCGCTGAACCGCGTTCATAGACGGCGCCCTTGTGATGAAGCACCACGGTGCCACCGAGTAAGTCACTCCTGAACTCAGTTTGAAATTGATCGGTAGGGCGGCGGCCCGGATTGAGTGCAACATCGCTGAGGGACACCCCGGCGGGTTGATCGATCTCCTCGAGACAATAAATCAGCGGTCCGCGCTGTATGGCGATTCGCCCAGTGTCATCGGCGACGCGAGGATTTGCCTCAATGACCTGCGGCATAACTTCAATCGCCAGTTTAATGACGTCTCCCGGCGACCAGTTACGATGGATGGGAAGATATTCTCCGGGCTTCGCGCCGGATACTGCCTTGGCATTCACTGTCACTTCGGCGTGGTCGGCCCAACCGGGAACGCGCAGATAGAAGGTGAAGTCGGAAGCTTCAGCTGGTGCAACTGTGATTTCAACGTTGCCATCCCACGGATAATTCGTTCTCTGCGTAACTTTAAGACCAACTCCGTTTTCCAGCCGCCAGGTCAGTTCCGAATTGTCGTAGAGATGCACGTAGATTCCATCGGCGCTGGTGCTGTAGAAATATCCGGGCAACGATCCAAAAGTACGTTCGAGATTCGGAGGACAGCAGGTCGTGTCGTACCAGGTATTGCGGATCTTGTCTCCGGTCGAGGGATCGAAGGCCAAAGGATTTCGATAACAGTAGAGCGTGCCATCCAGCGACATCCCGGAATTGATTCCGTTGTACAAAGCGCGCTCGATAACATCGGTAAACCTGGCTTCGCCAGTGACGGCCAGCATGCGCCAGCTCCACATCATGTTGCCAATGGCGGCGCAACTTTCGCCATAAGCGCGGAAATTTGGCAACTCGTAGGCATCACCGAAAGCTTCTCCGTCAGATCGTGAACCGACCCCGCCGGTGACGTACATTTTGGTGTTCGTCATGTCATTCCAGAGAGTGTTCAGCGTTTGCAGGTAGACCGGGTCGCCTGTTTCCATGTAATAGTCGGTGGCGCCGCAACACGCGTACATGGCGCGAACCGCATGGCCTTCCATCTTGGTCCGCGCGGTAAAAGGAGTTCCGCTGAACATGTAGATGGTTCGGCGTTCCGGCAGTTCGATACGCGTGTCTCCTCCTAGGATGTAGCCCGCGAGATCGAGCTGACCCTTGTCGCCGGTAATCCGGTAGAGTTCGATCAATCCCATTTCAATTTCGGGATGGCCGGAAACAATGGGCTTCTTGGGCGCGGGGCCGTAATTCGGAATAAGGAAGTCGTTGACGAAACGAATACCGGCGTCGAGCAGCCTGCGATCGCCGGTGGCCCGGTAATACGCAATGGCGCCTTGCAGCATATGCCCGATGTTGTACAACTCATGGCCGGTGGTCTGCGTTTGCGGAAGCATGCGCAGAGACTTGCGGTCATCCTGATAGTAGGTGTTCAGATAGCCGTTCGGTTCCTGAACGGCCACGACTTCGTCGATGATTTTGTCGGCGGAGGCGCGAAGATCGGGGCGATCACCGGATTGCAGCACGAAGCCCACCGCCTCGGTCCACTTGTAAACGTCGGAGTCGGAATAGACAGGTCCTCTCTGTGCCGCCGTACTCTTGCCCGTCAGGCGGAGGAAGTTATTCATGCGGCCGTTTGCTTCCAGCAAGTCGCGCATGGTCGGAATGCTTCGGGTCACATTGATCTCGCGGCGTTGCGCCCAGAAGCCGCTGGTGATGGTTACCGCTCGCACGGGGACATCTCTTAACTTGGCATGTGGCGACTTGGCGAGATTCTCGACGCCCTCATCTTTCCAGCCGGGGGCATCGGTCAGTGTCGCGGCGGTCTGCGGCGTTGCGCCTGCGTCTCCCGTCACCTCAGCGAAAGCTCGGCGAGTTGGCAGCGACGATACGGCCGCAACGGAAATTGCCGAAGCTACGAATTGCCGGCGTGAGATTGT
>JGI12664J13189_1000056_pt1 | contig 14780 bp, 7 predicted proteins | sample BlaSpr_A8_OM1_O3_FD_13189 | JGI IMG/M metagenome (IMG submission 13189) | reverse complement strand
GGGATCGCCGGGAAGGTGAAGATCGGTGGGCCTTGCCCCAGGGTGAATGCTGGAACTTCCTGGCTCGGGCCTATCGCAAGTTGCGCGGCAAGGACAGGTAAAGTTTGCGTTACCGTGTGTCCAAAGTTCGATCCGAACACGCCCATATCAAAGCTGCGTCCGTAACCCATGCGGACGACGGTCTTGGGATTCAACTGATACGCGACTCCCAGACGCGGAGCAAACGCGTCCCAGGCGTTATTGATGTTTCCATTCAGCCCAATTCCTCCTTCGCCGGCAACCCTGTCCAGGCCCTGAGTCAGATTGGCGAATCCACCGTTGTCTTTGCCATTCACGTACTCCGGGAAATAAACTTCCCAGCGCAAACCATAATTCAAAGTCAACTTCGGGGTAATACGCCAGGTGTCCTGTCCGTAATAAAACATGCGATGCTGACGTTCCGCCGCGTCAAGACTAGTGCTGACGTAGCGGCTCATCTGGGTCACGTCGCCGAGAAGAAAAGTTCCCAGGTCCAACCCGCCCAATCCGCCGGTCGGACCGCCGGATGTAGTCCGATAATCGAAAGTGTAGTCGCCGGTACGGCCCGCATCGCTCGGCACTCGTAGATTTTGAGCGTATCTGAAATCGGCGCCGAACTTGAACTGGTGATTGCCGTGGATTTTGGTCCAGTTGGTCACCCATTGAAATTGCTGTTCGCTCTCGGTCAGCGGGCAGTTGCAGCGCGCCACGCCAAGGCCATCGCCGAAGTTAAGGGTCGACCCTCCGAAATTGCCGCCGTTGCCCGAAGATGCCGAAGGCGTCTGGTTCAGGATGAAGCCACCCCAACCAGAGGTTTCCAATGCCTGAGATCCAGCTTGGTTGGCGTTCGGAATTCCGACGGCGGTCATCGGTGTAGTTCCAACATCCGGCTTCGACGCCACCGGGTTGTACTTGAAGTAACCGAAGCGGAAATCAGCGAGCAGCGAAGCGCTGAAGGTCTTGGTGACACCCGACGCGAGACTGTAGTTGTGAGTAATCGAGCTTCCGGAGAGGCCGCCGGGCCCGAAGCCGACGCCTCCAAGTGCTCCGTAGGAGCCTTTGCCGGCGACGTTGAAGTAATCGAGACTGAAGCGGCCAAAGATGTTGATGGTTGGCTTGGCTGCAAAGTCGATGCGGGTATCAAAACTGTCTTGTTTGTAGGTGCCCGATCCGGCCGCGACGAAGTTGTTGAATACCTGCGAATTCGTCGGCGCGGGGAACAAGGCCAGGATGGCACCAGCCTGGGGGGAAATATTGCCGATGGGAATTTGATTGTTGACATAACCAACATTCCCCCGACCTAAACCCCCGTCGCCGTTTACCGGCTTGAATACCTGCCCACCGGCTATTACGTCTGCCGCCGGACAGGTCGCCGGTGGGGTGATCGTGATGGCGCAGCCGCCACCCTGCTCAACATTGAGATACTGGCTCAAATCACAGAATCCGGTCGTATTGGTTGCCGGGTTACAGGTGCTCTGTACCGTCGCGGTCGGCACGGTCAGCAAATTCGTGGTTCCGTTGTTTTCGCGCGTGGCCTGATAGTCGCCAAAGAAGAACAGCTTGTTCTTGATGATCGGGCCGCCAATCGTTCCGCCGAACTGCTGCCAACGATCCGAGGGGATAAATTTGCCGGTGAGCGAATTGGGCGCGTATTCGGTAAAAGGATCGCGAGCCGCTGTGGCATCGGTGCGGCGGAACCAGAAGCCTTCGCCGTGAATATCGTTGGTGCCCGACTTGGTCTGGACTGTAACCACGCCGCCCAGAGCTTTACCGAACTCGGCGTCATAATTCTGCAAGTCGATCTTTGTTTCCTGGATGGCGTCGAGATTCGGATTCACGACGATAATTCCAAGAATCGGATCCTGATTGTCGGTGCCGTCCAGCTCGAACGCTGTGCCGCTGAAATGTTGGCCGTTCACGAATATCTGCTGGCTGCCCTGCGGGTTTTCGGTCGCAGCGTGGCTCCATCCCACCATTTTCTGCGTACCCGGAGAAAGGAGTTCGAAAGATGTGAAGTTCCGGTTCATCACCGGCAAGTCTTCCACATATTTTTCGTTGAACTCAATCGACACGTCGGAGCGGTCGGTCTTGAGTTGCGGAGCTTCGGCCGTAACCTCCACTTGTTCACTGGTGGAACCAACCTGGAAATGACCGTCTATCGATACGCCGGTGTCAGCCGAAACCTGGATGTCTTTGAACTCGAGAACCTTGAATCCAGCTGCCTCAATTCGAACCGTATAAACGTCGGGGATAAGATGCGTTACCGAGTAGTTGCCGCTCTCGTTGGTAGTGGCTGTTTCCGAGGTGTTCTTGGTCTGGCTGACGACCGTCACTTTTGCACCGTTAACGGCGGCGCCGGAAGGATCGGTGATGGTGCCGATGATGCTGCCGAAGACTGCTTGCCCGAAAGCAGCTTGTGTCCAAAGGCCGGAAAGAACGAGTAGTGACGCCAACACTGCAAGCACTGACCTTCGCATGAACCCGCCTCCTGAAACTCGAACGCTAAGATTAGGACAGAACGGAACAGAACAGGGTGAACCGTGATAGGCCTTGCAACTGGGTAGTAGAAAAGTACTATCCGGCCCGTATCAGTACGTTTGATACCGTTACAAGACTGAACTCGCCCTTTTGCAGTAAGATAGGGGCGTTGTTACCTGAGTGTTAAATGGCTTTGACGCGCACGTTCGCCGCCGGGCGGGAGCAGTGCTTCCAGCAAATAGAGAAGCTTACCAATAGTCATAGCCTCAAGAGCTCCGAGTCTCTTTGCAAATTGGTTCGCTACCTGGCCGAACATTCACTCGATCATCCGGGCGTTGCGCTTAAGGAATATCAAATTGCTACCGAGGTCCTGGGGCGGTCCCGAGCCTTCGACCCGCAAAGCGACTCGACCGTCCGAGTACAGGCTGGCCGTTTGCGAATGAAGCTGGCCGATTACTACGCACACGAAGGGCCGGACGATTCAATCCTGGTGGAACTACCCAAGGGTTCCTACGCGCTCACTTTTCACGTCCGGACGCCTACAACCGTAGCTGCTCCCTATTCGATTCCCGTACCGGTAGAGACTTCGGGGCATCTGAGGAACGATCAGCCGAAAGTCCGAGGATGGGCAATTGCAGCGGTTGTTCTGTCGATCTTGCTCGCTGCCTCGCTTGCCACCTCTGGGATTCTGGCGATGCGCGTCCACCGGCAAGCCGCAATTAAAGATGCAATTCCGGCTGCGTATCAGATTTTTTGGGGACGTTTTGTTGCCACCTCCCAACCGCCATGGGTAGTTTTCAGCAACGGCAGTTTCGTGGGACGTCCGGAGACAGGAATGCGCTACTTTAACCCAGCGTCTGACTCCCGCGCCTTTATCCTCGACCACTACACCGGAGTTGGCGAAGTGCTGGCTATTCACCAACTGGATGTCGTCTTTGCCCGTCTCAATCGCGAACTGGACGTGAAACGCGGCGCCCTGTTCACGCTCGATGATGCTAAGAATCATGACCTGATTTTTGTCGGCTCCCCTTCCGAGAACCTCACTCTGCGGGACATTCCCGGAACGCGTGAGTTCGTTTTCCAGCGGCTGGATTCCGGTCCGCGTAAGGGCGACCTCGCCGTCGTCAACGTTCATCCTCAGCCCGGAGAACCGAAGATTTTTCTACCGTCGCCCGCTAACCAGCCCACGACGGAAGACTATGCCGTAATTGCTCTGTTGCCCGGCTTGGATCCCTCGCGCTCAGTCCTGATCCTCGCCGGCAACTCGACCTTCGGCACGCAAGCGGCCGTGGAGTACGTTTGCCGGGAAAACTCGCTCAGGGAATTGTTGCAGCGGCTGAATGTTTCCAAATCCTCCGACCTGAAATCCTTTGAGGCTCTGTTGAAGGTGAAAATTGCCCATGGAGTTCCGGTCACCGCCGACTTCGTGGCGCTGCGCACGACGGGTCGTTAACGCCCGTAAAGAGGCTGCTGGAAAAGTGCACGCCCGACAAGCGCCGGTGTCGATACAATGTCCGCAATATGATTGCTCACCTGCGCGGAACGCTGCTGTCCAAACATCCCAACCAGGCCGTCGTGGAAGCCGCTGGCGTCGGTTACGACGTCACTATCAGCGTGCCGACATTTTCCGATCTACCCGGCCCAGGATCAACCGTGGCCCTGCACATCCACACGCACGTGCGCGAAGATCAGATTGCGCTGTATGGATTTCTGCGGCCGGCGGAAAAACTTCTTTTTGAAAAGCTGATCACGGTCAGCGGAATCGGTCCCAAACTAGCCGTCACGATTTTGAGTGGCATGGCGGCGGNCGAAATGGTGGGCGCGATCCGCAGCAACGATATTGCGCGGTTGACCCGCATTCCCGGCATCGGCAAGAAAACCGCCGAACGCATGGTATTGGAATTGCGCGATAAGTTGCCGCAGCCCGTCACGGATTCGGCTCCGGCCACTCCCGCTCTAGGTGCAACCGAAGAGGACGTGGTTTCGGCGCTGGTAAACCTTGGATATCAGCGCGCGGCGGCGGAGAAGGTTCTCGACCTCGTTAAGAAAGATAAAGATAAGGGTAAGGATGGTAGTTTCGATGCGTTGTTCCGCGGGGCTCTTGCCGTACTCTCGAAATAGTCATCTAAAATCGGGAAGCGCCTCCCGGTCATTGACGCACACCACCAAAAGAAGTCAAATTGATAGCGATGTCCTCGAGCAGTTTAGTTCGTTTGTTCTGCGTGGGTTGCACGCCCTGCCTTCTCTCTCGCCCTTCCGAAATCTCAGCATCCCGATCCCAGCTCTTCGCTGAATCAACGTCGGGACGAACGTGCAATCGTCTGTCTGCCGCGCTTCGAACCGCGATGGCTAGCCTCGTCCTTCTCGTGGCCGGGTTCGCATGTGGGCCGTTGTCTGTTGCCCAAGGAATGCAATCCGACGATCAGGCGAAGGACCAGAGCACCGTTCGCGGCACGGTGATCAATGCTGTGACCCACGAACCGATCGGCCGGGCACTGGTGTCTTCTCCGGGCGGCCAGATGGCGATGCTGACCGATGGGGAGGGACACTTCGAATTTTCGCTTCCCAAATCTGATGGCGACAATGTCCCCGGCCCGGGCCCCAGGCGGCGCTTTGGTTCGGGTGGTCCCTTATTTCTGACAGCTCGCAAGCCGGGGTTCCTGGATCGTCCGAATGAGGCGGGGCAATCTCAAGCGGTGCCGGGCAGTGAGGTGACGATCTCGCTCATTCCTGAAGCGATCATCAAAGGAAGAGTGATCCTTTCTACTGGCGAGCCGGCAATAGGCATTGCTATGCAAATTTTCTTCCGGCGAGTGCAGGAGGGCGCACTGCGCTGGACACCCGGCGCTCAGGCCCGCGCGAACTCGAATGGAGAATTTCGCTTTGCCGAGCTTTCTCCCGGTTCCTACAAGGTTGTGACCCGCGAAATGATGGACGACGATCCTGCCGACACAGAGGTTGGCGGCCAGCAATATGGATTCGCGCCGGTCTATTATCCCGGAGTGGCCGATTTTGGTTCGGCGGGAACGATTCAACTCACTGCCGGGCAGACCTTCGAAGCCGAATTGTCGATCACTCGCCAGCCTTATTACCCGGTGAGAATTCCAGTGGTCAACGGCGAAATGAACAATGGAATGCACGTTGCCGTTTCGGTGCGCGGACATCGCGGTCCAGAATATTCCCTCGGCCACAACGCGGGCAAACAAAGAATCGAGGGTACGCTGCCCAACGGAAATTATGTGGTGGAAGCAGCAACGTTTGGGCAGAATTCCTCCAGCGGTTCGGTAAACATTACGGTGGCGGGCGCGCCGGTTGAAGGTCCGAGTCTCGTTCTGGTGCGAAATGGTTCGATCCGCATCCAGGTCTCGGAAGAATTCAGCGACACGAATTCGGGAGGATCCACGACGACCGTCAATAGCGGCCCGCGTAGTTTTTCCATTCGCGGGCTGCGAGCCGATCTGAACGTGCAGGTGGCCGCGGCGGATGATTTTGCTCCGCAAAACATGATTGGGCTTGCTCCACCGAGTGGGCCGAATGATGAATCGATGGTCATTGAAGGCATTCCACCGGGGCGATACTGGTTGCGACCAAGCGCAATGCGGGGATACGTGGCGGCGGCGACAATGGGTGGCGTTGATCTGCTGCGTCAGCCGTTCACCGTAATACCAGGTCCAACCACGCCAATCGAAGTTACTCTGCGCGACGACACTTCGGAGATTGAGGGAACGGTCGGGGATGCTTCGGCAAACTCCGCCTATCCTAATCCTGGAGATGCGCCGACGCGAGCTTATGTTTACTGCGTTCCATTGCCCGATAGTCCCGGGCAATTTATGCAGCTTTCGCCCTCCTCTGACGGCAAGTTCGATTATCAGATGATGTCGCCGGGTACTTATCGCGTAATGGCGTTTAAGAGTCCGCAAACAAATCTTCCCTATCGCGATGCCGAAGCGATGCGTGCTTACGATTCGATCGGACAGGTGATTCATTTGGGCGCTGGGCAAAAAACGAACGTGCAGTTGCAGATCAGTTCAGGCATCGAATAAACAAATGACGGCCGGCGCAAACTCGAAGCGGTCGGTTCTGCTGATGGTATTTCTCCTTACGGCCGGAGCAATGGCTTCGTCGGCGCAGACCGCCAATGCCACACAGCCCAAGACTTCCACCGGCTACAGGATTGCCGGCACAGTAGTCAGCAAGACAGATATGCATCCCCTCTCGCGGGCGAGAATCTACCTGCGCGATATCAAGGAGAGGCAACAAAGGCAATCCGTATTGACTGGGGACGACGGCAAGTTCGAATTCGACCGGCTGCCGGCGGGAAAGTATTCTCTGAGCGGCGGCAAGCGCGGATTCATCCCCGCTTCCTACGATCAGCATGAGCAGTTTTCTACCGCGATTGTGACCGGAGCGGGAGTGGATACGGAAACACTGCTGCTCCGGCTCGCTCCCGCTGGCGTGATTGCGGGCAAGGTGCTGGATGAATTTGGCGAACCGGTTCGCAGTGCGATGGTGACCTTGTATCGCGACGATCACAGCGGGGGCGTGGATCAGGTTCGCCAATCTCGCGCGTTGCAGACAGACGATTTGGGAGCGTACGAACTTAGCCCGCTGATGCCCGGCACCTATTTCGTTTCGGCCAGCGGGAAACCGTGGTACGCAGTTCATCCCAATTCGGAAGCCCGAGGCGCTCGTTCCGACAATACCGCCGCGGATCGCTCTCTCGACGTGGCATATCCGATGACTTACTACTCCGACGTAACCGACGCCGACAGTGCGACACCAATTCTGATTCAAGGCGGCGAGCGCGCACAGGTAGACATTCATTTAAATCCTGTTCCCGCTCTTCACCTTCTATTTCACGTGCCCCGCGATGACCAGCATGGAATCAATTTCCCCCAGTTGCAGCAACCGACGTTTGACGGCTCTACATCCGTGCAGGGAACGGGTGGACAAGTGGTTTCGCCGGGGCTCCTGGAAATTACCGGCATTCCCGCGGGCCGCTACAACGTCCGCATGGGTGGCCAGGGTTCGGGCGTTCAGATCAACGGGGTCGATTTCAATAAAGACGGCGAGGAGGTCGACACCTCCCGCGGCGAGGCATTGAGCAGCGTGAATGTTTCCGTGCGGGTCGCGGGTGAGAACGGACTGCCGGCGCAATTGAAAGTTGGCTTGCAATCGGGGCGGAGAGAAACTCTCGCCTTTCAGGATCTGAATGTCAAAGGAGAAGCGGAGTTGCAGCAAGTACCGGCGGGTAAGTATGACGTGGTGGTGTGGGGAGCGGCGAAACCATATTTCGTATCGCGCCTGACGGCCTCGGGAGCTGACGTCTCGGGCCGCATGCTGACCGTCGCCGCCGGTTCGTCCCCATCGATTGCGCTCACGCTGACCGGCGGCAGCGTGGAAGTACAAGGTACCGCCACGCTGGCGGGCAAGCCTTTCGCTGGCGCCATGGTGGTTCTGGTTCCGAGAAACCCGGAGGTCGACCGCGATCTCTTCCGCCGCGACCAGAGCGATCTGGACGGCACCTTTATTTTACGAGACGTAATTCCGGGTTCTTATACCGTGCTCGCAATTCAAAACGGATGGGATCTCGATTGGTCACAACCCGCTGGGCTGGCCGTCTACGCGAAGCATGGACAAGCCATCGAAGTTGGCAGCCAGTCGCGACCCTTGAATCTCCCCGAAGCAGTCGAAGTGCAACCCAAGTAGGTGACCATCAAAGCCATAGGTCTCGGCCTCCGCCTGACAGTTCCATGCGTGGCGGCTTTAGCCTAGACCTGAAGCACGTCGCCATCGCGGGCGACCATCTGGTAGAGCACTGGGCTCACGATGCGGCCCAGAAAGAGGCGCGAGATCAGTCCGGCAACGATGACAATGGCGAACGGTTTCTGCGAGTCGGATCCCACGCCGGTGGAAAGAGCCGCGGGCAGAAGTCCCAGACATGCAACCAGCGCGGTCATCATGATGGGCCGGAGGCGGATCAGCGACCCCTCCAACGTGGCCTGGCGAATGCCATACCCTTCGAGGCGAAGCTTATTGATGTAGGAAACGTCGATGATCGCGGTCTCAGCCGATACGCCCAGGAGCACCAGCAACCCAAGAACGGACGACACACTGAAAGTAGTGTGCGTGAGCTTGAGCGCCAGCAGTGCGCCGACCGGTTCGGTCATCACCACGCCGATGACCACCGTGACCGGGAACTTGAAGTTGCCGTAGAGCGCGAACAAAATAATAAAGATCAGGAGAATAGCCAGCGGGCCGATGACTGCGAATTGTTCTCGCGCGGCGATGTACTCGCTATATTCGCCGCCCCAGTCCAATCGGTAGCCCTGCGGTAGTTTGACCGATGATGCTACCGCTTTTTGCGCTTCATTCACGGCGCGGGCCAGGTCGCGGCCCTCGATGCTGAATTGCACTCCGATATAGCGCGAATTATTCTCGCGATAGATGAACGACGCGCCGTTGCCCTGGTGGATCGTGGCCAGTTCGGAGATTGGAACCTGTTGTCCGGAAGGAGTCGGCACCAGCAAATTGCCGATCGCGTGCTCGCTCGATCGGTACTCCGGTTTCATGCGTACCACAAGATCGAACAGTTGCTCGCCCTGAATTACCTGCGTGGCCGCCTGGCCGCCCACCGCCGCCTGGATCACTCCCTCGACATCGGAAACATTAATGCCGTAACGCGCGATCTTTTCGCGGTTCACATCAATCTGTACGCTGGGCTGCCCTAGTTCGCGAACCACAGTAAGCTGGGTGAAGCCAGGCACCTGCTGCAAGATGCGCTTGATCTGGACCGCTTTATCTTCGAGCACATTCAAGTCCGGTCCGAAGATTTTCACGGCCAAGGCGCTCTTCAATCCGGTGAGCGCCTCATCCACCGCATCTTCGGCGGGCTGGGTAAAGTTGAAAATCACTCCGGGATACTGTTGGACTTTCTGCTCAAGATCCCGGGTCAGTTCTGCCTTGTTGTGGATCGATCCGCCGCTCCACACGCCATCTTTATAGGGCTTTAACCCGACATAAAACTCGCAGTTGAAAAATCCGGTAGGGTCGGTGCCATCGTCGGGGCGGGCCAGCTCCGAGCCGACTTCGGTGACCATCGGATAGTTCATCAGAATCTTGCGAATCTGCGGCGCGAACCGGGCAGCTTCTTCGAATGAGATCGTGTAGGGCATAGTGGCCCGGACCCACAAAGCTCCCTCATCCAGATGAGGCATAAACTCGCCGCCAATAAAGGGCACCAAAATCAGCGACGCCAGAAAAATTATGGAGGCGAGGATTACCGTAAGATTCGGGCGGTCCAGGCACCAGCGGAGTTCGGCGGCGTATTCATCTTTCAACCATTCGTAGGCGCGGTTCGTTTTTTCCTTCACCCCTTTCTTGAACCAGTAAGAGGCGAGCACCGGAACCAGCGTAAGGGTGAAGAGCAGCGAGCCCAGCAGCGCCCACGACATGGTTTCCGCCATGGGGTGAAAGAGCTTGCCTGAGGGGCCAGTGAGCGCATAGATGGGAATGTATCCGGCGAGGATGACTGCGATGGAATAAAAGATGGGCCGGTCTACATCGTGCGCCGCGGCGATGATGACTTCGTGAAGTTTGTACTCCTGCCCATGGCGCGCGGCCAGTTCGCGATAGATGTTCTCCATCATCACCACCGTGCCGTCGATGATGATTCCGAAATCGATGGCTCCAATGGAAAGCAAATTGGCCGGGATGCCGCGCGCATGCAGGAAGATGAAGGAAAACAGCAGGCTGAGCGGAATGGTCAGAGCGACGATAATCGCCGCGCGCACGCTGACCAGAAAGAAAATTAAAACGATAAAAACCAGGGCCATGCCGAGCAGCATGTTGTGCTCGACCGTGTCGATAGTCAGCCGCACCAGATCACTCCGGTCATAGTAGGGCCGGACTTTCACGTCATGCGGAAGGAGATCACGGTTAATCTCCTTAGTCTTCTCTTCCACTCGTTTAAGGACGTTCTGTGTCTGCTCGCCGGTGAGCATCAGGATAACGCCTTCAACCCGGTCGTCGTCGTTCTGAAAACCGAACTCTCCCAGGCGGGGAGCGTGGCCGATCGTGACCTCGCCGATGTCGCGGACGCGCACCGCCACGCCGTTATTGTTTCCCACGACGATGTCGCTAATGTCTTCGGTCTTCGTCACCAGGCCCAGTCCGCGCACGTAGAAAAATTGCGAACCTTGCGAGTAAAAGCCGCCGCCGGCGTTGGCGTTGTTGGCGGCCAGCGCGTTGAGCACTTGCGGCAGGGGAATGTGATAGCTGTAAATCTTGGCCGGATCGAGCAGCACCTGATACTGCATTACCGTGCCGCCGAAGCCGGAATCGTCCGCCACTCCGGGCACAGATTTATAAGCCCGCTCAATCACCCAGTCTTCATAGGTTTTCAACTCCTGCGGCGTGCGGTCCGGACTCTCGATCACGTAACGATAGACAAGATTCGACGGGCTCGACAGCGGCGCCAGGCTGCCCGTTACACCGGGAGGCAGAGCAGCGGTCGAGAGCCGTTCAAACACTACCTGCCGGGCGAAGTAATTGTCCGTGCTGTCCTCAAAAGTCATGATGACGTCGGACAGGCCATAGAGCGAAATCGACCGCATGAAAACCATGTGCGGCACGCCATTCATCTGCAACTCGATGGGTAGCGTGACCAACCGCTCGATCTCCTCCGCCGCGTGGCCGGGCCATTGCGTGATGACTTCTACAAGCGGCGGCGAAAGATCCGGGTAAGCGTCAACCGGCATCTGCTGAAACGAGAGCGCGCCGGCCACCAGCACGAGCACCGCCAGCATCAGAATCAGGAAGCGCTGCCGGAGGGCGAATTGAACGATGTGGTGGATCATCTTGCAGTGCTGATCTCAGTGCTGGAGCGAATTCTGGAATTGCAGGAAGAGGCTGCCGTCGCCGATGATCCGGTCGCTGGCCTGCAAGCCGGAGAGAATCTGCGTTTTTCCGGACTGACTTTCACCCAACGTAACGTCGCGCCGGGCGAACTCCGTTGATCCGGTTTGCCGGTAGACGTAAGGCATGTTTTGGTCGTCGCGCAGCACGGCGGAGTCGGGAACGAACAGCGCGTTGGCAATCATTCCGGCTTGCACCTGCGCCGTCACATACATTTCCTTCTTCAGGCGCTCACCGGGATTGGGAGCTTCAATGCGCGCTTGCAGTGTGCGCGTGTTGGGATCGAGCGCGGGAGAAATGTATTCGATCTTGCCCCGCAGCGTCCCGGGATACGATTCATTCTCAATCGTCACCGCGTCTCCGGCATGCACATAGGCAACATCGTTCTGATAAACGTTGACCAGAATCCACACCGAACTCATGTCTGACAGCGTGAAACACTGTGTGGCGCCGGCCGCCAGCAACTGACCGGGCGAGCACTGCCGGTCCACCACTTCTCCAGCCACCGGCGAGTACAGCGGAATCTCCGGCGAGGGAGGCTTGGTCACAATGGTTTCGGGGTCAACTATGCCGAGAATCCGGATGGCGTCGGCGCTGGATTCGAAGTCGGCCTGCGCCTGCGTGCGGGTCGATTGTGCCTGCTCGAGATCGGCTTCGGCGATGGCGTGGTGCTCATAGAGATCCTGCGCTCGCAGGTAGAATTTGTCTGCCAGCTGGAAGGCGGCGCGCGCCTTGAGATAAGAGGAGCGCAACACAGAGTAGTCCGGACTGGCGATGTAAAGCAGCGTCTGACCGGCGCGCACATGCTCTCCTTTCACCACCAGGACACGGCTGACCGGCCCGCCCACTTGCGTGATCACCGGCGTGGTCTTGAAATCGTTGTATTCGACCGCTCCACTCAACCGGAGCACCCGCGCCAGCGGACCCTGTGCAACAGGCACAACCTGGATGTGAGACATCTGGTCGGAGGGCAGCGTAAATAATTCAGCTTTGGAATTGGAAGATTCGGTCCCTGAAAAGGAGGTCATCCGGCTGGCTTGATCTTCTGTTCCGTGACAACCTGCAAGAACCATGATGCAACAAGCGATGCCGAGTGCCGAGGCTTGCCGCCAAGCTCTCCCGCGAAGATTCATGGAAGGTTCCTCGTTCCTACAGCTTCCTTTAACTGCTCCAGAGCGGTCATATACGTGGACAGTGCCTGGCGGTAGGCTAGCTGAATGGACCGGTAGGTGCGCTCCGCGTCGAGAAAATCCAATAGGCTCGCGGCCCCGCGTTTATAAGCATATTCGCTGATGTCGCGCGAATCCTGCGCCTGCTTGAGATAGCCGGACGTGTAGAGTTGCACCACCTCGTCGCTGCTCCGCACCGCCTCATAGGCATTGGAAACGTCGGATAGCACCGTATCACTCGCCGATTGATCCTGCTCCTGCGCCTGCGTAAGCGCGTAACTCGTTCGCGCGATCTCGCCCTGATTGCGGTTGAAGATCGGCAATTCGAAATTTACAAATATCGAAGCCGTGTTCTCGCCCGAAACGTGCGTGAAGTCGTAGGTACCGTTCACATCCACCTTGCCATTCGCTTTGGCGAGAAGGATCTGGCTCTGCGCGGCCGTGATCCCCAATTCCGCTGCGCGGTAATCGGGTCGCTCGCGCAGCGCCTTCATCTGCAAGTCTTCCACTTTCGCCTGGAGCGGCTGGTAAGCCAGATCGCCAATCACGTCAAAATTGGCGGGCACGGCGTCGTAGCCCAGCAACTCGCGCAATCCAACCAGCGCCTGCACCTGCGCCAGGCGCGCGGAGGATACGTCGGTCTGGAACTGCAAAAGCTGGAGCTTGATCTTGAGATAGTCGCCCTCGCTGATGGCGCCCGCTTTATATTGCGCCTCAGCGATATTCACTGTCTGCTCAAAACTCTTCAGATCCTGAAGCGCGAACTGCAAAGTCGATTCCGCCAGCAATACGCTGACGAACTGCTGGCCCACGTTGAACGCCAAAGTGCGTTCCGCGTCAGTGACCTGCGCCCGCGTGACCGCAGTCTGATCGCGCGCAGCCTGCAACCTCCGCTGCCGCTTGTGGCCGCGTTCGAACAGATATCCGATCCCAATATCGAATTGCTGCGTCTCATTGAGATTCTCCCCGGAAAAATCCTGTGGACTGAAAAACGGAACGAACTGAGTATCGGCCCCAAAAGTGGGATTGGGGCGCAGGTTCGCGGTAATTTCCTGCGCTTGATTCTGAAAGATCAAAGTACGCGTAGCTTTTATGGAATGGTTGTGCACGAGTGCCAAATCGATGGCTTGATCAAGGCTGATCCGCGTCGTCGTATTTTGTCCAAGGCCCGTCCCCGCCAGCAGCAGGAACGTCGTAGCCGGCGCGAATCGCCGAAAATGCCTGGAAAGCATAATGGTTGGAAGCAAACGGCCGCTCGCGGGTGGCCCAACATAACCAGTACTCCGCCGACTCTCTGTGGTGTCAACGCCCTCCAAAACCTAACAGGGACGTGAGGATCAACGGATGAATTGTAATTCATAGCGTCCACGGTTCGCATCGCATCGAATGCCGGTTCCTGACTCCACAAACGATGCCTTCTTGGAGGGTGGACGGTTTTCCAAACACCAGCACTCCGCCGACTCTCTGTGGTGTATCGCCCTCCCAAACCTAACAGGGACGTGAGGATCAACGGATGCATTGTAATTCATAGCGTCCACGGTTCGCATCGCATCGAATGCCGGTTCCTGACTCCACAAACGATGCCTTCTTGGAGGGTGGACGGTTTTCCAAACGGTGCGTTCGGCTCTTCGTCACAAAACTTTACACGGGCGTCTATATTCATTGCCGTGAACCGGTGATGAGGATATCCACCAGTCTCCGGGCGCTTTGCTGCCAGTCAGGGCCTGAGGCCACGTGGGAGACACCGATAAGCGCACGCAGCAGATCGAATGGCTCAAGATCTTTCCGTATGTCGCCGCTCTTGATCCCGCGTTTCACGAGCGTGTCAATCGCTGCTTGAATCTGGCCGCGCGAACCTTCATAGAGCTTGTACGGACCTCCGACAATCGAGTTCAGGGCCGGGGCAATGATCTGCTTGGTCGCAATGTAGTCCACAAACATCAGCATCCAGGCTCGCAACGCTCCAATCGGCGGCATGGCCTCGGAGAATTTCCGTTCTGCTCCGGCCAACTTTTCCACCTCGCTGCGATATACCGCCTCGACCAACGCATCCCGCGTCGAAAAGTGGCGGTATAGCGTTCCCGCTCCCACCCCTGCTTCTTTGGCTATGTCATCGAGACTGGCGTTTGCGCCAGCCCTGGTGAAGGCCTCCTTTGCCGCGTCCAGAATGCGTTCGCGGTTGCGTTGCGCATCGGTGCG
>JGI12664J13189_1000054_pt1 | contig 14854 bp, 10 predicted proteins | sample BlaSpr_A8_OM1_O3_FD_13189 | JGI IMG/M metagenome (IMG submission 13189) | reverse complement strand
CGGCTGGGCAGGAATGACTCAATGCAGCAGGCCGAATACGGCAACGCCGGTGGGTGTGCCCACGAAAACCTTGCCATTGGCGATTGTCGGAACAATAAACTTGTTGCCCGCGAACTGGTCTCGCGCGGGCGTCAAGCCGGAATTGTAGAACTCTGTAGCCAGGTTGTTCGGGTCGTAGGCGTGCAGCACGCCGGTAGTTGCATTCTCCACGGCCCACAGGATAGCACTGTTGCTGCCGTTGGCCGAAATGCTGGGTGTAGTGCCGGGATAAGGGAACGCATTGCTGGAAATCATGGTGTAAGCGGAAGAAAGCTTGCCGTCGGAGATGGAGAACGCCTGAAGAGGTTCGGTAATCGCGGCAAAGTACACGGTGGAATTGAAGTAGGCGGGGGTGGAAAATACCGGTCCGTATAAGCCCCCAACGGGGGGACAGCACACCGGGATCTCCTGGAGAATGTTATCGCTGGAAGGGTTGAACTTTCCCATGTTGTCGCGATCAACCACGTAAATGTACCCCGTCTTGCCCGATCCCAACCCAAGGTGCAAGGTTTTGCCGGCACTATCCAGAATGTCGGGGAGCAATAGGGCGCCGCCGGATCCCAAGTCATAGTCGTTGTCAGATTGGGCCACCGTATCATGAGGGGCGAAATAATCCGTCACGGTCATGTTTGCCGAGGGGGAAAGTTTTACAAAAGCATTGCCAAAATCACCTTCGCTGGGATAGCCATTGGCATCGAGAGTGGTGTCGAACGTCCCGTTTCCATCCAGCAAATAGATATTGCCGGCATCGTCTGCCGCCGGACCGTCTCCTGCCATCCAAATTCCACCCTTGCCGCCATTGGGCGTAAGAGCGAGTGCGCCGGCTTGCTGTAGCGTCGCGGCGTTATAGCTGATAACCCAACCAGAGTAAGGTTCGATATCGCAGTGTGATGCCCAAGACGTGTACACCATCCCATTGGCCAGCAACAGGGCTGCCCGTCCCAGATATTGCGAGGGAACGAAACTCATGGCCGCGGTATTTGTGATTGTCCCGGAGCCCGAGTATTGCGCCTGGATCTCCACCGGACCGCCTAGCATTTCCGCCCCGGTCGCTACATCGAGGGCGTGCAATCGAAAATGAATGCCCCCGGAACTATCCTCGGTCGCTCCCACCAGATAGATGGTTCCGTCGGGGCCACGGCTACGGTCGATCACAGGAGTTGAGGTAATGCCTATCTCGGGAGTTACGGCCTCGCTGCACTGACGATCATCGCTAGTCGTTTCTCCCGCTCCGAGAACCGATGCTTGCCAGAGCAGAGTTTGCTTATCGGCGTCGAAAGCGTAGACACTGTCGTGCTCCGTAGCCACGTATAGTACGTTGCGAGTTCCCTGTCCGGGGATCGATACGTCGCCCAGGAACAGCGGTTGAGCATCCACTTTTCCGTCGACCGTCAAGAATCCAATTTCTCCAAACGTGGAAGAGCTCACGTTCTGCGGCGTCAAGTAAGTTTCCAACAGATTTTGCCCAGTGCGAAAGTTGTCGTTATGAAAGGTTGTGATGTCCGGCGGCGAATGAACCGACAGGACCGCAGTGTCGGTGTCGGTCGAGCTCAAAGCGTTGCTAACCATGGCTTGGAACTGCGTTGCGTCGTCAGCCAAGGTAGTGGCAGGGGTCGTATAGGAAGCGCTTGTGGCTTGCGGAATCGCGGTTCCGTTACGCTTCCACTGATACGTAACCGGCGCTGTTCCGGTAGCCATCACCGTGAAAGTGGCTGCTTGACCAACAGTTACGGTTTGGTTCGCCGGTTGTCCGACGATGGAAACCGCTGGCTGGACTGACGTGGGCGAACTGCCGCAGCCGAGCAGATTCCATGCGAAAAAAATTAGTGCGCAGCCACTAATTCGTCGTAGGGTCATTATTTTTTATAGAAGTTTTTGAAAGTTGGGCCAGCGGACCTAAACTGCCAGCCAACATTAATTGAAGGACAATTTAATATATAGGGCGATAAACCACAAGGACTCTAAGAAGGATAATGCGTAAATTAATGTAAACCTGAAACCAATCGGTAACCTTCCCGGGTAACCATCACTCGATTTTACTTTGCAAGCCTTTTACCGCGATCACAGAGCCGTAAGCGCGGCCGATGATCCTCGTACGAAAATCGAAAATCTTAGGAGTGAGGCGCCGAAGGGACGACTTTTTGGGCTATCCACACCAGTCGGCCAGCATCGCCAACCGGGCCACGCACAATCTTAATCTCCAAGCTCTTTGTGGCCAGCGCGTCGCCAAGATCGGGTCCAAGGTCCCAGAATGCGAGTATCCCGTCGGGCGATAGCGGATCGAGGTGGCGTTCTGGGGGCAGAAGGTGCTGGACTTGTCCGCCGACGATCTGCGCACGCATTTTCGTCTGCGTTCGGGGGGGTACGGTGAACAGATGGGAACCTCCAGGGCGTAAAACCCGGGCACTTTCCCTTAGGGCGGCGCCTAAATCCGGTACGTGCTCGAGCACATCCGACGACACAATGAGATCGAGCGATTCATTTTCAAATTGCAGGGCGGTTATGTCGGCGCAAACCGCGCCGTCTTGCTGCGGTGAAGGACTTCCCTCGGCATAGAAGGAACGAGTGTACGTGCGAGCCCGGGTTAGCACGGTTCGCAGCGGAGACCGTGGGTCCAACTCCAGCACGTCCATACGCGTAAGGCTCTCTCCGTAGCGCTCGCGGATCTCGGCGGCCAAAAGCTCGTAACGTTCGTTGGCCGAGCAGAACAAGCAGACCTGAAATTCGGAACAGCCGCTCCTGTGAGCAACGAAAATTGTCGGGCGTTCACAGCATTTGCAGCGGCCCAGCCGCCAGCGTCCGATGCCCCCCAGGTACGCCGGCGCTAGGGTGAGCAGCTTTCGCAAGGCAGAACGCGCGCCTTGGCGTTGTATCGTCCGCCATATTTTTACAAAGGCCATCGGTCCTTCCAAGTTGGGATAGTACGACACTTCCGTCCAGTTCGCGCCTCGTCCCTGCGCATATCAACCCTGGATTGCCTCACTCGACTGGGCCATAAAACGTGGTGCCACGAGCCTTTCCCGATAAATTTTCTTGGCGCCCAGAGTTGAGGCGAAATAAAGAAACGCCGCCACAACCAGCGCTTCGGGCAGCAACCAGCCGACGCCGCCAACCGATAAGAGGGAGATATTGGCGAAAAATGCCAAAAGGAAAAAATCCGCCGGATGCTGAGTTTTCTTCAACCGATCGACGAACACGCGAGCTAACCATCCCCTCAACGCCGCAAAAGCCGCCAGATAAACGATTGCCAGGAATCCGAAGTCGGCATATTGCACACCGATCCCGAATTCCGGCACTCCGGCGTCCTGATCGAGCGACTGCGGGTAGAACACCTCGTCGAGATACAAGTAGCCGAAGTTCTTAGGCTTAGCCGGCATAAGCACACGTGGAATGCGCCCGATCACACTGGCCTCCATAGTGAGGCGGCCGTACTGCACCGGTATTTTCGAATCGATCACCATCATGGCATTTCGGGTATAGTCCGAATACCCGCTAATCGTTTCCAGAACCTCCAAGGGGCTATCGCCCAAGGCCATCGTCGCGGCAAAGAGGACAAGTACCAAAACCCCCATGCCTAAGCATGCCAAAAGCGATGGCCACCATCCCACTTTTCGCCGCGCTCCATAGACAACGAAGAGCGCCAAGAGGAACGCGACATTGAGCGCTAGCCCCTTGCTTCCGTGCAGAGATATAAGGATGGTGGCCGCAAGAGCGACTGATCCTTTGGACAGCCAGGACCGCGCGCTGAACATGGCGCAGATGAATGCCAAATAACAAAATACCGTGGATATATAAAAATTGACGCCGAACCCGGTCCTCGTTTCCCGATAAATCTGCCGCGGATCCAGCAGCGATTCGCGAAACTCCAGCAGAATGGGCGCATACATCAGCAATGCCAGTCCCAGAAAGACCAGAGCGAGCGAAAAAAAATTGCAGTAAGAGTAAGCGAAAGGAGACCGCAGCATGGTCTTGCGGCGCCGAACATAGAAATAGGCAAACACGGCAGCTTCTATGGCGATCGTCGTGTAGACGTAAATGTAGGAGTAGGAACCTGCGTCGTTCCCAATTACATGCGTGTAGAACAATGGAAAAAAGTAATTGGCGGGAATGCCCATGACAAACGAGGGCGTAAGGATATTTACATAGCTGCCGTCTCGTTTGCTGACCTGAACATAGGCCGCCAGCGATACGATCAGCGATGCAATCAGAACCGTGTCGGCAAATAATGGAGAAATCATTTTCTCTAGGCCACTGCGACGCTTTCGGTCGAGCCGCGCTCAGCTTCGATGAATCGACCCCACCGACAGTTTGCTCCAGCCGGAGGACTCCGGCGGAACTCATCCACAAATGGCCGCGATGAGCCGGTCACGAAAATTACTAACGGTAAATTCATCAGCAATGCGATGGCGATGTAATTCCAGCCACCTGGAATTATCGTCGTTCCTGACACGCAGCAACGCCTCGCTCAAAGCCTTGCAATCTCCGAACGGGAACAACCATTCGTGCGGCAAAAACTCTGCCATCCCATCCACGTCCGTAGCGACAATCGGCAATCCGTATGCCATGGCCTCCAGCATGACCAATGGTACGCCTTCGAACCTCGAAGGAATCATCACCATGTCGATGCCGGCATAAATTTCTGTAGGGTGGGGAGTCCAGGGCAGAAGTCGGACTTGTCGGGATAACTCGAAATCCGTGATCATGATTTTGAATCGCTCTTCGTCGGGCCCATGGCCGACGAACACAAATTTGTAGTCCCGGAGATCAAGACGGAATCGAGAGAGAGACCTAAGCGCGAAGTCCTGTCCCTTGTCCCTGAAACTGATACGGCCAATCGTAGCGACTACATACTCATGCCGTTCTATTCCGTGTCTCTCTCGAAACCGTTGCCGGTCGGTTTCGTGGATCGGGGGCGTTTCCACGCTGTTGGGAACAACCACAACATTCGGCGTCGCGCCGCGATCGCTGAGCATCCGCCGGGAACTTTCGCTAATGGTGATAATCTTGTCGGGCAATTGATAGAAGTAGCGATTGATCCTTTCGCGAATCGAGACGGCAAAGCGTCTTCCGGAAACCGAGACGGGGTGGGCCACTGGAAGATAGCTGATGACTTGGCACCCCGCATGTTTTGCGGCCAACAAGCCCATACTGCTGCCTTCAATACGCCCCTGCGAGACGACGACCACATCGGGATTTACTCGTCTCATTACCGCTTCAATGCGTGCGACCTGTCTCCAACTGATCAGGGAACGAATGGCTTGCAGTGTCTTGGCCTTAACCGGCAACGGCAAGAGGACCAGGCTTTCCGAGTGACCCCGAACCGCTTCCAACTTTTCCCGTAGCCGTGTATTGCCGGAGTAGAACGCGAAATAAACTTTGAGATCGGATTCTCCACACAGATGCCTGACAGCCTCGACGGTCATCGCTTCGTGGCCGCCATACTCGGCGGCATCGCTATAAAAGAGAACTGATTTCATCGCAGTTTGCGCGTTCGCTCCTGGATGCGCCCGGTCAGGGTTTGCGATAGACAATGGTAACCGAGTGTCCTGCCGGCCGAAGGCCTTTGTCCTTCAGCCCGCGCTCGAGGAGACGCGACAATAATCGAACGGGAGCCTTCACAAGCAAATTCTCAAAGGCCGCGTCCAACGACCGCTGCCGTCGGCCGAGCGCGCGGTTCATGGAGTTCTCGATAAGCGCGACGGAGTAGGCCCGCAAGTGCAGGTCCGAAAGCCGATCATAGCCGAAGGCGATGACTTGCAGATCGAACATTCTCGCCAAGTTATGAAGAGCCTGGTCGGTCCAGCGGGTGGCGTGGTGAGGCGGCATATTCAAGATGTTGTTGTGCTGTCTCCCAATAAAGCCATCCTCGTAGGGAACGGAGTGAATCATTGTTCCTCCGCTCTTTAGGCATCTCAGGCAAGATTCAATAAAACTCCTGGTGTCGGCAATGTGCTCAAGAACCTGAAACGAGCAAACCACGTCGTAACCTTCGGCGTTATCCTTGGAGTGCTCTTCGATGCTGCACTTGTAGACGGACATTCCCCGTTCCCGCGCCTGATTTGCCGCAGCCTCGCTCAACTCCAGACCCGTGTAGGACCTAGATTTGATTTTCTCTGCGAAAACCCCGCGGCCCGGCCCCACTTCCAAGACCCGATCTTCCGAAGAAACATAGTGCGCAGCGAATTCGTACTCTTGCTTTTCCGCCAGATAGTACCAGTCAAACCTCTGCAACGACTCGTAAAATTTCTCGTCCCCACTGAAGGCGGGGGTGTAGAACCTCAGGTCGCACGGTTCGCATCTTCTCAGGTCGATCGCCACGAACGACTGTTCCCCCAAGTCGATGTTCATCTGCCGAAGGTAAAAACGGCGAAGCACTCCGAATGGCAGCGATTCCACCGCATGCGTATTGGAGGAGCAACACAGCGGGCACGATTCTGCCATTAGCAACTTTCACTACCATTCATATCGTCTTCTCTTGTTCCCGCAGCTGGCTACGTCACATTTTTNGGGGATGTCGAGAGTTTGGATTTCCCTTCCCAAATGGGATTNCTGACAATAAGGCCCCAGAAAACCCGGCCATAAATTCGTGCTACATTTCTGTACCGCTTCTTCACGAGGCCCAGCATCGCCGCCAGCACCACTCGGGTGGCTGAGGCGCTCAGCAACAAAAAAGAAACCACCAGCGCCTGAGCGATTCCCTTGTGCTTCAGGAAGTGGTAAACCGTGCCCCGGTTTCCGTGCCAGACCACGATGTAAGGCGCCTGTACGCCGCTGCGTCCGGCAAGATGAACCACTTCCTCTTCCCCGAGGAAGACGACTCTGCTCCCGGTTTGTTTGACCCGGATACAAAGATCGCAGACGTCTTCAATCGTCAGGAAGTATTCCGGGTCATAGCCGCCGATTTGCTCGAAAATCGCCCGGCGAATCAGCAAGCAAGCGCCTGAAACGTACAAAACATCCTGTGTGTCGTAAGAGGAGAACCGGTCATGAAGAAGCCGGGGTAGGCGATAGGGCAGAACGCGCCAAGTCACGACATGCCGGATACCCCAGCTGCGGCGAAAGCTGACGTGAGGACTCCCATCGGGATACACGTTCTTGGGGCCGACGACCCCTACATCCAGGTTACGGTCGAGAAACTCCACCATACGCTCGAGGCTATCGCCCCTGAACGCGGTGTCGGGATTCAACATCAACAGGTATTCTCCCCGGCACTTTCCCATGGGGACGTTGTTCCCCGCAGCCAAGCCGACATTTTCCGTATTCAGAATAGCGTGGACATTTTCGTAACGCGCCGCGTAGTCGGAGATGACTTGCGCGGTGTTATCGAGAGACGCATTATCGACCAGGAAAATCTCGACTGGTACGGACTGATTCAGAAGGCTCTCGACGCAGTCCGGTATTTCCGCGCTGGAGCCGTAGGTGACGACAATCACCGACACTCTCGGGGAAGCGACGGCGGAGGAAGGCCGGATCTCATCGGGGGCCGTTTTATTGCCGGAAAAGCTGTCTGTCGCGTTTGCGCCAGTCGGTGCCCAAGCTGGCGCAACTTCCATTGAAGCGATCGATTCCGCCGGGTTTACTGTGATTCTTGGAACGTCAGGCACCATAAAATTATCGTCGATCGTTGGTGAGCGTGGCAACCGCATGGGGATCTCTGTTAAGAATCATTCTGGCAAGAGGCACTCGCATCGCCGAGTCCACCAATGTTCGCCAAGTCCAAAACCAGGTCAGGACACAGAGTGTAACGGCCATAATTCCGGCTTGGAATCTCGGAAGAACGGCAATCGGCAGAATGCAGACAGAAATAACGGCTGCCGCCAACTCGGGCGGTATAGCTACGCGCCGATCGCGATTATGAACATGTAGTAGCACTGCCATACAGGAAAAATCGACAATCACCCGTCCCAGCCAGGCCAGTACTGCTCCACGCACACCAAAGCGGGTGGCGGCCAAGTAGAAAGCAATGGCATAAAACGGCAATTCGGCCAGATGCGCCCACGCTGGCATGTCCGACCTTCCCCGCGCATGCAATGCCGTAAAGGCGATTGAAGCTGTAGCTTGCACGACGGCGCCGGCCAGGAACACTTGAGCCACGAATACGATATCCGGCGAACTTCGCGCCCCCAACCAAAGCTTCATCAGAAACGGGGCGGCCAAGACCACCGAGATTGCGAGCGGCGTGATGAAAGACAAACTGAGCGCAACCGCCCCGCGATACAAAGTGTGAAATTGGGCCGACCCCGACTTGTCCAGACGGCTCATTAGCGGGAACAGCACCGCGCAGAAACTGGAAATCAATATCTGCATCTTGCCGATGACGTCTGCCGGCATGCCATAGCTGGCCACCGCGGTCATGCCGACGCACACGCCAAGCAGGAATCGGTCGCCGTAAACGATCGCGCTGCCGACAATGCTCGAGACCGAGAGCCATCCCCCGAAAGATAGCATCCGCTTGACCGCACTGGGATCGAAAATGGGGCGCAAGCCGGGCCGTTTTTCGATNCGAAGACAGCCCATTGCGAATGCGCCGCACATGCCCACGCGCACAAGCGCATAGGAAGCGGCAATGCCAACAATCCCTCCTCCCATCCATAAAACAAGCACCGGCAACAGGTAGAGACAAACCCCGCTGCACGCGGTGACCATGCTGATGAAAGGAAAACGTCCCCAGGACTCAAGAAAACCACGCAGTGTCGCCATCATGGTGACGAGCGGGATGGTGACACAGATAATGTAGAAGGATTGAGTTGCCGCATGGAAATACGACGGTGGGATTTTTAAGAATTTTGAGACGACGGTGGGTACGGCCAAAAGACAAGTGATGCTCACCGCGATTCCCAGCGCGCTGAGCAGAATAATAGAACCCCAGAAATACCGGCGCACATCCTCCGGGTGATTCGCCTCGATGCTTTGAGAAATGAAGCGAGTCGCGGCACGCCCCAATCCCAGATCCAGCATGGTGAAATAAACCAGCGCAGAGGAGAAAAGAGTGATGATGCCGAAGGCTTCGCTTCCCAGATGCCGCAGCAAGAACGGGATCGCCGCCATTGCCGCTATGGCCGGGGCGACTTGTGCGCCGATCTGATAAAAGGTATTTAAGCCAACACTGCGAATGACTCTTTCGGCGCCTCTTCCATGCGCTTGCAGTGGAATTTCGAGCAAAGGCTTATCCAGAGGCACACCCGTATCGCAGGGGGCACAGACCGGTTCGACGGAGTATGGAGAATCGGTCATGGGTTCGCCGGGACAGCACACACGCAAAAAATCTCCTCTCCCGCGTCCGGCATCAGGCGGATCAGTGCATCTTCCAGAAATTGAAAACCATACGAGGCAATCTTGGTGCTGGTCTTGAAATTAAGGCGCTCTGCCACATTCCGCTCTCCCCTTTTGCCGTAAACACTGGGGACGTAGAGCACACGCGCCATGCGAGCCTCGGTCGTCAGGGTAACCACTCTCAGACCGGCGCGTACGGCACACTGAGAGAAGCCGTCTGGAGAAAAAAGATTCAAATGCCGCGGTGTTTCCAACCCACGCCAGTATTTCCGGAACCACCGGTGTCCCAGACTATTGATATTCGGCGTTGTCACAACGAGACGTCCTGTGTCGGGACGAAGACGTTTTCGGCACTCACGCAACAGCTCTACGGGATCGGGCGCATGTTCAATTACGTGACTGAGGGTAATCGCATCGTAACAAGTGGTTTCGGGCACATCCGAAATCGTGCCGCAGAAGACCTGAAGGCCCTCACTGCGGACGTGAGAGGCCGCCACAGGGTCGGGGTCCATGCCCGATACATTCCATCCCAGGGAACGCATGCGCAACAGGAATTCGCCGTTTCCGCATCCCACGTCGAGCAGCGAGCCCATTTCGGAGGCCGGCAGATCCATCACGTCGAGGGCGGCGGCGCGAGCGTTGGATCGCAGGTGCGACAATATTCTGGGAAATACTCCCTTTTCCGGTTCCACACCATAGCCCATTCGGCGCAACACCCAGTGCCGGGTTTTTTCGCGGATACGATCAAACCTAGTTCTCGCTGTGGGCCCGTGAGTGTAATAACGAGAGGCATAAAGTCGGGGAATGTCCTCGGCTACGGGTTGCGGATCGAGCCAAGCGATTCCGCAAGCCGGGCAAGTGCTGAACCCCCAGCTTCCCGGCACACCGGAAGCCCAGTCAAGCAACGCGGCATACAGGGGCTCACCCTGTTTCCCGCAGAAAGGGCAGCAAGGACGCGGAATGCACCGGATGCCCGCGGGATTTTGCGGCGCTCCTGCGCCGCGCAAAGAATCGATGGCGCCCGTCGTGCACAAAGAAAGGCTCAAGGCCCGTCGTTGCGGCAACCCTCCTCCTGGTTCAAACATACAGCACTCCAATTCCTGCCCACTGCTGTTGGGGGCCGTCGATAATCTCCTTGTATCGGTATCGTTGCTTCACCAGGTCCCAAAATTCTTTAACGTGACATTGAGCCTCCGGGGGGTGCGCGACAATGTCGTGGAAGGCAATCACTCCGCCCGGCCGCACCAGGGACGAGTACATCTCGAAATCTTTCTTTACGCCTTCATAGCTGTGGTCGCCATCGATGAACAGAAAATCCAATTTCGCGGGGCCAAATTTTTGAGCGACCTTGGAAAAGGTAAGAGCGCTGTGAGAATCGCCAGTGACGACGTGAAGTCGCTGGCGGCCTCTCAAGAACGAGTAGTAGATCAGCTTGCGAGCGCCGCCAAAGTTGCCGCGATACAGATCGAGGCTCATTATTCGAGCGTCGGGGTCGGCAAGACGGCACAACAAGAACAAGGTTCCTCCCAGATAGCTGCCGATCTCTAGTGCATTTCGCGGCCGGATGCCGGCAATCTCATTGGCAAGGGACAGTAGTTCGCTTCGAATCTGGAGTGGGGCAAGTGGCTGCGATAGACAGAAATCCACCAGTGCCGCGCTGGACGATTGCGGAGGAAAGCGGCGAATGGCAATGCAACACCTAGTCCAAGCAATAAGCTTCTTTATCGTAGTCATCATTCTCGCACTATGGTTATCCGCGGGATTTAAGTGAATTGCTCCCTGCCGGTTCGATTGGGGCAATTAAAGAGGCTTTGTTCAGGTGCTGTGTTTCGACTTCGACGGGAATCTCTTGCCGATCGTCCCCAGAATTTCCCTCGCCAGCCGCTTGCCCGGGTCGTCGGGATCGATGTGCCGCCAGTGCGATTGCAACGCTACCCACACGATTCCGGCCGTCAAGGCGACCATGGTGCCAAGCAAAACCAAGATCGTTCGCGGGGGATAGGACTTCTGGTCCGGAACGTCGGCGGGATCCAGTACTTTTACGCTCATACTTTCCTTGGCTTCGTCAATTTTTGCCAGCTCATATTGTTTGGTGAGGGTTTCAAACAATGCTTCCTGTACCTTGACTCGTCGCAGGATATCCGCATAGGGCACGCCAAGGCCGGGAAGTTGCCGGATTGTGGGATAATCTCCCGACTGCCCAGAGACGGTTTCCGAGTCAGGAGTGAGCTGCGCGCTTCCTCCCAGCTTTTGTAGTTGTCGTTTGAGTTCGTCGGCCCGGGCCTGGGTGGCGCGCACACGAACGTTGCTTTCGGTGTAGAGCTGGCGCAGGCTCTGCAATTCGGTTTGCGTCGCGATGAGCTGGCCTTCCACCATCGCAGCCGCCTCGATCATCGACTTGCCCTGCTCTTTGATGTCGATGGCGGAATGGCTGCTGGCGAACTTGCTGAATTCCTCCTCGGAGGCTTCCAGATCCTGAGTCACCTGCACCAGCCGCCGCTCGAGAAACACGCGCTCTTTATGCGCCGACGAGTTGTTCAGGCTGGTGACTATACGATCCAGTTGGACAATATATTCGGCGGTCAAGGCAGAGGCGCGCTGCTTATCATGATCCTGCACCATAATCGTAATGATTCCACTCTTGCGGTCCGAGGCAACGTCGGTGCGCTTTTCCAACTGCTTTCTCGCATTTTCCCGGTTCAGCCTGTAGACTGTGAGCAAGTCGAATTTTGCGATTAGCGCATCCTCGATGGTGCGGCTGTGCAGAACGCCGAGGAACAGGTCGCCGCTGGTTTTAAGCCCCAGCAAGTCGCCACCCACAGCGCCGAGGCCCCCTCCGCCATTCCCCGTGATCGAAGCCAGCATGGCTGCAATGCCTGAACTGTTGCTTTGTTCGGGAGGCATAAGGCGTGCCGTGGCGGTGTAGCGCACGGGAATTAGAAGGACGAGGATGACGGAAGCGACGAAGCCGACCAAGAAGCAGCGGCCAAGAAAACGCCGCTCATCCCACAAGAGTTTTGCCCGTGCGTACAGGCGTTCGCGACTGCGCTCGGCAGGCTCCTCCTGCAAGACCAACTCGCGATCGAATTCCGCACGGTCAAGCTCGGCTTCGCGGTTGAGTATTTCTTTCGCCATAAACGTTAAAGCAAAAACCAAACTAATTCTACTCGGAACCGGCGGCCCCGGGCGTTCTTGGTTTGGGCCAAAGGGATAGCTGGATCATAGTAGTTATGTTGCTTTGCCTTGCGGACGCAAGTACCGGAAACGTCCACGCCTCATACTGGACCGAGGCGGAAATCCCGATAACCGACTTTAACCGCCAATCCGCCTTCACGCTGGCGTCGGCCAAGGTCCCTCCCTCCGACAGGAACTGCTGGCTCACTTTCTGATGACGATAGGAAAACTCCAGTTTGTTTTGCGGAGTGAACCAGTAGGTGCTCCAGGCTTGCACCCCTTGGCCCTGACGCCCCATCCAACTGCCCATCAAGTGGCCGGCGTTCTGAAAACCGGTGAGCCATGTCCCGTCATAGTAAAAAGCGCCATTAGCCACGTCACCGCCGCTGTATGGCGGATCGGTATAGCCAGCTTCCAAACGCAGATCCAGTTTCTGCACCGCCGGCAGTCTGGGAATATAGATTCCTGCCAGCCATGCTGCTACATCGGGGCCTAACAAAGGAGTGATTTCGTCATGTTCCGCCAGTCCTTCAGCGTAAAAAGTCATGCTGTCCCTGAGGCCTGGAACGCGATAACTGAAATCCAATCCAGAGCGACGCGATCCTGGTTTGTTGGGCTGGCCCGGATTTGCATTGCTCGTTGAAAACAGGCTCCTGAGAAAGGTATGGGTAGTTAGGGGATAGCCGGGTCCTCCATAATCGGTGGTCCGCGAGAAGCCTAGTTCGAGATTGGCCGTGGGCTTAAAGCTGATCCTTTCACCATGGACAATCGGCTGCGGCCTCAGCGACTGACCGTATTGCCCAGCGAGTCCGATGGGAGTCAATACAAATTCGTAGCCGGAATATTGCCCCAGGAAGAAATCCAAGCGCATGGGTCCAAGCACGCCGAGAAAACCGGGAAGAGTAAAAGGTGTCGCGCGGTCGATGCGAAACATGCGGAGCGGGTCAGCATTATCGCTGAGCATCAAGGGGCCGCCCTTACTGGGCCCCCACCATAGGCTCTGTTTTCCGTAAGAGAGCTGCCAGTCGGAGAGATTCATGGCGACATAGGAATCCAGAAGGTGGACCTGGCTAATGGAGGAAATCGGGGTGTCCGGGGGCACCGGAGGCGGTTGAGTCAGGAAAGAGGCAATCGCCCTGAAATCTTCTTCCGATATGGCTGCCAACGCAGTGTTGGGCAATGATGGAGCCGACGGGGAGTGCTGATATTCAGCTCGCACATAGCCCACAAATGGGCCGTCTTCCGCCCAGCCGGATAGGCCGGTGACATTGTTGAGGCCTTGTTCTTCCGGACGGCCGTAGTCGTTGATCACGGTCTGCGCAAAGTGGTAACCATCGGTGAGTGGTTTGCCGCTAATCTCTGTCAGGCGCGAGTAGGCGGACTCAAGTTGAACCGACGCATTGTCGCCGCCACCCAACAACTCCACTTCAGCGCCGAATTGGTTCTGTAATGCGAGATAAAGACGCGTACCTTCATCCTGACGGGGATCGTCTTCATTCGTCTGATCCTGCGCTTCAACCACCAGTCGCGCGCACTCCATGCGAGTCCAGGGACGCATATCCAAAAAACCAGTACGGATATAGCCTAGCGCGATAAGACGATCGAAGGCAGGATAAACCCAGCTATCGAGGGGCACCTCGGGGGAACCCATGTTCTTGGATTGCCAGTGCGATGGGCGGTCGGGCCGCACTCCGGGCAGCGACCAATCACGTCCTGGGATAGTGGGATTATGGTGCTGCCGATAGACATATTCGCCCACCAGCCAGCCCAGGGCGCTGCCGGCCAGCGCATCGGCAGGGAAATGCTGTTTGGATTCGACGCGCGAGGCGCTGATGGCACTGGCCAACCCATAAGAGAGGAAGCGAACAAAGGGAGTGGGATATTCGTGGGCGATCACACCCGCAATCGACCACGCGACGGTCGAATGTACTGAGGGAAAACTCGTGCCGCTACGCCAGAACTTTCCATTGGCGTTGTCGACATAGGGACGTTCGCGTCCGGTCGCGTATTTCAACGCCTCCAGGATTACGACGCTGTCAAGCGCCGATTCGCCGCTGAGAAATCCGGTTTCGCGCTGGTGCTCGTTGTGAGTCGACAGTCCTAAGAGATAGCTGGCACCAACAATCGCGCCGAAAGCGCCCACGCCATAGTCCGACACCTGGCGGTAACGCTCCAGCGTGTTGGGATCATTATTGAGGTGCCGGCTGACGTCGCTGTCTGTAGCGATCATGGCCGCGGTCAAACCCCCCAGCGGAACCAGCCAGGTAGCGTCGGTCAAACGGATTCGAGCCGGACTGGTCCAAAGTCGGATTTGATCGTGCAGAATCTGACTGGGTGCGCCGCGCACGCTGTTGTCGAAGTTCTGAGT
>JGI12664J13189_1000053_pt1 | contig 14970 bp, 8 predicted proteins | sample BlaSpr_A8_OM1_O3_FD_13189 | JGI IMG/M metagenome (IMG submission 13189) | reverse complement strand
TCGGCGCCAATGGCAAGTCTCCAGAGCTAACCTTCTCGCGCAAGTTTGCAGTGGCCAAGGCAAGATATCCAAAAGTTGAACTCACCGTTTCCAAGCAGTTCACCGAGCCCGATCCCAGCCAGGTCAAACAAATCGACGAAGACCAGAAAACGAAAAAAGATTATCTGAACCGGGTAACGCCCGAGCGCGGGTGGTCGGGAAAATTTGACGCGCCCGCCGACGCCGCGATCTCCGACGTGTTCGGCACCCAGCGCGTATTCAATGGCAAAACACAAAGCTCGCATCTCGGTCTGGATTTTCGCGTGCCCAGCGGAACTCCCGTGGACGCGATGAATCAGGGAACGGTACTTCTGGCGCGGCCGCTGTATTTCGAGGGTAACTGCGTGGTGCTCGACCACGGGCAGGGGCTGCTTACAATCTATATGCATCTGTCGCAATTCACGGTGAAAGAGGGAGACCGCGTGAAGCGCGGCCAGCAAGTGGGGCTGAGCGGCGGTACGGGCCGCGCCACCGGACCGCACCTTCACGTTGCCGTCCGCTGGCAGGGAACCTATCTGGATCCCGCGCGCCTGATACAGCTACGCCTTCCTTAACCGCCTTGCATAGCGAAGCCCGCCTATATTTTTCCTTTAAGCGCCTTGCCTGAATCTTTCGGACTTCGCGATGTCTCCCGCAGATCATCCAGAATCTCTCTCAACTCCAGATTGCGAATCAGCCGGTGCAGGTAATTCGGATGCAGCCCGAGCAGTGCTGCCGCCTCCACCAGATTTCCGCGCGTTTGTTCCACCGCGTCGAGAATGAACTGCTTTTTGCTCTGCTTCACGCTGGCGTGGTAGTTGCCCTCGGTCATCTCAGGCGCCGGCGGATGCTCCAGCAAAGATTCGGGCAAGTCTTCGGGAAGCACCGTATCGGAAATGCCCAGCACCAGCGCGCGTTCAACCGCATTTTCCAACTCGCGCACGTTTCCGGGCCAGTCGTAGGTGGAAAGAATCGACATCGCCTCGCGCGAGACCGGCTTGGCTTTCGCTCCGCACCGTTTTGCATATTTCTGGATGAAATGCCGCGTCAGCATGGGCACGTCTTCCTTGCGCTCGCGCAACGGAGGCATGGTCATCCTCACCACCGCCAATCGGTAATAAAGGTCCTTGCGAAATTGCCCTGCGGCCACGGCATCGTTCAAATCGCGATTCGTCGCCGCAATCAACCGGATATCGACTTTGATGGGATGAGTCCCGCCCACCCTTTCAAACTCCCGCTCTTGCAACACGCGAAGCAACTTGACCTGCAACGGGGGCGCAAGCTCGCCAATCTCATCCAGAAAAACTACGCCCCCGTCGGCGATTTCCAGGCGACCTTTTTTCTGAACATTCGCGCCAGTAAACGCGCCGCGCTCGTGCCCGAACAAATCACTCTCCAGGAGCGACTCGGGTATGGCCGCGCAATTGATCGCCACAAAAGGTTTTCCCGCCCGTGGACTGTTGCGGTGCAATGCGCGCGCCGCCAGCTCTTTTCCCGTGCCGCTCTCGCCTTCAATCAAAACCGTCGAATCCGTGGGCGCGGCGCGCGCCAAAAACTGATAGATCTCCTTGATTTTCGGACCTTCGCCGACCAGGCTGCGTTCCTGGCTCATCTCCACTGTCAGCCGCTGATTTTCCTGTTCCAGCCATTGCAGGCGGCGCGCATTGTCCAGGGCTACGGCGGAAATTCCGGCGATAGCTGTCACCAGCTTCAGATGTTCTTCGTCGAACCGTTTCCCCAAATTTGTACTGTCCAAATAGATACATCCGATGACCCGCTCAAATACTGTAAGCGGGACGCATAACAAAGACCGCACTTGCGACACCGCCAGGCTCTCCACTTTTTGCAGTTCGCCGCTCCGCTCAATATCGCTGCCCAGAATTGCAACTCCCTCCTCCATTACTTTCCTCGCGATAGTCCGGCTCACATGTACCGACTGGCCCTGTCCCGGTTGCCGCGTGCGCGCATAGAGCGAGTTGAATTCTTCTCCGGTCCGTTCACTCAGCAGAATCGCGCCGCGGTCGGCCGGCGCGACTTCGAAAATCAAATCCAGCAATTGCGCCTGCAACTCTTCCAGATCGCGGATGGCATGAACCACCCGGCTGATCTTCAGCAGCGCATTCAGATTCTTCGCCAGTATCGAAGTTGCCGGCAACTCCCGCAACATTCTTTCCGGCTGCAAATAGACCACTTCTCGCGGATAAATCAACTGCGTTTCCGCAGTGTGGTGCCCTTCGTCAAACTCAACCCGGCTGGGCGGAAGCACCAACGTCTCGTCGTCAAGCAGAAAAAGAAACATCGAATCGCCAACCGCGATTTCGTCCCCATGACGCAGCCATTGTTCCTTGACGGCCACGCCGTTCACCAGAGTTCCGTTGCGGCTCTGCAAGTCGCGCACCTGAAAGCGTCCGTCCTCCTGCCGCAACATACAATGCTTGCGCGAGACCGATGGGTCGGTAATCGCGACCACATTCGTCGCCTCGCGGCCCAACGTGATTTCTCCCGCTGGTAGCGGAATGATGGAATCTTTTAATGGCCCGGAAATGGCCAGAAGTCTCGGATGCAAGCATGCCCCCAGGCAAAGCGTCCCACTTTCTTATCACAGCCTCCGGCGAAATGCATTCCCCCGGCTTCTTATTTCGGATATCCGAACGGATTATTAGCCTATCTGATCGGATAGGAAAAACGAGGCTGTGCGGGAACCCGTGAAGCGGCGTCCGGCATCGGGAAGGTTTCTGTAACGCTCTGATAAATAATGAGTTGCATCGTGCTTCCACAGCCGGAGATCACTTCATTCCCAACTTGGTACCCGGCATGCAGACTACCAAATTGCGAGAGCTCGGCAAAAAGCGATGGGGGAAGCGCTTTTTGAATCAGTCTTGCCGGGTAACGCTAGTCAGAGGTCCGGGGGACCCCCTCATCGGGCCTCTGATTTTTCTCAATGGATTTTTGGTCCCGTTCGCGCCGCTTCACACTGCTGCACTTTCATGGGTCGGGGAGGTCGGGACGGTTAGCTGTACGGCGATTCCGCCGTTATAGCTGACTGTCCTCCCCGAAATCGCTGGCACACGTTCTCCGGGCACGAGAATTCCAATCAGATTCAGTGGATCGGCGGCAGAAAGTGCGACAGTTTCCCCGCCCGGCGGAAGATTCCGCAGCGCTCGGACAGAATCGACCGCAACCGGCAGGGCAAACTGCTCTCCCAGAAAACTATCGACAAAGCGCCCGCCGCGAATCTCGCCGCGATCTTCCAATCGCCGGAAGCCCATCAGCAACTCCCGCCAGGAAGGCAGATTCGCCTCCCGCGCCAGCAGATCGCGAAACACAATGCCATAACGCCGCAGCAGCATCCAGCAGGCAGCTTCAATCAGCCTCGGACGCTCGACAGGCTGGTCGGCATGAAGCAGCGCCCAGCGCCCCGCACTGTGACGAGGACGCGTATTCCGCCCGCTGCCCTGTCCCGCGCGCCGTTTCGGATCGAGCAGCGATCGCAGGTTGTCGAAGCCATCGGCGGTAACCACGCCCGCGGCAACCAGCTCCCAGAGTGCCGTCTCGATCTCAGCTTTCAATTTTCCTGTGCCGCGAACCATATCCGCAAAGAACGAAGCTCCGCGCTGTTTCAAGAATTCCAGAATGAGTTGGGCGTCGTGGCTTAATCCCCGCGATTCTGCCTGATCGCTTGCCGGGTGCCTCGGCGTCATCCAGTCTGCTTCCTCGCGTACAAAGAACGTGATAGGGGCAACACTGGTAGGAATCACGCGCCGCTGGCGAGGCGACGCAGCAGTGCCGTTCGCGTTTTCAGATTTTTCCGCCTTCGGGTAATCCAGCGTCGCCGGATGCGGCGACAACCGTCCCCAGCCCACCGCCCCCGTCAGGCAAAGCTGATCGAGCCACTGCGGATCATAGTTGGCAACGCGGCGAGCCAGAATCTGCCGCTCCCAGGCATTGGCAGGAATTTCAAATCCCTGAAGCTGCTGCAACACTTTCAGCACTCCGCGCTCGCCCACCACTTGCGTCTCCGGAGCTACATGCTGCCAGCGCAACAGCCAGCGCATAAACTGCGCCGCCGTCACGGGTTCGATCTGCTTGCGCAAAGTTCCCAGCGTAAGCCGGTGAATTCGCGCCAGCAGCCGCCGATCGCACCATTCGGTTTCGTTGGACGCCGCCGAGCCCGCGCCAGTAAAGCTGCCCCGCAGCACAGTTCCGCTGGCTTCCATCCGCAGCAAAGCCTGCTCAATATCGGAGGCCGGCAATCCCAACGCTTCGCCAAGTTGCGAAGCCCTCACCGGTCCCAAATGCGACATCCATCCTGTGACGAGAGTGAGCAATGCGTCATCACGGGAAACATCCGCCGTTTCAACTTTGGTCAACTTAGGCGCAAGCTCCGCGCCCGGAAAAAGTTTGCCGAAGCTGCGCGCCCGCTCAGCCGCAACCCAGTATTGTCTTGAAGCCGATCCGTCACTGCCAACCGTCGCAATCGCAGCCCGCCCTTCGCCGATCAGCCGTTCGAAGTATCCGCTCCACTTGCTCTCGGCACTACTCATGTGGGGACAGCCGCCCTCGGCTGTCCGACTTGGCGAAGCCGAGAAGCTCAGTCCGAGTGTTAGCGGCTGATCTGCGCGGTCAAGTTCATGAGTACCGGCTGCCTCAATTTCTGTTTCTGTTTCCACCGGAAGCCCCACCAGCGTATGCAGCACATCATGCAACTCGTCCCCATCGCGAACATCCGGCCATGCCTCGTGCCGCACCTGCGCAATCGCCGCTGGATCGAGCCCTCCCACTTCTTCCAGCACCGACGCCGGCAGCATTCGCCGCATCTCGACCGCCCGCGCCCGCCGTTCTTCCAGTGGCGCGTCGTCCAGATAAGCGTAAGGATTAGCATTCAGAATCTCGTGCGAAAATTGCGAGGGCACCGGCGTATCCACAGCGACAACGCGAATTACGCCACTGGCCATGCCGCGCAGCAGAGATTTCAGCCCCTCCAGATCCATCGCCTCGGTCAGCACATCTTTCATGACCTCACTCACCAACGGATGATCCGGAATCTTGCGCTCGCCCTGAATATTCTCGAAACACGCCGCGGCATCGGGAAAAACCGAAGCCAGCAGATCGTCGGAGCGCATGCGCTGAATCTGTGGCGGAACTTTCCTGCCTCCCTGAAAGCGCAGCAGGGCCAGCGCGCGCCCCGCATCCCAGCGCCAGCGCGTGCCAAAAATCGGAGAATCCAGCGCCGCCTGCTCCAGAATCGGCTGTACGGTTTCCGCTTGCAAGAAATGAAAAACGTCGCCCAGCGGAAAACTATGCTGCTCGGCCAAAGCAATGTTCAATCCGTTGTCGGTAGCCGCCGCCTGCAATTCGAAATTGAATCCCACACAAAAGCGCTTGCGCAGAGCTAATCCCCAGGCCTTGTTGATCCGCCCGCCGAACGGCGCGTGAATCACCAGTTGCATGCCACCGCCTTCATCAAAAAAGCGCTCGGCAATCACTGTGGTCTGCGTCGGCACCGCGCCCAGCACCGCGCGCCCCTGCAAAACATATTCAATGGATTGTTCCGCTCCCGAATCGTCGAGGCCGCACTCAGCCTTGAGCCAACTCACTGCGGCGGCCACTTCCGGCTGAGTCGCCGAAAATCCCACCGGCGAAGTATGCGGCAGCATCTCGCTGATTTTCTCCCGCAGCAATCCCACATGAGCCGACAACTCCTCCGTCCGCGACGGAGCCTCGCCATTCCAGAAAGGCACGCTGGGTGGCGCACCGTGCGCGTCCTGTACCAGCACGCGGCCAGAGTTGGTCTCGATGCGGCGAATCATCCACGACGTATTGCCCAGCAGCATAATGTCGCCGCGCATGCTCTCGACCGCGAAATCTTCATCAACCGTGCCGACCACAATTCCATCCGGCTCCGCGACCACTGTATAAAGAGAATTGTCGGGAATTGCGCCTCCGCTGGTGATAGCTGCCAGCCGCGCCCCTCGCCGCGCCCGCAGCTTGCCATTCACGCGATCACGATGCACATAAGCGCCATAACGGCCACGTTTTGCCGCGATCCCTTCCGACAACATCTCCAGAATCGAATCGAATACTTCACGTGACAGATTCCTATACGGGTAGGCGCGCCGCACCAGCGCGAACATGTCGTCTTCGCGCCACTCCTCCGCCGAGCACGCCGCCACAATCTGCTGCGCCAGCACATCCAGCGGCGACTCCGGAATGATAAGCCGGTCCAAGTCTCCCTGCTGAATGGCCCGCGCCAAAGCCGAGCACTCAATCAAATCGTCTCGCGTGGTGACAAAAAATCGTCCCTTGGGAACCGCGCCCCGCCAATGTCCCGACCGCCCTACCCGTTGCAGCGCCACGGCAATCGACCGCGGCGAATTAATCTGCACCGCCAAATCGACCGTGCCCACATCAATTCCCAGTTCCAGCGACGCGGTCGCCACCAGAACTTTGATTTGTCCTTCTTTCAGCTTCTTCTCCGCAGCTAATCGCAGCTTGCGCGACAAGCTCCCATGATGCGCCGCAACATTTTCCTCGCCCATGCGCTCGCCCAGGTTGTGCGCCAGCCGCTCCGCCATGCGCCGCGTATTCACAAACACCAGCGTCGAACGATGCTCGTCCACCAGCTTCACCAGCCGGTCATAAATCGCGTCCCACATCTCATTCGACGCCACCGGTCCCAGCGGCATCGGTGGAACTTCAACCGCAAGATCGAGCGTCCGCTTGTGCCCCACATTGACGATCACCGGATCAATGCGGTCGTTACCCGTCAAAAAATGCGCGACCTGCTCAATCGGTTTCTGCGTGGCCGAAAGCCCAATGCGCATCGGCGGAACATACGTGAGAGCATTCAGCCGCTCCAGCGACAGCGACAAATGCGCTCCCCGCTTGTCGTCAGCGATGGCATGAATTTCATCGACGATCACCGTCTCCACATCGCGCAAAATCGCCCGGCTCTTGTCCGCGGTCAGAAGAATGTAGAGAGATTCGGGAGTAGTCACTAGAATGTGCGGCGGCCGCTTCAGCATCGCCCGCCGCTCCGGCATCAACGTGTCGCCGGTGCGTACCGCGGTGCGAATCTCCGGCATCAGCAGCCCGCGCTCGCCGGCCATGGCAAGAATCTCGCCCAGCGGCCCTTCCAGATTTTTCTGAATGTCGTTGCCCAGCGCCTTGAGCGGGGAAATGTAGAGAACTTCGGTTCGATCCGCCAGATCGCCCGCCAGCGCCTTGCGCACCAGTCGGTCAATGCAAGCCAGAAACGCCGCCAAGGTTTTGCCCGACCCGGTGGGCGCGGAAATCAGTGTGGTCCGCCCGGCCAGAATATGTGGCCAGCCTTGCTCCTGCGGCTCAGTCGGCGTGCCAAACTTCCGCACAAACCACTCCGCCACGAGAGGGTGGGCCCAGGCCAGGGCTGGAGGCAGGGACGGCATTGCCAAATTGTAGCCCGAATCCGAGTATTCGTAAAATGTTCGCCTCAGCGGACCGAACTCCAAGCGGGTCTTGACGATGAATAATAATTTGAATAATATGAATTTGAATAATACGGGAGAAAAATAAAATGGCCAGCGCCAAAGTGTCCCAACTTACAAGGCAAGATATTGCCTGCGCCGCTGCCGACTTTGAATGGCGCCGGCAAATGCCGAAGTGGACAGTCATCGTGGAGGGCCGAGAACTTCCCGCGCGGCCTCTCGTGCTGGAGGCTGCAGGAGTGCCACCGAACGATCCCACCAACTCGCATCAGGCAGTCGCACTTTTGCAGGATCGAGGCTTCGATATTCGCTACCAAGGCAAGTCGATTGCCGCGGAGTCCAAGCCAGCCCCGCCGTCGGTCAGCGACGAATTTATCCGCGGCCTTCGTGGTTGCGGCAAAGGTTCCAATTCCCTGGTCGAAGCCCGGCAACGCGAGCACTGGCTCGAGGATGACAGAGTTTCGAAGTGAACAAGACCTACGTGCTCGATGCCAATGCGGTATTGGACTTCATTGAAGACGGTCCCGGAGCCACTCGCATGGAGCAGCTATTCCGAGATGCCCGCCGTACTGCGCCTCTTCTGATGTCCGTCGTAAATTGGGGTGAAGTCTTTTATCACTCATGGCAGCAACGCGGAGAAGACTTTGCCAGAAAAACGATACGTGGCCTGACGCAGTTCCCCATTGAACTGGTCGCAGTCGATGCCTCCCAGTCGCTGCAAGCGGGCGAAATCAAAGCACGCCACAAAATTCCGTACGTCGACTGCCTCGCGGCGGCCCTGACGATAACCCGGGAAGCAGTATTGGTAACCTCGGACCGCGATTTTGAGAAACTGGGCCGCCGCATCAAAATTCTATGGCTCGTGCGACCGTAACACACAAAAGCTGCCCTCTAGTACGAGATNACTACGGTCCGGCTGTTCCCCTTTCGGCACCCTAACGAAGATATACGGACTTCACCGTATTCCATTTCTACGGGGTCANCGGTACTGTCTGCTCAGGTAATTCCCCGCGCCATATATTGAAGTACCTGAGGACGAAGTATGACGACTCACGCCACTGCCCTCTCCAGTTTGCCCGCCTGGGACAAACTCTACGTTGCCGCCCTCTTCGAGACCGACCAGTCCAGGATTCCTTCCCGCATTGCCGAAGCCGAGAAGGCCATCGTGGCCCGCGCCCGTGAATTGTTTTTTTCCGGAGCCGACACCATCGAAGAAGATCAGGCCTTAGACGACGCTCTCTATGCTTTGCGGGCGCTTCAGAATTGTTTGGAAATGCGCTCGGTAGCTTAAACAGATTCCTTTCTGTTTNTCAGCGCCAGCCTTTGGTGATCCTCTCAGGCCTTGCCTTTCTTTCGCCCAGAGTTGGCTTCCGCAGCAGTTCTCCAATATCCGCGGCTCTTCCGAAACAAAGGCCAAAGCCTTACACGCCCTGAGACACACAAATAGGTGAACTCTCACCCCGCAACCGGGGCTACACAGTATTGTTGGCCAAGCCCTCGCGTCTTACAGTGCAGAGAGTTTCAAATCCTTAGAAGTACTGAACAAGAAGTACTTAACAAGAATTTACTGACGAGAAAAGTTGAGAACTCTCCCCATGACCAACAAGATTCCACAACGCCCCATCGAATTGCAGCGCGCCTCGTCCGCTGACGACCTCAAACATATCTTCGAAGCCGCCGTCTGCGAACTTCACCATCCCGACATGCTTGCCCCGAAGAATCCACAGTATCGAATGCCGATCGTTCAGCGTCGAAGCCTTCCGAGCGTGACTCCGGCCAGCGCCGAAAAACGTGCCGTGTCGGACGCCGCTCGCGCCCTGGCTCAGCTATGGAAGGTTTCCGCCCACGTCGCCCGCTGACAGGTTGACGAATCGTGTGGGGACAGCTCCCGGCTGTCCAGCGGCCCAGGTTCATCGGGCCGCTGGTGTCTTTGCCGCATCTCTCCCAGCTGCGGAGTTCTGCAAATCCCGCTTAGTTCTCAGTGCGTCGGCGACAGCTCGTACCTGTTGCCAAAGCCGTCGCCGCCTTCGGTGGTGATGCCGAAGATGTTTCCGCTGGAATCCACCAGCGGCTGGCCAATTGGATAAAACCCGTCACCGCCACGAAATACGTAGAGGTGGTCGTAAATCCAGTGGCCGCCGGAAGCGGGTGAGAGTTCAAAGATCACGCCGCAGCCGACCTGAAATCCGTTCGTGCAAACGGGGTTTCCTCCGGTCGTGGTTGCGCCGAATAAGTTGCCGCTAGAGTCGATGGTGAGACCGCCCTGCACCAGGCTTCCGTCAGGGCCGGAAAATGCGTGTAACAACGATTGCTTCCAGCCGCTGGCGCTGGGAGAGAGTTCGAAGATGACGCCGCAACCGGCCGGACAATACGAATACTCCTTGGCGCCGTCATAGGTCGCGCCATAGAGATTGCCCGAGGCGTTGATCACGAGCGATCCGACAGGGCTTGCTCCGCGCGGGAAATCGAAAGCGTAAATCGAGCTGAAGGTCCAGCCGCCGCCGGAAGCGGGAGATAATTCAAACACCGTACCACACCCCACCGTGCATTGGTCGGATACAACCCCTCCGGCGTCGGTCGTGCCAAATAGATTCCCGTGCGCGTCGAAGGTAAGCGATCCCAGGTGGCAATGTATTCCCACCGCCAATGGTACCTCTTCATCGAAGAGATGGCCGTTGCTCCGGGAACAACACAGCGTTAAGCAAAAGGCGGGACAGAGCATTTTGCGGTGCTGCGCCGGTAGGCCCCTCGGACTAAGAAAGTCTGAAACGATCCCTAACGCGAAAACACTATCATCTTGTAGGGTGTCTCATAACGGGGGTGGATTGTGCCGCATGAATTCGATGACTTCAGCAAAGCACATGTAGATCGGGACGACAGCGGTCGGGTGCGTGGCGTTCTGCATGTGGAGCAGTTCTACCAATCAGCAGCGCGCAGCCCTCAGCTCGCTGCGATGGACTATCTTGAGAAGTTCGCTGACTTGCTCGGCATCCAGGACACAGAACTACGCTCTCTCGGCGCGAGCCCGGAATCGACTCCTGGCACCGAAGGCGTCGAATTCCGCTTGTGGGCGGAGAAAACGCAGTTCGATACGACTACAGTCACCTACAGCCAGACCTGCCTTGCGATTCCGGTCTGGGAGGCTGGACTGGCGATTCAGATGAAGGCGAATCCGTTCCGCATCATCAGCGCTCAATCCACGGCCCATGCGAACGTAAGCGTAGATAAGCCTACTGACCCTGCTCTCCGCCGCCTCACCAATCTCAATGAAGAGAAGCTCGCTGAGAGTCTCGGCCTCTCCGCCAAGGACAAGAAGTTCAATCGCGCTTCACTTAAGATCGAGAGACAACGGCTTTTTGTTTACCGGTTCGAGGCGGAAAAGCGCGTGCTCCCCTCTGAGGAACTTCTGACGGCGCCTGGTAGCGAAGATGTGGGATTACATCGCCATCTCCACCCTTATCCGTCTCTCCCTCCAGTGCCCGGTAAGATCAAAGAAGGACACCACTACGTAGTGGCCGCTGTCTATTTTGTGCTCGGTGTGCCTGGCATGCCCGATCTGCGGTGGGTAGCCCTGATTGAAGCGGAATCTCTTTCCGTTTTGATGCTCCGCGCTTTTGTGGCGAGCGTTGACGGTCTCGTGTTCATTCAAGATCCAGTTACCACCAACGGCGGCCCGCTGCCTAATGCGAGCAGCGCCGCGTTGAACCCGCTACGCAGAGAAGTTCTACTTCCGAAGCTGAACCCACCCATAGGCGGCAACTACTCGTTGGTCGGAGAAATCGTTCAAATTAAGGATGTTGAGCCTCCGCCGATTGCCCCGCCCACGGAGCCGGTGGGAACGGACTTTAATTTCGATGCGCGCACAAATAACTTTGCCGCGGTCAATGCCTATTATCACGCCGACAGATTTTTCCAGATGATCCAGGAATTTGGATTCAACCTGAGCGTGTACTTCGGTGGCACGCTTTTCCCCACTGTTGTGGATCACCGCGGCCTCGGCGGCAACGTCGTCAACGCCCACTGCCTCGGTAACGGCTCGTTTGGCATCTTGGAGACTGCCTTTGCGCTAGCGGACACCACCAATGTCGCCCAGCCTATTGGCATTGCCTGCGATCAACGTGTCGTCTTGCATGAACTCGCAGGCCACGGCACCTTGTACAACCATGTAAATGGGCCGAACTTCGGATTCGCTCACAGTGCTGGCGACAGCGTCGGCGCCGTTCTCAATGACCCAGACTCCAGGGCCCCAGATCGCTTCATGAGTTTCCCCTGGTTAAATGCAGTGGTGAACCGTCGCCAGGACCGTACACCGGGAGCTGGTTGGGGATGGGAAGGTAATATCGCCCTGCATCCGTTCAGCCTGGTTGATATTGGCGGCTACAATAACGAGCAAATTCTCTGCACTACGCATTTCCGCATCTATCGGTCAATTGGAGGCGACTCGACCGAACTAGCTGCGCGCGAGTTTGCCGGACGCTATGTCGCCTATCTGATCCTGCGGACAATCGGCAGTCTCACCCAACCCACCAACCCACCCAACGCCGCCACGTATGCCACGTTTCTCATGTCGGCAGAACTCGGCGATTGGACCGCAGCCGCTCAGGTCGGCGGCTGCTACTGGAAAGTAATCCGCTGGGCTTTCGAGAAGCAGGGACTCTATCAGCCACCCTTGACGCCCAAGCCGAACAACAACATCGGCGCGCCGCCCGCCGTAGACGTCTACATCGATAACGGTCGCCACGGCGAGTATATGTACGGCCCCGCCAATCAGTACCCATACCTCCAGAAGTTTTGGGAAACCACCGATATCTGGAACCGGCACCATCCGGACGGCAATCTGGAGCACCAGACGCCAATCGTCGGCGAGCGTAACTATGCCTACGTGCGTGTGAAAAACCGTGGAACCCTGACTGCAGTCAATGTCACTGTCCACGGTTGGCACAGTCGTCCGGCCGCTGGTCTTGTCTGGCCCGACGACTGGAAACCGATGACCACGGCTGCACGCACGATCCCGAGTTTACCCTCCGGCGGCGAAGCAATAGCCGGGCCGTTCGATTGGCACCCAGAGGTCCCCGGCCACGAGTGCATGTTTATGAGCGCGACAGTCGCTGGTGATCGCGCTAACAACGATCCCGTAAGCGGGCTGCCCTCCGCCATCGGCCCCACTCCGCTCTGGAGGCTTGTGCCCTGCGACAACAACCTCGGGTTGCGCGCCGTGATTCCCGTTCCAGGTGGCGGCCATCGGCACGCTCTGGAAGCCGCCTTCGAAAAGCGGGAATTCTGGGTCAGCAATCCTTCTGGCAAAACCGCCGTTATGGAGATCCGTGCGACGCTGCCACCGTTTCTGTCCACCCGCGGCTGGGCCGCGAAACTCGACAATCCAGGCGGCGGTTCATTCTCGCTCGGTCCGTACGATAGCCGCACCATTCGTCCTCGTCTCATCAGCGGTCAAGATTTCACGGAGGTCGAAGTTCAACTGGCTGGGCACGTGGCCATCGAGTTCATCGCTCTGGCGGATGGACTAGTCGTTGGTGGTCTCACGTTCGTTCTCGATCCCCATCTACACCATCCGGCACGCGAGTTCCCCGAAGAACACGTCGAGACGCATCACCATGAGCATCATGAAGAACATAAGAAAGAGCGACGAGAGGATGAGCCACGTCGCATCAAGTTGGAGATTGATCTCGACTAATCTGAGTAATTGAGGATGACTTCCGACCGGAATAATGTTCCCATATCGGGTACGAACGACGCGCGAGTTCTTGCAAGCTGAAAAGCGCTCCTTGGCCGGCGCGTTGATTACCGGCTAAGTAGGAAATTGTTCCGAGCCGGAAGTCGGCTTACGGCAAGTCGAATTCATTCCCGCTGTTTCTCTACAGTCGCGTTGACAATCAGTCTGGTTTTCCACCGCTCCATGTGACATCTAACCTTGCCTCCAAAACTCAATTCGCGTAATCATGGTTGAGGCGCATGAAGCGGCAAGAGCCGCAGTGCCCGATGTAAGGTCGAATCCAGCTCTCTGACAATCCGAACTAGGTCGCTCGTATAGGAACTAAGCCCTTATGCCTTAAGAATTTGCGGGTAAGCCCTTGGCGCTCAAGAATTTGCGGAGACGACCCCCAGGTCGAAAAGGTTTAACTCCTTTGCCTTTAAGAATTTAAGCAAATTGCTCTTCAGTTTTCGATCCGGAAGAGTCAGCCCAGAATGAGGAGCGCCATAAAAGCCACGGCCAACCGAGCACGACCCTGAAGATTAATTTCGCAGAGATGAAAAAAAGCCCAAAGCCTGCAGCTCGCAGCTCAAAGCTCACCGCTCGAAGCTTACAGCTCACGCTATGCTAAACTCTCCGCCATCATGCGAAATCGATTTTCAACAAGAGTAGCTCTATTCCTGCTCGGACTCTCCATCGCCGGGTCGGCGTTTCTGCTGCAAGCGTCTGCAAAATCCAGTCATGAAGTGAAAACCCAATCCTTCGGCGAGCACGACGGGAGGCCAGTCAACTTGTACACCCTAACCAACGCACACGGTCTCGAACTCCAGGCCATGAATTATGGCGCCATCATCGTCTCTTTGAAAGTACCCGACCGCAAAGGCCAAATGGCCGATATCGTTTTAGGTCACGAAAACTTCGAAGGCTACATTCCCAACCCTCCATTCTTCGGCGCGCTCGTCGGCCGTTACGCCAACCGCATCGCCAACGCAACCTTCACTCTCGACGGCAAGAAATATTCGACGCCCAAAAACGACGGCCCCAACACTCTGCACGGCGGTACTGAAGGCTTCGACAAAAGAATGTGGGATGGAGAGCCGCTAAAAGGCAAGTCTGCCGTCGCCTTTACCTACACCAGCAAAGACGGCGAAGAAGGTTTTCCCGGCAACCTGAAAGTCAAAGTGACCTACACGCTGAACGACGATAATGAAGTGGTCATCGATTATGAAGCGACCACGGATGCTCCGACGGTACTCAACCTGAGCCAGCACAGCTATTTCAATCTCTCCGGCGAAGGCAGCGGTGACATTCTCAACACTGAAATGGAAATCAACGCCAGCCGCTTCACTCCCGTGGACAGCACCTTGATTCCCACCGGCGAACTGCGCCCCGTAAAAGGCACGCCATTCGATTTCACGACCCCGACAAAAATCGGCGCGCGCATCGAAGACAAGTACGAGCAATTAGTACTGGGCAAAGGTTACGACCACAACTTTGTACTCGACCGAAAAAATGACGTGGGCCTGAGTTTAGCCGCACGGGCCTACGATGCAACCAGTGGCCGCGTCCTCGAAGTCTCGACCACGCAACCGGCCGTGCAGTTTTACACCGGAAATTTTCTGGATGGAAAGGTCATCGGCAAGCACGGGCACGCCTACCAGCGCCGCAACGCCTTCTGCCTGGAAACACAGCACTATCCCGATTCGCCGAATCATCCAGATTTTCCGACCACAACTCTGCGCCCGGACGAAAGGTTCCATTCGCAAACAGTCTTCA
>JGI12664J13189_1000051_pt1 | contig 15301 bp, 13 predicted proteins | sample BlaSpr_A8_OM1_O3_FD_13189 | JGI IMG/M metagenome (IMG submission 13189) | reverse complement strand
GAGAGTCGTATCGATGTTTTGTTGCGGATTATACAAGTCCACTTGGTATGAAGAAGAGTTATCTGCCGGAGGAATAATCACATTGAGAAGAAAGTCTCCGCGAGATGACACAGTAATAGGTTCGGTGTTATCTCCGGCGGTTTGAAGGTTCAGCGCAATCGCGGGCAAAACCTCGGGGTGGCTCGCCGTCGACCGCGACCGGGGCAATTCGACCAAACTCTGGTATCCGATCACTGCCAACAGCAAAACCATTACGGGCACAGTGAGGGCAGGGCTTAGCCAGCCAAACCATTTCTTCCAGGGAGGCTCATCGGCCTCGCGCACAGGGTGCGGAGACGGCACCTCCGCCAATATTTCCTTGCTGTGCTCGACAAACATCGCCGCAACACGCACGTCGGTGGCGCAATCCTGGCAGTCGAAAAAGTGCTCCTCGAACTGATCCCGCTGATTGGAATCGAGTTCGTCGAGGAAATACCTTTCGGTGGCATTCTGCCGGACCGCTTCTTCGTGGTCCATCAAAAAATCCCCCTCGCCTCATAGTGAATCGTGGCGGCAAAGCGTTACAATTTTTCTAGCCGTTCGCGCGTTTCTTCCGGCTTGCGCCTTTTCCCTCTAGGTACAAAGATCTAAAAGAGCGTCTGGCGCGGAACAATAGTACACGCAAATTTTCGCGGGTGACGCCGAATTCCTGGCAGACTTCGTCTTTGTCGCGCTCTTCAAGAAAGATGGCCCGCAACAGGCAGCGGTCCTTTTCTCCCATTTGATTCAAAATGTCGCGGACAATATCCTTCGCTTGTTTGGTGACATAGGAGCGATAGATGTCGACCCGGGTATCGGGAAAATCGTAGCCCGCACCATCTTCCCAGGGAACGTCTCGATCTCTGACTCGCTTACCTTCCTGCAAGACTCGCTGGCAGATGCCAAAAACAAACGCGCCCAGCCGGTCCGGCTGGCGGAGCTTGTCATCCTTCAGTGCCCGCAGGACGCGGGCTAGCGTCTCCTGTCGAGTATCCTCGATATCCTGCGGAGAGCGCAGCTTGCCGCGCAACTTCACATGGAGCAGCCCGGTAAAATAGCCGGCAAAGTGCTCCGTCGTGGGAAAGTCGCCTTCCCGCAAGCGCTGGATATAGGATTCGTCAAAATTGTGGAATGCCAAGGGCTGGCCCCGGGTGCTGGAGTGGCTGACAGTGTAGCACTTCGGGTCCGGCAATTGGGCACTTAGTATGCCCCTGTGCGCCGCCTGTATTTTGGCGCGGACAGTGGCTAAGCGGGCAGGAGGATCTCCCCTTAAGGATCGATTGGCAGCAGTCACATGCGGTTCTCGCACCACAGGAATCTGGAAAAACCCCGAAGAGCGCGGGAGCCGCTTCCCCGTTCCGGCTCCGGCGCTCTGAAGTCCCTTCGCTTCCCCCCGGACGCTTAAGGACTTCCGATGTCGGGATACAGTGGATGTCCGTTTGGCTGAAATCTAGCGAGCAGCGACCCACTGTTGTCATAGTGTGGGAAGGATTAAATTCGTTTCATGGGTGGAGAGATTTTTTTTCGAAGGGCGTCAAACAATTAACGCTGAGTTCGCCGAGCGTTTTTGGATTCCCCGTCGATCTCGGCTTGCCGCTCGTTCAGGCTGGAATTGGGTAGGCGCAGTTTGAGCACAACTGAAGTTGCGAAGCTCGCCGGATCCTCGCCCCGCTGGTGAAAACGCGGGCCTTCGGGATGACTCATTTGGGAGAGGAGTCATGTTCCGCCAAACTGCACACTATCTGGGATTGGGGCAAAGTTATTGGCGCGGGTGGCTGCGAAAGAATGACCAGATTTTCGCTTCTGTGCCTTTGACCCAGGTATGGCCGACGCCAATTTCGCGTTCAAAGACTACGGTCGCGCCGTCAGTGCAGCCTGTGGCAATCTGACTGTTTATGCCGGGGGTGGGCGTTCCATCGGTGCACAGGGACTGCGTCGTGCTTCGGGCAGTACAGGAGTTTGCGGAGGTCCAGAAGTTAACGTCGTCGTCGCTGGAAGGCTGATCGTCGTGGAGTTTTCCCCAGAACCAACCAGAACCGCCGCAGTAAGCCACCTCGGTATCCTCGTCGCCGTGCAATTCAAAGACTGAGACTGGATTGGTTGGGAGGGGCGGGTCGAAGTCCTGTCCGATGGGATGAATGTCAATCATCCCCGAAACCGGGGCGATGGCGGCGACGATGTCGCTGAGGTCGGTGCCCACGCGATGCGCCATGAAGCCTCCAGAGGACATTCCGGCAACGAACGTCCGGCCGGGGCTGACGTTGTATTGTGACTGGAAGATCGTTATGAGCGAGCGCAGGAAACCGGAATCGTCGGGCACCACGGGAAAGGTCGAGTCGGTCTCGTAGACATCCCAATACCAGGAGTGGTTCGACGGATTGTAACTCGAAACCGGCCAGACCATGACGAAGCCATATTCGTCCGCCAGTGTCTCCCAGGCCTGCGTGTAAACGTAGGGAGGATTCGTGGACGCATTTTGCGAGGTGGCGTTGAGGAACAATACCATCGCAGGATTCGGTGCCAGCGATTGCGGACGGTAAATCGCGTAATACCTGGTTATTCCCTTCCAGGCGGTCACGTGCTTGGAAAACGTTCCTTTGGCGTGTGCCGAACACGAAGCCAACAGGACTAAAAGCGTTACCAGAATTTTGTTGTTATTCAGCCGCTTGCTCAAACACCCCTCCAAACAACGCAACAGCAGCCTCGCGGCTGCCGTTGCAGAATGGGGAAGTGGTTTCAGTTATTTGCTGCCAGCGAGCAATCCGTAGACGTCCAATTCGGTCTGAGTTGGGACGTAAACTTTGCCGTTGGCAATGACTGGAAACACGTACTTGGAATTGAGGCCGGCTTTATCGCGCGCCGCATTCGTTGTGCTGCTGTAAAGCTGGTGAGCGACGTTAGTCGCGTCGAAAGCGTAGAGGATGGCGGGCTTGGTCCCCGGCTTCGTGGACAAAAGATCCTGCCGGGCCAGCGCCCAAACTATACCGTTGGTGTTTCCATTCGCCGAAATTGAAGGAGTAGCGCCGGTGGTGAGGCGTTGCGGACTCTCGGCCACGGCCGTCGGCGGATTGAACATGCCGTTGACCATCGTCCACATGCGCAGGTTATCGCCTGCCGGAGCGGTATTTTCGCTGTTCAATCCCGAATAGTACAGATACGTCGTGGTCGCGCTCTGCCAGTACGCGCCGGCGCTAAAATAACCAGCCTCAGGACCATCCACGCTTTGCAGGTCGAGTCCTGAAGCCTCTCCCATGCTATCGCCGTTGATGAGGTAAATCGGCGATATCGTGCCGTCGCAGGGATAACCTTTGCCGCCTAACAAGACCAGGTCTGGCGACGATGCGCCAAGTTGCGGCGGCAGGATCAGCGGCGAGCCAGAGCCCAAGTCAACGTCATTCTGGTAGCGGCAACTCTGGTCTGAAGGCGAGAAGTAATCCAACACCTGAAACGCGTAACTGTTGCTGGTTGAGTTGTAGGTAAGAGCTAACTTAATGACGGTGTCGCCATAGTCGGCGCCCCCAGTGTCCACATCGAATACGCCGTCGCCGGTGACGACGTAAAGATTTCCGTAGGAGTCCATCGCAACGGCACCGCCGCTGCCCCAGAGTCCGGAGAGCCCTTTGCCGCTAAGCGTCACGTTGGGAGCTGTGCAGAAAGTCGCGAGTACCTTCAACGTGGAAGCGTCGATGGCCATGATCCAGCCGCGGTCCTGGCCGAAAGGGACGTAAATCACGCCCTGTGCAGTGCCGGGAAAGGCGCTCCACATTAGAGCCGGACGCTGCATCTGATGCTGGGGAATATACAAATCAAAATTGCTGGTGTTGTATGGGGCAAACAAACAACCCTTGCCGGCAACCCCGCTGCAAATGACGACAGGGCTGTTCGGCTGCTCGGCGCCGGTCACGATGTTCAACGCGTGCAGCCGTGTGAAGTAACTCTGCGCTCCCTTGGAATTTGTTTCCAGGGTACGGGCGATCAAATACATGGTTTGATTCGCCAGGTTGATCACTGGCGTGCCGGTAATTCCAACGACCGGGTAGATGGTGCAATACTTGTCGTTATCGATGCACGGTATGGGTACGACATTGGGAGGATTGGCGAACGCGTCTTTCCAAAGCGGGTTGGGATTCAGAGTGGCGCTGTCGGCGTCAAATGCATAGACGCTGTCATTTTCGGTTGCGACGTAAACCACGTTGTGCGTCGCGCCATTTATGGTCAGCCCCTGCACGTAGAGCGGCTGTGCGAACAGAACTCCGTCTATCGGATAAGAAAAGAGTTTTCCGAAAGTCTTTGCACTCACGTTTGTCGGCGTCAGGATCGTTTCCTGGAGGTTCTGTCCGGTGTGGGCGTTGTCGTTATGCCAGGTGAGAACGTTGACGCCCGTTTGAGCGAAAGCTGTAGAGGAAAGAACTGAGGAAAAAACCAAGAACATCAACGTCGGAAGGCAGGACGATCTTACAGGCCGCATATTACTCTCCTCATTTTGGGAAATCTGGTTAAGTCAAACGGCGCATCTGGCGGGGAACGGACGCTTGCCTGATACTAAGAGTTTGTCCCGACTGGCAATCGCTGTCAACGTGAAAAATTTTGCAACGTTTGGCTCGGAAGGCCATTATTATCTACTATTTACCTGCGTAGACGGGGGGGGCGATTTGAGCCGTAAAACCGCTGCGCCGCTCCTGCCCGTTTAGCGTTGGCAAAGTCGCGGCGCAATTGCTTTTGTACCCTCGAGGATCGCTTGCAGAGAGCTAGTTCTTGCTCCCGGCCAGCAGACCATAGACATCCACTTCGGTTTGGGTTCCAACGTAGACCTTACCGTTGGCGATGGTTGGTACTACGAATTTGACGCCGGCACCCGCCTTATCGCGAACCGAATTCACTGTGCTGGAGTAAAGTTGCTTGGCCACGTTCGTCGCGTCCCAGGCATAGAGAACGGCGGGCTTGCTGCCCGGTTTGATCGACAACAGATCCTGCCGGGCAATCGCCCACAGGATGCCGTTTGTGTTTCCGTTTGCCGAAATCGACGGAGTGGCGCCGATGGTCAGCCTTTGGGTGTTCTGCGCAACGGCCGTGGGCGGGCTAAACATTCCGTTGACCATCGTCCACATGCGCATGTAATCCCCAGCGGGAGCCTGGTTCTCGCTGTTTAGGCCGGCGTAGTAAACGTAGGTTGAGCTGGCGCTCTGCCAATAGGCGCCGCCGCTCCAGTAGCCGCCGGTCGGGCCGTCCACGGTCTGCACATCGCTGCCGGTGGCTTCGCCCATGCTGTCTCCGTTGACTAGGAAGATGGGTGAAATCGTGCCATCGCAGGGAAAGCCCTTACCCCCAAGCAAAACCAAGTCAGGAGATATTGCACCCAACTGCGCGGGCAGAATCAGAGGCGATCCCGAACCGAGGTCAACGTCATTCTGATAGCGGCACGCCTGATCCTCCGGCGAAAAATAATCCAGTACCTGGAACGAGTACGTACTGCTGGTGGAGTTGAAGACCAGACTTAACTTGATAAGCGTGTCGCCGTAATCCGGGCCGCCTGTATCCACATCGAAGACACCGTCTGCGGTCACAGCATAGATATTTCCGTTGGCATCGGCGCCCACGGCGCCGCCGCTGCCCCAGAAGCCGGAGAGTCCCTTGCCGCTAAGAGTAACGTTCGGAGATGAGCAGAACACTGCCAGGAGCTTCAAGGTGGCAGCATCGAAGGCCATGAGCCAGCCGCGATCCTGTCCAAAGGGAACATACAGCACGCCCTGCGCGGTGCCCGGGTAGGGCGTCAAAGTCAACGCTGGCCGCTGCATCTGATGTTGTGGAATAAACAAATCGAAGCTGGTCGTGTTGTAGGGAGCAAACAGACAACCCTTGCCGGCTGCCGCTCCGCAAATCACGACTGGACTACCGGGCTGCTCTGCGCCGGTCGCGATATTGAGCGCGTGCAGGCGCGTGTAATACATAACTCCGCCCTTTGGTCCCGTTTCCTGGGTGCGGGCGATGGCATAGATTGTCTGATTCGCCAGATTGATCACCGGAGTTCCGCTAATGCCGATAATCGGATAGATGTTGCAATAAGGATCATTCGCGGTGCACGGCATGGCCACAACATTGGGAGGATTCGCGAACGCCGTTTTCCAGAGAGGATTCGGATTCAGCGCGGCGCTGTCGGCATCAAAAGCGTAAATACTGTCGTTTTCTGTCGCTACATAAACTACGTTGTGTGATGCCCCATTGACCGTCACGCCCTGCACATAGAGCGGCTGCGCGTACATCATTCCGTCGACAGGATACGAAAAGATTTTGCCAAACGTCTTTGAAGTGACGTTGGCCGGCGTCAGGATTGTCTCTTGAAGATTTTGCCCTGTATGAGCGTTGTCATTATGCCAGGTCGTTACGTTCACTTGGCCGAGAGCGAGGGTAGACAGAGTCACACAAGAAATCAACGCGATCAAACCGAGGGTGGAAGACAACCGCACAAGCCGCATGTGAACTCCTCTAAGAAGGTCTTAGGTCTTTGAAACGTTTATTGGGGGTGGTACCAAATCAAGCCACCGTCTGGCGGGGAACGGCGCCTGGGACAACTACAGATGCTAAGAGTTTGCCGGGTCGGGCAATGCCTGTCAATGTGAAAGATTCTGCAACTATAAAGGTTATCTCTACGAGCTGCGGTAGTATTTGCGTCGATTTTCGACCCATCCCTTTTGTTCGTCCGAATCGGTTTGCGGCGTACGCCGCGTATGATTTACGCTCAACCGCATCCCATGACTCAAGCGAACACGGTGATCGAGAAATCCCCCGGCCACGCCATGCAGCGTGAAATCTACGAACAACCTCAGGCCATCGCCAAAACCATTGAGCGGCATCTCAAAGACGACATGATTTTTCCCGGCGAACTGAAGGCGATTGAAGGAGCGTTGCTGACCTTCGAAAAGCTGATCATCGCTGCCAGCGGATCGAGCAGGCATGCGGGTCTGGCCGGGGAGATCATGATCGAAGATCTCTCCGGCGTCGCGGTTGATGTCGAATACTCGAGCGAGTACTGCTATCGCTCGACGCACGCTGCGGTCGACCCCATTGTTGTGGTCATTACCCAGTCGGGCGAAACGGCCGATACTATTGCCGCGCAGCGTGAAGCTTTGACTCGTGGCGCTAAAACCATCGCCATTTCTAACGTGGACGGGACGACGATTGTGCGCGACGCGGGCGCCGCGCTGATCACCGGAGCGGGGCCGGAGTTGGCCGTTCCCGCGACGAAGAGCTTTACCACGCAGGTGACAATTCTTTATCTGATGGCGCTTTTTTTCGCCCGCAAGCGTGGGCGCATGACTTCGGAAGTTACCCGTTCGTATTTGCAGCGCCTTTCGCAGCTTCCGCCCGCTATCGAAAAAAATCTCAAGCGCTGGGACGAACTGGCGGACGAATTTGGCGCGCGCCATTTTCAAGCGGAGAAATTTCTTTATCTGGGGCGCGGTGTTCACTACGCCATTGCCCGCGAAGGTGCGCTGAAGCTCAAAGAAATTTCTTATGCGCACGCTGAGGGCTACCCCGCAGGTGAGCTTAAACACGGTCCCAACGCTTTGGTCGATGAGCGACTGCCGGTTGTGGTATTGGCAACGCGCGACCAGGCGGATCCGGATTCGGTTCTCCGTTACCGACGTACGCTTGACGTCATGAAGGAAGTAAAATCGCGGCGCGGCCCGCTCGTGGCCGTGGCTACCGAAGGCGATAATGAGGTCGCGAGCATCGCCGACGAAGTTTTCTTTGTGCCTGCCGCGCCCGAACTCTTGCTGCCCATTCTCGAAGTAATTCCTCTCCAACTCTTCGCCTATCACGTCGCCCTGCGCAAGGGATATGACGTGGACCATCCGCGGAATCTGGTGAAGGCGGTTGTAAGCGAGTAGGCTTTGCGCGCAACTTCCCTTTCGGGGTCGTGACTTCTCGCACATCGTGTTAGCTTGAACAGACTCCAGTCGATTCGTGAGGGTTCATGTCCAACGCCAGTCCGCAGCATCTTGATCTGCAAGCTACGGCTAAAGAAATCATGATCAACCGTGGCTTCGAGCCGGACTTTCCGCCGGAGATTTCAGCGCAACTGGCTCAACTGAAGGCGCATCATCCAGACATTGTTCCGACTGCCGATGTTCGCGATCTGCGAAACCTGTTGTGGTCGTCAATCGATAACGACACCTCGCGTGATCTCGATCAGATCGAAGTGGTGGAAAGCCAGGCGGATGGCGGCGTAAAGGTCCTGATTGGGATTGCCGACGTGGATGCCTTCGTCGCGAAGGATTCGCCGATCGATCAGCATGCGGCGCGCGAAACCACGACCGTCTATGCCGGTGTGCGAAACTTTTCCATGCTGCCGGAACAGCTTTCCACGGGAGAGACTTCCCTGCTCGAAAATCAGGACCGGCTCGCCGTCGTCGTTGAATTTGTGGTTGACGCTAACAGCACGGCGAAGTCCAGCGCCATCTACCGCGCCGTGGTGCGGAACAAGGCTCAACTGCAATACAACTCAACCGGCGCATGGCTGGAGGGAAAAGCCGCTGCTCCGCCAAAAATTGCGGCGTCTTCGGAGTTGCAAGCCCAACTCAAACTGCAGGACGAAGTGGCGCAACAACTGAGGGACCAGCGCTATGAGCATGGGGCTTTGAATCTGCAAACGGACGAACTGCATGCCGTTCTTTTGAGTAACCAGGTGGTGGATGTGGAAAAGGCGCAAAGGAACCACGCCACGGAATTGATCGAAGACTTTATGGTCGCGGCCAACGGAGTGGTGGCACGATTTCTGGAAAAAGTAAACTCGCTGCGGCGCATTGTGCGCACGCCCCAACGCTGGGACCGCATCGTACAACTGGCGGCACAAAAGGGAGAGAAACTGCCAGCGGAGCCCGATTCTAAAGCGCTCAACGATTTTCTCATCAAACGTAAGGCGGCTGATCCTGACCACTTTGCCGATCTTTCTCTTACCGTCATCAAACTAATCGGGCGCGGTGAATATGTTTTGGAGCGGGCGGGCGAGGTCGCGCCGGGACACTTCGGACTCGCAGTGCAGGATTACACACACTCCACAGCGCCCAACCGCCGCTTTGTCGATATGGTGACGCAGCGAATCATCAAGAGCGTGCTTGCGGGCAAGAGCAATCCGTACTCCGACGGCGAAATCTCGCAGATCGCCGCCAATTGCACGGAAAAAGAAAATGCTGCGGGCAAGGTGGAGCGCGATATGACGAAGAGGCTTGCAGCCGTTTCCATGCAGCGCAGGATCGGCGAGGTGTTTGACGGCATCGTCACCGGCGCGACGCCGAAAGGGACATTTGTGCGGGCGGAACCGGCGCACATCGAAGGATTGCTGGCACAGGGCGCCGCCGGTTTGGACGTTGGCGACAAACTGCGCGTTAAACTCATTCGCACCGACGTGCGCCACGGCTACATCGACTTCGCCCGAGCTTAAGCGCGTCTCGATCATGATCGAAACCAGCGCCTAGCCAGCCAGTTGACGGCCGATTTCCCAGTGATGCCCGAAAGGATCGATGATGCGCCCGATGCGCCAGCCGTGTCCCTCGGTTATGGGATAGACCTGCGATGCGCCTGCCGCTTGTGCCCGCGCAAAAACAGTGTCGGGGTCGGCGACGGTCAGGATCATCCGAATCGGACTTTCTTTGGGCGAGCTTGATTTCGACGATTCCGAGTTCGGCTCGCCACTTTCCGNGGACTCGCCTTCGCCGCTCAGCCAGAACTCCGCGCCGTTGACGGAAAGCCTTGCCACGACGCTGTCGTCGGGACCATCCAAGTGATAAACTTCAATCGCCCCGAAGGCGGCTTTGTAAAATTCAATCGCCCGTGCACCGTTCCGAACCGATAGCCAGGGTGCGATTGTGCATGCGGGCGACGCGGATGCTGCTGAGTCTGGGATCATATGTCTCCTCGACGGACTCTGCGGCCATGATAAATCACCTAGCGTTGATTCGGTCACCAGCCGAGACAATACCCTGCACCGAAACCGCACGTTAAGCTTGCGATAGCAGCTAATTGCGGATTGGTGGGCGTATTGGGTGAATGGCGAAATCTCGTCTGCGTGACGATGGTCGTAATTCTGCCCGCAACCCTTTGCTCCCAAAACCCGGACGCCGCCATGCTGCATGCTGCCGTAGGAGTTCAACTCAACGGAAATGCGGCGCCTGCATCATCGGCGATCTTTCCCGACGATCTGGTGCAGACGCCAAAGAACGCCGCGGCCAAAATCGATGCCGCGGGATCGACAGCTGTCATCGCTCCGGAGACCCTGGTCCAATTTGAGGGAAATCAGCTCTACCTTGAACACGGCACGGTTCAGGTGACCACCTCGACACAAATGACGGTGCGCGTTGGTTGCATAACCGCCATCCCGGCGGTCGCCGGGTGGACGCAATACGACGTTACGGATGTCGACGGCAAAGTGACCGTGGCGGCGCACAAGAGCGACGTCAACATTGAGACGCGTAAGTCAGAAGCGTCACCCAAACCCCAAGCCGCGCGCTCGGAAAAAGTTACGGTCAGAGAAGGGGAACAGGCGACGCGCTCGGAAAAGTGCGGAGCCGCGATCCGCCCTCCGGATTATGTGACGGGAAAGGCCGCATTCCTGAATACCTGGGAAGCCGTAACTGCGGGATTGATCGTCACCGGAGTCATTACGTGTTTGGGGCTCTGCCACTCCGACAATCCAATGAGCCCTTCAGATCCTTCCTATCGTTAGTTATGATGTCGGCAACGCGCTCTCTCAACTTCCCTGCCGCAGCCGCTCAATGTCTTCGTTCGTGTAGGTACGCACGGGCGCACTCTTCCGCGCCTTCCATTGAGCAGCCTCTTCGGCCAGACTCAGGCCGTATCCACGTTGGCGCAAGGTTTCCGCATCGATCATTTGGGTAACCCCGGATTCGGCGATACTGGGGGGAAATTGCAGGGCTTCTCCCTGGGCTTCCGAGTTGTTCGAAAATACTACGGTTCCCTCCGCAGCCGGGGGCCCATAATAAATCGAAGAAAAATTGAGTGGCCGCCCCTGCTCCAGCTTATTTTCCACGGTCTGTTCGACCAGAGCATCCGAACCGCTGTGAACGGTGGGTTGGTCTAATGGCGTCTGTAACGAGAGAGATGGCGTCGTAATCGGGCGCGCAAACTGCGGGGAGCCATTCAACAAATATTGCGGACCGGTCGAGAAATTTGTGTCCTGAGCGGCGGCTGGCAAGGCGAGAGCAACTGATACGCCCAGCGCCACCAAGAGAAAGAAGCTAGCGGCAAATCGCATAAGAACCTCCGGATGGAACCGCTACAATATCCGNAATTGAGATGCGAAATCCGGGAAAAATGATGCGCTTGTTCGCCTCAGACTTGCGGGTTGTGCTTCTCGGGCGCCGCGGCAAGAGCCGCGCTGGAGACGTTTCTCAACCGCCGTTCGCGTCGGTTTTCGCGGAGAATATAAAGCATGTACAGAACGATGGCGACATTGCCAACAAATAAAGCGGAGCGCAACAGAGTAATACCGCGCATCAACTCGCGCACTTCCAGCGGCAATAGCAGCGTTCCGGAAAGAAAAGCAACCCACTCGGCCCAACTGCGAGCCTTCCACAAACCGTAGGCCTCTGTGAAGCGCAGAAGCGAATAAGCAAAGGCAATGCGTGCGGCGGCCCACAGGCGGGCGTCAGTGATGTTGTCGGCGAAATCAAGAAACATTTCTGCCCAACGGCGGTCGGAGTTGACATGGAACAAGGCCAGCAGACTTTCGGCGTAGAGCCATGCGTCGCGGTGAACCAGGAGCAACGCGCAAAAGCCCATGAACAGAACAAAAACGCCTTTAACGAATTCCACGGAAGCCACAGCCCGGAGCATCCGTTGGTGAGCGGAGTGAGGAGCAAGCTTTTGGCCGGGCGCGCTCTTTTGTCCGGACACACTCATGGGAACTGGCAACGATGGCAGGGTATCACGACATGCCTCTGCCGTCCTCAGCCGTTCTTCTGACGAACGGCGGCGCGTAGTTCAGCTACGATTTCCTGCGAGGCTTTGATCGCGGCCGCGTGTTGATTTACGTTAAAAGAAATCGCGCCCACGCGGGCGTGTCCGCCGCCGCCATAGCGCTCGCAGATTTTCGCCAGGTTCACTTCCGGTTCCTGCGGCGCCCAAGGATTCGATCCCACCGAGACCTTTACGCGAAAGCTGCTCTTGCTCAACCCCACGCTGTAGATCGATTGCGGGTGCAGGTGATAGGGAATGAACTTGTTATAGCCTTCCAGATCCTGATCGGTGATATCGAAAAAGATCGTGCCGCTTTTGCATTCGGAGCGTTGCTTCAGGATGCCGATCGAAATCTCGTGACGCCGCAGCAGCGGCGGAAGCAAGGGAGCGACAAACGGTTCTTCCAGAATTTGCGCCAGCGGCTTGGACGCCAACAGCGGAATCAGGTTTGGGACGAACTGATGCGGGGCCGATTCGATCACCATGGTCAATTTCATGGCCGGCTCTTTCATTTCGACTGCGGTCTGGGCGTCGGGATANAGGGCGCCGTCAATAATGTCGGTCCAATTGACGAGATCGGCCACCGGCGCGGGATCGAAGCCGAAGCGCTGCTGCGCGATCATGGCGATGAAACTGGTGCAGGACTTGAAATCCGGATCGTAAAATTTGCGGTTGCTCTGGTCCTGCTCGAAGTGGTCAGCGTCGGCCGCCGAGAGGAACGCGCTCTCGTGGTGATCGAACCACCACGTCAGTTGCGGAGAGCTCGAGTACTTGAAATCGACAATGGCGTTCTCGTCGCCGTCGAAGTTGACGTCTTCAAACAGCGCTCCGGCGCGGTGCAGCAGACCGGAGAACGAGAACTGGGCGTCGTTGCGAATGCGCTCGCGGTAAAAGCGGGCAAACAACGCCGCGGATGACGCTCCATCGAAGCACTTGTCGTGATAGAAAACCTTGACTCGCAATGAATACCCCAGTGTTAAAGATTTCCCTGCGCGCCCGGTTGCGGCGCCGATTCTTTGAACGGGTTGAAATGCTAACGGGTAAAAGCTAATAGGATTGACAGCTTATCGGATGAAAGTCAAGCTCGCTCGCGAGAACTCCTGTGGAATTTGTTCGCGCGCTCCGGTTCCGGGACGCCGTAAATGGAGGAACCAAGGATCCTAGGCATTCGCCTGCTTCTCGGCCATGTCGCCGATTACGGGTAGCTTATACATCTGTCCTTGATTTGCCTTCAGCATCAGAAAAATAGAGAGCAGGAGCCATGCCGCCGAGACCAGCAGATGCAGCGGCAACGTGAGGAAAACCATGAAAGGTATGATCGCGAACATCGACAGGAGAACATGCGCGATGAACGCCGCCGCCGCGAGAAACAGGCACTGGAAGGAATGAAAGCGGATAAAGCGGCTTCTGTTGTAGGGCTCCATCACCAGAAAAATAATCGCGGGAATGATAGTGATGTAAGCGAGCATGCCCGCCACATTGTCGGTTAAGCCAGCGACTGGGCCGCCGGTGACAACCGTCCGCCCGCTACAAGCGGCGCACACGGTTGCGCCGTCTGGGATTTGTGTTCCGCATTGATTGCAGAATGCCATAGATATCTTCCTCGTTCTTCCCGCTGACGGCTGTCTTGAACTTGATGGCTCCGGTCGACTGGGACCGGCGCAAGCGATTGGGCAAAATACCAGAAAGCGCACCGCGAAGCAAACGGGCGTTGGGAACGGCGATGGAATTCAGGCGTGGGTAGCGGCCGACTGCCGCTCCGCCAAGTCGCCCACCACTGGTAATTTGAAGGCTTCTCCCTGCAAGGCTTTGATCACCAGCACCAGCCAAGTCACAAAAGCACCGAGCGTAACTACCACCGCGATCAATAGGAAGAGCAAATATCCGAAGCTGGGAATGAGGAATAGTACCGGTTCCAGCACTCTCATCACTGCCGCGATCAAAAACAAGGCCAGCCACAAAAACAGGCATTGCAAAGAATGAAAGCGGACAAAGCGGTTCCGACGATAGGGATCGATCAGGAGAAAAACGATGGCGGGAACGATGGTGATGTAAGCCACCGCTCCGGCAATATTTTCGGGGAAAACTCCCACTGTGCCGCGCGCCCTTACGCGGGTCAACACGACACGCCCACAATTCGGGCATGCGGCGGAATTTTCAGGCATCTCCACAGCGCACTGTGGACAGAAGATCGACATGCTTCCTCGTGCCGGCCGCAGCTTAACAACTTGAGCGGCCAAGCTAGCCTGACACCGATGTCTCGGGTGGAGACGGGGGAGAGGGGTCGGGCCAAACTTAGTCACCATACCATTTCGGATCGAGAAACCGAAATCAGGCCTACCCTTAGTGCAGCCTGGAATACAATCTAGATTCACATGAGCACAGTAGTCTCAGCCAGCATTGTTCCCGCCCGCAAGACTTCGGTTCTGCGGATTTTGCTTTGGGTCTTTCTTCTCCTGCTGCTGGTTGTTGCGATTGCTTTGGGTTGTGGCTATTTCGTGGTTCGGTCGGCGTTGCCTCAACTCGATGGGTATACACAAATCGCAGGTCTTTCCGCTCCAGTGACGGTGACTCGCGATGCCCACGGCGTCCCGACCATCGAGGCGAAAACGCTGGAGGATGTTTTCTTCGCGCAAGGGTATGTAACCGCCCAGGATCGCCTCTGGCAGATGGATGTGATGCGGCGCTTTGCGTCGGGAGAGTTGTCGGAGATTCTAGGCGCGGATACTCTGAGCGTGGACCGTGAGCAGCGGATTCTGGGTTTGCGGACAGCAGCGCGGAAGTCGATTGAATCCGCCGATCCGCGCGACCAGGGATTTTTTGCCGCTTACGCGCGAGGGGTGAACGCTTACATCGCGCAGCAGGCCGAGCATCTACCGATCGAATTCAGAATTTTGAAATACGCGCCGAAGTCGTGGACGCCGGAAGATTCCGTGGTCATTGGGAATCAGATGGTCAAGGACATGAATTACCGCTACTTCGAGGACGCCCTGCACCGCGAAAAAATTCTGGCCAAGCTGGGGCCGGAGCTGACGGCGGATCTTTACGTGAATCGCTCGTGGCATGATCGCCCGCCTACGGTGATGCGCGAAGATATCGAGCAGCAAAACAACTCGAACGACTCCGACGACGAAGACGATGACAGCGACGACGATCCTGCTTCCGACAACTCGATGACGCAGCATCGCGTTTCGCCTGCGTTTGTTCAGCCCGATCACGACGAACTTCGAGTCATAGGTTCGAATGACTGGGTGGTTTCCGGCGCGTACACGGTCACCGGCAAGCCGTTGCTCTCGGACGACATGCA
>JGI12664J13189_1000049_pt1 | contig 15529 bp, 15 predicted proteins | sample BlaSpr_A8_OM1_O3_FD_13189 | JGI IMG/M metagenome (IMG submission 13189) | reverse complement strand
AAACCGCGTGGAGTCTGGTCGCGGCAGTCGACAAATATATCGTCGAGAACGAGCCATGGGCCCTCGGCGAAAAGCAGGACGAGGATAGCCGTGCGCGCCTAGCAACTGTGCTCTACACCTCTGCGGAAGCACTGCGTATCGTGACGGCTCTCGCACACCCAGTCATTCCCGATGCAACGCAGAAGATCTGGGCTCAAATGGGGTTACAGGACCTCAAGCAGATCGCGCTGCCGGATTTGACCTGGGGACAGCTTCCCCTTGGCACCAAACTAGGCGAAGTCCATCCCGTATTTCCGCGCGCCGATAAATCAGTGATTGAAAGGATGCAGACGATGGAAGAGGAGCAAAGAGTACCGGTGGCCGAAGCGAAAGCGGAAACGATCGTGCCGCCAAGTCCCGCCCCCATTGCGGCCCCGCCCGCGGTTCCGGCTGCGAATAACAAAATCACTATCGACGATTTCGCAAAGATCGAGTTGCGCGTAGGCGTAGTGAAAGTCGCCGAGCGCGTACCCAAAGCCGACAAGCTTCTGCGGCTGGAAATCGATATCGGCACCGAAGTTCGGCAGGTGCTGGCAGGAATTGCCGAAGCGTATGAACCGGAAACTTTAATCGGACGCAAGGTGGTCATCGTGGCCAATCTCGCTCCGCGCAAACTGCGCGGCATGGAATCGAACGGTATGATCGTTGCCGCCTCGCTCGACGACGGCAAGCCCGTACTGGCCAGTTTTCTGGAAGACGTGCCAATAGGAGCCAGGCTGAAGTAAGCATAGTCGACATTAAAATGTTCGTAGATTCTCACGCCCATCTCGAAGGCAAACAGTTCGATTCTGATCGCGAACAGGTAATCTCACGTGCGCGCGACGCCGGAGTGGAGACGATCGTCGCCATCGGAATTGGCGATGGGCCGGCGACCGTAGATTGTGGTGTCAAACTGGCTGAACAATATCCCTTCATCTACGCGACCATCGGAATCCATCCTCATGAAGCGAAACTGGCAACGGACGCTGCATTTGCTGAGATGGAAAAACTGGCGCGTCATCCCAAGGTAATCGGCTGGGGCGAGATTGGCCTCGATTATTATTACGAGCATTCTCCGCGCGACACGCAAAAAAAAGTCTTCCTGAAGCAGATGGAACTGGCGGCCGCCGCACAGTTGCCCATCATCATCCACTGCCGTCCCTCAGACGGCAGCGACGACGCATGGGAAGACTGCCTGAACATGATTCAGGAACAGTGGGCGCCGAAAGGACTCGGCGGCGTTCTGCACTGCTTCACAGGAACGATTGTGCATGCGCGGCGCGCCCTCGATCTCGGGTTCCTGATTTCTTTCGCCGGCAACATTACATTTCCCAAAGCTCAGCAGATTCGCGATGCCGCTCTCGAAGTTCCCCTCGACCGCACGCTGATCGAAACCGACTGCCCCTTTCTCGCGCCCGTACCCAATCGCGGCAAGCGGAATGAGCCGGCATTCGTAATCGAAACGGCGCGAAAGCTGGGCGAACTGCGCGGACTTTCCGCGAAAGAAATCGGCGAACGCACCTCGCACAACTTCTACAATTTTTTCAAATCCGTTGAAATTGCTGAAAAGAAAATTCCGGCGCACTGAAATGCCCGCGCGCCTCATCTTCTGATAATCTCAGAGGTTATATTCCATCGTTTCAGAAAGAATAGAAATATATGCCCGACAGCAGCTTCGACGTAGTGAGCAAAATCGATCTGCAGGAAGTTTCAAACGCCATTCAGCAGGCGCTGAAGGAAATCCACACACGCTTTGATTTGAAGGATTCGAAGTCGAACATCGAACTAGAAAAGGACGCCATCGTCCTGCACTCGGCGGACGAGTACAAACTGAAGGCGGTCAACGATGTGCTCCAGCAAAAACTGGTGAAGCGCAACGTTTCTTTGAAAGGCCTTACTTACGGGCCTGTCGAGTCCGCGGCGGGAGGCACGGCGAAGCGCAAGGTCACCATGCAGCAAGGCATCGCGATCGAGAAAGCGCGGGAGATCGTGAAACTGGTGAAGGAGTCGAAAAAGAAGGCTCAGGGATCGATCCAGGGTGATCTGGTGCGGGTCAGCAGTAAAGATCGCGACACGTTGCAGGATGTTATTGCGCTGCTCAAACAGCACGATTTCGGCATCGATTTGCAATTTACGAATTACCGGACCAACTGAACGCGGCTCGACTCTCAATGAGCATCTCCGCTCCCATCAACGGCAAAGAACTATTCGATCTTCTTCGGGATGACCTTGTCGCGCTGGAACTGGAATTCGGGCGCGACGCTGTCTCTGGCGTACGTGCCATCACCGAAATAGGCGAATATTTGCGTGCCGGCGGAGGCAAGCGTATTCGTCCCGCGCTCCTTCTGCTCTCGGCTAAGCTTTTCGATTATCGCGGCCAAGGCGCGGTGCGCCTCGGTGCGGTGGTCGAAATCATTCACACGGCAACGCTGGTCCACGATGACATCATCGACGAAGCCAAGACGCGGCGCGGGCGTCCCGCCGCCAATACGCAGTGGGGCAATTCCAAGTGCGTGCTGGCCGGTGACTGGCTCTACATGCAGGCCTTTAAAGTCGCCGTGCAGGAACGCAATTTCCGCATCCTCGACGCCCTGATCGAACTCACGCAGCAAATGGTCGAAGGCGAACTGCTGCAAATCGAAAAGTTGGGCTCGTTTATTTCTCTCGAAGAATATTTCGACCTGATCTACCGCAAAACCGCTTGCCTCTTTTCCGTGTGCATGCGCCTCGGAGCTATCCTTGGGGGCGCCACGCCGCAGCAGGAAGAAGCCGTCGGCAAATACGGGCGCGACATGGGCATGGCATTTCAAATCGTCGACGATGTGCTCGACCTCACCGCATCCGAAGAAGTTTTGGGCAAACCCGTAGCCAGCGATTTGCGTGAGGGCAAGGTCACAATGGCGGTGATTCATGCACTGGAAAGCGCTACGCCCGACGAACGCTCGAAAGTGGAAAAAGTCCTCCGTGAGCGCGGCTTCAACGGTGTAACCCACTCGCAGATTCTCGAAATCCTGCAACGCTACGGATCGCTGGACGCTGCAACCGCCTGCGCCGCAAAATACGCCGAGTCCGCGCGCAAGTCGATCTGCACCTTTCCGGATTCCGAAATCAAACGCGCCCTGCTTTGGGCTCCGGACTTTGTGGTGGCGAGAGAGAAATAGCTTGCTGGAAAGCTGATGGCCCTGACAATGCCTTCGTTGTTGTGATCCCTTTCAGTTTCGATCCTGATCCGTTCAGTCCGACCATTTCCCTGCTAACACAAATCCGCAGTAAACTCTTCTCGAGGATTGCTCATACGTTCTCAGGGACCGAACACTCCGCATCGGAAAGGACGCCGCCATGTTACGCAAGACTCTTATATTGTCTTTGTTTCTTGCCGTTGCTCTCGCCGCTCTGGGCCAAGACTCGCGCCATTTCACCTTTCACTACGCCTTCACCATAAAGAATCTGTCCTCGCAGCAAAAAGTCCGCATCTGGATTCCCGCCGCGCATTCAGACGCCTTTCAAGAAGTGAGAATAGTTTCCACCAAGGGAGATCTTCCCCTGAAAAAGTTCGACGAAATAAAAGATGCCAACGAACTCTATTACGCGGAAATCTCGAACTCGACTCGGCCCGAACTTCACTTTGAGGTGGAATACGATGTCATTCGTCATGAGCGAATCGCGCTCTCCCCGACATCCCGTGTATCCGCCGTTTCGCTTTCGTCCAGCGATAGGCAGGAAGATTTGCAGCCCGATGCGCTCGTTCCCACTACCGGCCTTCCCGCGGAACTTGCTGCAAAGGTAACGAACGGTAAGACTGCTCCGCTCGATAAAGCCCGCGCCATTTACGACTATGTTTTCACAACTCTCCGTTATGACAAAACCGGCACCGGCTGGGGACACGGTGACGTTCTCTACGCGTGCGACGCGAAAAAGGGCAACTGCACCGACTTCCATTCCTTGTTCATTGCTATGGCGCGCGCTCAAAACATCCCAGCGCGCTTCGAGATCGGCTTTCCGCTGCCGCCAGATAAACATGACGCCGAAATCGCCGGCTATCATTGCTGGTCTGATTTTTGGATCGACGGCAAAGGATGGATTCCAGTCGACATCTCCGAGGCCTGGAAGCATCCGGACAAACGCGATTATTTCTTCGGCTCGCACGATGTGAATCGCGTCCAGTTCACAATGGGACGCGACCTGCACCTGAACCCGCCGCAAGCAGGCAAGCCGCTGAATTATTTTGTTTATCCCTACGTGGAAGTCGACGGGAAGGAGTATCCAAACGTTTCGCTGGCGTTTTCATTCTCCGACGCGGGAAGCAATCTGGCGTCACGACAGTGATGAAAGCTATCGGCTTCCGCCCATGGCTACGTTTGTGCCCGGCCCTGAGCCTCCCGGGCTTTGCGGTGGCATCGTCGGTGGCGGCAACGGCGCGCCGCCCGGTCCATCGGCCGGCTTAGGCACTTCACCAGAGTCTTCTCCGGGACGCCGCAAACTAGGAGCATCGGGCGGCCGCACATCCGGTTCTTGCTGCTTCGCTTCTTTGTCTCCGCGGTCGAGCACAACTTCTTTTTCTGTACGCACCAGTTTCTGCCCGTCGACTTTCATGGTCTCGACGCGGACTACCTCATCTCCAACTATGCGCACAAAATCTACATCCTGCGGCGGTTCGCCATAGATCCATTCTTCGTATTCGGTTTCGCCATCCTTCTCCCGCACTTTTTTAGCAGGCCGCCCCTTGGCGTGGATCACCATCTCTTCGTTCATTCCCACTAGAACATGGTGCTTGAGAATAGCTTCTTTCACCTTGGGTGGAACCGTATCCAGGTAAGCCTGCTCCTTGTTCCTCGCATTGAAATCCAGCACGGGATAGAGCAGGCCGCGCAACTGCTTCGGCGTCAACTCCGGCACGTAGCGGTCAAAGTACAAATCGACGAAACTGCCGTGCGGGTTGTCGATGGTTTCGTTCGCATTAGTGCTGCCGGGGGTCATCGGCCCGCCATTTCCTTCAATCTGGATGTGCTGGTACCACTTCTTGCGCCGCACCGGGCCGCCGTTGATTTCGAAATGAATATGGTCGTTCTGAATTCGCACGTAAGAAATGTGCACCGGATCGCCCGGCTTGATTGCCGGCCCAAAAATCGTGAGCGCCGCCCGCAATTCTTCACCATTGGGAGTAGTGGTTCCGTCCTTTAGCCGCAGTCCCTTGCTGCCCATGGGAAACGCCGCGCGCGAATAAACCAGCTGCATCTCAAAGTCGCGAATGATCTCCAGCCGCGTCTGCTTTTCCATGTGCGGAGCGTTGGCCGGGATCACCGGCATTTCCGGGGGTTGCTCGGACGAACTTGTCACTGTCGGAGACGATGAACCGCCGGAATTCACTTGGGCCACGCAGGGCAAGATCAGCGAAAACGAAAGAAGCAAGAGGAGGGTAGCCGCACGGAACCGAGTCATAAAAACCCCAGACAACTTCACCCTATTATAGCGCCGGGCCCGCAGCCTTGAACGTAAATTACGCCATACGGGTCAGCACCATGGATTGCCCTGCCCGTAAGGGTTTCAGCGCCTTTTGAATTGACATCAGTATCTCTTTCCGGCACACTTCCTTCACTCTGTGTTTCCGCCGTCTTCGTTTTCTGGCCACTTTTCTCGATTCAGACTATTACGGGCTGTGCAATGAGTTTCTCGCCGATTACGCCGATTTCGATGTCCCCATCCGGAGCACCGGATCCTCAGCCCGCCGCTCTGCCAACTCCAGAGAATGGGGTCATGCCAACGGAATCCCGCGCCAGCGACCTTATCAGTGTCTTACGCAGCGCCCTTGATGACCAGACACACTCAGCCGAAGCGCTCTTGCAGGCGATTGCCGATACAGCGCGAGTCCTGACCTGCGCCAGCGGAGTTGCGATTGCGTTGCCGGACCTCGGCGAAGTTGTGTGCCGCGCGCGCAGCGGTGACCTTGCTCCTGAACTGGGATCTGCGCTTAATATCAAGTCAGGAATTTCTGGCGAATGCTTTCGTACGTCTGAGCCGTTGCGTTGTACGGATGCGGAAACCGATAGCCGCGTGGATTCCGAGGTTTGCCGCCTGCTTGGAATCCGCTCCATCGCAGTCATTCCATTGCGCGGCGGCCTCGAAACAATCGGAATTTTGGAAGCTTTTTCCGGCCAGGCCGATGCCTTCGCCGGCGAACAAATTTCTCTTCTGGAAAATCTGGGCGAGATCGCAGAAGCGGCCTATCGGAAGCAGTTAGGCGAAACAAATGCAATTGTGGCCTCGGATTCAGCGCCTGCCAGTTCCCCGCTCAAGCGCATTGAAGTGCCCCTTGCGCCATGGAATCGCGGAGAGCAGATTTCACTGGCTGTCTTCGACGAGCCGCCGCCGAAAGCCCACCATCACTATTGGATTTTGAGTGGCGCCTTCGCCCTGTTGCTCCTCGCCTCCGGCGTCGTCTGGTGGACTTGGCATGAACCGGGGGGAGAAAATTCGGCCAGCCAGGTAGCCTCACAAGCCCACGCAACACCAGCGGAAGGTGCCGAACCAGCGGCGTTGCAAGTGTTGCCCTTGAAGCCTTCAGCGAGCATCGCCCCTCCGACTCCCCATGGCCCTCAAGCCAAAGGCATGCTCCAAAACGCCGCCAAAGTCGAATCCGCGATTGATACGAATGAAGGGAAGAAAAACGAGGCGCCGCATTCTGTGGACGACACGGCCAGCAACATCAAGTTCCCGGCCCCGTCTTCGTCTACGCATGCTGCGGCGACGCTCCCGCCCGTAGATCCCCCAACAGTAGTCCTCGCCTCAAACGACGGCGAAAAGCTGCCCAGTCTGAATTCTGAAACCGCTTCGCTGCCCACGCTGGACCTCAAGGTCTCGCAAGGTGTAACCGCGCCCACGATCATTCACCAGATCGAGCCTGTTTATCCCCCCAAGGCACTCGGCCAGCGACTAAGCGGCACCGTGAGGTTGACGGCCTCAATCGCTGAAGACGGAACCGTCCGTGAGGTTAAAGTTGTTGTGGGAGATCCAACTCTGGCGGCCGCTGCGGTTGCGGCGGTGCGTCAATGGCGCTACAGCCCTTGCTTGCTTAACGGGAAGCCGGTCGCTGTGCAGAAGGAAATCACCATCATCTTCAAGCCCTCCTGACGCGGCATCCATTTTCTGGTGGATCGTATCTACGTAAGATTTAGAGCTTTCTTAATAGTCCCGCGTTCTTTCTGAATTTTTTCCTGAAGCAGTGTGATGGCGTAAATCAACTGCTCGGGCCGTGGCGGACATCCCGGTACATAGATATCCACAGGAATGACCTGATTAACGCTCTGCACGAGCGCGTAATTCTGAAACACGCCACCCGAGGTTGCGCACGCGCCCATCGAAATCACCCACTTGGGCTCGGGCATCTGCTCCCACAGTTGGCGAATCACCGGCGCCATTTTATTAGAGACTCGTCCTGCAATAATCATCAGATCGCTTTGTCGCGGCGAGGGGCGAAATACTTCGGCGCCGAAGCGGGCAATGTCAAAACGCGACGCTCCCATCGACATCATTTCGATGGCGCAACAAGCTAGGCCAAACGTCATGGGCCAGATGGAACTCTTGCGCATCCAGTTGACGGCGGAATCGAGCGTGGTGAGAACCACTCCCTCTGGCGTGGGATTACCGAAAGTTAGATCTTTGACGACTTTCTTGCCGTCGTGCACATCGACGTAGGGGCCGAAGTTCAGTTCGGGGGACATGCTTCTATTCTAAACCACGCGCAAATCGGCGGTGGAGCGTTGACACGCTTCGCACCGCGATTCGCATTTCATATTGTTTTTCCGCTAATTTTCCCAGAGGATGTCGGCCTTCTTCACCAAAGCATGTTCCTTCCGGTAGGCGCGGGCAACGTCGCCCAGCGGGACCGACTGCGAAATCGGGCCGAATTCCCACAGCGGACGCTCTCCCTTTTCATAAGCGAATTCGGAGTGCTCGAGGATGTTCTGCGGGTGCGCCATATCATGCTGCTCGGCATGACGGACATGGTCTGACATTTGCAACTGCGTGGCTTCCCCGCCGAACTGACCAAAACTGGCTGAGGCACAGAACAAGCAGAAGACGAAAACTGCAGTTTTCATAGTGTTTATCCAATCTGGAGCGTGCCGGACGAGGGGGAAACGCGAAACAGGCCGGATTTAGGGTGCGGCTCCGCAACATTGAAGTGCAAGCTCAGTTCCAAACGAGCGCCGCCAGAATTCAACTTAAGCCGCTTAGAATTGCCGAGAAGCAACTACTTGCATAATTGTGGTAGAAACTGCTGCACCATTCCGCATCGAATCGAAATCGCATAAGTCATTTAGAGCGTGGTCAAGCACTGGGCTTCGTGTCGCATAGCCCATAAATCCATTACTCAATCCAGCGATCCGTATATTTATCGACGTTAGAACCGTATGTGATATACACTTCTGATCCTTCGGAGGCTTCCATGCGTCGTGCTCTTTGCCGCGCCGTCCTCGTCTTCTGCATTTCCTCGATGGGGGTGTCCCCGGCGTCGGCCCAAGCGGGAGCGAGCATTGCCGGCCTGGTGACGGACCAAACCGGCGCAGCCCTCCGCGATGTCGCGGTGACAATCCGGAACGCCGACACAGGCGCAACTAGCACGATCGCAACCGACGACAGGGGGCGCTATCAGGCACCCGGCCTGCCTCCGGGGCGCTTCGAGATTCGAGCGGCAAAACAAGGGCTCGCCGATGAAACGCGCACGGGAATCAGTTTGGCGGTCGGCCAGGAGGCCACGGTCGACATTAAGATGCAACGGAGCACACCCGACGCCTGCGCGAGCGGCCATGAGTTCGCCACCACCGATTGCGCGCTGACCTGGCACGGCATCACGCTGTACGGTGCCTACGACGTCGGCGTCGGCTGGGTCAGCCACGGTTTACCGGAGAACGGATATAACTATGAAGGCGAATCTCTAGTGAACCGGAACGGCTATCAACATCGATTCCTCGTCGCACCCAACAACCTGTCGCAGACAGGTCTGGGCATCAGGGGCAAAGAAGAGTTTGCACATGGCTGGTCCGTTGTCTTCAACGCTTCGACAGGCATCAATCCGCAGTCCGGCCTGCTAGCCAACGCTTCAGCCACCGACACCATCAACAACGGCCTTCCCAGGCACAGCTATTCGATCGCCATTGACGGCGCGCGCGCAGGCCAACCCTTCAATGACGAAATACTATGCCGGTGTTTCGTCCACGCATTTCGGCACGCTGACCTTCGGGCGTCAGCGCGCTCTCGGCACCGATGCGATGCTCCTTTACGATCCGGCCGTCGGCGCCTATGCCTTTTCCTACATCGGGTATAACGGCACCATGGCCGGCGGCGGCGACACGGAAGACAGCCGTTGGGACGACGCTCTGAAGTACCGCATCACTTACGGCCCCGTCCATTTCGGCGCGATGTATAAATTCGCCGATGGTTCTGCCGGCTGCTACTCNGCCTCCGCCACNTGGACTGCCGCCACCTGTACGCCGGAACAAGCGCATAACAATGCCTATGGATTCGACCTCGGTGGAAACCGCGGCAAATTCTCCGCCGACCTCGTCTTCCAACAGTACAACCAGGCGATCAGCGTATTGAACCCCTTGCTCGGGCCTCAGAGTCCGACGGCGTCATATCAGTCGACCATTGACAGCATCAATACAAACCCCATCACCGGCGGGGTTAATCTGATCGAGACGAACAACACCGTATATGGCATCGTGACCGACAACCGCGCCATTATGGCCGCTGCCAAGTACACGAGGGACCCGTTCAAGTTTTTTGCCGGCTACGAATACATCTGGCAGAATAACCCGTCGAACCCGTTGGGAGTTGGCGCCTCGGACCAGGGCGGTTATTTCATGAGTGGGGTCGAAGACAACAATCTTGATTCTGAAAAGTTGGTGAATATCTGGTGGACGGGCGTGAAGTACACCTACCGCAGCAAAACCGACTTCACTTTCTCCTGGTATCAACAGCGGCAGAATGACTTCCGTGTTCCGCCGACCTGCTCACCTTCAACCGGTTTCCGCAGTTCCTGCGCGGGCACCCTCAACGAGGGGTCGCTCTATGCGGATCATCACTTCACCAAGCGTTTCGATGGTTTTGCCGGAATTGCCTATTCCTACGTGAGCGGCGGTCTGGCCATCGCCATTCCTCATAAACCCGGCGTCCCCTATAACTACAACAACAACTGTGCTCCGACAATCGGTGGTCGTTTCACCTTCTGATCGTTTCCCCGGCGTGCGCATTCCGACTCTCTCGATCAGTCCGTGGTGCGTTTCCTCTATGGCCCACAGGTAACGTTACCATCGGTTACGGCGGTACGTTGAATCATGATGGGAAAAGCTTTAACTTCTGCTAGTTTAGTCTGCAAGTAATCATTCGTCTGTAGCGCGCACCGTTGACTCCCGGCAGTGAAGTGTCCCCGGGGATCAGGGTTTTATCGCTTATGAGCGACAAGACTACGATTCTCCATAACGCTCTGTGGATCGCTCATCCTCTCATTCAGGCAGGGATTGCCTCGGTGATGCTGGCCCGCGGCCTACAACGCCAGTTCAAATATTTTTTTGCTTACGTCGTAGCCCAGATTCTGACTTTCGGCCTCATCTTCCCTTCCTATCTGAGCCATAACTACACGACCTATTTCTACCTCTACTGGACCACCACCGCCATTGGCGTCCTGTTGGGCTTTCTGGTGATTCACGAGGTCTTTCTCGACGTTTTTCGGCCCTTTCATACCCTGCGCGATCTCGGCACAGTGCTGTTCAAATGGGCAGGACTAGTCATGTTGCTGGTGGCAGGCGTGGTTTCNGTCTCCGCGAATTCGCGCGAACTGGCGCCGTGGATGCAGGCTATTGTCACTGCGGAACGCTGCGTCCGCATCGTTCAGGTGGGAATGGTTTTGCTGCTGCTGTTTTTCTCACGCTATTTAGGCGCAAGCCGGCGGCAGTTAAGTTTTGGCATCGCACTTGGTTTTGGTACGTTTGCCATGGTGGAACTCAGTCTGATCGCATTCTGGTCGGGCGGCCACATGAGGCCGCAAACGGTCGACCTGATCAATATGAGCGCCTACAACGCCAGTCTGCTGATTTGGTTAGGCTACGCGGCGCACAAGAGTCCCGCTAGGGAAATTACTTCGACTTTGTTGCAGCCACAGCGCTGGGAACAGAGTCTCACCGACCTTCATCATCCGTTGTCCGCCGATTCCCTCATTCCCATGTTTGAGGGGATGGTGGATCGCGCTCTCCTCAAGACGCAGGCGCCCGCACTTGCGCAGGCCGATGCCCGCGCCGCNGCTGCGTCAGCCTCCAGCCATGGAGTTCCCTCGCCCGCGACCCATCTGAATATGGAGGGCGGATCGAAAATCAAGGATCAACTTGGGCGGGAAAAATAGCAGCGACCGCTCGAATCTTCTTGTTTCGATCACCGTTCGCAACGGTTTACCGCTAAGAGCGCACAGGGAAACCGAACGCCCGTTCCGGATTTCGTAAAATCCCTTAGGTAATTCACCCTAGGCCGGCCACCACTTCATTCCTCTAGTGATACTTCCTGTATATGCCCTTAATTATTGTATTTGCAGGTTTTGCACAACAGCATTATGCGAGATTGTGACCTTGACGAAACAGGGCTTGGCAGGAGAAACCAAATTTTGCGATGGCACCTTGACAGGTGCATTATAATTCCGGTCCGCCTTGAGGCTTGCCTTTTGCGAGATCTCAGGGTGGAACAGGAGAGAGAACCCATGAAAAAGACAGTCAGGATAGCTTTACTGATGGTTGGACTCGTGGGCACATTCGTCGCAGCATCCGTCGCACAGGTTCCCGCCTTCGACGGAGGCTCGATTCCATTGTGCCCACCTTCAGCTGTTGCTGCTGAACTATGCAGATAACAGATAAACCAATCACAGGGGTGGCGACAACGTCACCAAAGTAACCTTCAGTAACTTGGGCCGAACCCTTTGGGCTCGCAATATTTGGGCTGGCGGAAAGTCTCATATCCTTCGCCAGCCCTGTTTTATTGGAAGTGGTTTTGGAAGAAGTATTCAGCGCCCGCTGAAAATCGCCGATTGCAGCGCCACCCTCAACTCGGCTGCGTCGCTCACCGGTGGCTGACAGGCAGTGCCGGAACACAGCACCGCAAATGTCTTTCCCGAGGCAAGCTGCGGTAAGTTGGGGATGGTTGCCGCGAGCACAGGAGGCAGATTTTCCGCGACGGCCTCGCTCGATTTGAGCATGAGCACGCTCTTATTGAACGCGAATGGCGCAACCGAGGTCGCATAAAGTTCGGCGGCCCGTTCCGGCTCATTTCCCGCCAGCACCACCACCTGCACCGGACTTTGCATAAGATGCACGGCGGCAATGCCGTAGGTCGCCCCGAAGATGCCGAACTGCTCGGCCACACCGGCGAACGCTTCCAGCGTCTTTTGCGCTTTGTCGCGATATGCGGGGTCATCCGTGTAATGATGCAATCGCAGCAAAGCGATTGCGGCCATCGGATTCCCGGCTGGAGTCGGCGTGTCCTGCAGCGGCTTGCGGCGTGTGGCGAGCACTCCAAGATTCTTCCCATCAGTTGGATTCTCGGAGTCGAAAAACCCTCCGCTATCGACATCGTAAAATTTCGCAATCATCGCATCCGCGATGGCTTTGCCAAATTTGAAGTAACTCAGATCGGCGGTCGACTCATAAGCATTAAGGCAAGCCAGTGCCGTGAAGGCGTAATCGTCGAGCATTCCCGGCACTTCGCGATATTCGGCCTTTGGGTCGGAGTAGGCCACCACGTGCAATAGCTGCCCTCGCTTCCACGCCTCGGACAGAATTCGATCCAGTGATCGCAATGCGAACCTGCGCGCTTCGTCAAAACGAAGAACCTTGCCAGCGTCCAGATACGCCGAGATGCACAAGCTGTTCCAGCCCACATAAACAGTCTTGTCCACATAAGGCGTGGGCCGCAGTAGCCGCGCCGCATACATCTTCTTTTTCGCCGCATCGAGTAGCTCTTTCACACGCTCGGGCGAAATGCTCAACCGCTGCGCAATTTCCTTNATCGAAGCACGCACGTACAACACATTCTTCGCCGGATTGTGATGCATCTCNCCNATTTCGTTGATGTCGTAATGTAGTGCCGCAACCTTTGCTTCTTCCGCACTCAGGACTGCGCGCGCCTCGTCGAGCGTCCAGGTGAAGTAGTCGCCGTCATCATCCATATTGATGTCAGCATCCTGAGACGCGTAGAAGCCGCCGCGCTCGCGGTCGCTGAGCCATTCATCCATCCAGCGAATGATGTCGCGCGCCTCGTCGGCGAAGAATTCCGACCCGGTGGCCTGATACCCATGCACGTAATTCTTCAGCAGTTCGGAATTGTCGTAGCACATCTTTTCAAAGTGCGGCACCACCCAGCGCTCGTCAACCGAGTAGCGATGAAAGCCTCCTGCAAGCTGGTCATAGACGCCGCCATTGGCCATGTGCTCCAGCGTAGTCACGATGACATTGCGAAGCTGCTCTGCTCCGGCAGCATCCATGTGGGGACGGCCGCCCTCGGCCGTCCGGAGCGAAACTCCGCGCGCATACTGCTCAATCAGCAGATCCAGCACCGAAGGATGCGGAAACTTCGGCGCCGACCCAAACCCTCCATGCTCCGCGTCGAACATGCCCAAAGCCGACTTCTGCATCGCGTCAACGATGCCTTGTGAAACCTTCCCGCTGCGCCCGGCAAACGACTCCGCCTGCGCAATCGCGTTCTCCACCATGCCGGCCTGCTCGACCACATCGGCATTCTTTTCTTTGTACGCATTGGCAATGCTCAACAGCACCCGGCGAAAACTGGGACGCCCGTACCCATCGTTGGGAGGAAAATACGTTCCGCCATAAAACGGCTTGCCGTCGGGAGTAAGAAACGCGGTCAGTGGCCATCCACCCTGCCCACTGATCGAACTGACGGCAATCTGATAACGGCTGTCGATATCCGGACGCTCGTCGCGATCCACCTTCACGGCAACGAAGTGCTGATTCACAATCGCCGCAATCTCCGGATCGTCGTAAGATTCGCGATCCATCACATGGCACCAGTGGCACCATACCGCGCCAATATCCAGCAACATGGGCTTGTTCTCGCGCTGCGCGGCCGCAAACGCCTCCTCGCCCCACTCATGCCATTGAATGGGCTGGTGCATCGCAGATCGCAGATAGGCGGAAGATGCGCGGGCGAGGGAGTTCAGGGTCGTGGTGGTCATTCGCTAAGTTTATACGGAATGACTTAGGCGAGGGTTCACAAACCCTTCTATGCAAGTAGAGGATTCACCACTTGAACGCCGCCATACCGCTGCCCGGTCGCTAGATCTTCAGAGTAAAGAATGGAAGCTCCGGATTGCTCTGCCGCTTGCAGGATGAGCGCATCCCAGAAAGAAGTCTTATAGCGGACTTCAATCTCAAGGGCTTGGATTATCGCATCGGAAGTGTTGACAACAATTTCCCAACTCAAGTAGTCACGGATTACCCGACGGATCTCGTCTATCGGAAGAGGCCGGGTAAGCTTGCGGCGCAGATTCACGCAAAGTTCCTGGAGGACCTGCGTGCTGAGGACGCCTTGGCCGTTGTCCCATAAACTCTGCACAAGTCGACGGGCGCGCTCGTGCCTGTGACCGGCGAGGCGATCATGAGCATAAATAAGAATATTGGTATCGACGAAGCACTTGTCGGGCATTTAGCACCTTCTGCGGTTGTCGCTTTTGAGGCAGTTTATCTTTCATGGATCTCGTCACGGGAACTTGGACGCTTCCAACCCAAATCCATCCCTTCTTGCAACCGCGCCGTGGCGCTCCGGCGGGCGCGTTCGTAACTCTTTCGTTCTCGCACAATGTGCTCTAATCGCTCGGCCAGCAAGGCACTGATGGAAGTGCCGGTTTCCGCCGCGAGAACCTTCGCTTCCCGCAAGAGATTGGTATCTAGTTTGAGCGTAATGTTAGCTTTCACGGAATAGTTCCAGCACGCGTTTACGTGCAGCACGATTATACGTGCTCCGGCAGAAACCGGTCAACTCGACGAGTTTGAGTCACCGCAGGGGCCTGCAACAAGCTGGTTCGTTAAGCCGTAAGAAAAACAAATGATGACCAATCTCGCAACCTCTCGGGCAGGACCTGTGACGATTCTGCTGTAAGAATGATCGTATAAGCTCCTACACCGCTTCGCGTCTCCCTGAGCTCTCTGTCATCCCGACCTTGGCCTTTACTCCTCGGCTGCACCACCGCCAACCATGCCAAAAACTCATGCACATCCCTGCTCCAACCCAGCCCCGCCACAAGAAACGACACCTCGGCATTCTCTTCCGTAAAATGCCAGGCCAGAGAAGCCGCCAACTCCACCGCCCGCTCATATGCCTGCTCAGAAAGCACTCCCGTTTCCGGATTGTCGAAAACTACGCGCAGCTTGCGCTCATCTTCCCGGCTGAACTCGCGCACTTTCAGCGATCCCGATTTCGCCGTCGCCTTCCAGTCCACGTGGCGCGCGTCGTCATC
>JGI12664J13189_1000046_pt1 | contig 15695 bp, 13 predicted proteins | sample BlaSpr_A8_OM1_O3_FD_13189 | JGI IMG/M metagenome (IMG submission 13189) | reverse complement strand
TTCAGGATGTGGCGGAACATTGTCTTGGGATCGGACACCCACAGAAAAGTCAGGTATTGATGCAGCGATTGTGGGTCGAGTTCGGCGTTGATTTCGGGAACTTGCAGCAGGGCCTTGATTTCCGAGGCGAAGGCCAATCGTTTGCCGCTGTGGAAATAGTAAAAAGGCTTGACACCGAAATGATCGCGAGCCACAAACAACGTGGGCGATGGCGCACGAAGATCGCAGATGGCGAAGGCGAACATGCCGTTCAATCGCTTCACGCAATCGGGGCCTTCCTGTTCGTAAAGATGAATGATCACCTCGGTGTCTGTGTTGGAAGAGAAGCGGTGGCCTTTACTTTCGAGTTCGCGGCGGAGTTCGGCGAAATTATAGATTTCGCCGTTGTACGTGATCCAAACGGTGCGATCTTCATTGCACATGGGCATGTGGCCGTCGGGCGACAAATCAAGAATCGCGAGACGGCGACTGCCGAGGCCGACATAACTGCCATCGGGAAAATGGCGCTCCCAGAGGCCGGAGTCATCGGGACCGCGGTGCGCTTGAATCTGCGTCATCCGCGCCAAGGTCTCGCTGTTTCCGCAATTCATTAATCCGGCGATACCACACATAGTTTGAAATTAAACTTTTCTGGAATTGGTGTTTGCTGCCGCTATTTTCAGCTCGTAGATTTTGGCTTTGACCTGAAAGAACTGGATGCCTTGAAAGACGCAGAAAATCAGGCCGGGAACGCCATCGAGAAAACCCAGAAGCCAGACATATTTGTACAGGAAGAAGAGAAGAGACGAGCCGGGCAGAGCCAAAAAATTTCTTTTCAACCAGCGGCGGCGTTGCGCTTGCAAACCGAAGAGGGAGGGAGGGAGTTGCTCCGCGCCCGTCTCAGTAGGGTCGGGCCGATCTCGCGACCACACGCGGGCTTCCCAGTTGGAATACTCGTCGTGCTTACGGATATAACGCGAAAGCGATTCGATGTTGTGGTGGAGAAGCGGATGTTTGAGTTTCGCCGTCTTGCCTTCGACCATGACGTGCTCGTGGACTTCCATGTCGGCCATGGAAGCGTCCTGATCGCGCAGACGGCATTCGTAGCGGCCTTTGCCGCGGCGGAACAGCGAGAGCTTGTAGAAACTAGCGCCGCAGTGGCGCAATTCACGGCCCAGGAAATGCACGCGCAGAGCGATGTAATAACCGTCGAAGGCCGGGTCTTCGATCGCGCTTCGGATTTCCTGTTCCAGTTGCGGAGTCAAGGATTCATCGGCGTCAACGAGGAGAATCCAGTCATAAGCCAAGGGCAACGATTCCATGGCCCACTGGCGTTTCTTCGGCCAACCGCCCTGATAGTGGAACTGCACGACTTGCGCGCCATAGGAGCGGGCGACCTCGGCGGTTGCGTCGGTGCTTTGAGAATCGATGACATAGACTTCGCCGGCACCGCGCAAGGATTCGAGACAGCGCGGCAGATTGGCGGCTTCATTGCGCGCGGGGACAATCACGGTAACCGGAAGCCGCGGAGAAGAGCGCGGAGCCGGCAACGGCGCGGATTGCTGCTCCGACTCGGATCTTGATTCTTGGACCTTCTGCATGAGGGCGGACAGGCTCTCCACATCTTACCTTGACTTGCGCCGTCTCAGGATTGGAAAGAGATGCTCTTGGCAACAGCGGTGCGCAGGGCGATGCGCTTTACGTTCGGGAAGCCGCCTGATAGTATCGCCCGAATCTCGCCTGTCGAAGCCGCGACGAGTGCAGACGCTCCAGGATGCCCAAGCGAAAGTTCTCCAGATACCTGATACTGCTGTGCCTGATTGCCGCTACCGGGGAGTTCCTGGTGCGCGGGCCAGTGCGCACCATACGACAGGGGAGTTTTACGGATTTTTCCGGGATGTACGTCGCCTCGCGGGAGTGGATAGCGGGCGCGAATCCTTATTCGTCAAGCCAGTTCAAGATGGTATGGCTGGCGGCAGGAGGCGAGCCTTTCCTGGGCGATCGAGGTAGCAAGTCCAATTTGCGCCCGGCTTATCCGCCTTCCAGTCTGCCGGTTCTCGCGCCCTTTGCGTTTTTTCGCTGGTTCACGGCTCGCGATCTTTTTCTCTTCTCCGCGTTGGCGCTGTTTCCGGTTTTGTTGTGGTCGGTGTTGCGGCTGGGGCAGGTACGGTGGAGCAGCGATAAAGGCCTGCTTTTTTGCGCGTTCGCTTTAGCGCTCTCTCCATGGCACGTTGCCATCGCCGGGCAAAGCATTACCGCGCAAGCCATCGAGCTCGCGGTGATTGGATGCGCTCTTCGATCCCCGATTGGAGGCGGTCTGTTGATCGGGCTGGCGCTTTGTCTGAAGCCGCAACTCGCGGTGTGGTTCGTCCTGTATGAAATTGCGAAGAAGCGCTGGAGGCGTGCTGGCGCAGCCTGCGCTGTGTTCGGGACCGTGACTCTCGTCTCGCTCGGCCGAATGCCCAGCGGATGGTTGGATTCGTATCGCGAGAACCTGCGCTACTTCTTTGCCGTGGGAGGAGTGAATGACTTCACGACGGCCAACGCGATCCGCTTCGACTTATTGAACCTTCAGGTGATGTTCTATTACCTGGTTCGGATGTATCGGGTGGCCAATACCCTGCCCTGGTTAGTCGCTGCGTGGCTGGGTTGGCTGTGGTGGCGGCGTGACTATCAATCGGACCTGGCGCGCCTAGCGACCATCGCATTGATCGGTCTGCTGCCCGTGTATCAGCGGACTTACAATGCAGGAGTTGTCATTCTGTTATTGCCTTACGCTGTGTCGCGCTGGCCGGAACTCAGGGGCAAACTGCTGATCGCGGGCTGTAGCGTTTTCCTGGTTCCGGGAACTGCGATTCTGGAAATACTCCATCATCGCAACTGGATCAGTGACGCAGTCTGGAATGGAAGCTGGTGGTTTAACCTGATTCTGGGACCGCACGAAACCTGGGCCATCCTTGGAATGATCGGGGTTTTGCTGTTAGGAGCCGAAGAGACGGCGATGCCTGAAGGTCAGACGCCCGGCTGACGGCTAACTAGCCGGCCTGTATCACGGTGCGATCCGCGCACGTCGATACCAGACTTCGTGCGAGCTCGAGGATCTGATCTACGTGGACTCTCCAGCTAAACTGGCGTGAACGCTCTTTGCCGGCAGCCGACAGCCTCGCTGCATGCACATCAGATCCCGCCACATCAATTACACATTGGGCAAGCGCCTCGGGGGAGAAGCGTTCGAAGTAGACTGCCGCGTCGCCGCAGATTTCGCGATGGACTGCGATGTCCGAAGCAACTACCGGCAAATCGCTGGCCATGCCTTCCACCAGCGGGTGGGCGAACGTCTCCGCATAGGCTGGGGTCAAATATATGTGACATTGGCGGTAAAGATGATGAAGATGGCGATAAGGAATGGCGCCCAGTTCGATCACCATGTCTTCGATTCCAAGTTCCTTCACCAAAGCGGCAGCTCGTTGCGGATCATAGGCGCCGGGATTCGCTCCGGAGTCTAATTTGCATGTCAAGAAAAGCTTCAGAGGGCGATTCTTCACGGAGTGGCGTATCAAGGGCAGAGCGCGAATCAGAGTTTCGAAGTTGCGATAGTAGTTGTAGTGACTGACAAACAGAAGTCGTAGCGCGCTATTTTCGCCGGTTAATTTTGCTTGCACATCCGGATCGAGCGGAGCGGGATCGCGAAAAAATTCTTCGGAATCGAATCCGTGATGAATGGCGCGGACCGGCCTGCCAGTCCAGCGACGGAGATCGTCGGCGAAGGCCTGGCTGGGCGCGACGGTGATGTCGGCCCAGTGAACCGAGCGACGGGCCAGAAGCGCCCTTAGACGCGTTTGCAGCCACATGCGATACTCGCTGCGGGAAATGAGATCCGAATAGTAGTCGCCGCTGCAATAAATGGAATTGCGCGACAGCAATATCTGCGGCACGGGCGATCTGCGCAGCGCGAAATTTCCGGTAGAAAGCAAGACGTTGGACTTGCTGTTGCGGATGAGGATTGGAAGCTGGGATTGCTCCTGCCAAAAGCGCCGCGCTGCCGGGCCGGCTATTTCCAGGAACTCGATCTCTGTAAGATCGTGAAATTCCTGGCGCAGACCGGGGCTCAAAGCGACGGTGACGTGCAAATTCTTTATTTTGGCGAAGTGAGGAAGGACGTTGCGGATATAGGTTAAGCCGCCGCCGGCGCTGGCGGCCAGCGAGTTGATGAACAGGCGCATCATTGTTTCCTGGTCGCGGATCGATCCCTTGCCGGCACACTCGCCTGGCTTAACCCCGTCCGGGCACAAGAACCTGCCGCTCACTGGGCAGGGGATTGCGGCGAGAGTAAGAAGAAAATTCGGGAATCCGCGATGTTGCCGGCGCAATGTCAACCAGCACGAACGCCATGCTCCAGAAAAAAACGCACATGTAATAGCCTACCGCAAATAACCAGTCTTCGAGGCCGGCATGGATTACGCCAGCGACTACCACCAAAGCCAATGGCACGGCGGGGTGAAGCGCGCTGCCGGTAGCCCGCATCCAGCGAAAAGTACGAAGGACTGGCCCGGCGAGAAGAAGCAGCAATAAAGCGAACGGCAACATTCCCACTACTCCCACCCAGACGACAATGGCCAGGTAGCTGTTGCCATACTCGGCGCGGGCGAAGCTTATGGCAAGATTATCGGTACGCATCGTACTGTCAAACGCGGTGTCTTTGGTGCCGAAGCCGGTGCCAAACCAGACGTGGCTCTTAATCGTGTCCATTGCTTCATTCCATGGAGACTCGCGCGAAGCAAGCACGCCGCCACCCCCGTGACCCTTGTAAACCACATCGGAGGTGAACCCGGAAACAGAATTGGATACCGCTTCGGGTCGAAAAATAGCGGCTGCGGCAACCATCACCAGCAAAAACGCGAAGCCTTTCGCGAGCATTTTGTACTCGCGCAGGCCCACGCAAAGCAGGGCGCAGGAGGCGATGGCCGCCAGCATTCCAGCGCGGGCGTGACTGTAATAGAGTAAGTAAACGGAGAGGAAGAACATGGCCGCGCGATGGCGCCGCGCAAAAGCGCCTTTCGACAATTCTCTCGACGTCAAAACGCCCCATAGGAGCACGGGGACGGCAACCACTCCCATGATTGCGCCAAGAGAATTGGGATTACCCATTACTTCGTTACCAGCCGCATAAAAGACCGCGGTTACACCAACGAGAATTTCACAACCGAGGACCAATCCGTCCAGAAAGCGGTTCTCCCGGCCCTCGACCGCGATCCTGGCGCCCGAGGCCGCGTATATAAACAAAAGAAAGAGGCTGAGGGCCTTGAGCATTGCCATATCGGGATACCGCGAGACCGCAGCCGAGGCCAGGGCCGCTAAAACACAGGACAGCGAAACCAGGTGAAAAAACGCCAGACGAAACTTTCCTTCTTTGAGGGTGATCAGCGCACCCACCAACGCTCCGATACCCAGGAATATCCATCGCCCTCGAGTGCCGAAGGAATTCCCCGGCAAGTTTGTGCCGGCCGATAGAAACACATATATCAACAAAGGAAAGAAAGCCTGGCGGAACTGCCACAATGCGACCGCGAGAACTTCCAGCCCGATGAAAACGGCCATATAGGTTGCGCTGGTGAAATAACCGGGGCGTAAGTAGGCAAGTCCGGCAAGGAGAAACACCACCGGGATGGAGACCGCCGCGACCACGCCATTGGAAATGTCTTTCGTTAATATCAACGTGCACCCACTCGTTCGACCGCCGTAGCGATACCGTCACACCAAGAAGCTGGCGAATAATGAAGTATATGTTCCGCGCTACGCGCACCCATCGTTTGGCATAGAGTAGGCTGGCTGGCCAGGTACTGCATGGATCGGCTGAGGTCTACCCCATCCCCAGGGATAACCGTTTTGCCGTTCCAACTGTCGCGGACCAGGTCAGCGGCGCATCCTGCCGCGCGGCTGACGATTACCGGAAGACCGCAGGCCATGGCCTCATTCACAACTAAACCCCAGGGTTCGGTGTGGCTGGGCAATATGAGCATCTGGGCAAGCCCATAGTATGCGGCCAGTTGGTCGCGGTGGACAAAACCAGGAAAGCAAACTTGTCCTGGCATAATCAAACGCGCCTGCTCTTCGAGCTGTGGACGCTCCGAACCTGCTCCTGCAAAAACCAGAGCCACAACGGCGCGAATTTTGGGGTCGAGGCGGGCATAGGCCGACAGCAGATCGAACACCCCTTTTTCGCGTACCAGGCGGCCGACAAAAAGAAAATAGTTTTGCGGCAGGTTTAGTTCAGCCCGGACTTGAGCCGCGTTTTGCCGGGCCGATTCCGCTCCGAGCATGAATAGATTGTTATCCACAGCGTTTCGCCCGGTGAAGATTGAGCGCTCTTTGTGTCCGCGAGAAATCAGGTACTCCTTTGACGAAATTCCGGGCACGACAAATCCAGCGCAGTTTTTCAGGAACTCAGTCTTCAAGAATTCCACCCACGGCCGTCCGGCTCTTGAATCATAGGACGTACTCTCCGACCAAAGTAAAAAAGGCACGTTGCGCATTCGTGCCCAAAACTGGCTCTGCCATGAGGCGAGATAATTATATCCGCCACACATGATGACATCGGGCTGCGCCGAGCCCAGGGCGCGGCCGAGTCCCCAGTTGAGCAACACATTGTAGCTGCCCACGCGGCGGCGCCACGAAGAGAGCACCTGATAGGAAAACCGAATCTCGTCCTTGTAGATCTGCCATTGTCGAAGCGTGGGGTCGGTTTCGGCCAGAAAAATAACGTGCGGGCTGATGTCACCTTGCTCGGCCAGGGCGTTGAATAACGGAATGCGATAGGGCGAAATAATTTCGGTGAGAATCACCAGCCGCTTCATGGCAGCGACTCCCGATAGATGCGCGCCAGAGTTTCCGCTTGGTTCTCGAGTGTAAGGCGGTCAACAATGGTGTCACGCGCGGCCCGACCCAGGTTGCCACGCAACGTTTCATTGTTCAGCAGCATAGCGATCGCCAGAGTCAGTTCTTTTTCGTTGTCCGGCCCCACAAGAAAGCCGTTGAGACCGTGCTGGACGATATCGGCGATGCCCTGTCCGCGGCATCCGATCACCGGCTTGCCCGCCGCCATGGCTTCGAGATAGACGCATCCCAGAGCTTCATAGCGGCTGGGCAGCACGAACAGCGTGCAGCGGCGCATGGCCGCAGCAACTTCCTTGCGCGGCAGCCGCCCCCGAAATTTAACGCGATCCGATATTTGAAGTTTCCTGGCCAGCACCTGGAGGTGCGAGCGCTCAGGGCCTTCGCCGATCAATTCCAGATGCAGATCGGGGAAGTCCTGTGCCAATGCTGCTACGGAACGCAGCAGGATTTCGTGACCCTTGATTGGAATAAGATTGCCGACACTCAGGATGACGTTTGCGCTCTTGGATTCCGATTCTGCCGGAGAAAACATCTCCGTATCAACGCCGTTGTAGACCACGGATGTGCGGCAGGTGCGACCCATGCCCTCGATCACAACTTCGCGCACACGCTCGCTGACGCAGATCACGCGTCGTGAAGAACCATAGACGTGCTGCGAAATGCGCCGGCACCACTGCCCTGCCCTTCCCGAAACCTGCGTCGTCGAGAATGCGTCGAGGCCGTGGACTGAGACGACATACGGAATGCCCAACTCTTTGCTCAGAAGCATGGCGGCATGCCCGCACGGCAACGCGCTCTGCGCGTGGATCAAATCGATTGGCTGACGGCGGTGAAGTTCGCGAATTGGACCAACGATTCTGGCGAAGGCGAATGCGCCGGCTGTAGGCAGACCGAATCCTCCAGGCAAAGCCGGATAACGAAACCAGCGGGCTGTTATCGAGGATTTGGCGGGACGATTGCGCTTCCTGTAAAACGGCTGCACTGCGAAGACGCTGTTGCGAATGCCTTGCCTCGCAAGCCAATCGAGCGGTTCGGCGACAAAACAACCACCTGCGCCGTCATCTTCGGAGGGATAGAAAGCGGTCAGTGTGAGCACATGAGGAGGACTCTGCTTTTTCCCGGACACGGGCTGGCTAATGGCGCTCATCGCCGCCGCCGCTTCGCGACCGCGCCCGAGAAAGCTTCCTGCCACTGCGCCGTGATTTCGTCCCAGTCGAATTTTTCCGAATGAATCGCGGCCGCTTCGCCCATGGAAGTGCGCAACTCGGGGTGCTTAATCAACGTATCAAGACTCCGGCTCAAGTCTTCGTCGGACTCGGCAAGGAATCCAGTCTTCCCATCGATCACGAATTCAGGGCGGTAAATATTCATGGCGATGGCTGGAAGTCGACAAGCAGCGGCCTGCCCGAGCACTTGCGGATGTCCCTCGAGAATACTGGGCAAGAGAAAAATATCAGCTTGGCGCATCTCCTCGCCCAATTCTCGCGAAGATAGATGCCCGACAAACGTGACATTTGAACAATTCAGTTCCGCAGTCAGATTTCGGCAATTCTGCTCTTCTTCTCCTTTGCCGATAATCCGGAAATTCACTTCCGGCCAGCGTGCGGCCTGGCGCATAACCAAGTCGACGCGCTTATAAGGCCGCAGCGAACCGGCGAACAGGACCGTGAGCGGGCGCTGCTCAAGGACGCGGGCTGCGGGAAAGAAAAAACGGCGATCGATTCCATCGTAGTGAACACCGGCTGGGACCCCGAGCCGGGCCTGGACCAGTTCACTGAGATAGTTGCAGTTGGCAAACACGACATCTGCCTCGCGCACATTTCGCATCATCGTTGCAGGCGGCGCTTCCGGGTTGTACAGTCCGCCGGAAACTATGTAGGTAACAACCGCGGTCTTCAGATGCAGGCGACGCCGAAGTGCCAGGAACCCGGCATCCAGTGGGCCGGCTCGGGGGAAAAAAATATGCGTCCGGAATTATTCGCAGAAGTTGCCACAGAATCCGAGCGGTAGTTCCGTGGTTTCCGCAGCGAATGAGGCGTGTGTTCGGGCGGTTCGCGATGCGGGGATCGGGAACGCCTTCGTGAAGCATGGTGACGTGGAATTCCTGCGGAGAGATTCGCGCCACGATTTCCTTTACCGTGAGATTCTGCGCGTTGGTGTCCGATTCGTCGGCAAACGATGGGGTGAAAATTGTGATCATTTCCGGCTGCAAGGACGAGGTGTGTCCGGCTCTTGCGGTTCACGAAGCCGCAGCTCCGGGGAATTGCCATTGTAGCCGATCATTCTAAGATTCAGATCACATGCGCGAGATGGCCCGAACCAACATCGACCAGGCGAGGGTCGCTTAAACGAAGATCGTGCAGTTGCGCGCTGGCGCGGGTTAGCGTATCGCGGTTGGCAGTCGAATGCCGCAAATGTTCTCGCGCTCGTTCAAGCAGCCGGCGACGAGCCGGTTTTTCGGTATCGTCGGGGAGTGGCTTTTGTTCGCGGGGGTCGGCATCAAGGTCGTACAGGCATTCCGACGCGGTGGCGAAATCCAGAGTGAGCTTGAAACGGCTTTCGCGAACAGCCAACGCACGAGAACCGAAGCGACTCTGTGGATGAAAAGGATTCGTACAGTTGGCGATGGATTCGGAAATCGCCACCTCGTCAGACTCCATCGCTTTGCGCACAGGATCCCAATGGTTGTTCCCGCGGAACGAAGACGGAGATTCGACTCCAGCTATGGCGAGCAAAGTGGGCGGCAAATGTAGCAGACTGAAGGGCGACTTCTTGATCTCTGTTTTTTCCGCACTTTTTTCTGCACTGGGAACGCGAAGCAGCAGGGGCACGTGAATCAACTCTTCCATCAACTTCGTGGGCGGATGATATCGGCCCCCGTGGTCGAGAAATTCCTCCCCGTGATCGGCGGTGAGAGCAAAAGCACACCGATCCCACATGCCGAAGCGTCGCAGTGCATCAATCAGACGCGCCATTTGCGTATCGACCCAGCGGATACCAGCGTCGTAAAGGGCCACGATTTCGTCGCGGCGTCGGGTAAAGCGTTGTGGCGAAAGATCGGAACGGTTCCAACAGGAATTCAAGTAGCGCGCGTGGAACGGCGTGAGCGGGGGCTGTTCCATCTGATCATTGGCTTTGTCGACGGGGTAATACGGCGAGTGCGGGTCCATCAGATGCAACCATAAAAAAAAAGGCGCGCCTCCAAGCGAAGAAAGCCAGGAAGTGGCCTGATCGACGATGACATCGGCGGCGGGAAAGCGGCGCAATTCGTCCAGCGAATCCGGCTTCGGAGTCGATCGCTGGCAATATTGAAAATAAAGTTCGTCGTAGACTGCGCCCAGGGGACCCAGGTGCGGACGAATTTTCTGTGTTTTGCGATTGAGCCGGCTCAGCCATCCGCTGGTTGCCGAAGGGTGGTCACGGGAGGGTATACCCGCTTCGCTGTCGAGAAAATCGCGAAAGACATCAAAGCCGAAATCATAGCCGAAGCGCGGCGAAATGTAGGGATTCCCTGCGCCGAAAAATGCCGTAGCATATCCGGCCTGCTGGAACGCGCTGGCAAGATTTGGTTCCTGCGGCGCAAGTCCGACAACATCCCGCCCGAATGCCAGCGGAAATCGGGATGCCAGAATGGCCGGCAAGGAATAGTAAGTCGGAGCGCCGGCCACAATAGCCGAAGGAAAAACAAAACTCTCGGATGCGAGTCCATCAAGAAACGGGGTTGTCGGACGTGCATAACCCATAAAGCCGACGTGATCGGCACGCAGGCAATCGACAGTCACCAGTACGACAGATTTTTCTGCGATCATACCGAATCCTCATTTTACGTGATCCGATTTTGCTGGATCTGATTTTGCTCGACTCCCCGCTTCATAAATTTTTTTTTTGGTCACGTTCAGCCGCGTGATTCCCTGAGTAGTCTCGTAGAAGCCTTTCTCCACCAGTTGATGGAGGTCGCCATCGTGAAGATACAGAAGATCCCGATGGCGCTTCCGCAGTGCCGAGAGGAACCGATCCAGAAGCGGAATGGTTCGATCAAGAAACCCGCTGACCGAAGAATGAAAATTGATGGAGTGGATGGAAATGATGGCGGGGATGCCGCGCTCAAAGCAGGCCTCGACGCTGCGGATACGGTCGTCGACGGAGAGCGAAGGGTCAGTGGCCGGCTCGAATTCGACGTTGCGATGGAGATTTAAGANGCCATCCTGGTCAAAATGCGGCGGAGTCAGCATTCCCGGGCCGTTCTGCGCGACGCGAATTCCATACTGCGCCCAGGCGCGATGAGTGTCGCCATTGGCGCGATAACCCGGAGCGCAGGCCGACTGCGGCAGCCTGGAAAACATTTTGCTGAACCAGCCGAAGGCTTGCCCGATTATCTCTCGCTGAACTGCGGCGGGCAAGAATCGCTCTTCTGCCGGTCGCTCCGGATCCCAATACTCGTAACCGATCCACGGCATGCGCCAATGGATGTAGGGCGTTCCAGAGCGCCACAGCGTGCGAAGCAGCGCTGAGCGCTGGTTCTCGGCGGCAAGTTCGCGCTCGACCGCGGCCCGGCAAAAGTGCGTCGTCCCATGCAGGGCGGGATGAAAAACTCCGTCGTCAATGCCCGCACGGTACGACTCCTGAAGTCCCGGGCGAATCCAGCCCTGCGGCAGACCATCGGCCAAAGGCAGAAGATGAATCTGTCGAAAATCTTCGTCTTCCATTTTGGCGAGATCCAGATTGGCCACGACAAAGTTCATTCCCAGGCATACGGCGCGGCCCGTGGAATCGCGATGGCGATGGAGCATCGTCTGCAATTCCCCCAGGTCTGCGGCGGTTTCTAGCGTAAAGAGATCATACGGTCGCTCGCCGATGTCTACGCGTATGTCCAGACCTGCCGATCGCAGCCAGTCAAGCCCCGGTTGATCGCGCAAGCCGGCGCGGCCCCAATCGTCACTCTGAAGGACGAGAATGGGACGAGCGAAATGAAAGCCCTCGAGGGGAAGAAAGCTCAGTCCGCGGCGCCAGAGTTTTCGCGCCGAACTCAGCACGATATTCCCTTCGCGGGGAGGGCGTCGATGTCATTCCCACGCGCTTCATTTTCTCGGATCGATATTTCTTCGGGGCCTCTTTTTAGACGTTTGTCGCGGAGCCTCAGCATTGGCTGTTCGACAAAATAATAAGAGAGGCATGCGCATCCGAGAGCTGGAACGATAAGGAAATATCCGATATGAAAACCTGGGTTTGAGCAGAACAATTCCTGCCAGAGATAGAGACTGTAGCTAGTCCTGCCCAGCCAAGCGACCGGCGCCCAATTTAGCGCCCGGTAGGGAACCTGGATTACGTGCAAGACCACCCCGGCGATGGAAACATCAAGCACCGGCCTGAGAAAAAAGAGTAAGAACAGTGTGCGCCCGGGACTGTGGGCGGGGAACCATGGGACTGCGAATGCCACCAGGGCCATGGCCAGAGCGAGAGAGCCGGCAATTTTAGGAAGCCGCGACGCGAAAATGGCAAGCAGGCAGCCGATCGCAAGCTGGTCGGCGTAAACGGGCAGACTGCCGTTCAGTCCGTTATGCACGTGAAAGGCATAGAGAGCGGTCCGAAACGCCGGTGTCAGAGCAAATGCGCCAAGCAGAATCGCGGTCTTGTGACGACGCCATTTTTTTAAGGCGAAGGGCCAGAGCAAATAGAATTGCTCCTCTATGCTGAGCGACCAGAGGTGGCCGAAAATCCACGGCCGCGAGATGTCCATGTTAGCCCCATAAAAGATGGCCGCGGCAATGTGGAACCAACGCATCTGTCGCCAGTAGAGGACAATCACGACCGCGAGAAAAACGAAAGCTGCGGGGAAAATGCGGAATGCTCGACGAATATAGAAATCCCGCAAATCAATCGTAGAGCTACGGCCGATTTCGCGCAGGAGAAGACTGGTGATCAAGAACCCGGACAGAATAAAGAAAACCTGGACGCCGAGGTCTCCATAACCGCCCGGGACCCGAAAAGAAATATGCTTCCACTTCACCAGATGACTGAGGATAACCAAGGTGATGGAGATCGCCCGCAGGCCGTCCAGCGATGGTATCCGTCGGTTTGTCATGACCCGTGTGCTCACGCACGATAACTCCCCACGAATTGGCACCGCGGGGTCAATCGCATCGAAAGATGTTTCGGAGTTCAAATGTAGCCGAGTTCCCGCAGTCTCTCTTTGACCATCTCCTGCTCGGCTTCATCGGCCTGAGACGAATCTTCGCGCAGCAGTTCACTCAAAACGAACGCCAGCAACTCTTCCAGACTCGCGAATTTCGCGCCGAATTTTCTCTCCGCCTGAGCGCATAATTCCTCTGGGAGCCGCACGTCTCTCTTGTCGCTCATGGCACAGCCTCGGAGGATCCCATGCCCAGGGCGCCGCGAACTCGCGACCAGATGGCGTTCGCGATCATGCGGTCATCCGCATCCAGGCCGAACATCAGAATGATCGCGCCGAAGACTGCGTAAGCCATAAATACCGCGACTCCAGCCGCAACCCAATCGTGGCCAAAGAACGTAGAAACTTTCTTCAGCGCCAGTGTCACCCCTAGCATCGCAGCGGCCGGCAAGAGCAGATGCGCGTAGCTGCGGTTGTAGGCTGAAAGACCAAGCGACTTGCGGACTTCGAGCATATTCCATCCGTTTACGCCAACGTTGGTAATGGCCGCGGCCACAGCTGCGCCCACAATTCCCCACAATGGCACCAACGCGGCACTCAGCACAACCATCACCGTTGCCATGACCGTTTGCACTTTGATTAGGCGCTTCTCGTTGCCAGACATCAACAAAAGAAATCCCACCGAACCGACTCCGCAGTTTACCAGTTGGCCCAGAGTGCCGATGACCAGGATTGGCCATCCCGCTTCGAAATCGGGGCCGAAGATTCGCATCAACGGACGCGCAAAAATGATGATCGTGCAGGCCAGCGGCAGCGTAAGACCAATTACCCACTTCGTAATCGACTGAAACAGCCGGCCGAGCAGGTTGTACTCGCCACGCGTGTGCAAGTCGGAAATCGTGGGAGAGAAAATCTGGTTTACCGAACTGAGCGCCAGGGGCACATAAGCCACCACCGCCGCGGCAACGGAATAGATTCCTACCTCGCGCGCTCCGCGATAAAACCCCAGGGCGACTTTATCCACTTGAATCATCAGGAATTCCATGAGCCCGATTCCCAGCATGGCTGCGGAGAATGACCACACTTCCCTTTCCAGCCCCACGCCTCGGATGGAGGAAAATCGTATCGCGAAAAATCGAGCGCAGGCCGGTGTAAGCTGGCGAACGGCCCAGAAAAGCAACAGACAGACCACCGCCGCACTGAAGATCTGCGCCATTAAATACCCGCGCAGGCCAAACCCGCGAACGACCAGCAGCACTGTCAGCAACATCATCAGCGGGCTTCCAACAAAATTCGTGATGACAGTCCTACGTCCCAGATCGCGGTACCCGGCCAGAACTTTGCCGTAGAAGAAGGTGATGGCTCCGGTGACCATCGTCAATGCGAACCAGGGCAAATAGGAAGCCAGTTCGCTCGAATGATAAAAACGGATGGCAAACCATCTCCCGAATGCGAGGAAGATGACCGCGAATAACGCATTCACTACAATCAGCATGACCGCTCCGCGCCAAAGTAGAGCGTGCAATTGCCTGAATTTTCGCGCGGCAATGTAAGAGGCAACGTAGCGCACGGCCGATTGCGGTAGCCCAAGTCCGTTGAAAATGCTGATGAACCCCACCAGGGTCATGCCCAGCGCGTAAATTCCAAGGTTGTGGGCGCCAAGCACCCGCGCGAGATAAATCTTGAAAATGTAGGCGGTGGCCACCGAGAACAGCGTTCCCAAAAAAAATATTCCGGACTGGCGCGAGATGTGTCCGACCTGCGAGCGAAATTGCTGAGTTTGCTTTGCCGCGGATTCCGCGAGGTCCGCCGTGGGCAACATATTACTGTCAACCAATCCGGCAGCGGAGAGGTTCGCGATCTCCCCCAGGCCAACCTCGCCGTTCATGATCTCACCATTCATGAAATGCGCCTTGCCTCCGCTGACGCGAGGGAACCGGTGAAGAGAAGTTGCCGCAGGTCCTCCGGCTTCGCCGGACTTCCAAACCCTTGCTGTCTTTTGGCGCCATTTTGAAGAACACCAATCCGGCTCGGGATCCCTCCGATCTCTTCCGGGTTGCGCAGCATCTCGCCAACATTAAAGCGGGCATACTGCTCAATGTATCCGTAAGACGACAATTTCAGCCATCCACACAAAAAGCACGGCACTCCGGCCGACAGACACTCCAGCACGACTGTCGATTCGATGGTGATTCCAAACCAGGCTTGCGCGAATAGCCGCGGTGACGATGGACCTTCGACGACCGTGACGAGTTTGAAGTCCTCAGGCGACAAAAGATGTCGAATCAATGTTTTTCGAGCGGCGACGCTTTCGAAGGGATGCAATTTGACGATGACATTGTGTCCGTTTTCACGAGCAACTCGGCACAGCGGTGAAAGAATTTCCCGGTATATTTCCGCGGCTCTCAGCCCGGCATTTTCGTAGGCCTCCGAAAAAAGAATCGCCGACGTGGCCGGTGGCCGCAGTTTCTCGCCGAGCATTCGAGGACTTAGCAGGGGCGAACTTGGAAGCGGCGGACTTGGAAGCGGCGCACCATCCACCAGTTTTACGACGGGAAGGCCGCACACGCGGGTCAAGTAGTCGCGCTCCATCTCCGTCTTAACCAGATACGCATCGCAGGGCAGTTCTTTCAGAATATAGCGGCCATCCAGCGCGCCGTGATGGAAATCCACCGTGGGTATTTTGCGGCGC
>JGI12664J13189_1000044_pt1 | contig 15941 bp, 18 predicted proteins | sample BlaSpr_A8_OM1_O3_FD_13189 | JGI IMG/M metagenome (IMG submission 13189) | reverse complement strand
GTCCGGCAGACGAAGCCCGGCTTGCGGAAATCAACAAACGGGTCCAGAAACCAGAGACTTACAAAACACTCACGGTGCCCGATTCTGGGCTCTATTTCGGGGTTGAGGCGCGCACTGTCTATCGGTGGGTTGACGAACGGAAGTTGAAAAGCGGGGCGCGGCGCGGATCTATCACCATCGAATCGATCCGCGAGTGGGAGAAAAAACGGGCGCGAAAGCGCCGATCCGGGAAGGAATCTGCGAAGCGGAGTTCGCCGTGAATCGTCCATGATCGAGTCGATCATTTCATCATTCCCCTATCAGACGACTCATTTCTAATCCTTCGGAAGCTTTCGCGATCTTTTTCTCTAATGTCACTGATTGTTTTGTGACATTCGCGGACATTCCCTGCCACCTGCGCTCTTGCTCATCGAGTTTTAATCCCCTAAAACAAAGCTGAAAAGACTGGCAGTCTGCCGTTGATTGCTTCCCTACAAATTGAGCCGAAAAACAAACGGAGATCACTGAGAGTGGGACGCCGATGGGGGATGGATTTTGACGAGGAACAATTGCGGCGGCTAATTCGCCGCATGACACCGCAGTGTCAGTTTTTCCGGGTGCTGCGGGAGGAACTCAGGCGGGTTGGGCGTTGGAAAAACCTGCCCCGCGGAATTCATGTAACGAGGAAGAGGCGACAGAGAACCGACTCTTGAATCCGGGCGTACCAGGCGTAGCAATTTGCAGTTGGTTCCCAGGACGCCTGCACGGACGAAGGACGACGAGGAAGCATAACTGAACCGCGTTGCGGGAGATCCATCCGACGCCGAGCGCGATATGCGCAGCGGCGACCGAGGAAGGGCATCGTGCAAAGCTTCACGACACACCCAAGAAACGCTATACGTAACTCGGGTGCGGTTAGGTACCAGAAATGAAGGTTCGAGCGGGAGAACGAGGCCAGAACAGACAAAACAATATTAAGTGGACGACCAGAATCGCTCGTCCGGTTCTCCGGTTTGGTGAGGTGCGGTTACGGCAACCGCTATTCACCACAAGTGCTCGATTGAAAAGACCGGAAGAAAATTGAATTGCGCCCCTGCAACTCGGGGTGGCTAAGTGGATGGTACAGATGTTGAAATCATTGAGGGTGCTAAAAGAATCCGCGCCAGAAGGCGCTTAGCGATGCATCGAGACCAGCCAAAACACGTCGATCAGACAGCGCCAAAGATAGTGCACCTGCGACCGCCGCTCTGTGAGCCCCTAATCACAGCTGATCGGGCAGCGGAGTTGCTGAGACTACACCCAAAGACCGTTAAGAAGTTAGCCCAAGCTGGCGAGTTGCCAGGAATGAAAATCGGTCGCGTTTGGCGGTTTAGGGAATCGTCCCTAGACGCATGGATGTCAGCACGATTAGAGTGTTGTGGCCACCCGAGTCCGAAAGGAGAAGAACTCCAATGAGGATTCGGTATCAACATGGAAGCTTGCAACTAGACAAACGGAGAAACGGTCCAGACGTCTGGGTTTATCGCTGGCGCGAGTATTTGCCAAACGGCCAGATGCAGCGACGGGGAGAGCTGATCGGCACTATCGAGAAGTACCCCACCAAAACATCCGCGCAGAAAGCGAGCGAACACCTGCGCTTAACAGCTAACAGTGACAACCCGAGGGCCGAAACCCTTACCTTCGGGGCATTGCTGGACCGCTACATGAAGGAGGAAATGCCAGAACGTTACTCTACGAACCTAGCGTACCGCTCGTACATCGAGAGGCACATCCGACCAAAGTGGTCAAACTCGTCACTCTATAAACTGGTGGGCGAGGGCGCTCCGTTCGGGGCTTGCGGGAAGCGTCGAAATCGGTTTCCCCGATACGGAGAAAGTTAACTCGCGACGGCCGAATCCCCAGCTTCTGATCGCATTGCATTCGCCTAAGGCCCTCCTCGAAACCGGACTGCTCATGTGCCTTCCGGAGAAGAGCCGGGACAGTACCGCATTCGATGCCGAGCATTCCGTTCTCTGCAGTCCGGTTCGTCTGGGAATATCGCGAAATACGGGCATTGTTCGCACCTTTCGGCGCGAAGCCAGCGGAAGTTGTCTGCAGTTCAGACTGCGTGGCGGAGAGAGGGGGATTCGAACCTTCGGTCCGGTTTTGCCACGCTAAGCCTCGCCGTGTCCGTAAGTTGCAGATAGCAAAACCTTACCAGAGAATTTGATACCAAAGTCCGACATCAGAACTGGCGTTCGGTCCGGTTTCCGTTCGCTATTCCATCGCACCAAAAAGGCGAACGCAGGGCGATTCTGGCAGAAGGTGAGCACGTTGCGGAGGCCCAGGCAAACCTGTTGGGTTCGCATCTGACTGCGTGCCTAGCGGGCAGTCACAAAAACCGAAACCTTTTCCGTCAAGGGAAGTTACATAGCGGCGGAACGGCAATTGCGGGAATTAGTGTCCGCGACTTTCGACCAAACGCGGGCACTGGAGGCCGCAATCCCGGTACCATTGCGGGCGCATATCCCGTGACTGTGATGGGGACCACGGTAACCGGCACTGTTACTCTCATCGTGCAATCGTCATCGGGCGGACATCTCGCCCCGACAAGTTTTTCCCTTTACTTCACGGAGAGATCTCCTCGAACCAGACTTCGGGACAACGTCGTCGAACCCGTGTGAAACGTAAAATGTAACTTCCGGTTAGCCCGTCATCCGTGCCCGCAACGGGCGGCAGGTATAGGCTCCATGCTGGTTCGCCAGGTTTTGCTTAAGCACAGGAGACACACCACCAATCACGAATGTATAGCCCGCGTTTCTTCTATTGAGAGCTCAGTGGGCAGCATTTTGCGCCATCCCGCTGCCCTGCCGCGTGGGGCTTGGTTCAATCCTCGGCCCGGCTGAGGCAAATCGCATTCAGCCGAGCACGGGAAGAGCCGATTTCTTCAAGCGCCGTTGCTCGTGACTGCCTCCACCGGCGGTTTGCTTTGCTTTCTCAGAACCTCACCCAGCAGAAATAGGTCGGTGAGCAGCGCCCGGAGGTGGATGGAAGCGTTCAGATTGTCAATTAACTGGGAACTGATCGCGGGTTGAGCGAGAACCATTTCAATGGCAGCAAGAGAGTCACGAGAGTCGCGATCGAGTACTGCAATGAACGCCAGATACTTGCCCTCGGGCTCAAGGCCCTCCTGTGTGACTGCCATCGCACAAGCTTCCGGCAGCCCCATCAAGGCATCCACGGCGCGATGCAGGAACTCACGGACTTGTCCGCCCGACTTGCTCCCCTGGTCACTCGGCAGCCCCTGGGCTGCGTATGCCAACAGGAACTCGTAACATTCTTCTACCGCGTCACAGCGATCACAGATCTCAGCCAGCATCGGTTAGTCCTCGGCCTTCGACCCGGTTGGATATCGGCGAAGACGAAGCAGTCTCGACCTTCCATCGCTCGGGATCGTGCTCTTCCAGATAGAAGTCGCGGTCCATCCAGCCGAAGATCATCGATTTCGTGATCGCGCGTTTCTCCGGCCGAAGCCCGAAGTAGACGTGCATCATGACTAGCGCAATCAGTCCCACGCCCGCCAGTCCGTGCAGCACGTACATCAGGCCCCAGGTCATGTCGCTGAATAGATACGGATTGCGGGGGAAAAAGATCGTACGCACGCGGGACATCATGAAAACGCCGGTGAGGATTACCGACAAACCGCACAAGATAATGACACCGTGGAAGAGCTTGTTTTCCAGGGGATACTTGGCAAACTTTCGCGGCGGCGGCGCAGGCATTCCGAAGAACCGGCGAACTCTCTTCCAGGCATCGTCCAGATCGATTCTGTCGGGCCAGATCGACCAGAAATCAAGCCAGAACGAAGCATGAATGATGTGAAAGATGATGGAAACGGTTAGCACGGCTCCCGCGATCCAATGATAGGTCACCCAATTAAACTGGACACCCACCTTTGGAAGGAAGGCCGTAAACAGCAGTGTGAACATGGAAGCTGCCATGATCCAGTGAAACAGCCGCGCCACCAGCGAGTGCCGGGGAACGTGCTTGGGTATGCCGGCCGAGACTGCGGAAGAGTCATCTGCCGCAAACACTCTAGGCTTGGCGAAATACATGACGTAGATGGCGTGAACGAACAGGAAGAGCAACCCCGCGATCACCGCAACCCAGATCAGGAACCAGGCGATATGGATGGGGACGCTCTGCCCCCACGGACTCGTGGCCCACTCTAAGAAGTCCACGTGGCCTCCTCGACTCCACTGATGGCGCGTTTCACCAGGTTTCTCATCAACGGGATCTTGTAAGCATTGAACTGCAATGGAACTGCTCCTTGCACCGAGAGCTTTCCCGCCATCTCGCCAGTCGCCGGGTTCCGCGGCTGGCCACGAACAACATCTTCGACTGACTTCAGCCGTAGCGGTCGAGCGGCGGCGCCGTTCACCGCGATTCGCATGCGCTCGATCGTGTTGCCGGACAGGACGATGGCCGAGGCGACGTTAAGGAGCGGAAAGTCCCAAACATTGCGGTCCCGCACTTTTTCAAAATAGAATTGCGCGCCCGCCCAAGCGGATGGAATACGAATGGCAGTAAGCAGATCGCCGGGCTGCAAGATGTGCAGCCGCGTAATATCGATCTCAGGACCGATGAAGTAATCTTCGGCATCCACAACGCGCTCACCCTTGTGCGTGCGCAGGACAAACTTGGCGTCCAGCGCAATCAGGGCCGGGGCCGTGTCGGAGGGATTCACCGCCACGCAGCGCTCCGCATGCAGAATGGCATGCTCACGGTTGCGGCCCTCTGGCGTATCGGCGTAGCAAATATTGCCACCGGCGCGATAGCACGGCCAACCACCACGGTAATACCAGCAGCGCGTATCCTGCGAAACATTGCCGCCGAGCGTTCCCTGATTGCGGATTTGCGGCGATGCCACAACTTCCGCAGCCTGCGCCAGCAGTCCATACTTCTGTTTAACGATGGGGTGATTCACCACTTCCGTGAGCGTGGTCATCGCGCCGATCTCAATACCATCGCCTGTGGTGCGAACTCCCCGCAGTTCCTCGATTCCGCTCAGATCGACCACAGCCTTGGGCTTCCTGATTCGATCCTTGAGCCAGTCGAAGCTGTCGAGCCCTCCGGCCAGCACCCAGGCATCCGGTCCATGTTGTTCGAGAAGCTTCTGCGCATCGGCCACGGAACTTGGCTGATACAGCTCGAAAGCGGCCATTACGTCTCGTATGACAGCCATAGCTCTCCTCAAATCTCAATCAAATATGAGCCGTCAGGGGATGCTGCATCGGGCGGCCCGCTTCGAGCGACGTCAGAATCGTGTCGGCATTCACTGGAGCACGCTGGAAGATCTCGTCTCCGAGCGCATCCGAAAGGGCATTCAAAATGGAGGCACACCCGCCGGCGACGGGCGGCTCGCCGACACCGCGCGCTCCCACCGGCGTCTCCGGGTCCGGAATGTCTAACGCGGTCCATTGCATGTCGACGGGTACATCGAGAATCGTCGGCGGTTTGTTGTGATGGAACCGTTTGGAAACCATCTCGCCGTAGTGCGGATCGAACACCCACTTCTGACCGATGGCGTGCCCGATGCCCAAGACCGAACGGCCGAGCACCTGACCGCCCAGCGCTCGGGGATGGATTACGGTGCCGACATCGGCAGAAGCGAGGAAATCGACAATGTAGTACTTGCCGGTTTCGACATCGACTTCAACTTCGGCGAAGCTGGCCACGTAGGAAAATGTCGAGCCGTCGCGCGGATAGTTGTCTTTGGCCGCCGCCACCAAGCCCTGCCCCGCCAGCGCTGCCACGGACGCCTTGGTCAATTTGTGGAGATCCGCGGGTGCCTCGTGCCCGTCATAGACACCGCCCAGTTGAATCGCGTATTTCGCTGCCTGCGCCAGAGTCATACCAGCGCCGCCCTTGCGGAAGACGCGCTCGTTGGCGACTTCGTATTGCTCAGGTTTGCCACCAAGCTTCTTGGCCGCGATTTCTTGGAGTTTCTTCTTGGCGTCCATAGCCGTAGCATATGCGGCCCGTGTCATCGCGTGAGTTGTCTGGCTGCCGCCGGAGACGCAGGTGAAAGGAAGGTTCTTTGTTGTATTCCCCCACACTACGTCGCACTTTTCCCACGGCACGCCAAGAACTTCCGCGCCCGCGCGATGAACGTCAATTACCGACTCCGTTCCCAGATTGCCGATGCCAGACTGGAAGGTGATCCGGCCATCCGGTTTGATGACTAGAAGTCCGTCGAACCCGATCGTGCCGCCAACGTAGCAGCTCAGCGATACGCCGACACCGCGAACTTTCGTCCCCATCCTTTTCGGAGTGCGCGCAACCCGCTCGCTCCACTTGAATTGCTCCGCGCCGCGGTCGAGCGCTTCCTTGAGGAATGCGCTCGTCGCATACTGCTGCTTTCCTTGCACCGCTGGTCCGAACGGGGCCTTGCCTTCCGGACAGTTGACGCGGCGAATGGCCACTTGGTCAATTCCGAGTTTGCGCGCGGCTTTCGCGATGATGGGCTCGAGGATGACAATCCCCTGAAGGCCGCCCGGGGAACTTTGCGCACTGCGGGGCGGCGTATTCGTCAGCACCGTCACGCCACGCCAGCGCATGGCTAGCGGCTGGTACAACAGAGAGACGATGCGGCCCGAGGAAGGAGCATCACCCACCGCGTCGTATGGACCGTTGTCGCAAATCACGAACATGTCGAGAGCTGTAATTCGACCTTCTTTCGAGAAACCGACTTTCATCCTTCCCTGAAAACTAGGACGGGCCCGTCCGATGAAGGTCTCTTCCTCGCGGCTGATGCGCATCATCACCGGAGCATTCGTTTTCTTCGCCAGAAGAGCAGGGATGATCATCGAGACGCCGCCGGTGATCTTGCTACCGAAGCCGCCTCCTGTGTACTCGCTGATGAAAACAACATTGTCGGGGCTAATGTTCAACCAGCGCGCAATCGCGGGCAGCGTTTGTGCGGTGCTCTGCGTGCCCGTGTAAATGTAGACCTTGCCGTTCTGCCAGTAAGCCATCGCGCTGCGGGTCTCGAGCGTCTGATGGCTGGTGTCGGGTGTGACGAAAGTCTCGTCGAGAACCAGCGCCGCATTCTTGAAGCCGGAATCGACATCGCCGTACGACCATTCGTCGGGAGCCTTGCCCATGGGGAGCCGACCATGGTCGAGCTCTGCGAAGTCGGCTTTGGTCCACTTGAGTTCTGTGACCTCGGGCGGCCCCGGATTTTGTCCTGCGGGCCGAGTCCAGACATTGCCATCGGTTCGAGGATTAGGACCACCGGGTCGCAAGGTGTCGAGCGGATCCACTACGAACGGAAGCGGTTCAAAATCGATCTGGATCTTCTCGATGGCTTCTGCGGCGGTGAGTTCGTCAACTGCGGCCACTGCGAGAATCGGTTCGCCCTGATAGACCGGTTCGTTGCTAAGGCCACGTTCGCCCCACTTGCTGGCCTTGATCACCGTTCCATTGTCGGTAAGGGTATCGGCCGGAGCGGGGAGATCGTCCGCTGTGAGAATGGCTTTGACCCCGGCCATGGCGAGCGCTGCATCCGAATGAATGCGTTTTACCCGGGCATGCGGCATTGGGCTGAGCAGCAGTTTGCAGAACAACATACCCGGTGCGCGAAAGTCTTCGGCATATTTCGCCTGGCCGGTAACCTTTGCATATAGATCTGGGGTCTGGTAGTTCTTCCCGATCAGCTTGTACCCGGCTCCGTACTGGCGCTCAGTAGCTTTAGCAGTCTCAACGGCTTTCTTGTTATCCAGCTTTGCGTCATCCAAGATTCGACCTCCGCATATTTTCGGCGCCGCGCATCATCGCGGTGAGAATCTTGTCATAATCCTGGCAGCGGCATAGGTTTCCCGAGATGCCCTGCGCCAACTCCTGCCGAGTGGGATTGGGATTGGCTTTCAGGTATCCCACCGTACTCATAATGAAGCCGGGCATACAAAAGGCGCACTGAAAGCCTTGTTCGTCGATGACGCCCTGTTGGACAGGGTGCAGAGTCCCGTCAGCCTTGGCCAGACCTTCGACGGTCACAACTTTTCGGTCACGCACCGTATGGGTGAGCACCGAGCACGAATAATATGGAATATCGTCGATGAGCACGGTGCAAGATCCACATTCAGCACGGTCACATCCCAGCTTGGTGCCAGTCAGGCCCAGCTTGTAACGCAGCGTCGACGCCAGGGTTTCCTGCTTCATCGCGTCGACGCGCCGCTGCTGACTGTTGACGTTGAGAGTAATCAACCTCTCCCCTACTCCCGTCGCCGACTGCTGGCCGTGCAGAAGCGAAGAGCCGCGAAACAGATAGCTCGCCGAGGACACCGCCACACCGCTAGTGATAACGCCTTTGATAAAGTTGCGCCTGGAAACGGCTTTGGGGACGTCTTCTGGGGGTAGGTCTAGGATTGCCTTGGAAGTTGCCTCTTCGGTCATACTGGTTCACCTCCTCCCGCGTGCAGCCGCAGTAGAATGTTGCGGAAAGAAAGCCATACGAGGTTTTACATTTTAGCAGTTGGATTAGCAGAAATAATGCCCGGATTCGGAAATTTGCGAATTGTCCCACATCAGCTGAAATTCCTGGATGGTCGGCCAACCGGAGGCTGTCCAGAAACGGGCCTATGGGAAGCGCTGAACTCGACGTCCAAGGCGCTGACAAAGTCGGTCACCCTGCCGATCCGTGCGCTGATTTCCTAAATGGCGGCCATGAGCGGGGAAGACAGAAGCATTGTCCACAGAAGGGCGTAACCAAACTGCGCGCCGACTTGCGAATAGGTGCCGATGCCGCTCGGATCGTCATCCGAAGCACCCGTGACAAGGCCCGGACCCAGCTTTCGAAGGAGCCCTTCGGCACGGTTCTTGCGCGTAGTTTTGGCAACGCGTAAGCGATTCGTTACTTCCGGCTTGACGACATCTGACGCGGTTCCCATTAAAATGCGCCTGGCGATCTCAGCTGCGACTCGCTCCTGCCCACTTCGGGGTCATGAACTGAGGATAGTTGCTGCACGCGGCAGACACGTTGGCCCGCTTATGTTCGACGTTCCCCCGAGGTTAACTTCCTAGCTATATAGATAAAGATGCCGATGTCCGTCCAAGCTGTCTACCTTATCGCTACCGAGCAAGAAAACAAGATATCTTATCTACACAGTCTATATCGTGCGAATGCCGTGCAATAATTCAGGAGCTTCACGATCCACTCGACGCACCAAATCCTCGCCAGCCTTAAATTAGATATTCGTCAGCGCCCGCCCGTATGATTAGGTCCGACGAAAACCAAGACTGAGATTTGCCCCCCACACCGGCGGCAGGCCGTACTAACAGAGCCGGCGCGACTGAAGATGGCTTTCTCCGCGCATGCGTACGTTCGCGGCTGCACCCTTAAATTTTACGAGTGGCTGGATTCGTCCATAGGGCGGTCCAGGCCGCCGGGTCGGCCGGTCTGGATTTGCGGCGATTGTCACCTAGGAAACCTGGGTCCTGTGGCCGACGCCAGGGCCGGGTGAAGATCGCCATCAGCGATCTCAACCATGCAGTTATCGGAAATCCTGCCCACGATCTCATTCGCCTGGCGCTATCGCTGGCAACGGCAATCCGGGGGTCGGATTTTGCCGGGCGTGACGACGGCGCTTATGCTCGAACAAATGATGGACGGATATGAAGTCGCCCTCGCCAATCCGGGGAACACCCGAAAAGTCTGAGGCCCCCGCATCCGTGCGGCGCGTGCTGAAACGCGCCTTGAAGCGACGATGGCAGCCATCTGGCTAAAGAGCGCATTGAAAACGTGAGACCGCAGATTCCGATGGGCAAGCGCTCCTAGCCTAAACGACCACCCGCCGCGGCATTCGATTTCAAATCCATTGGCGGCATTCTTGCGGAGACGCCAACAGCCGCCAATCAATCGACCAGGACAAAGTTGCCTTCGATCACGGCCGCTTCTATGGCCCTGACGAGCGCCTCGCCAGCCATGCTTTTCGCGACATAAGCGCGCGCGCCGCTCTTTTTGGCTTGCTCGATAAATTGCTTATCCGCGTGCGATGAAAGAATGACGATCGCCGATTCCGGCAGCTTCGCTGTGATTTCCCGCGCCGCCGCGAGCCCGTCTAATATCGGCATGGTTATGTTCAGTACGACAACATCGGGTTTCAGACGCTGCGCTTCGTCAATCGCTTCGGCTCCGTCGTGGGCTTCGCCGCAGACTTCGAAACGCGGATGGGAATCCAAAATTTGCCGTACAGTTTTTCTGATGACGGGATGGTCGTCCGCGATGAGAATTCGCAGGCGCCGGTCATGCAGCGGTTGCGGGCTCGTACGCAAAGCGCGAGAGGACACTAAACTACGATAAGGAAGTAGTACGCAATACGACCATACAGCGCAAATTGTATTGGTTAAGCAAAAGGAGCTAGAGACATTGCAGATGGGGCCGGTCCCCAACGAGTGGACTTATCCAGGCATCCGTCCTGGTGTGCTGGCGTGCCGCCGGGCCGGGCTGTGCGTTCGGAACCCCGGACTGGCCGAGTTTTGCGTCTCGGCCCTGACATGATCAAACCCGATTCATTACGCCTGGACGCCTACTGGCAAGGGCTCTGCCTTGCTCTTGTCTTCTGGCGATGCACTCTTGGAAAGCGGGATGGTCGCGAAAATGCGGGTCCCGGAGCTGTCCGACTCGATATTCATGGTCCCTTCGAATTGACGCAGGCGTTCCCGCATTCCCCCTATTCCAACGCCCGAGCGTCCCGATTGAATCTCAGCCAAACGCGCGGGGGACATGCCCTTGCCCTGGTCCCTGATGTCTAAGGCAATTTGATTCGGTTCCCTAGTAATCCGGATCGAAGCATTCTCGCTCTCGGAATGCCGGTGAATGTTCGTCAAACATTCCTGCACTAGCCGGAAGATCACGAGCTCCACCTCACGCGGCAGTCTGCCAAACTCCTTAGAAATATCAAGCTGAACTACGAGACCGCTGCGTTCTAGAAGCCCTTGTAGATACCAGCTAATCGCCGAATATAGCCCGCTCTCATCCAACAGAGGCGGATGCAACAGATAAGAAGTCGTGCGTATCTCGCGGTGCAACTGTTGCACCGTTTCTTGAATCTGTTCGGCCTCAGTGGCTAGCTCGGGGGCAATGCGCCCGGTCTTCTGAATGAGTTGCGCGAGGCTGATGCCAAGCACGGTCAATGTCTGACCTGCGCTGTCGTGCAACTCGCGAGCGATATGCCGGCGTTCTTCATCCTGACTTCTCAATAAGCGCCAGGAAAGATCGCGCACTTGGTTAGATTGCTCCTCCAATTCTCGTGTGCGAACCCGTACCTCTGCATCAAGTGTTTGGGCCAGCTTGCGGAAGTTTTCCTCTGCCTCTTTGCGAGCAGTAAAATCGCTGGCTGCGCCAAACCACTCCAGGATCTCGCCGCTTACATTGAGTAGGGGCACCGCCCGCGAGTACGTCCAGCCCAGCGTGCCGTTCGTTCGTCGGACACGATGTTCAAGCTCGAACATGCTTTTTGTCCGCACCGCCTCATGGATCGTCCGCAACACAATCGGTTGGTCGTCGGGATGAATATATTCGTTCAGCCAATCTTTCGTTGGCTTCCCCGTATCCGCGATGAAGCCCCTCCCATCGAGCTGGCGCATCTCGCTCCAGTCGGGACTCATTCGATAAACCACGTCAGAACTCGCGTTCACCAGTGCGCGGAACCGTTCTTCGCTCCGACGCAGCAATTCCTCCGCCTGCTTCCGTTCGGAAATGTCGGCCGTAACAGCAAGATGCACTACGGTGTCATCCGGATTTCGCAAGGGGGCGGCGTGGGTTTCCAGGTGTCGCCGTTTACCCTCTAGTCCAATAATGTCGAACTGTAGTGAACCCTGTTCGCCACGGCAGATGCTCTCATTGAAAGCTATGAACCGGTCCCGATCCTCAGGCGCAATCAGATCATACACACTCTTGCTAACGACCTCGTCTGCGGAACGAGCGCCAACCATCTGCAGGCCGGGCGAATTCATGTGCAACAAAGTGCCATCCGCCGAGACCAGTTTGACGCACTCAGGTGTAGTTTCAACAATCGCCCGGAAACGTTCTTCGCTTTCCCGCAGTGCCCCTTCAATACGTTTTCTTTCACTGACATCTCGAGCTACGTTTGATGCTCCGATGATCCTGCCTGCCGCATTTCGGATAGGAGAAATCGTGAGTGAGACATCTAGATAGGTGCCGTCTTTCCGTCTGCGGACCGTTTCGAAATGATCGACTCGCTCGCCTCTTGCCAAGCGCCGGAGAATGTCTTCTTCTTCCGAACGTCGTTCCCACGGTACGATGAGCGTAATATGCTGACCGACGGCTTCGTCTGCTTTATATCCAAACAGTCCCTCGGCGCTCTGGTTCCAACTGGTTATCGTCCCGTCGAGCTTCTTGCTGAGGATGGCGTCATCTGAACAATCTACAATGGCAGCCAATAGTGAGGTTGATCGTTCTGCCTGCTTTCGCTCGGTGACGTCAGGGAACGTGAGAACGATCAGAGAATCCCCGGCTCCCGTCGATCGGCGTGCGTCGAGCACAAGCGTTCTTTTACCGGCAGGGAATTCGCGGTCGATTTCGATAGCTTGGAATTCGCTACGGCCAGAAAGAGTTGTTTCGACGGATTCCCACACTTCGGAGGTTTCCCATTCGTTGTTTCCCAGCTTGCGGATCGAAATACCCTGCGTCTGATCCCGCGAAATCCCAAATATGGAATAGAAGGCCCGGTTTGCCGTCTGTACTTGGCGTCGAGAACAACCACGGGATCAACGACCGTGTTGAGGATAGCCTTCGTGTATTCCCGTTCGTAGATGGCTTGCTCGATGCTTGCGCGAAAGGCCGTGACGTTCGTGAATGTGAGTGTCGCGCCCAGAATCTGGCGATCGCTTCCGGTGTAGGGAGCTATTCGAAGAAGAAAACGCCTATCGCCGTCGCGGGTTTCGATCCGATGTGGTGCCCCGTCAGCGATCACCCGCGTGCAGATTCTATTGAGATCCTCCAGGCCGGCAAGTGTGTTGCTAAGAGGACAACCGAGATCCGAGACCTTCAGGCCAAACACCGTGATGGCGGCCCGGTTGATGCGGACAACTGTGCGTTCGCGACTGATTACAATTATCGGAACATCGACAGCGTCAAGCACACCGATCTCGTTGGCGGTCATCCCGCCCAAAGTCGTAGCGTCGCCCGACACAGTGCCGGATACAAAGAGCTCGTCATTCCTGGCCATGAAGTATGTCTATCTTTTAATCAGTAGCGCGATACAGCGTGCGACTCCGTTGCAGCACATCATCGGCTACAAGTGGGAGAGTCTGTCGCAACGCCAAAAGCAGCCCCTGAGAGCGCGGCATGTGAAATGCACCAGGATAGCGCGACAGAAGCTGGCCTTCCAGGACACGGGACTCGTCCGGGCCCACGGCGTCTCGAAGTGCTTTGGACACGGCTCGCTCAAGCCGAGAGTAATCTTCGACGGGAATAAGATGGGAGTGATTCTCGCTGAGTCGGGGCAGCATTCGAGCGTGCACATCCCCGTTGAAGTTATCCATGGCGAACGAGCAGAAGATCGAAATATCTTGCTCATGCGCGAGTTGGTCAAACAAATCTTCGAGATTCATACTCGCGGCTACGTCGCCGCGCTCCCAAAGAATGTTAACCATCTCACCCCACCAGCGCACTTTCGGGTACCGACCGTCTCCGCGAGCTTGCGAAACAACATTTTCAGCTAAGCCCAGGAAAACAGGCGAATCCGGCATTCCGTCACGCATGAAGGTGGGCAGCAGATTGTCCGCGTCAACAATCGTTAGTTGGCCGCGCTTTTCCGCGGCTTTCACATCCACGCCCTCGCTTTCCAGGCGGGGCCGAAAAGCATCCCAGTGAGCGATTGTTGGAACCAGAATTACCCCCTCGCCGTTGGCAATCGCAGCAGCCGCAAAGCGACAGACGGCCCGATTGAGAAATTCCTGATCCTGATAAAGCTGGACGATGTGATCGCGCGGGCCAGCGCCGGCTAAAGACCGCACCAAGGCTCACCGTTGGCCGCCGCGTTTTTTGTTTCGCCAAGGCTGTTGCTGTTATCCATGGCCACCCTCCCCTGTCCGGAGAAATATCGGATTAAATTCAAATTTTATTATGAAGCCGTTTGCGACGACGCTGCGGTGCTGACGAGTAGCCGCCGCATAAGAATGCACCAAACCCGGAGCAGCGGCCTATACAGTAGTTACGGTATTGACAGCGACTAGGTGCAGGCCAGTTTCCGGTGCATTCGGCAGCCGATGCTGACGCGCTGACGCTCCCGTCTTTTGTTCTCTAAGTATCCGCCGATACGCGATTCACAGGGGGCCAACTGGTCGGCGTCTCGCGACGGGACATCCAGGCATAGCTACTGGAATATGGGATCAGACAAGCGACAAAATCCAAACTACGGGCTGAAGATTAAGGACATTCACCCGTTGACGCCGGCGGAACGTCAGCACCTCGCAGGAATCATGGCAATCGTCAATCAGTCGAAGGCGCGGAATGACAATGTTGGAAGCTTGTGAGATGTCAGTTCAAAACCTGACTCGCCGTTCCGTGACTGGAAGCTGACCAATCGCAAGGGTTTATGAGGTACGAAATGCCTCTGCTCACGGCGAGAAAGTTGCCGATTCACATTTTGTCCCGAATCCCACATCCCCTCGGTCAAGGAGTAGTCGGACTCGTAGCTCTCGCTGAAGCCGCTACTTTTATCATTCGCAAAACTGTCATAGAAATTCTGAAACGAGGCTGGCGGGATAAATTCAAAGATCGTGATTGTAGAGCCGATTTCTGGCTCTACGAATATGGCCTCGACAGGAAGCAGAGTAAGAAGCGACTGCGAGAGCTGAAAGACATTCTGAAAATCTGAACCTCCATAAAGACATTGCGGAGGATCGTAATGAGTGAAAAAGCGATAAAAGGCGTAGAGACGGGCTGCCGCCAGGGAACACTTCCAGATCTCCAACGCTGTCCCACCAAGTCTGACCACGCCCTACTATGTCTCGGGTAGCTGCCTGCCGTGTTGGGGTATGTGGCTGCTACGATTGGTCCATATTGCTCAGACTCATTTTGGTAATCAAGCTATCGTTGGGAGTCGTCAGCAAGGAAGCCTACACATGGCTCCAGAGAATAGAGATTCACATTGGCGATCCATTGCAGAACGACTCAACCACGAAGCGGACCCGACCAGGTTGGGGGTCCTTGTTGAGCAGCTTTTACAAGCGTTAGATGAACGTGCCGGGCCGCCCGCATCGGCAACGATCCTCACATCACAGTTGCCAGCAAATCCCGCATCGTCCAGCCCGGTGGGGTATCTATCGAGACGATGAACAGTCGGACCGAAGGACCGCTGGTATGGCCTCGTGAAAAAGAGAAGTGTACATGACCTCTATCATTAATAAGCCGGTACCTAGACTGCGCAAAGCTCCCCAACCGCCTTTGTCACATCCCGGAGCCACTCCTGACTCAGACCGTGCCAGGAGGCCGCCCCTCGCCGACCCCGCCGCCACCGCGCAGGAATTGACTCCAGGAGATCGCGTAGAGGGTTTGGGGAACTTCGGAAAACCAAATGGAGATTTAGGCACGGTTGCGCGAGCAAACGAACAAGACGCGGTCGTCAAATGGGATGATGACGGTCGTATGAGACTCCGCCAACGCCCCCTCAAGAAGATCTAACCCAGCAAGGAGACGTATGACTGCCGGCGAGAAGAAACGGATGCTTGGAATTGTACGAACCGTTGAGTGCTTTTTTTTCTGAGAACATAGCTTTGAAGGCAGTGCTGACGTCGCATCGCATCCCAATGCCGGTGTGGCAGCAGGAATGCGATAAGCTGATGGACGATCCTGAACATTCGCCTGAAGTCCATGTAAAATTTCAACATCTCTACGATGAAGTTGGACGCGCTCGCGACGGGACAATAGCGTTTGAAGCACTTTTGGGAGCCCT